>ERZ1643246.936-NODE-936-length-34296-cov-13.637014_pt1 | contig 34296 bp, 27 predicted proteins | sample MGYA00579265_ERZ1643246 | MGnify/ENA primary metagenome ERZ1643246 (study PRJEB29033, sample SAMEA4952261) | chicken gut metagenome | biome: Broiler Chicken; feature: Gastrointestinal Tract; material: Caecum | place: Ireland | collected 2018 | study: Broiler...
GGCTGTCGGTGCGCAGGCCCTCGATGAAGCCCCGGCCCACGCCGTACCAGGCGAAATAGCTCAGGAAAATCTGGCCGTCAAACTTCCGCCACCGCTTGGCCACCTGGATGAGCAGCAGCAGCCCCACCAGGTTCCACAGGGACTCGTACAAAAAGGTGGGGTGGACCTCCATATACTGCCGGGTTCCGTCCACATACTGGTAAATGCCCATCCGCCAGGGCAGGTCGGTGGGGCCGCCATGGGCCTCAATGTTGACAAAATTACCCCAGCGGCCGATCATCTGCCCGATGAGCAGTCCAAAGGAGCCCAGATCGGCAAAGGCCAGGAACTTGATCTTCCGCACCTTGCAGAACACCAGCAGGGTGAGCACCGCCATGATCACGCCGCCGTAGATGGCCACTCCGCCGTCCCAGATACGCACCATGGCGCCGAAATCCCAGGAGCCGTCCGCCCGGCGGTAGAGCTCCGGATAAAAGATAATGTAATAGCCCCTGGCCCCGATGATGGACAGCGGCACGGCAAAAAAGAGCATGTCAATGATGTCATCCTGCCGGATGCCAAATTTCGGGGCCTGCCGGGAGCAGTACATCACCGCCAGCAAAAAGCCGGCGGCGATGATGATGCCATACCAATATACAGGCCAGCTGCCCACATGGAAGGCCACCCGATTCAGCTGAAACTCCAGCCCCAGCCCGGGGAACGAGACGGTGCCCATCATCCCGCCTCCCCCGGCCGGACCACGGCCAGCCCGCAGCGCTCGGGGGTCACCCACCGGCGGATGCAATCCTCCACGTCGGCCTGGGAGATGGCGTCAAATATCTCCGGGAAGCGGAAATACTCCACGCCAGCAAAGTGGTTCTGGGCCAGCTGGATACACGCGTTTTCGAAAGAGTTGAGTCCCCGGACCTTGGCGCCGTACACGCCCTTTTTGATCCGGGCGAACAGGGCGGCATCCACCCCTTCCCGGGCCAGCCGCTGGGCCTCGGCCAGAACGGCGTCCCGCACCTTGCGGGGGTCCCGGCTCTCGCCTCCGGCCGCCATTAGGGCGCAGCCGGGATAGACCTCAAACCCGTAGCCGAAGTTTTTGTTGATCAGGCCCTCGCCATACAGCTTGGCATACAAGGGGCTGGAGCTGCCCAGCAGCGCCTCGCAGGCCAGCTCTCCCGTCAGCTCCCGGCGGAGCCACTCCTCTCCCCGGACGGCAGGGTCACACTTGAAGCCCAGCTGGAAAATGGGGCTGGACACCTCCATGGTCAGCTCCTTTTCCCCGGCGGCGGCCTGCTGGTCCTCCTCCCCGCCGTAGTCCCGGTCGATGGGGACTCCGGATTCCTGGGGCAGGATCTTTCGGGCGACGGCGCACACCTGCTCCGGGTCCACATCCCCCGCCACGGTGAGCACCATGTTGGCCGGGGTATAGAAGGCCTTGTGGCAGGAGTAGAGGGTACCGGCGGTGATCTTGGCGATGGACTCCTGGGTCCCGGCAATGGGTACCCGGATGGGGTGATGGTCGTAGAGGCACTCCATCAGGGCGTAAAACACCTGATTTTCCGGATCGTCCTCCACCATGCGGATCTCCTGGCCGATGATCCCCTGCTCCTTGTCCACGCTCTCCTGGGTGAACCAGGGGATGGAGACAAAGGAGAGAAGGCTCTCCAGGTTGTCAAAAAACTTGTCAGTGCTCTCAAAGAAATAGCCGGTAATGGCCGAGCTGGTAAAGGCGTTGGGAGAGGCGCCGTTGGCCGCCAGGTCCTGCAGGGCGTTGCCGTCCTGGGTATCGAACATCTTGTGCTCCAGGAAGTGGGCCACTCCGGCGGGGGTATTCTTCCACGCCCCGTCCAGCCGGAACCGCATGTCCATGCCGCCGTAGTTGGTGGCGAAAAAGGCGTAGCTCTTCTGGAAATCCCGGCGGCGGTCCACGTAGATGTGGAGCCCGTTTTCCAGGATCTCATGAAATACGGTCTCCCCCAGACGGGGGTACTGCTTGCTTACCATAGGTCACTCCCTGCCTTTCAGGAAATATACGGTGTCCAGAGTCAGGTCCTGGGCCGCGGTCACCACCTGCTCCCGGGTCACCCGCTCCACCCGGTCGGCCAGCTGATCCGGGCCCTCCTCCAGCCCGGCGGCGGCCTGGCCCAGCCAGTAGTCCTCCAGCCGGCTCTGGGTATCCAGGGTGGTGAGCAGGGTGCTCACCACCGAGCGGCGGGCCCACTCCAGCTCGTCGTCGCTGAAATCCCCGGTCTGGCATTTGTAGAGCTGGGAGAGGATCTCCCCCTCCGCCTGCCCCACCTTGTCAAACTCCACACCGGAGGAGACCAGCATCACGTCCTTGTATTTCATCAGCCCGGAGCTGGCGTAATAGCACAGGCTCAGCTTTTCCCGCACGTTCATGAAGAGCTTGGAGGTGGTGGTACCGCCGTAAATGGCGTTGGCCAGGGTCAGGGCGGGGTACTGCTCGTCCCAGGCGTCGGTATTGGTGCGGAAGCCCATGGACAGCTTGCCCTGGGTCACGTCCAGCCGCTCCTCCACCCGGCGGGGCGGTCTGGGGGCCTTCTTCTTGGCGGGACGGGCCACGGTCTGACGGGTTCCCTCCGCCGGCAGGCCGTCCACCAGAGGGGCAAAGGCCGCCTGCACCCGCTCCAGCTCGGCGGAGCCGCAGTAATAGAGCTCCACCTGGGCCTCCCCCAGCAGCCGCTGGTACTGTGTCCACAGCCCCTGGGCGTCAATGGCCCGGGCGAACCCCTCGCTGCCCAGCCGGTCCACCCCAAAGGGCTCGTCCCCGCACATCTCGGCCACCACCCGCAGCTGGGCGTACTGCCGTTTGTCGTTGACCTGGGCCCGGATGCGGTCGATCAGGTTGTCCTTCTCCTGACGGGTATAGTCGGGGCAAAAGGCGCCGTCCTGGGTGTAGGGCCGCAGCAGCACCTCCGCCAGCAGCTCCGCCGCCGGCTCCAGCACCCGCTCTCCCTCCAGGGTGTAGGCGTCGTCCAGAAAGCTGCCCACAAAGCCCACGCACTGGGCCTCCCCCTTCTTGCGCACCACCGGCTCCAGCGAGCCGCCGTACAGCTCGTCCAGAGCGGCGGAGAGGGTCTCCAGATCGGGGTACTCCGCGGTGCCCCGGCGGAGCACCATGGGCACCAGCGCATTGCACGCAGCGTCCTGGGCGGAGAGCGGGGTCAAAAAGTGGGCGGCCAGCACACTGGATTTGAATTTCTTGGTCTGCACCGCCGTCAAGTGGACGCCGGGGCGCAAGGTAAGCCTTGTGACCTTCATCATGGAACAATCCATCCTTTCCGTTTCCAACATAGCCTGCCTCATTTTAGCCGGGCTATGCGCATAAACAAAAGATAGGGACTTACAGCTGATTTCTGTCCCGCAGCCAACTGGGCAGGGACCGCATTTTGATACCCGATATGATCCCCATTGCCGCAAACATAGTGACAATGGAGGAGCCGCCATAGCTGATAAAGGGCAGCGTCAGGCCCACCACCGGGAAGATATACAGGCACATTCCCACATTGACTCCCACCTGGGCCAGCAGCATACCGGCGTAGCCCATGGCGATCAGGGCGCTCTGGTGAGAGCAGGCCCGCCGGGCCACCCAGACGCACCGCAGAATGATAAGCGCCAGCATCAACAGCAGCAGGCAGCAGCCGATCAGGCCGAACTCCTCCCCGCATACGGCGAAGATCTCGTCCGTCTCCCGGGCAGGCAGGGCCTGCTTGTAGCTGCTCTGGGTCTGGATGCCCTGGAGATATCCCATACCGGTGAGGCCGCCGCTGCCGATGGCCATGATGCTCCGGGTCTGCTGCCAGCCCACATCCTGCGTCTGCTCATAAATGGTATCCGGATTCCCCAGAATGTGGTCGATGACTACGGTAAACCGCTTCATGAAATACATATCGCTGACATGGGGCCAGATGAGTACGATACCAACGACGCACACCGCCGCCGCCAGCAGGAACCAGCGTTTTTTTACTCCTCCCGTCCAGGCCATGACCACAAAAATGAACAGATAGGTCAGGCCCATGCCGAAATCTCCCGACGTGACCGCGATGACAGCAAACATAAACAGCGTGTGCCCGGCGATCTGAAACACCGCCGACGGCCGGCTGATTCCCTTCTCCCTCAGCTTGTTGATCTGCCAGGCCAACAGCAGCACAAAGGTCAGCTTGGCCACCTCCGCCGGCTGGATGTTCACCGGGAAGCCCGGAATGCTGATCCAGCTGCGGTTGCCGCCCGCCTCAACACCCAGCGGCGTGCGCACCAGGAGGTTGACCACCAGGTTGAACGCCAGCATCCATTTCCAGGATTTTTCTGTAAAAAGCTCAATATCCACCGAGGACATCAGCACATAAACCAGTATACCCAACAGGATGGCCACCGCCTGGACAATCATATTGCGGTTGGTCTCCAGATAGCGGGTGGCACTGTAGATCAAAACCAAACCGTATCCGCTGGCCGCCAGACAGAAGGCCAGCAGCAGCCGGTCGCCCCGGTCAAGAAACGCCCGGATGGAATCGGTAAACCAGGACAATGCTCCGCCCCCTTTCTCACAGAAGCCATTTTAGTTTACCATCTTTTTTGCGTTTGGTAAACGGCTGTGTTATAATAATTAAGCGATTCTTTACAATTGAGGTGCTGTATGGAAGTTATCTCCAATTCCCCGGCGGAGACCGAGGAACTGGGCGCACAGCTGGCGGCCCGGCTGGCCCCCGGCTCTATTGTCGCCTTCACCGGCGACCTGGGCGCCGGCAAAACCGCCTTTACCCGTGGACTGGCCCGGGGCCTTGGCGTGGAGGAGCGGGTGACCAGCCCCACCTTTACTATCGTCAACGAATATGAGGGGGGACGTCTGCCCCTGTTCCACTTTGACATGTACCGCCTGGGCTCCTCGGAGGAGCTCTTTGACATCGGCTGGGAAGATTATCTTGCCCGGGGCGGCGTGTGCGCGGTAGAGTGGAGCGAAATCATCGACGATGCGCTGGAGGGGGATGTGATCCGGGTGGATATCCGCCGGGGAGACAGCGACGACCAGCGTGTTATTACCATTACGGGAGGTGCCGACACATGAAGATCCTGGCCCTGGAGTCCTCTGCCACCGCCTGCTCGGTGGCGCTGTGCGAGGATGAGAAGCTCATCGCTCAGTCCTATCAAAACAACAGGCTCACCCACTCGGTCACCCTGATGCCCATGACCGTCAATCTGCTCTCCGGGTGCGGGATCAGCCTGGATGAGGTGGAGCTCATCGCTGTGGCCGCCGGCCCCGGTTCCTTTACCGGGCTGCGCATCGGCGTGGCTGCCGCCAAGGGACTGGCCTGGCCCGCTGGCAAGCGCTGCGCCGCCTGCTCCACCCTGGAGTCCATGTCCTGGAATCTGGCCCACACCAGCGGGGAGATCTGCGCCGTGATGGACGCCCGGCGGCATCAGGTCTATAACGCCCGCTTTGCCAGTGATGGCGCCACCCTCACCCGACTGACCCCGGACCGGGCCATTTCCCTGGAGGAGCTGGCGGACGAATTAAAAAAGAGCGGAAATCCGCAAATACTGGTTGGAGACGGCGCTGTTTTATGCTATACTACCCTCAAGGAACTGGGGCTGGACGTCCGGCTGGCGCCTCCCCACCTCCAATTCCAGAGCGCATGGGGTGTGGCCCGGTGCGCCCTGGAGCTGGCCCGGCGGGGGGAATTGACCGACGCATCGGGTCTTACGCCCAATTATCACCGGCTTTCCCAGGCTGAACGGGAGCGGCTGGCGAAAGAACAAGAAAAGTGAAGGGGAATCGTGTCATGGATATGGAAAAAGTACACATTCTGGATCATCCGCTGCTGCAGCACAAGCTGACCATCCTCCGGGATGAGAACACCGGTGTCAAGGATTTCCGGCAGGTGGTCTCTGAGATCGCCACCCTCATGTGTTATGAGGCCACCCGGGATCTGCCCACCGAGGACGTGGAGATCAAGACCCCCATCTGTACCGGTAAATTCAAGAGCATTGCCGGCAAGAAGCTGGCCATCGTGCCCGTGCTCCGGGCTGGCCTGGGCATGGTGGATGGTATCTTGACCCTGATCCCCTCCGCCAAGGTGGGACATATCGGCCTGTATCGGGATCCCGACACCCTGGAGCCGGTGGAATACTACTGCAAGATGCCCAACGACATCGCCGAGCGTGAGGTCATTATCTTGGATCCCATGCTGGCCACCGGCGGCTCCGCCTCCGCCGCCATCCAGTTTATCAAGAACTATGAGGTCAAGCACATCAAGCTGATGAACATTATTGCCGCCCCCGAGGGCATTGAGCGGGTCCATCATGACCACCCCGACGTGGACATCTACTGCGCCGCGCTGGACGAGAAGCTCAACGAACACGGCTATATCGTTCCCGGCCTGGGCGATGCCGGCGACCGGATCTTCGGCACCAAGTAAATCAGCTACCCTCAAACAACGAGGACGGGTTTTCCTCCGGAAAGCCCGCCCTCGTTTTGCATGGAATTTATGTTTAAACGACAGGCTGAATATGTTACACTCTATAATAACATCAATCTTTGATAGCCTTGGAAGGAAGAAAGAGATGACAAAAATCCTGTTCGTGTGCCACGGCAACATCTGCCGCAACCCTATGGCGGAATTTGTAATGAAGGACCTGGTAAAGAAAGCCGGCCGCCAGGCGGAATTTGAGATCGCCTCCGCCGCTACCAGCTCTGAGGAGCTCGGAAATCCCGTTTATCCCCCCGCCCGGCGCAAGCTGGCCCAGCATGGAATCGACTGTTCCGGAAAGACCGCCCGGCAGCTTACCAAAGCGGACTATACCCGCTGGGATCTGCTCATCGGCATGGATCACGCCAATCTGCGCAACATGCACCGCATGTTTCCAGAGGACCGGGAGCAGAAGCTCCATCTGCTGATGGATTATACCGCCCGGCCGGGCGAGGTGGCCGACCCATGGTACACTGGAGATTTTGAAACCACCTGGCTGGACGTGCTGGAGGGCTGCCAGGGCCTGCTGGCTACCTTATAAACAGAACAAGACGGCCCCATCCATGGAGGATGGGGCCGTCTTTTCGTCTGTTTACACCGCTGTGACCCGATAGGCGGTGGTATGATGATAGCTCTCTCCGGCAGAAAGCACCGCAGAGGGGAAATTGGGGTGATGTACCGCATCCGGCCAGGCCTGCGTTTCCAGGCAGAAAGCCGACCGGGGGCCGTAAGAGGCGCCGCCCTTGCCAGGAGTGCCGTCCAGATAATTGGCGGTATAGAGCTGCAGGCCGGGCTGGGTGGTAAAGCACTCCAGGCACAGCCCACCGCCGGTAACCCGGGCAGCCAGCCGCATGGGGGAACGGGGCTGACGGCAGAGCACAAAATTGTGATCGTATCCGTTGCCCAAAGTCAGCTGCGGATGCTCCATCGCCAAACCCCGGAGAAATTCTACCGGCTGGCGCAGATCGAAGGGTGTGCCCTCCACGGAGAGAAGCGTTCCGGTAGGCGTGCTGTTCTCATCCGTCTCCGTAATGGCATCCGCCCACACCTGGATACGCTGCCCCTCCAGGGAGCCGCAGGCATGGCCCAGCAGATTGAAGTAGCTGTGGTTGGTCAGATTGCACAGGGTATTGGCGTCGCTCTTGGCCTGATAATCCACCGTAAGCACTCCGTCTGCAGTGAGGGTATAGGTCACCCGCACATCCAGCCTACCCGGAAAACCCTCCTCCCCATCAGGGCTCACATGGGTGAGCACCAATGCGCCGTTTCCCTCCCGGGCCTCCCATACCGCTTCATTGAAGCCGTGGACGCCTCCATGGAGACAATTGGGGCCGTTGTTGGCCGCCAGCGGATAGCGCTTGCCGTTCAGCTCAAAGCATGCCCCGCCGATCCGGTTAGCCACCCGCCCCACCAGCGCGCCCAGATACTTGTCCTGAGCCTCGTACTGTGCCAAGGTTTCGCACCCCAGCACGATGTCCCGGGTCTCCTCCCCGGCGGGAACGGTAAACGAGCGAAGAATGCCGCCGTAGGTCAGCACCTGGGCGGCGTACCGCCCGGCCCGGATGGTCCACAGTCCCACCTCCCGCTGGTCGGCGGTCATCCCGAAGGGCTGCCAGATCAGTTCCGCCATATCTCACACCTGCCTCAAAAACCGGAGGAAGGCCTCCTGCCCCGCCGGAGTGCGGGCATACACGCCGGAATGTTCCAGCACCTTGGCAAAGACCAGCCCGGTCTCCTGATACACGATATCCAAGGCATTTTCCGCCGTCAGGCTGTACTTGCCCCGAAATCCCTCCGCCCAATCGGCGTGGGCCTCTGTCAGGGGGTCCCCTCTCAGGTCCTCTCCCCTGACCAGCTTGTCCGCTACCGCAGCCAGCTCTGTTTTCAGCCGGGCGGGCAGCACCGCCAGACCCATCACCTCGATCAGGCCGATGTTTTCCTTCTTGATGTGATGGAGTTCTGCATGGGGGTGGTAGAGCCCCAGGGGATGCTCCGGCGTCGTCAGGTTGTTGCGGAGCACCAGGTCCAGCTCATAATCCGCCCCCCGCCGCCGGGCAATGGGGGTAATGGTGTTATGGGGCTCCCCATCGGTCTCGGCCAGAACCATGGCGCTCTCGTCAGTATAGCCCCGCCAGCTCAGCAGGACCCGGTCGGCCAGGTCCACCAGCCGCTCCGGGTCGGTACAGGTCAGCCGCACCACCGACATGGGCCATTTCACAATCCCCGCCTTTACATCCGTATAGCCGGGGAAGGTAAACTCGGTCTCCACCGGGGCCTTTTCCATGGCAAAGGTATACCGTCCGCCCTGGAAATGGTCGTGGGCCAGAATAGAGCCGCCCACGATGGGCAGATCGGCGTTGGAACCCACAAAGTAGTGGGGGAACTGGCCCACAAAGTCCAGCAGCTTGCCAAAGCAGGCCCGGTCGATCTTCATGGGCGTGTGAACTTTATTGAAGCAGATGCAGTGCTCGTTATAGTACACATAGGGGGAATACTGCAAAAACCAGGGAGAACCGTTGATGGAAATGGGAACAACGCGGTGGTTCTGCCGGGCTGGGTGGTTTACCCGGCCGGCATACCCCTCATTCTCCGCGCACAGCAGACACCGGGGATAGGCGGAGGCGGGCAGATTCCGGGCCGCCGCGATGGCCTTGGGGTCCTTTTCCGGCTTGGACAGGTTGATGGTGATGTCCAATTCGCCATACTCGGTGGATGCCTTCCACTGTACGTCCTTGGCGATCCGGTCCCGGCGGATGTAGTTGGTATCCTGGCTGAATTGATAGTACCAGTCGGTGGCCTTTTGCGGGTCCTCCTGGTACAGTGCCTGGAATTTCTCAATCACCTGGGCGGGCCGGGGGGTGAGCACCCCCATCAGCTTGGTATCCAGCAGATCCCGATAGGTAATGGTGTTCTCAGTCAGCACGCCCCGCTCCGCCGCGTCGTCCAGCAAAGCGTCCAGTATCTCGGGCAGCTCTCCCTCCTCCACAGGGGGAAGGGTCTCCGGCAGGGTGCAGCCGTCCAGCTCCAGGGCCTCCAGCAGAACGTTGACTCCCCAAATCGCCTCCGACTGCTGGAGCAGTTCCTTATCCAGCGCATAGGACACCAGCTTAGCAATGGCCTGATCTCGTTCCATACTCAACCCTCCTCAAAACCGTTGGGATGGCTTTTATGCCAGGCCCAGGCGGAAGCTACGATAGTATTCAGGTCGTTGTACTGCGGCTTCCAGCCCAGCACCTTTACCGCCTTCTCCGAGGAGGCAATCAGCTGGGCCGGGTCTCCCGCCCGACGGGGGGCCATATGGGCGGGAATGGGGTGTCCGGTCACAGACCGGGCCACGTCAATGACCTCCTTCACCGTGAAGCCCACCCCGTTGCCCAGGTTGAACACATCATTGTCCCCGCCCTTCAGCAGATAATCCAGCGCCAGGATGTGGGCCTGGGCCAGGTCAGTGACGTGGATGTAATCCCGGATGCAGGTGCCGTCCTTGGTGGGGTAATCCTCGCCAAATACGTTCACCGCCTCCCGCTGCCCCAGAGGCACCTGGAGGATAATGGGAATCAGGTGGGTCTCAGGATTGTGGGCCTCGCCGATCTGGCCGGAGGCATGGGCACCGCAGGCGTTGAAATAGCGCAGAGCCACATACTTCAGGCCATGAGCCTGGGACACCCAGCCCATCATGTGCTCCATAGCCAGCTTGGTCTGGCCGTAGCAGTTGGTGGGCATTGTGCGGTCGTCCTCCAGAATGGGCACCCGCTCAGGCTCGCCGTAGGTGGCGGCCGTAGAGGAAAAGACGATCTTGTTCACCCCATGGGCTACCATAGACTGGAGGAGCACCATGGTACCATAAAGGTTATTGTCATAATATTTCAGCGGATCGGACATGGACTCCCCCACCTGGGAGGAGGCGGCAAAGTGGATGACGCCCTCGATCTGCTCCGCCTGAAACAGGGTATCCAGCGCGCCCCGGTCCCGAATATCCAGCTGATAGAACTTGGCCTTGGGGTGGACGGCGGCCCGGAAGCCGGTCTGCAGGTTGTCGGCCACCACTACCTCCCGGCCCGCGTCGATCAGTTCATACACTGTATGGGAGCCGATATAGCCGGCTCCGCCCAATACCAGAATCGCCATTGTTATTCAGATGCGCTCCTTTCCCATCATACAGTCAGATTTTCAGCCCCAAAGGACCGTTCCGCCCACCGGGCGGATGGACAGCACATGGCAGCTGCCCGCCCCCAGGGTCTGTTCCACACGCTCCCGGAATCGGGCCAGGCGATCCAGGGGAACGAAGGCCTGAATGGTGCCGGCAAAGCCGCCGCCGTGGACCCGGCAGGCCCCCTTGCCCTCCAGCGCCCGCTCCGCCACAGCCAGAGCCACCGCCATGGCCTGCTCCCGCACCGCGCCGGCGGGCGTGATGTCCTGCAGCAGCTCCCAGGAGGACCGGCCGGACTCGTTTACCAGGGACAGAAAGGTGGCAAAGTCCCCCTTGTCAAGGGCGTCGGCCTCTTCCCCCACCCGCTTGTCGTCGGCAAAGAAGTGCAGAGCCCGGAGCACCGCCCGGTCCCCCACCGCCTTCCGCAGCTGGGGCATGGCCTCCAGCACCTGACCCTCCTCCACCTCGCGCAGTACCTTTTTTCCAAAATAGGCGGCCACCGCCCCCATCTCCTGGGGCACCGCGGCGTACTCGGCCGTCAGGTCGGCGTGGCTGGCGCCGGAATCAATGATACACAGGGCATATCCCTCTTTGTTCAGGTCCACCGCCATGCGCCGCACCACCGGGGCGGCGGGGTCGGCAAAGTCGATAGCCACCGCGCCTCCCACCGAGGAGGCGGTCTGATCCATCAGCCCACTGGGCTTTCCAAAATACACATTCTCCGCCCGCTGGCCCATCTGGGCAATGGTCACCGGGTCCAGCTCGTCCCGGCAGAACAGGTGGTTTTCCACCACGCCCAGCAGCACTTCGCAGGCCGCCGAGGAGGACAGGCCGGAGCCGGGCAGCACCTCAGAGGTGGCAAACACATCAAAGCCCGCCACCGGGTAGCCCTTCTCCACCGCCTGAGCCGCCATGCCCCGCACCAGAGCCGCGGTGCTCTCCCGCTCCTCTTCCCTGGGCTCCAGGGTATCCAGCGTCACCTCCACCATGGGCCAGCCCTGGGACTGGAAGCGGATGGTGTTGGTACCGTTCAGGGACGCACAGGTCAAAAAGTCCAGATTGACCGCCGCCGCCAGCACCCGGCCGTGCTGATGATCGGTATGGTTGCCGCAGATCTCCGTGCGGCCGGGGGCGGAGCACAGGGTGATGGGAGTATCCTCGCCCGTTCCAAAGCTACGCTGGAATCCATCCAGCAATTCCGCTACCCGCCGCCGGGCCATGTCCAAATCTCCGCACATCAGGCTGGTCAGCGCTCCGTCCAGCGCCCCATCCGCCACCGCGCTCCGCACAGCGCCTAATTTTTCCATTACGCAATTCTCCCCTCTTCTCCCCAGACGGCGTCAGCCGCCCGGAATTTCCATGCTCTATCATAGCATAATCCCTATACTATTCCAACCACAAATAAAGCCGCTGCAAAGCTGGCGGGTTATCCGCGTTCGCCTTGCAGCGGCTTTCCGCTTCTTAAAAGGAAGGCTTACTTCTTCTGTACGTATTTCAGGCAGTCCAGCATAACGGCAACCAGAATGATGATGCCGGAGAACACGAACTGCAGGTTGGTGTCGATACCCAGCGTGGTCAGGGAGTAGGTCAGGGCGGTGAAGATGAACACGCCCACCACAACGCCGGAGATCTTGCCGATACCGCCGGTGAAGGAGATACCACCCACCACGCAGGCCGCGATGGCGTCCATCTCCCAGCCCTGGCCGTAAGCGGCGGAGCCGGAGCCGAACATACGCAGGCACTCCAGCCAGGAGCCGAAGCCGTACAGGATACCGGCCATGACGAAGGCGCCTACCGTAACCCAGAACACCGAGATGCCGGAGACGGAGGCCGCTTCAGGGTTGCCGCCCACGGCGTACAGGTTCTTGCCAAAGGTGGTCTTGTTCCAGATGAACCACACCACGATGACCGCCGCTACCGCCCACAGGATGATGGTGGGGAAGTTGTTGATGCGGGGGATGATCATGCTGGGAATGGTGGAGTCAATGGCGCCAAAGGAGACGCCCTTGGTGGAATAGGTCACCAGGCCGAAGATCACCAGCATGTTGGCCATGGTGGAGATAAAGGGATGCATCTTGAACTTTGCCGTGAAGAAGCCGGCGATGGTGGTGAAGATGGTGCACAGCACGATGCACACCAACAGAGCCAGGAACACCCGGCCGATGACCGGCACACCGGTAAAGTCAAAGATATGGCCGAATACAGAGCCGGTATTGATACCCTGGTGCATGATAATGGTAGCCGCCGTCATGCCCATGCCCACCATACGGCCGATGGACAGGTCGGTGCCGGCCAGCAGGATCAGGCCCGCCACGCCCAACGCCAGGAACATTCTGGGGGAAGCCTGCTGCAGAATGTTCAGCACGTTGTTCACCGTCAGCAGCGGCATGTTCTTCACAATGGGGGTAATGATACACAGGGCGATAAAGATGATGACAATGGCAATGTACAGGCCGTTTTTCAGCAGGAAATCCCGGCGGTTAAAGGTGTACTTGTAGTTCTCCCACTTCTGCGCCATGGACTCGCCGAAGGTGAACTTGGACATGCGCAGCAGGTCGATGAGATGATACTTGTGGTCAAAGGCGGCGTGCTGCCGGTCCTTTACCTCCTGCAGGTCCTTGGCCCGCTTCATCTTGGCGTCAAACAGCCGGTTCTTGTGGACGTACTTCTCGTCCTTGATCTCATGCGGGTCGCTCAGCTTGGTCACCGTCTCCTGGTGCTCCTTGTTGAGCCGCTCCACCGACGCGCGGTAGTTCTGCTCGGCCAGGACTTTTTCTTCCCGGCAGCTGGCCGCCACCGACTGATAGTAGTCCGTGTCATAGTGCGCCTTCAGATAGCTCTCGGCGTCGGCAATCAGCTTGGAGACCAGCTCCTTGTTCTGGGCCTCCACCGCCTTGGCCTTGTCCAGCTCGCTTCTGAGCTGGGCAATCCGCTTTTCCTTCTCCTGCTGGGTATAGATCCGGTCCCGCTTCAGGCCGTCAATGGTGTTCTGAATCTCGATGACCTTGTCGGTGCCGTCCGCACGCAGCTCATTGATCTTGGCCTGGATGCCGCCGACATATTCGTCGATGGGCTGGAGGAGCTTTGCTTCCTGCTCAGCCGTAAGAATTTTCGTGTTTTCTGATACCATAAGCCTTTTCTCCTACTACAGGTATTTTGCGCTAAGCCGCAAAAGCTCTTCCTGATTGGTCTCTTTGGTGTTCACAATACCGGAGAGATGCCCGTTGGACATGACGCCGATGCGGTTGGTGATGCCCAGAATCTCAGGCATCTCAGAGGAGACGACGATAATCGTCTTCCCCTGTTTGGCCATCTGGATGATCAGATCGTAAATCTCATACTTCGCGCCTACGTCGATGCCGCGGGTAGGCTCATCCATCATGAATACCTGGGGCTCCCGCTCCAGCCATTTGCCGAAAATCACCTTCTGCTGGTTGCCGCCGGAGAGGCTGGTAATCATATCGTCAGGACCCATGCACTTGGTATGCATGATCTTGATCTCCTTGTTGGTGGCCTTGACCATCTTGGGCGTGGAGAGGGCCACGCCAGCCTTGTACTGCCCCAGATTGGCGATGGTGGTATTAAAGGTGAGGTCACACTTGAGGAACAGGCCGTTGGCCTTGCGCTCCTCGGTGATCATGGCAAAACCGTGCTCAATGGCCTCCTTGGCGTTGTTGAAATTCATGAGGCGGTTTTTGAAATAGACACGACCTGCCGCTCGGGTGCGTACGCCGAATATGGTCTCCAGCAGCTCGGTACGGCCGGCGCCCACCAGACCGTACAGGCCAAAGATCTCCCCCTCCCTCACATCAAAGGTGATGTCCTGCAGATGGGGGGCATATTTGGTGGAGAGGTGCTGGACGGACAGGATGGGCTCTCCCGGCTGGTTGTCCACCGGCGGGAACCGGCTCTCCAGAGAACGGCCCACCATGGCGGTGATCAGCTCGTTCATGTTGGTGTCCTTGGCATTCTTGGTCATAACCAGATTGCCGTCCCGAAGCACGGAGATCTCATCGCAGATCTCGAAGATCTCATCCATCTTGTGGGAGATGTAAATGAGCGAAATGCCCTGCTCCTTCAGCATCCGCATCATTTCAAAAAGCTTGTCCACTTCCTGCACCGTCAGAGAGGAAGTGGGCTCGTCCAGAACGATTACCTGAGAGTTGTAGGAAATTGCTTTGGCAATCTCACACATCTGCCGCTGGGAAACGGACATATTCCGCATGGGCTGGGTCAGGTTCACCGTCATGCCCAGCTTGCGGAACAGTTCGGAAGCTTTCTTCTTCATCCTGCCTTCGTCAACAACGCCCACGGAATTGGTGGGGAATCGACCCAGGAACAGGTTGTCGATCACGTTGCGCTCCAGGCACTGGTTCAGCTCCTGGTGCACCATGGCGATCCCATTTTCCAGAGCGTCCTTGGGCCCGGAAAAGCTGATCTCCTTGCCGTTTAAGTAGATCTTCCCCTCGTCCTTCTGGTAGGTGCCGAACAGGCACTTCATCATCGTCGACTTACCGGCACCATTTTCGCCCATCAGCCCCATGACCGTGCCCCGCTTCACATCCAGATTGATGTGATCCAGCACCCGGTTCCGGCCAAAGGACTTGCTCATGCCGCGGATTGACAGGACAATATCATTTTTCGCGTCTGCCATTCTCGTTACTCCGTTCATGCATAATTAGCAGTTTCAGCGAAAATCTGATTCTGCCGGATTTTTCATGATAAATGCCGCCAGGGAGAAGTCCTTCGCCCGCTCAGAGAATTCCTCCTCCTCAACGGAGAATTCCTTCTCCCTGACAGCATACGGTTACTTTTTAACGGACCTCTTCAGGTCCCGCCCCATCTTACTGGCTCAGAATGCCGGTGTAGGAGGCGGCGTTGTCGGTCTTCACCATGTTGATGGCGAAGGCGTCATAGGCGCTGGGATTGCCCAGGCGGTTGGTGATGTTGGACTCGGTCTGGCCGTCGCCGCCGATGTACTCCACGTTCAGGTTCAGCAGGTCGTCATACTTCTGCAGCAGGGGCTGATAGGTGGCGCTCAGGAAGTTATCAGCGGCGTTGTAGATGTTCAGCCACACGTTCTTGGTGGGATGCTCGGTGGCGTCCAGCTGGTTGGAAACAGGACCGTAGGGAACGGTGGAGTCCAGGAACTCCTCATAGTTCTCAGCGGTGACAGCCACGTTCAGGGCGTAGTAGGAGCGGGAGGCCTCGTCATAGTAGAACACATCCTCGCTCAGCACGTTGCCAGCCTCGTCAGCGGTACCGATACCGGTGTCGATATCCACGCCGTCCAGAGCGTTGCGCAGCACGCGCAGGGTCAGGTAGGCCTGCACGTCGGCGTGCTGGCTGATGGTGCCGCCGTAACCTTCCGCGATAGCGGCAACGGCGTCGGAGTTGGCGTCATAGCCGAAGGTGGGCACGCCGTTGGCCTTGGACCAGGCGTTGAACATGGACATGCCCATGCCGTCGTTGTTGGAGGCCACGATGTCGATCTGATCGCCGAAGGAGGAAGCCCAGGTGCCGATGGCGTTGCCGGCGGTAGCAGCGTCCCAGGTGGCGCCGGCGGAGTTCTTCATCTCCTGAGAGGCCAGCTCACGCACGGTATAGGTCGTGCCGTTGATCTCCAGGGTGCCGTCCTGCACATAGGCGGAGGTGCCGTCCACGTTGGTGCCCACAGGGGTGCTGTCGATGGCGCCGTCCTTCTCCACGGCGGTGTTCAGAGCGGCGCGGACGCCGCGGGTACGGGCGATGGAGTCGTTGTGGCCGATGTCGCCGATAGCCAGCACGTAGCCGATGACGCCGTCGCCGTTGCGGTCGATCTCAACGCCGTCAGCAATGGCCTTCTCGATGTACTCCTTGATCATGGTGCCCTGCAGCTCGGCGCCCTGGTTGGCGTCGAAGCCCACATAGTAGGTGTCCTCGTTGAAGGACAGGGCGTTCATGTCCAGCTCGCCGGTGGTGCTGTTGGAGGGCTGGCGGTTGAACCACACCAGGGGCTTATCCTTGTTGGCAACCGTGGTGCCCTCGTTGCCGACGGCAGCGCTCTGCTCAGCGCTGGGAGCCGCGCTCTGCTGGGTGTCACCCGTGCCGCTGCCACAGGCGGCCAGGCTGAACACCATCGCTGCGGAAAGGGACAGTGCAAGTACCTTCTTTTTCATAGCGATTCTCCTTTTTCCTTGGGTTTTGGGCGGGGCCTTCCTTAAGGGCCACGCCCTGATATCACCATCTTAGCGGAAAGCAATTGGAAAAACAAGGTGAAAATTCACCGAAAGAAGGGTAAAATTTTATTTGAATACAACAATCTACAAAAATTCACCCCACCATTTTTATGCACTTCGCTCAATCCATATTCTGTTCAAAGGCAAACAGCGCTTTTTGGCTGTCCATGGTAAAGAGATTGCTCCGGTCCACAATCTGGGTGGATGTGTCCACCACATGCTCCAGCCCGCCCTCCTGGCCGGTCAGCAGCTTGTAGGCGCTCTCCACCCCCAGATAGCCCATAGCGTAGGGGTTCTGCACAATCAGCGCATCCACGGACCCCTCCTGCATGCCGTCCACCGTAGCCACGTTGGAGTCAAAGCCCACCAAAAAAACCGTCTCCGAAAGCCCCAGCTCCTTCACAGCCTGGGCCGCCCCCACGCTGGTGGGTTCATTGAAGGCCAGCAGCACATTGATCTCCGGGTGGTTCTGGAGCATGGCCGCAGCGTCCCACTCTGCCTGCTCAGCTTCGGCCAACGTGTTGATCACGGCGGTGATCTCTGCCCGGCCGCTCTGGGCAAAGACATCCGTCGCCCCCCGCTCCCGCTCCTGACCGTTGGCGCTGCTGATGTCATAGTTGACCACGCCCACCTTCAGCTCCCCCGCCACCCGGTCCAGGGCCGCCTGAGCGGCCATCTGCCCGGCGGCGTAGTTGTCGGTACCGATGTAGATGCTCACCTGGTCGGAATCCACGCTGCTGTCAATGGCCACCACCTTGACCCCCTTCCGGGCGGCGGCGTCAATGGCGGCGGCGTTGTTCTCATAGTCAATGGCGGAGAACACCAGCGCCTCGGCGCCGTCCTCCACCGCCTGGGCCACCATGGTGTTCTGACTCTCATAGTCCTCCTCGGTCTCCGGACCCACAATGGTGAGCTGCAGGTTATACTCGGTGGCGGCAGCCTCCGCCCCGGCGAACACCGAAAGCCAGAACTCCGTCTGGGTGGATTTAGCCACCAGCGTAACCGTGTGCTGGGGCGTGGCCGACGTGTCTGCGCCGCAGCCGGACAGAAGCAGCCACAGCAGCACCGCCAGCAGGAAGGCCGGTCTATTTCGCCTCATAGTCTCCCTCCTGTACCTTCGGCATCCGAATCTCCACACAGGTACCCACGTCCAGCTCGCTGGTGATCCGCAGGCCGTAGCGCTTGCCGAAGTAGATCTGAAGCCGGTCGTTGACGTTCTTGATACCGATACCGGTGCGGTCGGTGGGGTCCCGCTGCAAAATCGTGCGGACCTGCTCCGGACTCATGCCCACGCCGTTATCCTGTACGTAGAACACAATGTCCTCTCCGTCCTGCCGCACCCGTACCACAATGCGTCCCTCCTCCACCAGCAGGTCCAGGCCGTGGTTGATGGCGTTTTCAATGATAGGCTGGAGGGTAATTTTATTGCAATAGTAGTCCAGGCACGCGGACTCCACGTCAAACTCATAGGTAAACTGATTCTTGTAGCGGTATTTCTGAATCTGCAGATAGCTCTCGGCGTGCTCCAGCTCCTTGGCAATGGGGATCATTTCGTGCCCCCTGCTGATACTGATGCGGAACAGCCGGGCCAGGGCGTGTACCATTTTCACCGCGTCGGCGTTACGGCCCTGCTCGCACATCCAGGCGATGGAATCCAGGGTGTTGTACAGGAAGTGGGGATTGATCTGGGCCTGGAGAGCCTTCAGCTCCGTCTTGCGCAGATTGATCTCCTCCTCCCGCACGGTGCTCATCAGCTGCTGGATGCGCAGCACCATATGCCCAAAGGAGTCGGAGAGCTCCTGTACCTCCAGGGTCCCCCCCACCGGCCGGTAGGTAAAGTGGTCCGCGTCGGTCTCAAAGCTCTCCATGGCCGCCGCCAGTCCCCGCAGGGGGCGGCCCAGCAGATGGGACAGCAGCCAGCTGGTGAGCAGCGCCGCCGCCAGCACCACCGCCGCCAGCACCATGGACAGGCGGATCATCTCGCTCACATTGCGGTTGACCAGCTCATCCACATAGCTGACCCCTACCACCCGCCAGTCGCTGCCCGCCACGCTGGTAATGGAGTAGATCACAGTGTCGTCGGCATAGGAGCCGTCCTCCCTGCCCGCCAGCATCTGCGTATCCTCCGACTTCAGCCCCGCGTACAGCAGCTGCTGCTGGGGGTGGTATACGATATTTCCGCTGTCATCCATCAAAAAGCAATAGCCCCGCTGACCGATGCTGACGTTATTGATGTAGCTGGAGATGCTGGAAAAGCTCAGGTCCAGAGAGACCCAGGCCGCCTCTCCCCCAGGCTCCAGGGGGGCCGTCATGGTCACCACCCAGGGATAATAGCACTCAAAAATCGTCTCCACATGGGGAGCGGTCATGTAGGGCTCCCCCTTGGCCCGGGCCGTGCTCAAATCAAAGGAGAGGTTCTGATAGATGGTCTCCCTGGGCTCCCGGCCCAGCGACCAGCAATCCAGCAGCACGCCGCTGGGCGAATAGCTGGTAACCGCCACCACATCCGGGCGGAAATTCAGAAAGGCGGCCAGCAGCCTGTCCCGGCTGTCCGCGCTCTCCAGCATGGACTCCTCCACCAGCTCCATGGCCTGGGTCATATCCCGCAGATAGTTGCCCACCGTGTTGGACACCTGGGAGACGGATTGGGCGCTGGTGGTACGGGCGCTCTGCACCATGGCGCTGCGGTAGCGGTCCAGAAACAGCAGAATACAGCAGCACAGGATCACCGCCACAATCCCCACCACCACGGAGACCAGAATGGTAGTAATGCGCAGGCCGGTGCGGGAAATGCCCCCCTTCACACCCCCTCACCCGCCTTCTCCTGGTCCAGCCTCCGCCGCATGGCGTTGGGGGATTCACCGCAGTACTTCTTAAAACAGTAGCTGAAGTAGTGCTGATCGGTATAGCCGCACCGCTGGGAGATCTCCTGAACCCTGAGGGACGACGTGGAGAGCAGCTCCCGGGCCGCCTCCATCCGCTTGCGGATGAGAATGTTGATAAAGGTCTCACCCGTGTATTTTTTGATGCAGGCGCTCAGATGGTTGGGGCTGACGTCCAGCATTCCGCTGAGGGAGACCAGGGAGAGGTCCGCCTCCATATAGTGCTGATCCAGAACCTCCAGGGCCCGCTGGCACAGCAGGCTCCCTCCCTTCACCGCAGGGGCCAGATCACTGATAAACTGGGCCCCGCCTTCGGTCCTGTCCCCCTGGCGCAGCACCTCCATGGCCTCCCGGTACGCCTGATGGAGGGCCGTCAGGGCTCGGGCCGGACGGCTCACCCCGATCCGGCAGCGGCAGCCCAGCACCCGCTCGGCCATCTGGGGGATCTCGTCGGCCAGAATATGGAGATACTCGTCAAAATCCGACGGGTTGCCCAGCAGCACTGAAATCACCTTGCCGGAGGAAAAAAAGCTGACGCCCCGCAGATACTTGGCCGCCAGCCGGTCCACCGATGCCACAAAGGAGGGCTCGGTCCGGTTTCCCCCGCCCTCATCCAGCAGGGTGGAGACCATGACCGTATAGCAGGGTCTGTCCTCGCCGTCCCGCAGTAGACCGCACTGACGGGCATATGCCTCTGCCTGGGCCTCCCCCTCCAACTCGGCGTAATCATCCAGCACCAGGGGAAGCAGCATGGCGGTCCGCTGATCCGGCCCGCAGGTCCGCGGGGCCGTCTGGCGGAACATGGCATACTGGGCGTCGATCTTCTGCCGGATATTGCGCAGTTCCGCCCCCAGCCCCTCCATTGTCAGGGGCTTGAGCATGTAACTGATGATATTGTACTGGATGGCCTGCTTGGCGTACTGAAAATCGTCGTAGCCGCTGAGAAAGGCGATATTGGTGGCGGGCCGCACCTCCCGCACCTGCCGGGCAAGCTCTATTCCGGAGATGAAGGGCATCCGGATGTCGGTCAGCAGCAGGTCCGGCCCATGCTTCTCCACCAGCTGAAGGGCATCCAGCCCATTGCTGGCGCTTCCCACCAGACAAAACCCATGATCCTGCCAGGGGATCATGGTGCATACCGCCTCCCTGAGCTCGTCCTCATCATCGGCGACAACCACGGTGTACAGCGTCTTTGCTGCCATTGGGGCACCTGTCCTTTCTCTCAGAAATCCAGAAGAAAACCAGTTGTGTATACTCCCCGGTTTTCTTTCGCTCTTTATTATAGCAGATGACCCGCTTCCCCACAATATGTTTACCGTTTTTGTGGGATTTCCCGCCGGAGCCAGTCCTCCTTCCGCCATAAAACAATGCAGCCGTCAGTTCCCTGTGGACGGGACTGACGGCTTCTCACTTTCTGATTAACTATGGCTGACCGGCGCGGCCTCCTGCTCCGCAGCGGGCGTCTGGAGGGAATAGGGCAGAAATACCGAGGCGCGAAACTGGGTTCCGTCGGCGGAAAAGTCCACCTCTCCGCCATGCCGGCGGACGATCTCCTGCACGGTGGCCAGGCCTACGCCCAGCCGCCCCGTTCTCTTACTGGAGAGATAGCGGCCGTTCCAAAGAAACAGAGGTCTGGAACAGGAATTGCCCACCACCAGAGAGAGATAGCCGGAGGCGGAAGTGCTTCTGGCCCGCAGCCAACCCCTTCCCTCCCGCTGCAGCGCCTCAATGGCATTTTCCAGCAGATTGCTCAGCAGCAGGCACAGGTCAGGCAACAGTTCTTCCTGGGGCGGCAGCAGCTCCAGTCTGATGTCCGCCTGGAAACCCAATTCCTCCGCCCGCTGGCGGTAGTACTTTACCAGCGACATCAGCACCCAGTTCTGCTTCGGCCCGGTGGCGGAGGGGCTGGAAGCGGTAAACACGGGCGGCTCCGCCGAGGAGGTAAGATTGGTAATATAAAGGTATTGGCGCAGGTCATGCCGCAGACGCCGGAGCTCTTCCAGCTCCGTCTGGGCGCTGTTAGAGCTGAGCTGAAGGATGGACCTCAGTTTCTGGTTTTCCTCCTCCTCCCGCCGCAGCGTCAGGCTAACTCGTCTCAGCCGCAGCAGAGTCAGACACAGTAACACCGCCATCAGCGGGATAAAAAGAAAGCAGAAGAGTTTCATATTCGCCTCCATGCCTCCTCTCTTTATGGATCAGCACATTTCTGTCCATCCGGTCAGTTACAGCTCCGCCGTCCCCTCCCGCAGCAGGCAAAAGCGCCGGTAGGCCTCCTCCACCGCCTCTTTCTGGCTGCGTCCCAGCGGGATTTCCGTTCCATCCGACAGGTGCACGCTGCGCCTGGATATCCCACGCACATGGCAGAGATTCACCACATAGCTGCGCTGACAGCGAATGAAAATCTGCTGGGGAAGGCGGCTCTCCAGACTATACATCGGCTCCCGGATCGTAATGTCCTGAATAAAGGTATGAACCAGGCAGCCCTTTCGGGTACCCTCCATGCGGATCAGATTGCAGAAGGGAATTTGCATCCGCACCCGATTGGACAGCAGCTCCAGCCGCTCCAGGGCGCCCCACCACAGAGGGGCGCAGCACCGCAGCGCCTTTTCCAGCTGCTCCATGCTGACTGGCTTTTGGAGGAAACCGTTGGGGTGAAAGAGATAGCTGCGGATGGCGGCCTGAGCGTCGGAGGAGCACACAAACAGCACCTGCTCCTTTCCGGGATAAAAGCGCGGCGGCGGCAGACCACCGTCCAAATCCCAGAACAGGACGGAGGGCCCCGCATCCTCGTCGGGCGGCCCCTCCACAAGCTCAACGGACGCACAATAGAGCGCCTTCCAGGCCTGAAGGAGCCGGCAAAGCCTGGCTTGCTCCACCGGGTCGTGCATCTGTACAACAAACTGGATCCGCTCCATGCTCTCTGCCCCTCGTTCCACGCTTCTGGAAATACCCATTTGACACCTACTATACCCTATCACAAAAAAACAGGGCGGAGGTAATTTTGGCACGAACAGTCCTCAAGCGGCACAAACAACCAAGATTCAGCCTTGTCCTTCCCGGTTATTTCCGATATGATAAAAAATAAACATCATATCCACGAACACACTGAGGAGGCGGCGGCTCTGCATTTCAGGACGGAATCCATATATCAGAAAAGGTGGTTTCTGCTGGCCTTGGCGTTTACCCTTGCGGCGGTATGGAGCATCTTTTCCTACATCAACATGACCCAGACCGCCGTGCCGGTCATTCAGCTGAACCCCAGCGCGGAACCGGAGCAGTGGACCTTCACCCTGAAGGACGGGACAACTCTCAAGCCGGATCAGTCCGGCGGGTTTACGCTGCCCAGCGCCGACACGGTTCTGTACTGCACCCGCCCCCTGGCGGACTACAAGGGCCGCCTCACCTCCACCGCGCTGGTCTCTGTTAACGCCTGGAGCTGTGACGCGGCTATTTTGGCCGACGGCAGGCTGGTGGCCGACCCCTCCCACCGTTTCCTGTGGCCGGAGGGACGGTTTGAGCCGGCGGTGGAGCCCTCCGCCACCAGTGGGCTCTTCTCCATCGGCAGGGCCGAGGAGCTGACCATCGCCGTCCGCTTTCTGGCGGAGCCCTTTTCGCTGTCCGCCCTGCCCACGTTGAGCGTGTATACAGAGCTCCACACCTTATCCAGCCAGTGGACCGCCCCTACGGCATCGTCCGCCCTGTCCTCAGGCGTATTTCTGGCGGCGGCGCTGTTTTTGGCCGGTTTATTTCTGTTTCAGCTCTACTACAAAAAGGCAAATTGGGGGTTTCTGCTGCTGGCTTTGCTGGCGCTGTCCTTCTGCCTGAAAAACACCGTATCTTACAGCATCTATATCATCTGGATGCTACAAATTCCAGTGGTACTCTGGAGCATCCAGGTATTTCCGGCGCTGATCATCCTGTGGCTGCTGTGGTATCACACCCAGGGGAAGCTCCGCCGGCTGGGCTGGCTGCTGCCCGCCCTGTGCTCCGCGGGCTTTATTGGCGGCATTCTCTGGCGTCTGGTTGACAACGCTTCGGGGGCACGGTGGACCAACCTGCTGCAGAACAAGCTTTTGCCCCTGGCGGTATTGCTGGCTCTGCTGTGCTGCGGCTGGCAGGCCTGCCGTGGAAACGGCTACTTCCGCCGCTTCTTTCGCTGGGGAGGCGTTCTCGTCGTGTGCGCGGGGGGCGGTCTGTTCCTCTCCTTCCTGCAAAACGGGAGCTTGTGGAAAACTTTTCATACCGCTCTTCAGATGTCCCATGCGATGGGCAACCTGTTTCACCTCATGGAACAGACAAGCTATCTGCTCCTGCTTCTGTTCTTCCTGATGGCGGTCTATGACTTTGTGCAGAGCATCGTCCACCGCAACCAGGAGCTGCAGGCCCTCGCCCTGCAAAACCGCTATACCGCGGAGCACGCCGCCTATCTCAGCCGCTCTCTGGATGATACCCGCGCCCTCCGCCATGAGCTTCGCCACCACATGGAGGCACTGAAGGCCCTGTGCCGAGAGGGCGATCTGCAGCGCATCAGCAACTACGCCGAGCTGCTGGGCAGCCAGTGGGACGAGATATCCGGCCACTACACCGACAATGCGCTGCTCAACGCCCTGGTCTGCTCCTATGCGGACCGGGCAAAACAGCTGGGTGTGGAGTTTGAGGCTGTGGTCCAGGCCCCGGAACAGCTGGATATTGAGGACGCCGACCTGGCGGTGCTGCTGTCCAACATGGCGGACAATGCGCTGGAGGCCCTCTCCGCCGTTTCAGACGAGAAGGACCGCTGGCTGCGTCTCAAGGTGGAGATTTTTGAAAACACAGGGCTGTTTATCAGCTGTTCCAACTCCTTCCACGGACAGCTGAGACGGGATCACACTGGCGCGCTTCTCTCCACCAAGACCGGGGAAGGCCATGGACTCGGCCTGAAGGCCATGCGCCGGGTGGCGGAGAAGTATAACAGTGTGCTGGTGGTGGAACCACAGCGACAGGTTTTTCACGTCAAAACCTATTTGTATTTCCAATAAAAAGGCAGTTCCCCTTCTCAAAGGGGAACTGCCTTTTCTACATATCGTACCATTTCCTCTTGCAGCTGGCTGCGGTATCGCCGCCCCAGCGGGATGGTCATGCCGCTGCGCAGCAGAATCGCATTGGAACGGATCTCCCGGACCTGTGCCAAATTTACCACGTAGCCCTTATGGCAGCGGACAAACCGCTCACCCAGCTTTTGCTGCATCTCGCTCAGCGTCGCCCGCACCCGCGTCGGCTCCGTCTGAACATCCAGCCACAGCTTTACATAGTGCCCATCTGCCTCACAGTACTGCACGGCCGACACCAGAACGGGCTGCAGACCTCCGTCCGCCTCCACCAATACGCTGTCGTGCCGGTCCAGAATCCGCCCGATGGAGGCATCCAGTATCTCTTTTTCAATGGGCTTCACCAGATAATCGTTGGCCTGGACCTTATAGCCGTCAATGGCGTAATCCCGGCTGACGGTAATATAGATCAGCTTGGCCCGGCTGCCGCTCTCCCGCAGAGCCTGCGCCAGCTGGATCCCACTGGTCTCACCCATCAATATATCCAGCAAAAACAAATCGTATTGCCTGTTTCTGGTCTTCACCTGAGCCAGCAAATCCTGAGGGTTGTGAAACAGGGAGAGGGAGACCTCCATCTTCCGCTGCGCAAAAATCTGCTCAGCCCACTGAAAAATCTGACGGCCATCCTTTGCACAGTCATCGCAAACTGCGACACGATACATCGTGTCACCCCTTTTCATGCTTGGTTCCATCCTTGATTCGGAGGTACTTGGCACTTTCATTGAATCACATTATACCAATCCCGGATGCGTTTGGCAATACCGCGCGCTCTGAACAAACCACTCCGCTGGGAACCGCAGCGCCATGGGCAAAACCGTCGCATCCAGACACGAAACAATTCCTCGCGCGGACGCTCCAGAGTCCCTTTCGTCTGCACACCCGGCCGCCCCGGTCATGCCTGCCCCCAGGCCTTGAAATAGGTCCAGTCGATAAACTGACTGCGGATCTGCGAGAGGCTGGCCGAACTGATGGGGATCAAGCTGTCGTCCGACATACGGAAGTCATTCCCCTCCATACCCTGGACATAATTCATGTTGATCAGGGCGCAGCGGTGGCAGCGCAGGAAATCCCGGCTGCTGATGGCCTCCTCCAGGTCGTCCAGACAGCGCCGGGCCACCACCACCTCCCGCGAGGTGTGGATACGGGCCCGGTGGCCGTAGACGTCGATATACTGGATGGAGGACAGGGGGAGCTCCCGCCGCTCCCCCTCCGACAGGACAGACAGACAGCGCTGCGGTTCCGGAATGTGCTCCAGGCACCAGTCCAGCGCACGGTCCACCTCAGCCTGCTGAAAGGGCTTCACCAGATAGTCGGAGGCCTGTATCTCAAAGCTTTCCAGTCCATGGTCTTGGCTGGTGGTGGCAAAGAGGATGGCCACATCCCGGTCCATGGCCCGGATCCGGCGGGCCGTATCGGTACCGGAACACCCTGGCATATAGATGTCCAGAAAGATGAGCTGGAACTGCCCCGGCTGGGAAAAGGTGTTCAGCAGCTCATCCCCGCTGGAAAACATCCGGAGCACAGGGCTCAGCCTGTACCGCCCGCAATAGTTCCGCACCATTTTGGCCAGATTCTGTCGTTCTTCGGCCAAATCGTCACAGATTGCAATGGAAATATTCGACATCCGTTACCGTTCCTTTCTTCCATGGCCCTTACAGCCGCACTCTGTCCCCGATCATCATCCCCCGATTGAGTCCCACCACCCAGTTGCGTTTTTTGGTGGCCAGAGGGGCGCTCTTGGTCAGGCGGATGGCGTCATATCCCAGCATGGAGGCAAAAAAGCCGTCATCCTCAATGGCGGCTAGCAGGCCGGGATCAACCCCCTCGCCGGCGGCTTTGATCTGCTTCTGCCGCATCTGTGCGATTTTATCTTTGTCCTTGGGGTCGTAGGTATCCACATCCAGGATCCTGGCCCCTTTCTTCATGCCGAAGCGGGCAATGGCGCTGCGCTCGTTGGGGCCGGTCTCGGTCCCCCGCTGCTCGTTGCCTCCCTCCCGGTTGGCGTAGTCCTTGGCTGTGCGCAAGGTGGACTCCGGATGGCCTGAGGCAAAATAGGTCCCGCTGCCGTACACGCCGCCGCCCACAAACAAGTCCCCCTGCCGGAACTCATCCAGATACTCCTCCGCCTTGCCCTCCGGACTGGAAACGCCCCGGTACATCATCTCCTCCGGCCGCTGCCGGAACCGCTTTTCCTGAGACAGATCATCCACAATCTCGGGGGCGGCGGAGTAGTTGAGCAACTCCAGCAGTTTTCCCATATTCTGGGTTCGCTGCTGGGGATCGGCGCTGAAGCTGATCCCATTCTCCTTCATTTTTTGGGAAAACGCTTTCAGGCTCATCCCCTTATACTTACCATGTCTGTCCACCGGCAGGCCCAGATCCCTGGGATTTCTGGCGTCCGGCGCCACACTCACCAGCCCGGTAGCCGGGGCCAAATTGGTTCCGCCCACCGCCTGGGCGCCTGCCGCGGGCGCCGCCGGAGCTGACGTAGGCGGCGGAGGCGCAGGACGCCGGGGCACCAGGGCTGGGGCTACTCCGGCAGGCGGCGGAGGCGCAGGACGCCGGGGCACCAAAGGCTGGGCCTGTCCGCTCCGGGTCGGGACGCCTCTGGTCCACCCGGGGGCGGCAACGGGTGCCAGCACTCCGATGGGGTCAAACACCTTGCCATAGTCCTGGGTAGGCAGCGGCCCGGTGATCCCACGGGAGGCGGCCCGCTTGGCTATGCCGAACTTCTCCCCGGCCTGCTGGCTGGCCTGCACGCCCTGGGCAATGTTTGCCGGAATAACGCCCTGCGCCTCCTCGGTATCAAACAGGGCGCTGATGGGCAGCCGCTCCGGCGCCTGGGAGGGGTCAGCCGCCTCAGCAATGGCCCGCCTGTTCTGATAGAGCCGCACAAAATTGGTCGTGGTCTGCCGTTTCCACGGGTCCTGAGAGGCCATGGCCTCCTCCATATTTTGTTCCGCATCCTTTTTGATTTTGCCCTGAATATCCTCTATCATCTTTTGGGCCAGTTCCGCCTTGGTCCGGTTGCCTCTCCCACCCTGCTCCCGGGCCTGGGCGATGATCTCCTGCAGATATTGAATCTGTCGGGCGCCGGAGTGCGCGGTGTGGGAGCCGTTGACCAGCAGCCGGTTGAGCAGAGCCACGTCCTGAATCGACTTCAGCTGTCCCCGGTCGCCTTGCCCATCCTTGATATGCCGGTCCACCTGATCGTACAGGGGGCCCAGCTCCTGCTCCAGCGCAAGCAGATGAGGGTCCGCTTCCATAGCCAGCATCTCCCAATTCCTGCCCACCGGAGAGCTGGTCCCCCCCGCGCCGGACAAAAAGGCATCCTCCCGGGCCCGCATCTCCTCCTCCAGCTCGTATTCCGCCCGCGCCTTCCTGTGCCACCAGGAGGGCTTCTTCTTTTTTTCGGGGGCCGCCTGGGCCGCCGGCGAGGGGGTGGGGGCCGAGCCTCCCGGACCGGATATGACCAGTTCCTCCTCTTCCTTATGTTTTTTCCGCCCGGGCCACATCTGTACTCCCCCAGCAGGGGTGGACAGGGTGGCTACGCCGCTGTCCACCCCGCCCTGCTGAACGGTGTGGACCAGCTCATGGGCGGCGATGACGGCGTCAAAGCCGCCGGAGCCGAAATAGACGTCCGTACCGCTGGTAAAGGCCCGGGCTCCCATCGCGTCGGCCCGGGCTGCGGCGTCTTCCCCGGTATGGAACCGAACGTCAGAGAAGTCCGCCTCCATACGCCGGCCCATTTCCGCCTTTACCGCTTCGGGAGAACCGGCAGAAACCGGTGCGGAAAGCCGGTCGGCCTCCTGCTCCGCCTGTGGGATCTGCGCCTGCGGACAGGGTTGTGCGTTTGGCTGGCGGGCCAGAATCCGCTCTCCCAGCGCCTGCCCGCCAGCGGAATCGGAAGTCCCGTACAGCGAGAGCAGCGCCGAATTGGAAACGCCGGAGGGTAGCGGAACGCTCCCTGTTTCCCTGTCCCGGCGAAGGGGCTCCGTCCGTGCTCTTTTCCGTTCCTGCGTCTGCATCGTGTCCACCCTTTCCTCTCACACGGCGATTTTTTATTGTTATCATAGCACAGGTCCCGCTTTCTGAAATCCCTCTTTTCGGCACAAAAAAGAACTATGCCTGCGGCGGTCCGCAGGCATAGTATTTAGCGCAGCATATATTGTTTCAGGTCTTTTCTCTGCTTGATATTCAGCTTCTGCAGCGTAGAGGACATGAAGTGCTTTACCGTATAGAGGGAGATGCCCATATGGTCGGCAATCTCCTGATTGGACCATCCCCGGGCTGCCAGCATGGCGATGGCAAACTCTGTGGTGGTCAGATTGTCCGCCACGTCGTGGCCGGTAACCGGATTGTGGACCTTGCGCCACCCGGCGGAAAAGCGATAGGTAATGGCAATAATCCGCTTGAAATCCTCCGGCCAGTCCTTTTTCAGCACCGCCTCCAGCATCCCGCCCAGCAGGCCGTGATGCTCTCCAAAGCCCTCGATCAGGTCGTCCGGCTGGGCCAGCGCCCAGGCCGCCAGCAGATGCCGCTCGGCCTGCTCCGGCTGCTTCAGGCTCATGTAATCCATCACCGCCACCAGATGCAGATAGATGTTGGGAATGGGATAGACCTCCGCCTGCATGGCAAGGGCGGTCTCCACAATGCCGATGCTCTTGCCATAGTCGCCCAGTAGATAGGTATGATGGGCCTGTACATACAGTCCAAACAGACGCAGCCCCGGCGGCAGAAGCCGCAGCTGCTCCTGCAGGGGTCCTACCTCCTCCGGCAGGGGCAGGTGGAGGAGCACGGCGGCGGCGGTAACGGTAAAAACGGCCAGCGCCCGCAGCTGGGGCGGGGTGCGGGTGTTGGCGGCGGCCAGCGTCCGCCGTACCTGGGCCACGATGTATCGGGTCCGCTGGATCTGGCCGATGGACAGGTTTGCATAGGCGTAGATCAGACAGGCCGACAGCCGCAGAGACTGCTCCGGGTAGGAGAGGTAGAGCTCCGCCACCTCTGCCGCCTCCTCTGGACGGCCGCTGAAATAATGGTATTCCGCCATGGCAATATCCCGCAGGCGGGGGTCCTTCAACCCCTCCACATACTCCATGCAGTGCCCCGGCTGAAACGCCCCATTCATCAGCGGCATGGGGAGCAAATGAGCTGTTTTTCCAGCCGAAACAGGACAGGGCCGCAGCCTGGGCAGGGGTGCCTCCGGTACCTTCTGTGTAGGTTCTTCCTGCAGAGGTACAGGCCTTTGCGCGTTATCAGGGATGGCCCAGGAGCTGCCAAATTTCGCGGCCCCCTCAATGCGCCCGTCTACGCAGTATTGCTGAACCAGCCGCTGGGAAATGTTCCACTTCTGTGCAGCCTCCCGCACGGTGATATATTTCATAGCGCTCCTCCGCAAACAGATTTCACGCCTTTATTATATTCGCTTTCCCCCGCACTTTCAAGAAGCCGCTTCCATTACCTGGAGTGCTCCTCCAGCCCTTTGCTCCGAGCGATGCGTACCACCGTGCCGGTCAGGGCAAAGAGGGCGATGGCGTTGGGAATCACCATCAGGTTGTTGAACATGTCGGTCAGCTCCCACACCAGGATGTTGGACATGAGGGTACCCAGGAAAATAAAGATCAGGGCTATGACGGCGTATACCGGAGCCGCTTTCTTGCCGAACAGGTAGATCACGTTGATCTTGCCGAACATGTTCCAACTCAGCACCGTGGAGAAGGCGAAAAAGAACAGACACACCGCCACAAATATGGCGCCGCCCTCCGCGCCGAACACCGTGCCGAAGGCGGTCTGGGCCAGGTTGGTGTTGCTGATCCCCTCGGGGACGACGCCGGTGTAGAGAATCCCGTCGCTGGTGTACAGGGTGGAGATAATCACCAGGGCGTTAAGGGTGAGCACCACGAAGGTGTCGATGAACACGCCCACCATGGCCACCACCCCCTGGTCGTGGGGGTTCTTCACATTGGCCTGGGCGTGGGCGTGGGGAGTGGAGCCCATGCCGGCCTCATTGGAGAACAGGCCCCGTTTGGCACCCTGGCTGATGGCGGTCTTGATGGCATAGCCGAAGCCGCCGCCGATGATGGCCTGGGGCTGGAAGGCATAGCGGAAGATCATGCCGAAAGTGGCGGGGATGTAGCGGTACCGGGCCACCAGCACCGCCAGTCCGCCGGCCAGGAAAATCACCGCCATCGCCGGCACCAGCTTCTCGGTCACCGCGGCCAGGCGGCTCATCCCGCCCAGGAAGATCACGGCGCAGATGACCACCAGAACGATGCCCACCACCCAGGAGGGCACGTGTAAGGCGGTCTGGAACGTGGAGCCGATGGAGTTGGACTGCACCATGCACCCCATGAAGCCCAGCGCCAGGATGATGGCCACGGCGAAGAAGCCGGCCAGGAACTTGCCGAAGGCGCCCTTGAAGGCGGTGGTGATATAGTACACTGGCCCGCCGTGGAAGTGCCCCTGCTCATCCACCACACGGGTTTTGATGGCCAGGGTGGCCTCGGCGTAAATGGTGGCCATGCCGAAGAAGGCGATGACCCACATCCAGAAAATAGCGCCCGGGCCGCCGGTGAGAATGGCGCCGGAAGCGCCCACGATATTGCCGGTGCCCACCTGAGCGGCGATGGCGGTGGCCAGGGCCTGGAAGGAGCTCATGCCCCGCTCCTGCCGCCCGCCCCGCAGGGACAGATTGCCGAATACCTTCTTCATGCCTTCCCCAAAGCAGCGCACCTGAATAAACCGGGTGCGGATGGAGTACCACAGCCCCACCCCGATCAGCAGGAAAACCAGAATATAGCTGGACAGGGTGACGTTGATCTCGCAGACGATGGGGTAGAGCCATTCTTCCAGTGCTTGCATTGCTTCCAACATAGTGCTTCTCTCCTCTTTTTGCTCAAAAAAACAGGCCGTGGGTCCGCCCACGGCCTGCAAAGACAAACACCACGCCCGGCGGGGCCCTCAGGGGCCCCGCCGGCGTCTGTTCGTCCTCTGTCCTTTTGCCTGAGAGATTGGCAGCGCGTCGCCGCGCCGCTTTGCACCTTCGGCACCCACAGTTCATGAGCTTCTCCAGAGTGACATTCACGTACAGTCCTGATTCCTACCGGAACGCCTGAGAGTGTTACTCCTTCGGCAAGCCAACGGCTTTTTCCTGCACGCTTCAACTGTCCTGTTCAGTTGTGATGGACATTATACCGCCACAAGAGGACATTGTCAAGTCCTTCCTTTTCACCGGTGTTACACCCGGGTCCAGGTGGTGCCCTCCTTGCTGTCCTTGATCTCCACGCCCATGGCCTTGAGCTGGTCCCGGATGGCGTCGGCCTTGGCCCAGTCCTTGGCCTTTTTGGCCTCCAGCCGCTGGGCGATGAGGGCCTCGATCTCCTCGGCGCCCTCCGCCGGGGCGGACGCCTTCTCCCGCAGGGCGGCGGCCTTTTCCAGCAGATCCAAGCCCAGCACCTGGTCGAAGCTGCCGATGAGGGCCCGCTTGGTGGCGTCGTTCACATCGGCCTTCAGCACGTCGTACAGCGCGGTGACACCCAGGGAGGTGTTCAAATCGTTGCCCACAGCCTCGATAAATGCGGCTTTGTACTTGGCGGCCGCCGCCTCGTCCACCGGGGCGGGGTCGTCAGACAGGGCGGCCACCCGGCTGACCAGCTTGTCATAGGCGGTCTTGGCGTTGTCCAGGTTCTCCCAAGAGAAGATCAGGCTCTTGCGGTAGTGGGACTGGAGGCAGAAGAAGCGGTATACCAGGGGGTCATACCCCTTCTCCTCCAGCAGGGAGACGGTGAGGAACTCGCCGCTGGACTTGCTCATCTTGCCGTGGTTGGTATTCAAATGGTGGACGTGCATCCAGTACTTGCACCAGGGATGCCCCAGATAGGCCTCGGACTGGGCGATCTCATTGGTGTGGTGGGGGAAGGCGTTGTCGATGCCGCCGCAGTGGATATCCAGGTACTCCCCGTTGTACTTCATGGAGATGCAGGAGCACTCGATATGCCAGCCGGGATAGCCCACGCCCCAGGGGGAGTCCCACTTCAGGGCCTGGTCCTCAAACTTGGACTTGGTGAACCACAGCACAAAGTCGTTCTTGTTGCGCTTGTTCAGGTCCTCCTCCACGCCCTCCCGGACGCCCACCGCCAGGTCCTCCTCGTCGTGGTCGTTGAACACATAGTACTGCTTCAGCTTGGAGGTGTCAAAGTACACGTTGCCGCCGGCAAAATAGGCGTAGCCGGTGTCCAGCAGCTTGGAGATGACCTTGATATAGTCGTCGATCATGCCGGTGGCGGACTGTACCACGTCGGGGTATTTGATGTTCAGCTTCTTGCAGTCGGCAAAAAAGGCATCGGTGTAAAACTGGGCGATCTCCAGCACGCTCTTGTGCTCCCGCTTGGCCCCCTTCACCATCTTGTCCTCGCCGGTATCGGCGTCGGAGGCCAGATGGCCAACGTCGGTGATGTTCATGACCCGCTTTACGTCATAGCCGTCGTACCGGAGGAATTTCTCCAGCACATCCTCCATGATATAGCTGCGCAGGTTGCCGATATGGGCAAAGTGGTACACCGTGGGGCCGCAGGTGTACATGGACACCTTGCCAGGGGTGTGGGGGACAAACTCCTCTTTCTGATGGCTGGCGGAATTATATAACTTCATATGCTTCGCTCCTCTGTTCTTTTACTGTTGAATTTTTTGTTCGACCAGCTGCTCCAGCCATTCCAGCCGGGAGCTGAGCGCTTTCAGTTCCTTTTGTACCGGGTCGGTGACGTGGATCTGGTCCACCTGACCGGCGAAATCCACCTTCTCCCCGGCGATACGCACCGTCCGGGCGGGCACGCCCACAGCGGTGGCGTTGGGCGGGATCTCGCTGAGTACCACCGCATTGGCGGCGATACGGGAATTATCTCCCACTTTGAAGGGCCCCAGTACCTTGGCTCCGGTGGAGACCAGCACATTGTTGCCCAGGGTGGGGTGGCGCTTGCCGTGGTCCTTGCCGGTACCCCCCAGGGTCACCCCATGGTAGAGCAGGCAGTCGTCCCCTATCTCTGCGGTCTCGCCGATGACGATGCCCATGCCGTGGTCGATGACCAGGCGGCGGCCGATCTTGGCGCCCGGGTGGATCTCGATCCCTGTCCAAAACCGGCTCCACTGGCTGATGAACCGGGCCAGAAAAAACCATCTGTGACAGTACAGGAAATGGGCGATTCTATGGTAAATGATGGCGTGTACGCCGGGATAGAGCAAAAAAATCTCCAACCGGCTGCGGGCCGCCGGATCTCTTGCCTGGTAGGCCCGCAAGGTCTCGCCGAGACGAGTCATGGCTCAACACCTCCAAAAAAATCGCCTCTTATGCACAGGGCATAAGAGGCGATGACTCGCGGTTCCACTCTCATTTCTCACTCGAAGGCCGATAACGGGGCCTGCCGGAGGGCGTCTGCATCCCCCGCGCTCCCGGACGCACATTCTCCAGTTACCCCCTGGGACCGCTCTCAG
>ERZ1643246.939-NODE-939-length-34229-cov-8.056651_pt1 | contig 34229 bp, 35 predicted proteins | sample MGYA00579265_ERZ1643246 | MGnify/ENA primary metagenome ERZ1643246 (study PRJEB29033, sample SAMEA4952261) | chicken gut metagenome | biome: Broiler Chicken; feature: Gastrointestinal Tract; material: Caecum | place: Ireland | collected 2018 | study: Broiler...
ACAGCTACCTGAAGAGCATTCTCCAACTCCACACTGAAAGAAAGTTTTCCTCCCAGATTGGTTTCCATTTTTCCGATACTCTTCCCATCCAGATAGATCTCATACTCCGTGTCTGCCTCAAGTTCTACGGTGATCTGCGCGTCTTCTTTTCCCTCGACAGCGAACTGCATTCCACCATTCTCCTGAGCCAAATCAAAAACTGTGGTTCCCGGAACCGATTCGTATACAAACATTTCATTCCGCTCAAGCTTGGTAATTTCAGAAAATGTTTTAACTTTGTACATATCTCCCTGATGCTCATAATCTGAAACCTTTGACTTTTTAGCCAATTCATAATTTCCAAAGCTGATGGTTCCATTTTCTTCTGTCCGTATCAATTCCTTCACTACTGACATTTTTTCTTGTCCTCCCTAAGACTCATCTCACGTGGTTTTTACAGATATTATATAATAAATTTAACAATTTTTCCAGCAATACAAGAAATTTTTTCAATAATCCAGCACTCGAAACTCAGATTCCTCTTTTAAAGGGATTTTCTCCACATCAATGTCCTCTATCTGAATGTAAGGTGACTCATAAAGTTTCTGCAGCAACAGATTAATCTGCTGAGAAGTTCCCTGCACTTCCATCTCCACACTGCCGTCCCACAGGTTCTGAATCCAGCCTGTCACTCCTATGTTGACGGCAGAATAACTGGCCACAAAACGGAATCCTACACCTTGAACTCTCCCCTTAAAAAGCATATGCTTACGCACTTTCTCACTCATCGTTCTTCCTTGCCTCTGCTGTAAACTGAATTTCTTTTTTCACCCGGCGCACATGAACCACGTCGCCTGCCTGAATTTTTCCTTCCAAAATCTCATTTGCCATAGGATCTTCAATCTTAGTCTGAATCGCCCGGCGCAGCGGTCTCGCACCGTATTTGCTGTCGAATCCTTCATCCGCCAGGTATTCCTTCACAGAGCTGCTGACTTTCAGTTCAATCCCCATCTGATCCTCACAGCGTTTTTCCAGATTTTTAAGCAGAATTCCCACAATCTGCTTGATATGAGTACGATTCAGAGAATGGAATACAATGATCTCGTCAATTCGATTGAGAAATTCCGGTTTAAACATTCTGCGGACTTCCTCCATCACAGAAGATTTCATTCTCTCGTAATCCTGTTTCTCATCCTCCTGGGCGCCAAAGCCCAGTCTCTTCGGTTCCACAATCGCCTGAGCGCCTGCATTGGACGTCATGATGATAATGGTCTGTTTAAAATCAATCTTTCTTCCCTGGGCATCGGTAATATGACCATCATCCAACACCTGAAGAAGGATATTAAACACGTCCGGATGAGCTTTCTCAATCTCATCAAACAAGATCACGCTATAGGGATTACGTCTCACTTTCTCTGAGAGCTGTCCACCTTCCTCATACCCCACATATCCTGGCGGAGATCCAATCAGCTTGGAGACACTATGCTTTTCCATATACTCGGACATATCTACACGGATCATTGCCTGCTCGGTGCCGAACACAGCCTCAGCCAGCGCTTTTGACAATTCCGTCTTTCCCACACCGGTGGGTCCCAAAAACAGGAAGGAACCAATCGGCCTTGCGGGATCTTTCAATCCGACACGCCCTCTCTTCACTGCCTGCGCAACAGCGGCAACTGCCTCTTCCTGGCCGATCACCCGTTTATGCAGCTCTTTTTCCAGGCGTACCAGACGGCGTGATTCCTTCTCCGCCAGTTTTTTCACTGGAATCTTCGTCCATCCGGATACAATATCCGCCACAGAGTCCTCTGTCACAACAGACTTCTTTCTCAGGCTGCGGCGTCTGGATTTCTCCATTTCCGTGTCAGCCTGACTTCGTTTTTCCTCCTGCTTTTTCTGTATCTCTTTGGCCTTTTCCAGGTCGCCGTTTTTGAGAGCTGTCTCTTTTTCCAAAGTCAGATGCTGAATGTCTTTTTCCAGTTCCACCACCTGTTCCGGAGCCTGATATCCGGCAAGCTGTACCTTTGAGGATGCCTCGTCAATAATATCAATGGCTTTATCCGGCAGAAAACGGTCGTTGATATAGCGGACTGCCATTTTCACTGCCGCCTCAATGGCAGAATCCTCAATCACAACTCCATGATGCTGCTCATAGTACGGGCGCAAACCTCTTAAGATTTCCACAGTCTCTTCTTCTGAAGGCTCTTCCACGGTCACCGGCTGAAATCTCCGCTCGAGCGCAGCATCCTTCTCGATGTGCTTTCTGTACTCCTCGATGGTAGTCGCTCCGATAAGCTGCAGTTCTCCCCTTGAGAGAGAAGGTTTTAAGATGTTGGATGCGTCCAGAGCCCCTTCCGCTCCCCCTGCTCCGATGATGGTGTGAAGCTCATCGATAAACAGAAGAATGCCTTTGTGCTCTGTCACCTCCCGCACCACATTCTTGATTCTCTCTTCAAACTCTCCCCGGTATTTCGTTCCTGCAACCATGCTGGACAGATCCAGAACCACCAGGCGCTTACTTTTCATCGATTCTGGAACCAGCCCCCACACGATTCTCTGTGCCAAACCTTCCACAATGGCGGTCTTTCCCACACCCGGTTCTCCCACCAGGCAGGGATTATTCTTCGTGCGGCGGCTTAGAATCTGGATCAGCCGTGCGATCTCTTCTTCTCTTCCCACAACCGGATCCAGCTTGCCTTCCGCAGCCTGCTGCGTCAAGTCACGGCTATACTGATCCAAAGTCGGTGTCGCTGCCGCTTCCGGCTTCCGAATTGCCATGAATTTTCCACTCTGCAGTTCTTCCTGCGTATAATTTTTATCCGCTCCCGTCGCTGTCAAAAGCGTCAGCAGCATCTTCTGAATATTGATTCCCATGGTATAGAGCAGCCTTGTGGCCACACACTCTGTGTCTTTCAACATCGCCATGAGAAGATGCTCTGTCCCCACACGGTCTGCCTGAAGAGCCATCGCCTCATTCTCACTGTTGATCATCAGACGCTTTGACCGGGGCGTATAATCTGGTTTCAATTCTGTGCACACGTTGGAAGGAGGCGCGATCAGCTTTCCAATCAGTTCCTCCAGACGGTCCGCCTCCACATTGAATTCCTCCAGTATCATCTGAGCAGTGGAATTCTTCACTTTGCACAGAGCCATCAGAATATGTTCTGTCCCCACATAATTGTTATTCAGATCTTTGGCGACATGTATCGAATAGCGCAAGGCAGCCTTTGCCTGCTCTGTATAATTCTCAAAATTATTTCGCATGGTTCTCTCCTTCTGGTCTATATTTTACGAATATTCCTCGAATATCTCATCAATCAATTCATGCACTTCTTCTTTGGTTATATTCTTGCAACACCCTTTTGCCAGAAGAACGGTCAGATTTTCCTTCATCTCCTGCAAAGCCTTCATCTTGTCCACATCAATACACACCACTGCCCCTTTTCTCCGGTCAATGGTCACAAACCCCTCCTGACGCAGAACAGAATAGGCCTTATTCACTGTATGCATATTGATGCCAATCGTATCCGCCAGCTGCCGGACTGAGGGAAGCGCATCCCCCTCCCGCAGTCTGGATGTGGCAATCCCCATGATAATCTGATTGGTCAACTGCATATAAATTGCTTCATCACTATTAAAATCTATCTCAATCAGCATACGATCCCCTTCTCTCTTGTGCCTTTTGTTATACGAATAGTAGCACAATTTTCCCATAAAATCAAGAGAATCCCGTTTTTACTTGTTCAGTTTTGCCATTTTTAGGAGCTGTTCCTTACCCAGAATCAGATTAATTCCCGCAGGGTTCAGCACGTACCCTTTGGCCTGCTTTGACAGAAGCCTGGGCAGACGCTGAAAATCAACCTTGATGGAACCAATCTTTCTGCCTGCGGCAAATTTCTGAAATTCCATGATGTCCGAAAAACAAGGCTGATACATATCTCCTTCTTTATTTTTGACAAACGGCACGTTCAGTTTTTTCTCACCGTCCTGTTCCTTCACATCCACAGCTAAAAGGAAATTGGCCCTTATAATGTTCGCCACCAGTTCTTCCTCCAGAGCATTCAGATTTCCCTTCTCCTCCAGAGGTACTTTCCTGCGGAGTGCCTGCATAAAATAAATGCCGGACAGCTGCAAAGACGCATTTAAAAGAGGTCTTTTTCCCTCTGGGATCTTAGAGAAATCTGCCTCAATTGCAATCTCCTTTAATTCTACCTTCAGTTCTTCCTGACCGTCTCTGTATAAAATGGCATTGACCCCAATCCCATAAAGATTTCCATAGAATCTGGTATACATGGACTTCTCCACCCGGATTGCCTGAAGAATATTTTTCTCCTCGGCCTGGGCTTTGATATACTCTTTCAGATCCTCATCCCGGGCAAAGACTATAATCTGATCATCGAAATCCTCCGGATCACAAAACACATAGGGCATTCTCGTACTCATGGAAAAAGGTACAAAAAAATGTTCCCCACTCTGTAGTTTTTTGATAACATCTGTTTTGTTCATGTTGCTCTATCCTCTCATCATTTCACTTTCCATATTCTTTTACAACTTCTTTTCTCATTATTGTAACTTCTCACTTTATACCTTGTCAACAAGAGAAAAGGAGGAAATTCTGACGAATTTCCTCCCAGTTTCTTTCTCTTAATCCATGATGTCCACATCTTCTCCGCGAAGAATCTTATTGATATTTCTCACTGCACACATCTTTCCGCACATGGTACAGGTATCCTCCCGCTCTGGAGTGGATTCCGCGCGGTAGCGTCTTGCCTTCTCACTGTCAATGGCCAGCTCGAACTGCTTCTCCCAATCCAGATTTCTTCTCGCCTCACTCATCTCGTAATCCCAGTCACTGGCTCCCGGCAGACCTTTTGCCACATCGGCCGCATGAGCTGCGATTTTGGAAGCAATGATTCCCTCTTTCACATCATCCAGATTTGGAAGACGAAGGTGCTCTGCCGGTGTCACATAACATAGGAAGGATGCTCCGTAAGTAGCTGCGATAGCGCCTCCGATAGCTGCTGTGATATGGTCATATCCTGGAGCCACGTCTGTAACCAGAGGTCCTAATACATAGAACGGCGCTCCTTTACAAATTGTCTGCTCAATCTCCATATTAGCCTGAATCTGGTTCAGCGGCATATGTCCCGGCCCCTCAATCATAACCTGAACGTCTTTTTCCCAGGCTCTGTCAGTCAGCTCACCAAGTGTCACCAGCTCTTCTATCTGAGGAATATCTCCTGCATCAGCAATGCTTCCCGGACGGCAGGCATCGCCCAGGCTCAGAGTCACGTCATATTTCTGACAGATATCCAAAATTTCGTCATAATACTCATAAAATGGGTTCTCGTTTCCAGTCAGTTCCATCCACGCAAAGATGATTGATCCGCCTCTTGAGACAATATTGGTATGACGTTTTGCTTTCTTGAACCGCTCTGCTGTCGCTTTATTGATACCACAGTGAATGGTCATGAAATCCACGCCATCCTCCGCATGCATTTTCACAATATCAATCCACTGACGGGAAGTGATTGCCTTCAGTGCCTTGTTGTAGTAAACAACTGCATCGTAAATCGGAACGGTTCCAATCACTGCCGGGCATTCTGCTGTCAGCTTACGGCGGAACACCTGCGTGTCACCGAAGGAGCTCAAATCCATGATTGCCTCAGCTCCCATCTTAACTGCCTCCATTACCTTTGCCATCTCCAAATCCAGATCCAGACAATCTTTGGAAGTTCCCAGATTTACATTGATTTTTGTCTTAAGTGCCTTTCCGATTCCATGTGCTTTCAGACATTTATGGTTCTTGTTGGCTGGAATGACTACCTGCCCTTTTGCCACCAAGTCTCTTAGAACTTCCACATTTATCTTTTCCTGTGCAGCAACTTCCTCCATTTCTTTAGTGATAATCCCCTGTTTTGCTGCATTCATCTGTGTCGTATACATACCTTCTCCTCCTTGTATGTGCTGTGTAGTGAACTCCCTTTGAAGCTTTCCTGCTTCCAATAAAAAACCCCCTGGCCAATACCAGGAGGAGACAAAACCTAAACTTCCATCATAACTCCCTACGCTGGCATTACCCAGATACAGGTTCTAGGGTTAAAAGCTTCTGCTTCTTCTCAGCCGATCACAATCAGCACCCCTGTGTTTTTACTATATATTATTGTAGCCGAGACTGTCCTGAAAGTCAAGAAAAAGCCGGAATTCTTTTAATATTCACCGTAATAAAGAACCCACGTACGTTTCATGCGCACGCAGGTTCCTCTATCCTCATTATGCCTCATCGATCGCTTTGCCAATGTCATGTCTCATATATTTGTTGGCGAAGGAGATCCACTCTGTCGCCTCGTAAGCATTTTTTCTGGCCTCTTTCAGGTTAGCTCCCTTTGCTGTGATTCCCAGCACTCTTCCGCCGTTGGTCACAATCTGTCCATTCTCCAGTTTCGTGCCCGCATGGAAACAGTAATAGCCGTCTTTGCCTTTGAAATTCTCAAATCCGGTGATGGGGATTCCCTTCTCATATTTCACAGGATATCCCTCCGAAGCAAGAACTACGCAGACAGCTGCATTGTCCTCAAACTGAAGATCAATCTCATCCAGCTTTCCGTCAATACACGCTTCCATTACTTCGATGATATCATTTTTCATTCTCGGGAGAACCACCTGTGCTTCCGGATCCCCGAATCTTGCGTTATATTCCAGCACCTTCGGGCCATCCTCAGTGAGCATCAATCCAAAGAAAATGATTCCCTTAAACGGTCTTCCCTCTGCGCGCATCGCATCCACAGTCGGCTGGTAGATATGTTTCTGACAGTACTCGTCAATTTCTTTTGTGTAGAAAGGACTTGGAGAGAAGGTTCCCATACCGCCTGTATTCAGCCCTTTATCTCCGTCCATGGCTCTTTTGTGATCCTGGGCGGAAGTCATCGTCTTAATTGTTTTGCCGTCTACATAAGAAAGCACGGAGACCTCACGTCCTGTCATAAACTCTTCGATTACCATTGTATTGCCGGCTGAGCCGAATTTCTTGTCCAGCATAATCTCCTGGACTCCGGCTTTCGCCTCTTCCAGATCATTGCAGATCAAGACTCCTTTTCCAAGAGCCAGACCGTCTGCCTTCAGCACGATAGGAAACTTCGCTGTCTCCAGATAGCTCAGTGCATCTTTTGCATTATCGAAATTCTCATATGCTGCTGTAGGAATATGGTATTTTTTCATAAGATCCTTGGAAAACGCCTTGGAACCTTCCAGAATCGCCGCATTTTTCGCCGGACCAAATACCCGCAGACCTTTCTCCTCGAAGACATCCACGATTCCTCCCACCAGAGGATCATCCATTCCCACAATTGTCAGATCGATCTTCTGCTCTGCCGCAAACTGTGCCAGCTTGTCAAATTCCATCGCCCCGATAGGCACACATTCTGCCAGTTCGCTGATCCCCGCATTTCCGGGGGCGCAGTAGATTTTTTCCACTTTCGGGCTCTTGGACACACTGTATGCGATAGCATGTTCCCGTCCGCCGCTGCCAACAATCAAAACTTTCATATGTATTACCTCTCCTTTTCCAGTACGACTGCTCTTCCCTGTTCCACAGTCACTTTCCCGTTGGCGATCAGGTCAATCGCCCTGGGAAGAATCTTCCACTCCGCTTCCTCCATCACACGGCGCTGGAGAACTTCCGGAGTATCTCCTTCGTGGACTTCCACCGCTTTCTGCAGAATGATCGGGCCGGTATCGGTGCCTGTATCCACAAAATGAACCGTTGCCCCTGTCACTTTCACGCCTCGTTTCAGCGCGCTTTCATGTACTTTCAGCCCATAATATCCCACACCGCAGAAAGAAGGAATCAAAGATGGGTGAATATTCACAATCCGATTTGGAAAGGCTTCCACCACACAGGGAGGAATTGCCACCAGGTATCCTGCCAGAACGACCAGATCCGCTTTACTGTCCAGCAGCGCTTTCAAAAGGCCCTGATGAAAAGCCTCCCGATTCTCATAATCTTTCGGAGATACACAGAGACTTTTAATCCCTGCTTTTTTTGCACGTTCCAGCGCAAAGGCATTTCTGTTGTTGCTGATCACCACTTCAATCTGAGTATTCGTGATTGTCCCGCTGCCGATTCCATCGATGATCGCCTGAAGATTCGTTCCTCCGCCGGAGACCAGAACAGCCAGTTTTAACATAGAGTCACTCCCTTTTCCCCTTCTTCAATCTTACCAACCACATAAGGAGTCTCTCCGGCACGGCGCACCGCATCCATGGTCTTCTCCACATCCTCAGCGTCCACTGCCACAATCATACCAATTCCCATATTATAGGTATTATACATCATTTTCTCTTCGATCTCGCCTGTCTTGGCCAGCAGATCAAAAATCGGAGGAATCGGGTAACTGTTTTTCTCAATAACCGCTCGTGTTCCTTCTCTTAACATACGCGGAACATTCTCATAGAATCCGCCGCCTGTGATGTGGCTGCAGGCACGTACACGGACTCCCGCATCCTTAATGCTCTTCAGGGCCTTCACATAAATCTTGGTTGGAGCGATCAGGGCCTCTCCCAGAGTCATACCCAGCTCTTCCCGATAAGTCTGAAGAGACTCTTTTGTCATATCAAATACTTTACGAACCAGTGAAAAACCATTGCTGTGCACGCCGGAAGAAGCCAGACCGATCAGCACATCTCCTGCTTTAAGGTCCTTTCCGGTAATCAGGTCTTTCTCATCCACAACACCTACCGCAAAGCCAGCCAGATCATATTCATCTTCCGGATAGAATCCTGGCATCTCAGCAGTCTCTCCTCCAATCAGAGCTGCGCCGGACTGTTCACATCCTGCTGCCACACCTTTTACGATCTGTGCGATTTTCTCCGGATAATTCTTGCCGCAGGCAATGTAATCCAGGAAAAACAAAGGTTCACCGCCTGCACATGCGATATCGTTCACACACATCGCCACACAGTCAATTCCCACAGTATCATGTTTGTCCATGAGAAAAGCCAGTTTCAGCTTCGTTCCCACACCATCTGTTCCGGATACCAGAGTCGGTTTCTCCATGTCTTTGAATTTCTCCATGGAAAATGCGCCTGAGAAACCGCCGATATTGGTCAGCACCTCCGGTCTCATTGTCTTTGCAATATGTTCTTTCATCAATTCCACTGATTTGTAACCAGCTTCAATGTCTACTCCCGCCTTCTTGTAATCCATAATTTCCTCCGTATTTTTTCTGAAATTTACTTGGAATAATTTTTATAACCGACTTCCTGAAGTTTCGCGTCTTTTGCCACAACCTGCTCTTTCAAAGTCTCAGAGTATGCTTTCAGTCTCTTGAGCAATTCCGGATCTGAAGTTGCCAGAATTTTCGCAGCCAGAAGTCCTGCGTTCGCACCGCCATTGATCGCCACTGTGGCAACCGGAATGCCGGAAGGCATCTGGACGATGGAATACAGGGAATCTCTTCCGCCTAGAGATGTGGTATGCATTGGAATTCCAATCACCGGCATCGGGAAAATCGCTGCACACATACCTGGAAGATGTGCTGCCATTCCTGCGCCTGCGATGATGACTTTGAATCCTTTTTCCTCTGCTGTCTTCGCATACTCAAAGAACACATCCGGTTCTCTGTGCGCAGAGATGATCTTCATCTCAAAATCAATTCCAAGCTGTTCCAAAATATCCGCTGCTTTGCTCATCACGGGCATATCTGAATCGCTGCCCATCACAATACCTACTTTTGCCATGATTATCTCTCCTTTATTTTTCCTGCTTAACTACACCAATTTTACTAATATTCCCTATATCTGTCAACGCAGAAATCCACTTTCATCCAACGGCTGATTCAACTCCTGCGTTCCCGGCAGAACAAAACGTCCTTCCTCGATAATCGATATCATCTCTCCGTCATCATCAATCACCCGGATACTGCCCAGCTCCTCATAGGGAATCGTGATATCTGTATGACAGTTATAATATGCCAGGCTGATATCCTCTTTCCGGAGAATGGAAATCTCATTGTCTCTGGCTATGATCTCCTTGCCGTCAGGATTGTACACCGGAATATCCTCTGCCCAGGAATAGCAGGTGTCCCCCACGGCAAAATGTGGTCCCATTTTTTCCGCGATCAGAATCGGAAGCTTATCCTGTATTCCATATTTTTTTGCCATCACATAAGCCGCTGTGTTCGTCCCGATGGCAAATTCTCCCATTGGAATCTTTCTGTGATGATGTAGAATATTATCTTCTATATACTTACGGTTCTCTTCCTCTGATTCAAAGTTTTCACAGCTGTAGTCAATCACCTGACCACAGTCGAATACCAGCTTCAGCTCTTTGAAGAGCAAGCCATTCAGATAGACCTGGCTGACATGGAGCACGCCTCCGGTGCCTGCCAGAACCGGTGATGTGAAGACCTCGCCCACAGGAATGTTACAGTCTGCCACACAATTTTCAAAGTTTGTCTGTTTGTCAGAATTTCCCAGCTCATGGAGATGAATCAGGAGATCTGTCTCGTTTTCGTTGGCCCCTTTGATCTCCACCCACTCACAGGTGTCCATTGTGTCAATCAGCTTTTGCTGGATCTTCGAATATTTCTGTGAATCCAGATTGTTTATCTTCACCGTCTCCCGGAAAATCGCTTCGAAGTCTTTTCCAATCTCAGGAAGGGGATAAGCAATGATGGTAAAGCTGCGCTCTTCTCCCCGGATATAACGGTTGGTGATCTGCGCGCTCTCATTATCCATACTCACTTTCAGTTTCCGCTGTTCCTCACTCAATGTGAAGACTTCTTTCTTCGTCTCCGGCGCAAACGGTGCCTCGCCGAATACCTCAATTACTGCCGGGCCAGCGTGTTTTGCCGCCAGCTCCTGATGTTCCTGATAAATATTCTGCATGCTCCGCAGTTTTCTCTGAACAAAATCGTGATCCAAAAACAAAGCGGCATCTTCTTTGTGATCGTACTCGAACTGGGGATTCACATTGGTACTGCCAAAGCCGTTTCGTCCTCCCGTCATCTGAATCAAATGTGTCGCGTAACGGTAAATTGTCGGTTTTAATCCCATCTGTTCGAACTGGCAGACCGCCGCCCGTACCATCCGCTCAAATCCAATGGGATACCGGATATTTACCGTCTCTTTGATGGATAAATCTTTCCCTGTGTTCACAAAAGCCATGCGGTAGCCTTCTGTGTACGTGCGGGCCATCTGTTCAATCTCCTCCTGAGAAAAAGTGTTCAGAAATTCCGCCGTCTTAAGCTCATTTTCAGAGATATAATCTCCATACTGATACAGATAAGTCAGATCACTGAAATCACTGTCCATGATAAAATGCAAGGCAAACGCTCTGTCAGGATCGATATTCTCCAGAATTCTCTCCTCCATAAAATCCTGACAGTAGTCACTCACATACCAGTACAGAGTATCCCGAATCTCCTCTGGTTTCGGAAGGGGATCCTCCCCGAAAGAAGAATAAATTTCCAGAAACAATTCCTGGATGACCGTCAGATCCCAGATTTTTTCCTCGTAGGCATAGATCACCGCCCCTCTCATCTCTGCGTACAGAAAAGACAGAAGCTTGCCGTATTCTCCCAGTTTTTCCACCGCATAGGCCGGATTTGCATAGGATTGTCCATAATTTTCCGGGAGAAGTTCTTCATAAATCCGGTGATTCATCTCCTTCCACCAGGAAAGGGAATGTACTTTTTTCTTCTCCTCCAGCTGACTGGAAGCCAGGATCAGAAATTCGGCTCCTCTCTGAAAGAAACTGCGATACGGTTCCGGTACCAGTTCTTCTCCCGGAATTTCACGAATCCGTTCACATGACAATTGAAAACGTTCTCTCAATAACTCTTCCAATGTTACCACCTCTTTATTCGTCCAGAATATTTCCTTTCTCTACGTTTTTCTGAATCAGCCCTTCCATATATTTCCAGACCTTTTCGGATCCTTCATGGGTCTTCTCATTTCTGCGGCATACCTGGCTTTTCTTCACCTGATGCTCCCGCCAGCTTCTTCCGCCGAGAGCGTCATTGAGCATCAGCGGCTGAAAGTTATCTAACATATGGGCATATTTCGCCTCAGCACTCTCGTAAGCTTCGAATTCCTCCCACAGATCATACAACCTGCTTCCCTGATCCTGGGGGAGAAGTCCGAAAATTCTCTTCGCCGCTTTGACCTCCCGTTCACGTTTTGTCTGAAGGCCTTCCTTATCATAGGCATAGGTGTCACCGGCGTCAATCTCCACCAGATCATGTATCAGAACCATGAGAACCACCTTTGCCACATCCACCTCCTCGTTGGCATATTCCTTCAGAAGAAATGCCATCAGAGCCAGATGCCAGGAATGTTCCGCGTCATTTTCCTTCCGGTTTCCATCTGCCAGATACGTCTGCCGAAAAATATTTTTTACTTTATCTACTTCCAATATAAAATTCATCTGCTGTTCAAATCGTTTCATCTTCTCACACTCCAAATAAAAACAATGCCAGCCACCCCACAGTGATCATTCCATTGGTAACCGCACCGATCAGACTGGCAATATGACTACGGTTCTCTTCAGAAAAGCTTTTCACTCCCCAGACAAATCCATAGGCCGACAGGAGGATGGCAAAAATACTGATTCCTCCCACAATTGCCCCTGCGGTCACAGGAGTCTTTCCCTCACACAAAAAGGAAATCAAAATATCCATCAGAAAAAGCAAAAAAGAAATTCCTGCCAAAGTAACCGAAAAGACTCCTTCTTTCGCCTGTTTTTGCTGGGCAAATGCATATCTATATCTTTTTGCCATCGTATTTTCTCCTTATCACATCGCAGATTATAAAAATCAGATACCCCAAAAAAGCCCCCAGCGTATTTAACATCAGGTCATCCACATCAAAAGATCCGACTCTTGAGATGAGCTGTATCGTCTCAACCGTCAGACTGAGAGCAAAACCTGACATTACAATCCGTCCGGCTTTTCGGAAATTCCGGAAAATCACAGGCAGAAGAAGGCCGAACGGAACAAAGCCTATCACATTTCCGAACAAATTGGTAAATACCGCAAAAATCCCCAACTGTTCCCGGTAAACCCAGAATCTGCGTATCTCCACAAACGGAATCAGATTATACTGATATTCTCTGTCCATCTCTGCCACACGCCCGTACTCCTCCGAAAAAAACAAAAAATATATTAGTAAAAGCACATAAATCACGAAGAGCACCACTCCTGCTCTTCGCACCCACTTTTTTGTTGACTGTTTCACAAGCACTCCCTCTGCTCTTAGCGAAGATTCCACCCCTTGATACGTCATCCCCCAGACAAGCATCCAAAGGGGTGCTGCATGTGATCGGATCGCGATACTTCTGCGGCACCCCCTGGTCTTATCATATTGTAACTTCGTATTTTCTTTTCAGTAGTTTCGCGCCGTTTATGATCATCAAAATCCCCGACACCATACCTGTGACAAGCACAAGAATCCCAAGAACCAAACTACCACTGCCCGCATGTGACATTGTCTTGTAAACTTTTTCGTTCATGTCAAACCTCCTCTGACTATTTTACGCCGTACTGCTCGTAATATGCGTCAATGGCCGCTTTCAACGAATCATCAATAATAACTTTCCCCTTATATTCTTTATTGTAGAGGTGTTCCACCACCTCCGCCATGGTCACAATCGCCGTGGTCTTCAGACCATATTTTTCCTCGATCTCCGCGAGCGCGCTCTTGGAACCCTGGCCCCGCTCCATACGGTCTACAGACACAACCAGCCCAATGGGACTGACATTTCCCTGCGCCTTGATAATCGGCAGTGTCTCCTGGATAGAGGTTCCTGCTGTCGTCACATCCTCGATGATGACAATCCTATCTCCATCTTCAATAGGGCTTCCCAGCAGAATTCCCTTGTCTCCGTGATCCTTCACTTCTTTTCGATTGGAACAGTACCGAATCTCTTTTCCGTAAAGTTCACTGATCGCCATGGAAGCTGCCACACTCAGAGGAATTCCCTTGTATGCCGGTCCAAATAAAATATCAAAATCCAGGCCGAATTTCTCATTGATCGCTCTCGCATAGTACTCTCCCAGCCTGCGCAGCTGTGTTCCAGTACGATAAAAGCCGGTGTTCACAAAGAACGGAGTCTTTCTTCCGCTTTTCGTGACAAAATCTCCAAATTTCAACACATTGCAGTCAATCATAAACTCAATAAATTCTTTCTTATACTGTTCCATCTCTATATACCTCCTGCATTCACGGATTTTTTCACTTATTTTTTGATTTTTCAATTTTATCACAAGTACATTGGTTTTTCAATTGTGGAAACTTTTTCCAAAGATCAGAGAATAATTCCGTCCTCTTCCATCTCCTGAATTTCTTCCAGCGTATCAATTTCGTCACGATTAATCAGCATCATTCGGTCATCCGGCCATTTTTTTCTCATCTCTTCTTCCAGGAGCGCAAAATCACAATCTCCTTCGATTACGATCTGAAACTCCCGGCCATTTTCCTTCTCCTTCGCACTCAGCAGGATAATTCTCTGGGCGCCTTTTCGGCGCAAAAAATTCCCCAGTTCTCTGTATGCCTCCGCCACTGATATTTTTTCCATCTTTTAATTAAAGGCTCAGTGAAATTCCTGTACGCCACCGAGCCTTTCTCCCTTCTCTTCTCCTATCTCACAGCACCAATCAGTTCTTTGATATCCTGAATTTTGTTTTCTTCCAGATACCGTTCTATTTCTTTCACAATCTCTACTGTCGCATCCGGCTGGAAGAAATTCGCAGTTCCCACAGATACGGCTGTAGCCCCAGCCAGGATGAATTCCAGCGCGTCCTCCGCTGTCGTGATTCCACCCATTCCAATCACCGGAATCTTCACCGCCTGCGCAGTCTGATAAACCATACGGACTGCGACCGGTTTCACTGCCGGCCCCGACATTCCGCCAGTCTTATTCGCCAGCACGAATGTCCGCTTATTCACATCGATTTTCATTCCGGTAAGTGTATTAATCAAAGAGACCGCATCTGCTCCTCCGGCCTCTGCAGCTTTCGCCACTTCTGTGATATCCGTCACATTCGGTGTCAGTTTCATAATGATGGGCTGCCCGGCCACTTTTTTGATCTGGGAAGTCAGACTTTCCACACAGGCCGGATCCTGTCCGAATGAAAGAAAATTCGCGTTCACATTGGGACAGGAAATATTAATCTCCAGCATGTCCACATCCTCAGATGCCAGCCGTTCTACCACTCGCAGATATTCTTCCGGTGAGTGTCCGCACACATTGACAATCACTTTCGTATCATATTTTTTCAAAAACGGAAGATCTCTCTCGCAAAATACTTCCACCCCGGGATTCTGCAGGCCGATGGCATTGAGCATACCGCCGTACACTTCAGCAATCCTCGGAGTTGGATTTCCGGGCCAGGGTACATCTGCTACTCCCTTTGTGACAACTGCTCCCAGCCGATTCAGATCTACGAACTCACTGTACTCCTCGCCGGATCCAAATGTACCGGAGGCCGTCATCACCGGATTTTTCAGTTCCACGCCAGCAATTGTTACCTTTGTATTCATCAAATCTCCACCTCCGTACTCAAAAATACCGGACCATCTTTACAGATTCTCTTGTTGTGCACGTGGGAATGGCTGTCCATCTCCTTTGACTGGCAGACACATCCCAGACAGGCTCCGATCCCACATGCCATTCTCTCTTCCATAGAAATCCAACAGGGGATCTGCTTCTCCTGCGCATACTCTTTCAGTGCCCGAAGCATCGGTGTCGGTCCACAGGCAAAGATCACTTCCGGATGCAGTTCATTTTCCCGGATAGCATCCAAGACATTCCCCCTGGTTCCTTCGCTTCCGTCTTCTGTGGCGATATACAGCGTGCCATAACGCTTCAGCTCCTGATCCAGAAACAGCTCATCCCGATATCCCATCACCAGTACTTTTCGTGTATCCAGTTGTTTGGCTGTCTCCAGCATGGGAGGGATCCCGATTCCCCCTCCCACCAGAAGTACTTTTTTATCCTGAGCTTCCTTCAGTGGAAAACCATTTCCCAAAGGCCCCATCACGCGAAGTGCCACTCCTGGATGCAGCCTGGAAAATTCCTTCGTTCCCTTACCAGCCACACGATAGACCAGACGAAGCTGGTCTCTCTGTCTGTCAATCTCGCAGATACTGATCGGCCTTGGCAGCAGACGGCTGCCGTCTCTGCAGTAAACGGACACAAATTGTCCTGGACTTGCATTCTTCGCAATCTGGCTTGTCTGCAGCCACATGCTGTAAATGTCAGTTCCGATTCTCTCCTGACTTACAATTTTGCAGCTTTCCATTGTCTTATCACTCATATTTCTCTCTCCCTGCCGGTCGTTGTATCGTTACCGGTTCTGCAATGCTCCATCAATGTCTTCTATCATATCCAGAACTGCCTGTCTGGAGGCATCCGCATAATTTGCCTCCCCATATCTGGCATATTTTTCCTGTTTATAGGCTGCGATGATTCCTCTGGAAGAATTCACAATCGCTCCCAGTCCATCCTCGTTAAAGAAATGAACCAGGTCAGCGCCTTTTCCTCCCTGCGCTCCGTAGCCTGGTACCAGAATAAATGTCTTTGGCATCAGCTTGCGCAGTACTTTTCCCATCTCCGGATAGGTGGCGCCCACGACAGCTCCGATGTAACTGTAGGTATCACCCATGTGCTCTTCACCCCACTGGGCCACTTTCTCTCCCACCAGCTCATACAGAGGACGTCCGTCAATCTGACGATCCTGAAACTCCCCGCTGGAAGGATTGGAAGTCTTTACCAGAATGAACAATCCCTTCTTTTCTTCTTTGCACACATCAATAAAGGGCTTCACACCATCGGATCCCAGGTAAGGATTCACTGTGGCAAAATCTTCATCAAATCCAGCATAACTCTTCGTTCCGACCTGAACCTTTCCCAGATGTCCCACTGCATATGCCGCTGAGGTGGATCCGATATCTCCTCTTTTGATATCCCCTATCACCACCAGATCTTTCTCATGACAGTAATCAATAGTCTTCTTATATGCCTTCAATCCTTCGATACCGAACTGCTCATACATGGCAATCTGTGGCTTCACTGCCGGAATCAGATCACAGGTGGCGTCAATGATTCCTTTATTGTACTGCCAGATCGCTTCTGCGGCTCCCTCCAGAGTCTCACCATATTCCTCAAAAGCCTTCTTCTGAATAAATTCCGGAATATAATTCATCATAGGATCCAGACCCACCACAATCGGGGCGTGGGTTTTCTGAATTTTCGCAATCAATTTGTTAATCATTGTTCTCTCCTCCTTACTATTCTGTGCAGCGTACTTCATAGACAATGTTTCCGTCACAGATTGTCATCATAACTTTTCCATATACCTGTCTTCCATGGAAAGGCGTATTTCTTCCCTTTGACGCAAAGGTATTCTTATCAATCACGTAAGAAATCTCCGGGTTGATAATTGTCACATCCGCGGCTGCTCCTTTTTCCAGAGTACCCCTGTCAATTCCCAATACCCTTGCAGGATTGTAACTCATTTTCTCTGCCATCTGCATGGGGGTCAGCACTCCTGTGCGCACCAGCTCCGTAATCGTCAGGGGAACACTGGTCTCCAGACCAACAATCCCAAAAGCGGCTGTGCGCATGGAACCTATCTTCTCCTCACGGCTGTGAGGTGCATGGTCCGTACTGATCACATCCATAATATTTTCCTTAAGTCCTATCCTGAGTGCTTCCACATCCTCACGAGTCCGCAGCGGAGGAGCCATTTTGTAATTTGGATCATCCCCTGGAATATCTTCCGTAGACAAGGTAAAATGATGAGGACAAACTTCTGCTGTGACCGGAAGTCCCTTTTCCTTCACAATCTTCATCATCGTGACTGTGTCCTTTGTAGAGCAGTGGCACAGATGCAGCTTCGCCCCCGTCTCCTGGGCAAGAATAATATCTCTTGCCGCAATCACATCTTCTGAGGAATTGCTGATTCCCGGAAGTCCCAGCTCCTTTGCACGTTCATCATCGTTCATACATCCGCCGTTGGTCAGTCTCTTATCCTCACAATGCGCCAGAATTGGAATGTGATACTGGCTGGCCAATTTCATTGCCTCTTTGTAAAGCTGAGGATCCATCACCGATTTTCCATCTTCAGACAGTGCTGGAATTCCGGCTTTCACCATTCCCTCAATATCGGAGAGTTCCTCCCCATTCTGTCCTTTTGTGATCGCACCAGTCTGGAGCACATGAATCGGCGCCAGCTGTGCCGCTTTATTTCTCACATAATCCACCCGATCCGCTCTGTCAATCACTGGCTTTGTGTTTGGCATCGCCACAATCGTTGTAAAACCGCCTTTCGCGGCAGCAAAAGCTCCGGATCGGATATCCTCTTTATATTCCTGTCCGGGGTCCCTTAAATGGACGTGAAGGTCGATCAGACCAGGCATCACATAGCATCCTGCCGCATCCACGACACGCTCAGCCTCTGCCTCCAGTTTTTCTCCTACTTCAGCAATCTTTCCATCCTCTATTAATATCTCTCCCACCATGTCTGTGCCAGTGGCAGGATCCAAAATTCTTCCATTTTTTATTAAGATATTCATTCCTGGAACATCCTCCTTTCTTTCTTACTACTATACACGAAATTTTCTTGTAAATAAAGAGTTTTTTACCTTGACTTTCAGTCCTCATACCTCTATAATGGACTTAAATAGAAGGTATTGGATGTAAATGACTATCACGGGTTCTTAGAAAGTATATTACAACAATATATTTTCTAAAAACTGGTGATTTTTTTTATCTCACCAGTAGCTTTTTTTAACCCGTAACAATTCCGTCCTTCACGTAGAGCTTATGGAGTGCTTTTCGCACAGACCAGCGCCTGTATTCAACGGATTCCGGCTTCATATTATCTTCTACATGACATAGACCGAATCGTTACACATTTTTATTTTTATGGAGGTAACATTATGAACAAAGGAACTGTAAAATGGTTCAACGCTGAAAAAGGGTACGGCTTCATCACCGGCGAAGATGGCGGCGATGTATTTGTACACTTTTCCGCAATCAATGGAGAAGGCTTTAAATCCTTGGAAGAAGGACAGTCCGTGACTTATGATTTGACAGAAGGCGCTCGCGGCATGCAGGCAGCTAATGTGACAAAATTATAATTAAATGATAAAAGGGGTGCCGCCTTTACCTTGTTGGTAAGGGCGGTACCCCTTTTTTACTGAAAATATTTTTATTTGCTCGTCAATTCCTCTGCCAGCTCGTTCGTGTAATCATTGATTGCACTGACATCCATCTCCGTCTGCGTGGTCTGGGTTTCCTGATTCTCTGTAACCTTGCCGTAAGCAGAATAACCAACCCACGCAACTGCCAGAAGACATACTACAATCGCCGCTGCTTTCTCCAACATCAGCATACGCTTTTCTTTCTTTGCGATTTTGCTGCGATTCGCCTTCTTCTTTTTATATTCGTCTACTTTTTTCTGACTCATGCCCCATACTCCTTTGTTCTGTCAAGAATATTGCTGATATCAGTGTATCACATTTCTTTCAAAAAGGAAATAGGCCGCTTATACCACAACAATAACTCCGCCGTCATTGGCATACATACTGCTGACACCGGCTGTGTTCAGAACCAGAATATCTTTTAAATCCATTCTCTCCAGAATAGCCTCTTTCAGAATTTCCGCTCTCTTCGGACAATTGCAGTGAGAAATCGCAAGAACTTTGCTGCTGCTGTTTTTCGTTCTGGAAACCACATAATCTACCATCTTCACAAGGGCCTTGTTGATTCCCCGCGCCTGATCCAGCTGGCAGATGGTTCCTTCCGGAGTCGCTCCCATCACCGGCTTGATCTTCAAAGCCGTAGCCACAAACGCCTTCACCTTACTCAGACGGCCGTTCTTTCTGAGAGTCTCCAGACTCTCCAGGACAAAGAATGTGTTCTGAGACTCAATATAGCGTTCCACCTCATCCACCGTTTCCTCAAAAGACATTCCCGCCTCTTCACATTCCGTTATTTTCAGAGCAATCAAGGTCTCTCCCACAGACGCAGAGCGGGAGTTAAATATATGAATCTTCTTTTCCGGGTGCTCCTCCAGTGCCAGCTTCTTTCCCAGAACAGCGCTGTTGTAAGAACCGCTCAGTTCCGCTGACAGCGTCACCGCATATACGTGTTCCGCACTCGTCTCGAACGCCTGCATATATTTCTCCGGTGAAGGACAGGAAGATTTGGGACATTCCGGACATGCGGCAACCTTGGCCAAAAACGATTTCTGGTCGAAACTTGCGTCATCGATAATATCCTCTCCACCCACCGTCAGAATCAACGGTACAGACTCGTATCTGGGATCATCTTTCCACTGTTCCAGTAACTCTCCACAACTATCTATTACAATTTTAAAATCACTCATAATCGTCCTCATTCCCATCATATGTAGTTTCTAATACCACATATATACTAACATAACCTTCTTGCTTTGAAAAGGGTTTTCGTAAAAACTCTATTCTTTTTTCACATTCTGATTTATAATAATATGAAAAGAATTTTACATCTCAAAGGAGAAACATATGATTGCTCTGCAAATTTCCAACATCAAGGATTTTATGAACCGCCTTCTGAAATCCACTCTTTTCGATACATTCCTGCTGGTGGAAGCCACCATTACGACCTACAGCACCTTCACGATAGACGGCAGACTGCACCGGGAGTTCTTCGACCCGCAGGTACAGGAGACACTATCCAAGAACGGCCGCACTTACGCACTCTGGGGAGAGATCAAACCTCACTGCCTGTCTGTGATCCGCGGAAAACGTACACCCCTTCATTTTAAAATTATATTCCAGCTTCCCAAAGAAAATACCAGCCAGATGCTGTCGAAATCGGGCTCTCCTCTGGCTCCCGAAGAAGTGGCCGGACTTTTTCTGAATCTTCATTTCTCAGAATCTGGACTCTCGGTGACAACCGGAACTTCCTACCATATTTTTACCCTGGACAAAACATTTGATACGTTCTGGGACAAGGCTGTTCTCACTTTTTTAAATCAGCAGGATATTTCTTATGAACAGATTTCTTAAATCCGTCGTTTGTTAGCACTCATTTTGTATGAGTGCTAATTTTTTCTTGACTTTTGATATTTCACGTATTACTATATTTTTTGAAGAAGTCGAAACCTTCTATGATAAGTAAATCAGAAAATCAAAGGAGCGTGAATACAATGGCTGCAAAACATGGTAGTTTATCCATTAACAGCGAAAATATCTTTCCAATTATAAAAAAGTGGCTGTATTCTGACCACGATATTTTCGTTCGTGAGATGGTTTCCAATGGATGTGATGCAATCACCAAATTAAAAAAACTGGAAGTTATGGGAGAATACACATTTCCCGATGACTACAAAGCGAAAATCCAGGTAATTGTCAACCCGGAAGAGAAGACACTGAAATTTATCGATAACGGAATCGGAATGACCGCCGATGAAGTGGAAGAATATATTACACAAATCGCTTTCTCTGGAGCAACTGAATTTCTGGAGAAATACAAAGACAAAACCACGGATGATCAGATGATTGGCCATTTCGGACTTGGTTTCTACTCTGCATTCATGGTTGCGGATGAAGTGCATATCGATACTCTTTCCTACAAAGAAGGTTCCTCTCCCGTACACTGGTCCTGTGACGGCGGTACAGAATATGATATCCAGGATGGCAACAAAAATACGGTTGGAACAGAGATCACACTGTTTCTGAATGAAGAGAGCCTGGAATTCTCCAACGAATACCGTATGCGTGAAGTACTGGAAAAGTACTGCTCCTTCATGCCGGTTGAGATCTATCTCTCCAACGCCAATGCCGCTCAGGAATATGAGACCATCGATGAGTCAGAATTAAGAGATGATGATGTTGTCGTAGAACACATTCACGAAGACGCCAAGACAGAAGAAAAAGAAAATGAGAACGGCGAGAAGGAGATCGTGGAAGTATCTCCTGCCAAAGAAAAAGTAAAAATCAACAAACGCCCTGTTTCCATCAATGACACCCATCCTCTGTGGACCAAACATCCCAATGAGTGCACCGATGAGGAATACCGCAACTTCTATCGGAAAGTTTTCCTGGATTACAAAGAGCCTCTGTTCTGGATTCATCTGAATATGGACTACCCATTTAACTTAAAAGGTATTCTGTACTTCCCGAAAATCAACACCGAGTATGATTCCATTGAAGGCACCATCAAACTGTATAACAATCAGGTATTTATCGCAGACAATATCAAAGAAGTCATTCCTGAATTCCTGATGCTGCTCAAAGGTGTGATTGACTGTCCGGATCTTCCGCTGAATGTGTCCAGAAGTGCCCTGCAAAACGATGGTTTTGTTCAGAAAATCTCAGAATATATCACGAAGAAAGTGGCAGACAAACTGATCGGTATGTGCAAAACCGATCGGGAATCCTACGAAAAATACTGGGATGATATCAGCCCGTTCATCAAATTTGGCTGCATCAAGGATCAGAAATTCTCAGAGAAAATGATGGACTACATCTTATTCAAGAATCTGGATGACAAATATCTGACCTTGAAAGACTGCATTGAAGAAAACAAAAAAGAGAATGCCGACTCTGAGCCGCAAAATGATGCTGAGCAGACTTCCGAGGAGACTGCAGAAGAAGCTAAGACCGAGGAAACTTCTGACGAGAAGAAAGAGCCTGAGAAAACGATTATCCACTATGTAACCGATCCTGTACAGCAGAGCCAGTACATCAATCTGTTCAAAGAGCAAGGCATGGATGCAGTTATCCTTCGTCACAACATTGACACTGCCTTTATCTCTCATCTGGAGCAGCTCAATCAAGAGATCCGTTTCCAGAGAATTGACGCCGATGTCACTGACAGCCTGAAAGAAGAGGGAGAAGCAGACGAAGAGCTGACCAAATCTCTCACTGATCTGTTCCGCAAGACTCTGAATAAGGAGAAACTGGAAGTCAAAGTGGAGAAACTGAAAAATGAAAATCTCTCTGCAATGATCACATTGTCAGAGGAAAGCCGCCGTATGCAGGAAATGATGAAAATGTACAATATGTATGGCATGGATCCGAACATGTTCGGAGGCAACGAGACTTTGGTACTCAATGCCAACCATCCATTGGTTCAGTACGTGGTAGAACATCAGAAATCGAAAAAAGTTCCTGTCATCTGCGAACAGCTCTACGATCTGGCAATGTTAAGCCACAAGCAGCTCTCACCTGAAGAAATGACTCGCTTTGTCAACCGCAGCAATGAGATCATGCTCATGCTTACCAAATAGAAAAAGAAAGGACAGCCAACATCGGCTGTCCTTTCTTATCTGTCATTTATCTTCTTTTCTTTTTATTACTCCTCATCATAATTCCTGTTCCGCCAATCACCAGGAAACCTGCCGCCGCCAGAAGAACCATTGGCAGGATCTCTGTGTCATCTCCAGTCTTCACTGCCTGCTTTACTTTCGTGACGGTATTGTTCTTTGCAGAACTTACTGTAGCTGTCCCCTGAATCTTGAAGGAAACGGATTTCACATCTACGCCGTCATTGTCATTTTCCCGACTAACCCATTTCTCGCCGTCATACATTTCCTTGGTGAAAGTCACACGAAGCTTATAAGAGCCAGAGCTTCCGATGGCAAAAGATGCGGAATACGGAGATTTATTCCAGCTCCCCTCTGTGGACCACTTTGCATTGGTAACCGCTACCTTCCAGTAGGTAGGCTCATAACGAACATCGCCTTTTTCCGGTGAAGATTTCCGGTTCATGCCGCTGCCTTCCGCACTGAAACTAATCGTCTTTCCTGCCTGGAAAACATCTCCCTGTGCGATTCCATAAATCTTATTCTCCGCAGTGTTAGCCTCTTTCGGATCATATGCCAGCACTCTCACACCGATGGATGTATATCTGGAAAGTCCCAGATAGTTCCCCACATTGGAAGGAAGTTCAATGCTTCCCCACACTGTGAAATTCTGTTCTTCCTTGGATGCCGGATTATAATCGCATTCATCCACTCCCCACCAGGAAACATTCACATCAATGACTCCAGCGGTGGTTCTTGCTTTCACAGTTGCCGGAAGACCAAGGCCCTTCGCTGTCTTCGGAGCACCATTTTCCACAACAACCGTACCCTGATCCTGATCTACTCCCCGATAAATACTCTTACCGACTACCTGGAAGGTCACATGTGCCCCGATCACCGGATCTTTCCCGTCATTGACTGCGTCAACTACGATGTCCTCATCATACACATCTGCTGTCAGCCCCATAACCGGCCGCACCGCCACGGTGATCGTCTCACCTGGCTCTACCGATTTCAAAGTTGCCTCATCCAGCTGGGTGATATTATAAACAGTCTTAGCGCCGGAGTTCGACACTGGCTGCTTAAACTCCAAAGTCTTATTGCCTGTATTGCGGATTACCAGGTTCCTGGAATGAGGGGCATAGCCATTCTCATCGTCATATCCCAGAGGAGCATAACCGAAATTGCCGTTTCCGTTAGACCAATATACTTCAAAAGAGTACTGGTCTTTCTCTTTGATGACTACCTTGACTGTCACAGACGCCTTCGCGCCTTCTTTCGCAAGGAATGTCAATGTATCTTCGTAGGTTCCTTCTTTCAATCCGGAATCCGGACGAATGGAGTACTGCGCCTCTTCCCCTGCATTGATGGTCTTCCCATCCTGACCGCCGACTATAAAATACTTTGAGTCCGGTTTATTTACAGTCACCGGGAAAATACTGTCGTTTGTGATGGTAATCTCACTGGCCGAAATCTCACTGTATCCTTCCGTGTGCGTTCCGAAATCCAGACTTTTCTCCGAAATGCTGATTGCATATTCTTTTTCCTTTACACTCACAGTAACCGGCACCGTCAGCTTCACATCCTCTGCGCCTGTGATCACTAATTTGGAGCTGTAATCTCCAATCTTCAACCCTTTCTCAAGCGTCAGAGAAACCGTCACATTGTCTCCGCTCTTAATCTCACTGAGCGCTCCTACTGTGAGCACATCCGCCAGATCGCCTGAGACTTCTCCTTTCAGATCTGTGGCATCTGCATTTCCGGAGTTGATCAAAGTCAGGTCAAACTCCTGCGCCTCATACCCTTCGTACAAAGTCCCGAAATCTACTTTCTCAACTCCAGCTGAAAGACTGGGAACTTTCTCAATTGGAGTCTCTTCCCCGGAAGACGGATCTTCCTGAGGTTCTTTTGTGTCATCCGTGTCCTCATCTGCCTTCGGTTCCTCGTTCTCTTCTTTTTGCTCCGATTCTGAAATGTTCAGATCCAGATCCTTTGTGACACTGCTTCCATCAGAGAAATTCGCTTTGACTCTCAGAATACTGTCAAATTCTGCAGTGGGAGTTCCAAAGATCTCACCAGTGCTTCCATTGACGTCAAGCCCCTGGGGCACCACATTGTTGACAATCTCCCAGGAATCTACCTGGCCTGAAGCCTCCAGCACTGCGCTGTACTTCTCCCCTACCGTTCCATCCGGCAGAGAAGATGTGGTGATTGTCTCTGTCTGCTGCTGAACAGTGACAGAACTGTTATCATTTGGCGCAACATTCACTGCCGGCTCATTCACAGTGTTGGTATCTCCCGTATTGCCAGACGTATTATTTTCCGGCACGCGGTCACTTTCCGTCTCAGGATTGGCTGCCTCTTTTTCTGCATACTGTTCGGTCTGAGCCGGTGCAGAATTTTCATTGGCAGGAGCCTGTGTCGGAGCTGCCGTCGGCACGGAGTAAGAAGCTGGGGAATTGTTTTCTCCCGCGGATGCCGTCTCATTTTGCACAGATACACCTGGATCACTGGATGACGGAGCAGGTGTCCCCACATTTACAGCTGCATCTGAAGATGCAGACGCAGATGAGTCCGCCGGCACTCCCGTCTGAGCCGCTGCCTGTGTAGGTGTGGGAGACGCAGCCGCATTCACCGCCACCGAATTCTTATCCACAATCGGTCCCAGTTTCGATGTACTCAGAGAACCAGTCACAGCCTCCCCGTCTTTCGCTGTGATTGTCAACTGAATATAATTGTCAATATCCTCTGTCTTTACTTTATAAGTTGCCTCTTTGCTTATGGATTTGCTTTTTCCATTCTTATCCACCTGAAACCATTCATATTTCAGCTGATCAGCTTTCACACCTTCCGGCTTTACTTTTGCCAAATCCGCCGATAAGGTTTCACCTTCTTTCAGTCCGCCCTTTACTGCAAGAGTACCCTCCAGCTTCCCTGAGGCCGGGACAGCCGCCGCAAATACAAGAGACGGCAGCATTGTGAGTATCATCGCAGCAGTCAGACACCATGCTAAAAACCTTTTCATAACTTTTCTCTCCTTTCGACTCTCTATAAAGTGTCTGAAAAACTGTAGAATCCCCTTTATTAATTTCTTTTATTTTACTATATTTTCCCCCTGGAAACAAGTAAACAATCCGATTTGGAGATTTCATTTTTTATATTGTACCATCATTTTTTGACAAGTCCGTAATTTTTAGTTTCCCTTAGACACAATGACGGGAATGCCTGTATTTTGGCATTCCCGTCACCAATATCCACAACTTCCGATTCTTTCTCTTATTTCATGATCTTATGCAAGACCCATTCCTTCCAACATTTAGATGGAAGATACCGCACTGGAAGATCCAGCCAGTTTTCTTTTTCCAAAATTCCCTTCGTATGGGAAAAGGTCTCAAAACTTGCACGTCCGTGGTAATTGCCGATTCCACTCTTGCCCACTCCGCCAAAAGGAAGTTTTGGAACAGACAAATGTACCAAAGTATCGTTGATACAGCCGCCCCCGTAGGATAAACGTTTCAGAATTTTCCGTTTAATCTTGCCGTTTCTAGTGAACAGATACAATGCCAAAGGCTTGTCTTTTTCCTGGAGCGTGTGAATCACTTCATCCATAGAAGAGAATTCCAGAACCGGCAGAATCGGCCCGAAAATTTCATCCTGCATAATCGGAGAAGCCCAGGTCACACCGTCCAGAAGCGTCGGAGCAATCTGCAATGTCCGTTTACGCCCGTAACCTCCCAGGAGAACACTCTCCCCCAGAAGCAGCCCCATGACCCGGTCATAGGCTTTCTCATCAATCATCTTCGGATAATCCGGATGATCCAGCGGTTTCTCACCCCAGGTTTTCTTAATCCATTTCTTCATCTGGTGAAGAAACGCTCTTTTCACCGTACTCTGCACCAGGATATAATCCGGTGCCACACAAGTCTGCCCGCTGTTGATGAATTTTCCGAACACAATTCTTTTGGCGGCCAAAGACAGATCCGCTGACTCTTCGATAATACACGGACTTTTTCCGCCCAGTTCCAGAGTGAGAGGAGTCAGATTCTCGGCAGCCCGTTTCATCACCTGGCGTCCCGCCTTGGCACCCCCGGTGAAAAAGATATAATCAAACTTCTGATCCAGCAACTCCTCCCGGTTCTTCTCCCCGCCGCTGACACCAGCAACATAAGAAGCCTCAAAAGTATCTGAAAGCAGCTCCTGTATGAGCGCTGAGGTAGCCTGAGAAGCCGATGCCGGCTTGACCACACAGCAATTTCCCGCAGCGATCGCTCCCACAAGAGGCTGCATAGCCAGCAAAAACGGATAATTCCAGGGAGCCATCACAAGTACCACACCGTAAGGCTCTTTGATCTGAATGGTCTTCGACGGAAACTGTGCGGACGGCGCCTCTTCCACTTTCACCTTCATCCAGCTTTTGAGATTCTTTCTCATATGAGAGATTTCCGCCAGCACCAGACCAATCTCGGTCATATAAGCCTCCTGCTCTGATTTGTTCAGATCCTGGTGCAGCGCCTCCTGAATCTCCTTTTCTCTCATGGAAACCGCTGTATACAGCTTCTCCAGCTGTTGATCCCGAAACGTGTAAGACAGCGTCTCTCCACTTCGGAAGAACTCCCTTTGTTCCTCCACCACCTGACTTATTTTCATAATTTCTTCATACTCCCTGTGAATACGGTCTTTTTCTACCCTTCTACGACCAGATAACTTCCATCCGGAAGCGCAAAGACTTCGCTGGCATCCTCAAGCTCCTGATCTGACATTTCTTCCACATCAGCACCGCTCTCTTCTAAGTATTGCCGCACTTCTCCCAAAGAATTCACTACCACAGCCATACAATCCTCCAGAAAAGCCTCTGCTTCCTCCAATGTCTCTGCCACCGGCTCATCAAATAACTGTCCCTGTTTTTCCAAAAATGTCAACAGACATTCCTCCGTATACTCACCCATGATTACCCTCCTTTTCCAACTTTTTAATCAATGCTCTCAACTCTTCTTCCACGCAATCCGTCCTGTGACGGCTGATTTTCTTCACTCCCTGACGGGCCGTGTCCATCGCATAGCTCTCTCCCACCGCCTGCAGCATCTCTATATCATTATACTCGTCACCGAAAGCCATACATTCCTCCGGTCTGATCTTCCATCTCTCCTGAAGCAGCCGGATTCCCTTCCCTTTGTTCGTTCCAAAGGGGATAAAATCCAGCCAGTCAAATCCTGACGTCACCACTACACAGCGGTCTGAAAACCGTTCTTTCCAATAAGAGTAGCTTCGATCGATGCCCTCCTTCTCATAGACGGCCACCTTCATCAGCTTTTCCGGAAAATGTTCAAAGTCTTTCACTTCCTTACAGGTGATCTTCAAGTAATCCCAGATCAGCCGCCGAAACTCCTCGGTCTTGGGGCGTACATAGTAAGTATAGATTCCGGACATGGTCATCTCTGCCCCGTCTCTTTCCCAGATAGCCTCCATAATTTCCTTCGCCAGATCCTCCGGCAGAGTATCCTGGTACAAAAATTTCTGTTCCGCATAGACCAGTGCACCATTTTCGCAGATATAACCAATTTCATCTGCCACCGGCCCAAACATGGTTCTCATAATCGGAAACTGCCGACCGCTGGCAGCCACAAAGAGAACTCCCAATTCTCTCAGTCTCCGGATCAGATCGAACACCTGCGGATTCAGCTGCTGCGCACCATTTCTCAACAATGTTCCATCCAGATCACTTGCCACCAGTTTTATCATACTTTCTCTCCTTTGAACAATTCCAACAGTTCTTCTGGCCGGGAAATGATCTGATCCGCATGATTCTCTTCCAGCTCCTGCCTGTCACGAAATCCCCAGAGCACTCCCACTGTGTACATTCCAGCAGCCTTGCCCGTCTGCATATCCGTCCAGGTATCTCCCACATAGACACATTCTGCAGGAGTGACCTGAAAAAGTTCCGCCATGCGAAGCGGGGCATCCGGAGCCGGCTTTCTTCTCACCGTCTCACACTGGCCTTGGATTCCATCGAACAGCCCTGGGCCAAAAATCCCTTCCACCGTCTCAACTGCTGCCTGATGCGGTTTATTGGTACAGACCGCCAGAAATACTCCCTGTTCTTTTAGACGCTTGAGAGTCTCAACCATCCCTTCATACGGCACAACATGATAGAGAGGATTCTCCGCAAAAATATCAATATACAGCTTCTCTCCCTCATCAAGATGTGTCATCTGTATATCTCCGCAGTCTCTCAAACACCGTTCCATCAGTTTCCTGCCGCCTTCGCCGCAGTAACGATAGAATCTCTCTGTCGGCAAAGGATCATAGCCAAATTTTTTTAACACTTTATTCGCCACATAGGCAATCGATTCCACTGTATTAGCAAGAGTGCCATCCAAGTCAAAAATACATGCTTTATACATAATCTTCACTCCTCAAATCGATACCCATCTGCTTCATCTCCCAGATCAATGTGCTGACAGGGAGCCCCACCACAGTATTGTAATCTCCGCAGATTTCTTTTACATAGACCGAAAAATCTCCGCGTATATCATAGCTTCCTGCTTTGTCCATGGGATCTCCTGTTGCCACATAGGCGCGGATCTCTTCTTCTGTCACCGGATAGAAAGTGACATCCGTTCTTTTTGAAAAAGTTTTGGTGATCTCATCCGATTCACTTCGCACAATCACCGTCACTCCTGTATAAACCTGATGTGTGTGTCCCTGCAGCATCTGAAGGGTTCTGACAGCATCCTCCTCGTCATGAGGTTTTCCCAGAACATTTCCCTCATAGGCAACCAACGTGTCCGAACCAATGACAATCACTTCGCCCTCCACTTTCGCAGCCACCTGTGCCGCTTTCTGCCAGGAAAGGTCTTCCACAATCTGCGCAGGGTCTTCCCCGGTAATCTGTTCTTCTCCCTGACTTGGGATAATCTGAAAATGAACACCAGCTTTTTCAAGTAGCTCCCTTCTCCTGGGAGAAGCAGACGCCAATATAATCCGTTTCATAATATATACTCCATAATATCATTCTTATGCGCTTTTTTTACTTTTTTCGCATGTATATTATAGCCTCTCACAGTATTTGCTGCAACCGGTTTTCCAGTTTTCCATAGGAATTCTAAAAAATATAAATTAATTTTCTGTCCCTCTTTCTTTTTTGCCGCAAAAGTATTACAATAGTAGACACGGTGTATATCAGTAAACAACATTGACATTTTTCAGAAAGGAGATACTGCCATGTCAAAACTTGGGAAGTTTTTGAGTCTGGCGGTCATCGGCACCGCAGCAGGCGCCGCTGTTTATTACGCCAAAAAAAGTAAAAAAGAAGACGATTTTGATTCTGAATTCGAAGATTATTTCGAAGACGATGAGCAATGGGAAGATGATGATGAGAACACTTCCGCCAAAAAGCAATACATCAAAATAGCTTCTGAAGCCGCCGGCGAAATGAAAGAAATCGCAAAAGACACTGCCGCGAAAGTCAAAGAAGTCGCAAAGGATGCCGCTGAAAAAGTAAAGGAAGTCCAGGTTGCAGACGAAGAAGCTTTCATGAATGAGATGGACGAAGAATTCGCCCAGGCTGAGGAAATGCTGAAAAACGATTCTGAAGATTCCCAAGAAGAATCTTCCAGCGATACAGACGAACCTTCCAAGGACTCTTCCCCCTGCGAAGAAGCTCCTGAAAGTTCCGACAAGACCGATACACAGTAGAATAAAAAAGGGGGATGTCGGTTAATACCGATTTTTAACCCTTGATATGAGAGGAAGAGGCAATCCCAGAGAATTCGTGATTTTTCAAAGCTTGAATTCTCTATAGGATTGCCTCTTCCTGCTGATAGCGCTTATTTTAGGACGCAAAATCCCCCTGTTCCGGATTGCAAGAGGTGCTCCATCGGTTAAGCGGTTTTCTGCTCCTTGTCTGCCGTTTCAGGATCCCTTTCTCGCTCTGGATATTCGCATTGGACTCTTCCTTTAGTTCTTCCCAGCGTTCGTTGATCTTCATGACTTTATTGCGGTCTGGATTCTTTTGCGCATTGTATCTAAAGACATTTGGATTTATGCTCACAGCCGCTGGACTCCGCAGGCGTAAAGCTGCCCAGGATGGAATAATCCTTTTCAGCTTCTGTGGCGGTGAGAAAACTGAGACCCGCGGTAAAGTGTAGCCCGTTCGTCTCCGTGGAGCAATTTACGATACTCCATGGAATCCACCTTGTCTTTTACTTTTCAAACGCTCCCCAGAAGAACGTCTCAAACTTATCGAAAGGAATGACCTCCAGGTTGTCGTACAGGTCGGTGTGCACCGCGTCGGGGATAAGCAGCAGTTCCTTGTTTTCCGGATTAGGATTTCCCTCCATCATGGCAGCGTAGGCGTCCTTGCCCATGTAGCAGGAGTGTGCCTTTTCGCCGTGGACGATGAGAACGGCGGAGCGGATCTCGTTGATGTAGCACAGGATGGGCTGGTTCATGAAGGACAGAGGGCCAATAGTGTTCCAGCCCTCGTTAGAGTTCAGAGAACGCACATGATAGGCCCGACCCTTGTAGTATTCGCTGTAGTCCTTGACGAAGAAGGGAGCATCCTCAGGCACGGGCAGAGGCATGCAGCCGCCGACTCGGCCATAGTCCCCGGTACGATAAATCTCCGTACGGTTCTTGCTGTAAAGCTCCCGCATCTGATGGCGGGCTTCCTCGCTGTCAGAGCTGTCAAAGTAACCTTTAGCGGCAGTACGGCTCAGATCGTACATGGTAGAGGCAACGGTGGCCTTGATCCGGGTGTCGATGGCGGCAGCGTTCAGGGCCAGACCACCCCAGCCGCAGATACCGATGATACCGATTTTCTCCGGGTCCACATTGTCCTGGACGCTGAGGAAGTCCACGGCGGCGGAGAAATCCTCGGTGTTGATGTCCGGGGAGGCGGTGTACCGGGGCTGCCCGCCGCTCTCACCAGTGAAGGAGGGGTCGAAGGCCAGGGTCAGGAAGCCCCGCTCCGCCATGGTCTGGGCGTAGAGGCCGGCGCACTGCTCCTTCACCGCACCAAAGGGGCCGCTCACAGCGATGGCCGCCAGCTTGCCTTCGGTGTTCTTGGGGGTATACAGGTCTGCCGCCAGTGTGATGCCGTAACGGTTGACGAATGTGACTTTGCGGTGTTCCACCTTATCGCTCTTGGGGAAGGTCTTGTCCCACTCCTGGGTCAAATTGAGTTTCTCTGTTTTCAACATAATGATATTCCTCCTATTTCCAAAGTTGTACAGTTCCTGCAGCTTTTCCGGTGAACCGTTCTCTTTCCCGTAGGCGGTGAACATCCCCATGTCCTGAAGGCCCAAGTACAGCAGGAAAGAGTTCTGATATTCAAAGATAGCGCCGCTGTACACATGGTCGCTGCCAGAAGAAAGAATCAGCGCCGCTTTTTTGAGACACTTCGGTTTATCCAGCGCATAAATGCGGTTGATGGCGCACTGGAGCTGCCCGGAAAAGCTGTGATAATAAACTGGCGAAGCCAGCACGATCATCTCTGCCTCATCCAGCAGAGGATAAACCTCTTGCATATCGTCTTTCTGGACACATTGGCGTTCATGGCCGGATTCTTTCTGATGGCAATATTCGCAGGCCATGCATCCGGCAATCTTCTTCTGGCAGATATTTACCACATCTACCTGATGGCCGTTTTCCCGTGCGCCCTTTGCAAAAGCTCCCACTATAGCGACAGTATTCCCTTTTGGGCGCGGGCTGCCGTTAAAAACAAGGAGCTTCCTTCTGCATTAGCCCTCCATTGACAAGATTACTGTCACATCTCCACTACCCAGTGCTTCTTCCCAGCCGGTAAGGTCGTCGATATGACCGAGTCTTGTGTAGCTCCATGAGTTGGAGCCATAAAACATGACGATCTGATTTCCCTGATACAGCACAATATCCCCAGCATGGGTCGTGGTCTGGCTGTCGCTGGCAGGGAGGCTCTGACCCAGGGGACCCACCTTTTCAAAACCGGCATAATCGCTGAGCTGTAAGGTAACGGGACCGTTCTCCATCATCTGGACAAGAGTATCCACGGCGCTGTTGTTCTCTAAAGTGGCAGTAAAATCCTGCCCGTTTACATTGACATTCATCTTCATTTCGCTGTTTTCTGGCTCCTGATTCCCGCATCCGCCCAGCAGCACGGATATGCTAAGTAAAACAAATAACAGGAAAGAAATTGTTTTTTTCATCGTTTCACTGCTTTCTTAAAATTCTCTTTTCAGAAGAGCAGCCGCAGGACCACAATCATCCCAAACAGACATAGTACGATGCCAAAAATACGGTTCATCGTTCGGAGCTGAAATTTAGCCGCCTTTCTTTTCATAAATTGTGTTAAGACCGAGAGAGTTCCCCACCAAAAATAGGTTCCCAGGAATACACCCAGTACCAGTAAGATGCCATCTCCCCATCCATTTACATCCGAAATGCCAAAGTAAGAAAATGCAAAGAGAAAGGTTAAAGTGGCAGCCGGATTCGTTATCCCAATGGCAAAAGAAGTAAAAAAAGTTTTACACCTCCCAGGGATTCCTCATCAGGCGGAAGTTCTCCCTGGGGGCGAGCCAGAGATTTCAGGCCCATAGCCAAAACCAGCGCTCCGCCGAGAGCCGTAATTGCACCTTGCCAGCGAAGCAGGAAATCAGAGATAAGCGTTAGCCCAAAAGCGCCTACACAGGCATAGAAGCAATCCGCTGCAGAAGATCCAAGCCCTGTCAAAAGTCCGGCTTTTGCCCCCAGGCTCCACGTTCTTTGCACCGTCAGCGCTCCAATTGCTCCAACCGGAATTCCAAATAATAGGCCAATCAAAATCCCTCGCAACAGATACTCCATTTTACTCCTCCTGGTAGCAGGCAAGGGAAAGCCATACGGCCTCCCCCCTAAATCTGCTTATGCGCAAGCGCAGGCGATATCGGCCTTCTGCTGTGTCTGCACGTTCCCGGTTCCTTCTTCAATATCGCGGAT
>ERZ1643246.941-NODE-941-length-34147-cov-8.202511_pt1 | contig 34147 bp, 30 predicted proteins | sample MGYA00579265_ERZ1643246 | MGnify/ENA primary metagenome ERZ1643246 (study PRJEB29033, sample SAMEA4952261) | chicken gut metagenome | biome: Broiler Chicken; feature: Gastrointestinal Tract; material: Caecum | place: Ireland | collected 2018 | study: Broiler...
GCGTTCGGTTCGCATCCGAGAGGTCGAGGGTTCGAATCCCTTTGGGTCCACCAAACCTGCGGTGAGCAATTTGCACACCGCAGGTTTTTCTTTATTCTGAAGTTTTTGTGCCCGCGCTTGTAGCGGGTATCTTTTTCGTCAACGCTTCCCAGAAAAAGCCACCTTCTGGAGCAGCCCAATTGCCAGCGCGTAGGTGGTTGGATAGTACAGAGACAAGGAACGTTCCCCCCACAGCATGGAATGAGAAAAATGGAGGTGTCTCGACAAAAATCGACAAGACATACCTGTGAGATGTGGTAAACTGGGAAAGGAATTGGAAAGATTTTCCTGCGGGCCAATCCGCTTGTGTGGGAGGTCTTGCTGCTGCGAAAGCACAAGGGGCAGCTTCGCGCTTCGGCAGGCTGGCTAAGAGATGCTTTTCCTTTTTCCGAAAATATCCTAACGGTGGAAATAATCCGCTCCCTGGGGGTTGCCTGACGATGCAAAGAAAAACACAGCCTGTACCCGTTGAAGACGTCCAAGCCGCCATTCCCCTTGGAAATTGCGATGTCTGCGAGGACGCAAGCTTTTTGGTCAACCGGCTGTACTACGCTGTGCCAAAGTTCGAAGGCGGGCAGTTCCAGTGCGCCCTTTATTATGAGGAGAATACCTTTCGCAAAGAAAAAGATGGGGATTTGACACTGGTTCGCACAGAATATGGGGTGGAAGCGACATGAGCGGTCGATGCTGCCCAAAACAGTGATTTTAAAAAAGAAAGCTGCTAGGCCCAGGACGTACGGCGCCTAGCAGTTGTTTTTTACGGTGAGCTTTTTTCGGAAAAAAGAGGCATGCGCCCCGCGCTATGTTTTGCGTACTTACCCCCTCCCTTGTCCCTCCCGCACCCGCTGTGGTATACTACATTTAGATTGAGATTCCCCAGCGCGAAAGGAGGCCCACCCATGGCACAGCAGCCGCCCCATGTGATTCCCAGCATCTACTTGGCCAACTACTTAAACGACTTTGAGCCCCTGTTCCCCCGCTACGGCGTAACACCGCTTGGGCGCAAAAAGCGGTGGAAGGGCTCTAACATAAAAAAGCGCCCATAAGCGGGCGCAAAGCAAGTCCTGTCAAAAGCGGCTTTCCCAAAGGAGAGCCGCTTTTTTGTGTGCATACCGGGGGAGGATTCCATATCTCCAAAAGGTGTATACTTTTAAAAAAGAGGGAGGCGCTTTCGGGAGAATCCCTCCAGCCTTGCGGCAAATAGAGAGGATAACGTCCCCGCAAGGGCGAGGGGCGTTTTCCAGGCATAAAAAATCGAGTACCCACTTGGGTACTCGACCTGGTGCAGGTGACAGGACTTGAACCTGCATGAACTTGCGCTCATATGGACCTGAACCATACGCGTCTGCCAATTCCGCCACACCTGCATCTTCAGTTGTTTCGTTGAATGCTTACCGCCTCAACGCTCAAATATTATAGCATCCAAAAACAGCGTTGTCAACAGGATTTTTCAAAAAAATTTGCTGCGGCGCAACTTTACGCGGTTTTAACAAAACAGCGGCGGGATACAGCGGCAGATTCCTTTAACAAAAACAGGGAAAACGGGCTAACTTTCTTTACAACGCCTTAACATTGTGTGGTATAATTAACGCAGATTTTAGAAAACCCCTTGCGAAGGCAAAACAATTGCCTTTTATAATACGCCTGGTTTCGACAAGAACAGGAGACATTTGCCAATGATTCAACGTGTGTTTTTCGACCTGGGCCTCACCCTGGCGGAAAGCGACGTGCCCCAAGGCTACGTGGAACACCTCGCGCGGCTGGGGCATCCGGTTTCCCTGGAGGAGGCGCAGCGGGCCTACCATCTGGCCAACAAGTTCTTTATGCGGGAGCGCCAGGGCGCTCTGGGCAAGGGCAGCAAGGAGGTCCTGCGGGACTTCCTCGCGCGGGTCTGCCAAGAGCTGGGCATCCCCCAGCTGGGGGAAGACCTTTTCCGCCTGACCCTGGAGGACCGCCGCCCGGCCCACTGGAGCGCCTTCCCCTTTTCCTTGGAGGTCCTGCGGGTCCTGCGGGGGCGGGGGATAGCCACGGGCCTGGTGTCCAACTGGGATACCTCCTGCAGGAGCGTGCTGGAGCAGACCGGTTTGGCCCCCTACTTGGACCCCATTGTGGTGTCCAGCGAGGTGGGCGTGGAAAAGCCGGACCGCCGCATCTTTGAGAAGGCCCTGGAACTTTCCGGGGACTCCCCGGAACATTGCCTCTATGTGGGGGACAATTATTACGATGACGGCGTGGGCGCCTCTCAGGTGGGGATGGAGTTCTGCATCCTCAATCCCCCTGGGAAGCTGGGCATGGAAGAGCTGGATTTGACCTGGTGCGTGCCGGATATCCGGGGCGTGGCCGGCGTCATCGATGCGCTGAACGCCCGGCGGCAGGAAGCTTAGAAAACGCCCGCTATTTAAAAAAGTTGTGTGAATCCGTGCAAGAGAATTTTTTGTGAAACGAAGGAGAAAAGTGACTATGCAAAAACGTCTTGTAAGCCTTGTGCTGGCCCTTGCTTTGATGCTGACCGCCTTCGCTGGCTGCGGCAGCGATACCGGCAGCTCCTCCAGCGCCGCCTCCGGCTCTTCCGCCGCGGGCAGCTCGGAAAGCTCCACCTCCTCCGCCGCGGAGAGCAGCTCTACCTCCACCGACGGCGAGCAGACTTTGGTGCGCATGAACATCGGCTCTGAGCCCGACAGCCTGGACCCCTGGCAGTCCGCCGCCTCTGACACCGAGGCCATTATGCACAACGTCTTCGAGGGCCTCTGCCTGTACGACGAAAACGGCGAAATCATCCCCGGCCTGGCCGAGCGCTGGGACATCTCCGAGGACGGCCTGACCTACACCTTCCATCTGCGCCAGGGCGTCACCTTCCACAACGGCGACGCCTTCGACTCCGCCGACGTGCTGTACTCCTACAACAACTTCGCCGGCCTGGACGGCAACGAGGCTGTCTCCTCCGACTATGAGATTGTGGAGAGCGTGGAAGCCCCCGACGAGTACACCTTTGTGGTGCACCTCACCGAGCCCTCCGCCTCCTTCCTTTCCGTGAACATCGACTCCATCCTCCCCGAGGGCTACGACGACCAGGCCGCCAACCCCGTTGGCACCGGCCCCTTCAAGTTTGTGGAGTACACCCCCTCCCAGCGCATTGTGCTGGAGAAGAACGAGGACTACTACGAGGAAAGCCGCATGGCCCAGGTGGACCGGGTGGAGTTCTATATCATGACCGACTCCGCCGCTGTGATTTCCGCCCTGCAGTCCGGCCAGCTGGACATTGCCTCCATCAACGCCGATGACGCCGCCGTGCTGGGCGACCAGTTCGACATCTACAACTCCCCCCAGAACATGGTGCAGATTTTCGCCCTAAACCACGAGTTCGAGCCCTTTGGCAGCTTGGAAGTGCGCCAGGCCATCAACTACTGCATCGACAAGCAGCAGATTATCGACAGCGTCTTTGGCGGCTACGCCACCGAGCTGTACACCAACTTCAGCCCTGTGATGAGCCTGTACTACAACGACGAGCTGGAAGGCGCCTATGAGACCGACGTGGCCAAGGCCCAGGAGCTGATGGAGCAGGCCGGCTATGCCGATGGCTTCTCCTTCACCGTGAAGGTGCCCGCCAACTACCAGGCCCACATCGACACCGCCCAGATTATCGCCCAGCAGCTGCAGCAGATTAACATCACCATGAACATCGAGACCATCGAGTGGGCCACCTGGCTGGAGGATGTCTACACCAACGCCAGCTACGAGGGCACCATCATCGGCCTGACCGGCAAGCTGGACCCCGACGACGTGCTGGGCCGCTTCGAGAGCACCTACGCCCGGAACTTCTACAACTACTCCAACCCCACCTACGACCAGCTTATCAACGACTCTGTCACCGAGCTGGACGAGCAGACCCGCATCGACAACTACAAGCAGTGCCAGCAGATTCTCACCGATGACGCCGTGGCCGTGTATATCTGCGACCCCAACCTGGTGGTGGCTTCCCGCAAGGATTTGAAGGGCTACACCTTCTACCCCGTCACCTTCCACGACATGACCAAGCTCTATTACGAGGGCTAAAACAGAGACAAAAGCCGCGCCAGCGCCCTGTGGGGCAGGGCGCCGCACACAGCGCGCAGCAGCGTAGAGGGGCCGTGCCGGGCCGGAAGTCCGGGCGGCCCTTCCACTGTGGGAAAGGACTGAATCGCCTATGGCCTACTATTACATCCGAAAGGTGGCGGGGTTCCTCGTCACACTGTTCCTGGTGTCCATCCTCACCTTTGCGGTGTTTCAGATTCTGCCGGGTGACCCGGCCCTGGTCATCCTGGGTGTGGACGCCGACCCCATGCAGATTGAGCAGCTGCACCAGGAGATGGGCATTGACCAGCCCATCCACATCCGCTTCCTCAGCTGGATTGGCGGCGTGCTCCAGGGGGACCTGGGTACCTCTTACCGCTATCACCAGCCGGTGTCCGACCTGATTGGCAACGCCTTTGGGGTGACCACCCAGCTGGCGGTGTTCTCTCTGGTGCTCACCGCGGTGGTGGGCATCCCCGTGGGCATTTGGCTGGCCCACCACAGCAAGAAGCCCTACGCCCTGCCGGTGTCCCTGCTCTCCCAGCTGGGGCTTTCCGTGCCCGCGTTCTGCTTCTCCGTGCTGCTGATCAACATCTTCTCCGTACAGCTGAAGTGGCTGCCCTCCATGGGCTACACGCCCTTTACCCAGGACCCCATCGCCTGCCTGAAGAGCCTGACGCTGCCCTCTGTGGCCATTGCCTTTGGCTCGGCGGCGGTGCTCATCCGCTATGTCAAGGTCAGCGTGATGGAGCAGGAGCGCCAGGACTATGTGAAGACCGCCCAAAGCAAGGGCGTGCCCTCCAAGAAAATCCTGCGGGGCCATGTGCTGCGCAACTCTTTGATTCCCGTGCTGACCATCTTTGGCATGACCATCACCGACGTGCTGGGTGGCAGCATCATCATTGAGAACGTGTTCTCCCTGCCGGGCATTGGCCGGCTGATTTCCTCCTCCATCAACTCCCGGGACCTGCCCCTTATCCAGGGCCTGGTGCTGTATCTGGCCATGATTGTGGTCCTGTGCAATTTCGTGGTGGACGTGCTGTACTCGGTCATCGACCCCCGCATCCGGTTGAAGTGAAGGGAGGGACTAGCCTGTGCGTGTAAGCGAGATTTTGAAAAAATGCCTGCGGAACAAGAACTTTATCCTTGGCAGCTGCATGGTGGGCCTGATGGTGCTCATCATGGTGGTGGGCTTCTTCTACATGCCCTATGACCCCGACGTTATGGACACCGAGCACGAGCTGCAGTTCTTCTCCGCGGCCCATCCCCTGGGCACGGACCAGTTTGGCCGGGACATCCTCAGCCGCATTATGGAGGGCACCCGGGTGTCCTTTTTGGTGGGCGCCTTAACTGTGGTCTTTGGCCTGCTTGTGGGCGGGACCGTGGGCGCTGTGGCCGGCTACTACGGCGGCAAGATCGACGAGGTTATCATGAAGCTCATCGACACCCAGATGGCCTTCCCCGGCGTGCTGCTGGCCTTGATGCTCATCGCCGTGTTTGGCAACAGCCTGCAAAACTTGATTTTTGCCCTGGGCATCATGTCCATCCCCCGGTTTGCCCGCATCACCCGCAGCGGCTTTATCAAGTACCGGGACGCCGAGTTTATCAAGGCGGCCCGCTCCCGGGGGGCGGGGGATGGGAGGATCATCTTCCTCCACATTTTGCCCAACATTGTGCCGGAGCTGATTGTCACCAGCTCTTTGGGCTTTGCCGGCGCTGTGATGAGCGAGGCAGGGCTCTCCTACCTGGGCCTGGGCATCCAGCCCCCCACCCCCAGCTTTGGCAAGATGCTCAGCGAGGCCCAGGCGGAAATCCTTCAGGCCGGGTGGTATGTGCTGGTGCCCGCCGCGGCCATCACCTTGCTGGTGATGGGCTTTAACCTGATTGGCGACGCGTTGCAGGAGGTGACCCAGCATGGCCGGTAAGAAAAAACCTGTGCTCTCCATTGAGAGCCTGACTGTGGACTTTGACCTGGGCAAGACCTGCCACGCGGTGCGGGACACCAGCGTGTGCATCGAGCCCGGCGAGATGGTGGCCCTGGTGGGGGAATCGGGCTGCGGCAAAACCATGACGGCCCTTTCCGCCATTGGCCTGCAGCCCCGGAATGCCAAAATCCCCCAGGGGAAAATCCTTTTTGACGGCTCGGATTTGCGGGGCCTCAACGAGGAGCAGTGGAACCAGTACCGGGGCCGGAACATCGCCATGATTTTCCAGGAGCCCATGACGGCCCTAAACCCCCTGATGAAGGTGGGCCGGCAAATCGCGGAGAACGCCCGCATCCACGGGGACTCCAAAGAGGTAGCCAAGAAAAAGGCTTTGGAAGTCATGCGCCAGGTGGGCCTGCCCGATGTGGAGCGCCTGTACAACGAGTATCCCCACCGGCTCTCCGGCGGCATGCGCCAGCGTGTGATGATTGCCATGGCCCTGGTGAACCAGCCGGAGCTGCTCATCGCCGACGAGCCCACCACCGCCCTGGACGTGACCATCCAGGCCCAGATCATGGAGCTCATCCGGGACATGAACCGGAAGATGGGCACCGCCGTGCTGCTGATTTCCCACGATTTGGGCGTCATCCGCCAGATGTGCAGCCGGGTGTACATCATGTACGCCGGCCGCGTGGTGGAGAGCGGCGAAACCCAAGAGGTGCTGGCCCATCCCCTGCACCCCTACACCAAGGGGCTGATTGCCTCCATCCCCTCGCTGGAAAAGCGGGGCCAGCGGCTTTCCTCCATCCCCGGCACCGTGCCGGCCCTGGAGGACCGCAGCGAGCACGGCTGCCCCTTCTACAACCGGTGCCAAAGCCGCCGGCCGTCCTGCCAGAATGAAACGCCCCCCATGGTGGTCCACAAGGGCCACATGGCCCTGTGCGTCAACGCGAAGGAGGAATTGGGACTGTGAGCGCGCAAGTGAAACCAGACAACAAGGCCCCCCTTCTGGAAATTCGGGGGCTTACAAAGGAGTTCCGCCAGGGCAAGGACCGGGTGCTGGCTGTCAACCACATCGACCTGGACATCCAAAAGGGCGAGGTCTTCGGCCTGGTGGGGGAGTCCGGCTGCGGCAAGTCCACCTTTGGGCAGATGCTGGTGCACCTGCTGGACCCCTCCGGCGGGAAAATCCTCTTAAACGGGAGGGACATCACCCGCCCGGCCCGCCGGGAGCGCAAGGATTTGTGCAAGCAGATGCAGATTGTCTTCCAGGACCCCTACTCCTCCATCGACCCCAACAAGACCATTGGCTGGCTCATTGAGGAGCCCCTGAAAATCCACGGCATTGGCAAGACCAAGCAGGAGCGGGACGAGAAGGTGAGCCAGGTCCTCAAGGCCGTGGGCCTGGACGAGAGCTACCGCACCCGCTGGCCCAACGAGCTTTCCGGCGGCCAGCGCCAGCGTGTGGCCATTGCCATCGCCTTGATTTTGGACCCGGACTTTGTGGTCTGCGACGAGCCCGTCTCCGCTTTGGACGTCTCCGTCCAGGCCCAGGTGCTGAACCTGCTGCTGGATTTGCGCCAGCAGTTCGGCCTGACCTACCTGTTTATCTCCCACGACTTGAACGTGGTTTCCTATGTGTCCGACCGCATCGGCGTGATGTACCTGGGCAATTTGGTGGAGCTGGGGGACGGGGAGGCCATCTCCCAAATGCCCCTGCACCCCTACACTGAGGCGCTGTTCTCCGCCTCTATGGAGGTGGAGGGCGACCGGGACAGGATTATCCTCTCCGGCGACTTGCCCAGCCCGGCCCATCCCCCGGCAGGCTGCCCCTTCCACACCCGGTGCTTTGCCTGCGAGGAGCGCTGCAAAACAGAAAAGCCCCAGCTGCGGGAGTTTGAAGGGGGCCGGTTCTGCGCCTGCCACCTGGTGGAAAAGCGCACCGGCAAAAAGCCCGTGGCGCACAACGAAGCATTGGAGGGAAATGTATGAAAACCGCAGTCCTTTCGGACATCCATGTGGACATCAACCGGGAATACCCCGTGGCCCAGGAGTTCGCCCGGTATATCAAAGAGCAGGGCGCCCGGCTGGCCATCATCGCCGGGGACGTCAGCGAGAGCCAGCAGGAGACCCTGGACACCCTCAACACCATCGAGCAGCTCTCTGGGGCGCGGGTGCTGTTTGTCCCCGGCAACCACGACCTGTGGGGCCCCAAGGGCGACCCCGACCAGATTGGCGCCATCTACAGCCGCTACGCCCAGGACGAGCACTGCCTCTGCGGCCGGGACGTGGTGCTGGGGGATACGGTGGTCATCGGCGACGTGGGCTGGTATGACTACTCCTTCGGCAGCGGCCGCTACTCCTTTGAGGAGTTTGAGAAGATGTCTTTGGCGGGCCGCACCTGGCAGGACTCCCTGCGCAACGCCTGGACCCGCGACAACCTGGGCCGCACCCAGTGGATGCTCTCCCGGCTGGAGGCCCGCATGGCCGCCTACCCGGGGAAGAAGCTGGTGCTTGTCACCCACATGCTGCCCATCAAGGAGTTCACCGTGCCCCAGGAGATGGCCAACTGGTCCTACTTTAACGCCTTTTTGGGCACCCGCCGCCTGGGCGAGCTGTACCGCCGCTATCCCGTGGAGGTGGCCATCTGCGGCCATGTCCACTACCGCAAGACCTTGGAAAAGGACGGCATCACCTGGCTGTGCCGGTGCTTAAACTATCACAGCGAGTGGCGGCCGGAGTACGGCGGCGACACCCTCTCCCAGCAGATTGCCCACGCCGCGGAGGTCATGGAGCTGTGAGCGTGTTTTTCCTTGCCGACACCCACTTTGGGGACGGGAACATCCTGCGCTATGAGAACCGGCCCTTCGCCACAGTGGAGGAGATGGACCGGGAGCTCATCCGCCGCTGGAACGAGAAGGTGGGGGCGGGGGACACCGTGTTCCACCTGGGGGATTTTTCCGCCCGGGGGGAGGAGGACCGGGCCATCCTCTCCCAGCTGGCCGGGGAAAAGGTGCTGGTGCTGGGCAACCACGACCGGCACCGCACCCCTGCCCAGTGGCGCTCCTTGGGCTTTGCCGAGGCCGTGCCCTGGCCCCTGGTGTGGGAGGGCTTTTTCCTGCTCTCCCACGAGCCGCTGTACGTCAACCGGAATATGCCCTACGCCAACGTGTTCGGCCACGTCCACGGCAACCCCGCCTATCGGGACGTGAGTCCCCGCAGCGTGTGCGTGTCCGTGGAGCGCACGGGCTTCGCGCCTCTCTCCGCCCGGGAACTGCGGGAGCGTCTGCAAAACGAGCAAAGCGTATAAGACTCCTTTCGAGGTTTTGGTTTGAGCCGTCCCAGTGGGGCGGCTTTTTCCATGTTGACTTGAAGGATAGTTTAGGTGCTATAATAAAAGCGAAAACCGCGAAGCGGCGTAAAAGTTTTGCCAGCTTTTTCAAAAGCTGCGGAGCGCGAGGCAGAGCCTCGCGGCCTTCAAGAGCGGCGCAGCCGCGCAGAAGAGAACCTAGGGAAACAGTGGCCCCCGGCCACGCCTTTCCCGGACGGGAAGCGCACAGCCCCGCCATCCCCGCAGACCGGAAAAAGCGGAGATTCGCCCCTGCTTTCCTGCTATTTTTTATGCGGCTGCACCGTTTTTTCGGGCGTGGCATTTTGAAAAAGCCGGTCTCGCTTGCCGGCTGTCCCACCGGGACGCGGCGCCGCAAAACTTACCCCTTCGCGGGAGTGCCCTGTTTTGCCTTCTATCTTTTTCAGAAAGGACGTGCTTGTATGCAAACTGTAACCCTGGGCCGCACCGGCATCACCGTGAACAAGAACGGCTTTGGCGCTTTGCCCATCCAGCGTGTCTCCGCCGACTACGCCGGGATGCTCCTGCGCAAGGCCTACAACGCCGGCATCACCTATTTCGACACCGCCCGCTCCTACTCCGACAGCGAGGAGAAAATGGGCCTGGCCCTTTCCGACGTGCGGGAGAACATCATCATCGCCACCAAGACCCCATCCACCACCGTGGAGGGCTTCTGGCAGGATTTGGAGACCAGCCTGCGCCTGCTGAAAACCGATTACATCGACGTGTACCAGTTCCACAACCCGGCCTTCTGCCCCAAGCCCGGGGACGGCACCGGCCTGTACGAGGCCATGGAGGAGGCCAAAAAGCAGGGGAAAATCCGCTTTATCGGCATCACCAACCACCGGCTGGGCGTGGCGGAGGAGGCCGCCGCCTCCGGCCTGTACGACACCTTGCAGTTCCCCTTCTGCTACCTTGCCACGGAGCGGGACATCGCCCTGGTGAACCTGTGCAAGGAGAACCATGTGGGCTTTATCTCCATGAAGGGCCTCTCCGGCGGGCTCATCACCAACTCCGCCGCGGCCTACGCCTGGCAGGCGGAGTTTGACAACGCTTTGCCCATCTGGGGCGTCCAGAGGGAGAGCGAGCTGGACGAGTTCATCTCCTACATCGACAACCCCCCCACCATGGACGGGGAGCTGAAGGCCGTCATCGAGAAGGACCGGAAAGAGCTCATCGGCAACTTCTGCCGGGCCTGCGGCTACTGCATGCCCTGCCCCGCGGGAATTGTCATCAACCAGTGCGCCCGCATGAGCCAGCTCATCCGCCGCAGCCCCTCCGCCACCTGGCTGACCCCCGAGAGCCAGGCCATGATGATGAAAATTGAGGACTGCCTCCACTGCGGCCAATGTAAGAAAAAGTGCCCCTACGGCCTGGATACCCCCACGCTGCTTCAGCAGAACTTGGAGGACTATAAGAATATCTTGGCGGGGAAGGTGGAGGTGTAAGAGCCTCTGCGAGAAAAAGGGCTGTTGCTTGTGACAACAGCCCTTTTCAGCGGTATGTTACAGTTGGTACACCGAGCCATCTTCCGCGAAACACATCTGGTCGCCCAGCACGGCTTTGGCGGCGCTCCCTTCCAAGTAGGTTTTTCTCCTGCGGCGCGCAGGCGCAAAAGACAAAGACCCCCTAGCGCAACCCAGCACAAGGTGCTACAATAAAGGGGCCGGGGCTTTTGCCTGGCTTAGAACAGGTCGGTAAGGTAGGCCGCTCGCTTGGGGAAGGCCTGGTGCAGCGTCTCCAGGTTGCCGGACAGGGTGACGCCGGGCTTGTACAGGGCCTCCTCCAGGGAGAGGAAGCCGATGAGCAGCTGGGTCAGCACCCGCACGTCCACGGAGAGGTCTGCCTGGGCGCCCTCCGGCAGTTTTTCCACGGTGACGGCGCCCCCCTGCTGGGAGACTTGGAACACCCCGTTGTTTCCCGGCAGCAGCTGGTCCTCCACCGCCACGGTGTAGGAGCGGCCCTCTCCCGGCGCCTTGGCTTGAAGGGCCTTCTCCACGTGAATGACCCGGGCCATGGGCTGGTTTATCCAGGTGGGGGCGGTGTCGTAGCTCTCCTCCAGCAGCGCGGCCAGGGGCACGTCCTCGGGCAGGGCGATGCGGAAGGCCTCATACTGGGCGCCCAGCCGGTACAGGAACCCCAAGGCCTGGCGCAGGCCCTCGGGCTTGGCAAAGGCCAGCTCCCGCACGTTGCCGATTTTCCCGTCCTCGCCCTCCTCGGGCTTGAAAATCACATAGGCCAGGGGGCCGCCGGCGTCCTCCAGAAGGTAGGTGTAGCGCATCTCTTTGGCTGGGTCTTTGCCGAAAAGGGATTTCCAATGGCGTTCCTCCCGCTGGACAGCCAGGTTGTACTGCCCCAGGCGGGCGTTGTAGACGGCCTGTAAGGGGGCCAGGTCCTCGCCGGGCTGGAACATCCGCACCTTGCAGGTGCAGGAAAAGCTCTCCAGCGCCTCGGTGGGCAGCTTGTATTGGGTGACAAGCTGGCACAGCTCGTAGCCGAACTTGCGGTAATAGCTGTGTGAGAAGGGGTACAGCGATGAAAACACGGCGCCCTGGTCCCACATCCATTCCAGGGCGGTGTGGAAGATTTGCCGCACAGCGCCCCCATAGCGGTACTCCGGCAAAGAGGCGACGCCTCCTACCCCGACCATGGGGACATCGTGCCCCTCATAGCGCATTTGAAATTGGGGCAGAAGAAGGCTTGCGGTAAGCTGCCCTTCCTCTGTGAAATGGCCAAAGGATACCGTGGGCTGGAAATCGGGGCTTTCCAGACCGCGGACGGCCTCTTCCCGGTCCCAAGGGGACACGAAGGCGATGCTGCATATTCTATCGCTTTCCAATAATTCTTCTTTTTCTGTCAATCTGTGGACTGGCATAGTCGTCCCTCCCAGAGGGTTTTCTCAAATTGTAGCGGAGGGACAGGCTTTTGTCAAATAAAACGTAAATCTCGCGGCGAGAAAGGAACTTTATCATGAAAATCGCAGTAACGTACGAAAACGGCCAGGTGTTCCAGCACTTTGGCCACACGGCCCAGTTTAAGCTCTACCAGGTGGAGGACGGCCAGGTGCTCTCCTCTCAGGTGGTGGAAACCAACGGCTCCGGCCACGGGGCCCTGGCTGGCTTTTTGCAGGCCCAGGGCGTGGACACCCTCCTGTGCGGCGGCATTGGCGGCGGCGCCAAAACGGCCCTGGCCCAGGCGGGCATCCAGCTGTACGGCGGCGTCACCGGCAGCGCGGACCAGGCCGTGGCGGATTTGCTGGCGGGCAAGCTGGTCTTTTTGCCGGACGTGCTGTGCACCCACCACGGGGAGGGCCACGGCGAAGGCCATTCTTGCGGGGAGCACGGCTGCGGGGGACACTCCTGCGGCAACCACGGAGCATAAAAAGGGGAGGGCCAAAAGCCCTCCCTTTTTGCTTACTTCTCCTTCCCAAAGGGCAGCAGGGGGGAAACCTCCCCCACGCAGGAGATGTCCAGCTGGTGCATGGCCCGAGTGCAGGCCACGTACAGCAGGTTTTTGTCAAAATCGGTGTGGTAGTTTTCCCCGTCCGCCTGGGGGATGAGCACCTGGTCGAACTCCAGGCCCTTGGACATCTGAATGGAGAGCACCGTGGCCCCGTTGTGGAAGGAGCTGCTCTCCGGGGTGATGAGGGCCACGTCGGCGCCCAGGGCTTTCAGCTTCTCGTGAAGCTCCCTGGCCTGGGAGTTGGTGCGGGTGACAATGCCAAAGGCGTTGTACTTGCCCTGGTGGAAGGCCTCCACCCGGCGGCAGATTTCCACCAGCTCCTCCCTTTCTGTGGAAAATTCCAGCAGCTCCGGGGCGGGGCCGTGACGCTCCACCGCCTGGAAGTCCGTCTGCTCCACGATCCCCTTGGCAAAGTGGATAATCTCCCAGGTGGAGCGGTAGCTTTTCTCCAGGCGCATCAGCTGGGAGCCCTCGTAGAGCTGGTGCAGGTCCTCCAGGGTGTAGGGGGAGTAGGGGTTGATGGACTGGCTGAAATCCCCCAAGATGGTCTTGGGGCACTGGAACAGCAGGTTCAGCACCGCGTACTGGATGGGGCTGTAATCCTGCATCTCGTCGATGACCAGGTGCTTAATCAGCCGGCTTTGCTGCAGGCCGGTAAAGGCCGCCTGCAAGTAGAGGTAGGGGTAGACGTCGTTCCACTCCAGCACGCCCTTTTGGAAGGGCTTGAAAAGCTTGGCCCGCTCCTTGCCCAGCTGGCGGAAAAACGCCCGGTAGGCCGAGAGGGTGGTCTTCATGGTGAGCATCTTCCGCAGGGCCTGGAAGATGCGGTTGCGGTGGGGCGGCTCCTCCTCCCGCAGGAACTCGTTCTCCAGGCGGGAGTGGATGTCGTCGGCCACCATCTCCAGGCGCTTTAGCAGAGGGAAGCGCTTGTACACGTCCACCCGGGCCTGAATCCACGCCGCGGGCACGCTCCAGGACTTGTACTCAAAATCCTTGGGCTGAAAGGCCAGCTGGGGCAGCCGCTGGATGAAGTCGTCCATCAGCTGCACAAACTCCACCGTGGATTTGAACTTCACCCGCTCCTCCCAGGCGGGGTCGGCGGCCTCCAGGGGGTCCCGGTCGCCCACAAAGTCCACCCCGTCCTCAATCTGCACCAAGGCCAAGTCCTCCAGGCTGGCCTCGAAGATGGGCTCCTCGCCCAGCTCCGGCAGCACCCCGGCGATGTAATCCCCAAAGACCTTGTTGGGGGAGATGATGGTCACGTTTTGGGCCTTGATGGTGTTGCGGAACCGGTAGAGCAAAAAGGCCACCCGGTGCAGGGCGATGCTGGTCTTCCCCGAGCCCGCCACGCCCTGGATAATCAGCACCTTGGCCTTCTCGTTGCGGATAATCTGGTTCTGCTCCTTCTGGATGGTGGAGATGATGGACTTCATCTTCTCGTCGGAGGTGTGGGCCAGCTCCTGCTGGAGGATGTCGTCCTGGATGTTCTGGGAGCTGTCGAAGGCGTACTCGATTTCCCCGTTTACGATTTTAAATTGGCGCTTTAAGGTCAGGCGGCCCTCGGTGTGGCCCTGGGGCGCGTCATAGTGGGCCGGCCCCAGCTCGAAGTCGTAAAACATGCTGGCCACCGGGGAGCGCCAGTCGATGACGTACAGCTGCTGCTGGAAGCGGAAGGCGTACAGGCCGATGTAGTAGGCGGCGCTTTCCGCCTCGTCCTGGGGGGCGAAGTCGATGCGGGCGAAATAGGGGGAGGACTTTGTCTTTTTCAGCCTGTCCCGGTAGACCACCGCGGAGGCGCCCCGGTTGTCAATCTGGCCCATGAGCATCCTGGTTTGGAACATCTCCTTGGGGTCGCCCTCGCCGTGGCTGTCGGCAATGTACTGCTGGGCCTCTTTGTACTCGTCGTCCATCTTGTCCACCGAGCGCTGGGCCTCCTCCAGCTCCTCGTTGACCATGCGCAGAATCTGCTCTAGGTGTTCCAGCTCCCCGGGGGGGACGCTTTGCTGGGGTGTCTTTTCCTGGTCCATGTGGAAAAGCCTCCTTTTCAAAAAATTGGAATACAGTATCCGTGTGTGTGGCTTGTATAGAAAGTATAGCAGAAAACGAAAAAAAGACTAGACTTATTTTTCGGGTTGTGGTATGTTATATACTAGATGTGCCCAAAAGAGGGGGGCTTTCTCCTCTACAGGCACACGCAGATATTGACACAAGGGCCGGCCCACGCCGCGTTGGCGGCAGCGTGGCGCCTGGCTGCAAGCGGCGGAAGGCCGCTTTTTTCATTCCCGCTGTGTTAAATTTTGGAAAAAGATAGATGAAAGGAAGGAAAAGCGCTGTGGGGAAGGTGAAAGACATCCTGCGCAAGGCGGCGCGCGATGGGCTGTGGATGGCCCTCTCCCTGCTGCCCAAGGATGAAAACAAGGCGGTGTGCCAAAGCTATTACGGCCGGGGCTATTCCGACAGCCCCAAGGCCATTGCCGACGAGCTGCTGTCCCGGGGCTGGAAGGTCTACTGGACCGTGAAAGGGGAGGCCGAGGCCGCCACGCTGCCCCCGGGCGTCACCCCCATCCGGCTGGACAGCCCCCGGGCCATCTACCACCTGTGCACCGCCGGGGTGTGGGTGGATAATTCCCGCAAGTGGGCCTACACCCAAAAGCGGGGCAGCACCTGCTATGTGCAGACCTGGCACGGCTTCCCCTTAAAGCGCATTGAGGGGGACGCCCAGGACGCTTTGCCGCCGGACTACTTGCGGGCCGCCAAGAAGGATTCCCGCATGGCGGATTTGTTCCTCTCCAACAGCCGGTTTTTAACGGAGATTTACCGCCGGGCCTTCTGGTACCAGGGGGATGTGCTGGAGGAGGGCTTCCCCCGCAACGACATTTTGGCCCGTCCCCACCCGGAGCTGGAGGAGAAAGTCCGCCGCACCTTGGGCCTGCCTGGGGAAAAGCGGCTGCTGCTGTACGCCCCCACCTTCCGCAAGGACAAGGGCCTGGAGGCCTACGACATGGACTACGCCCGGTGCGTGAAGGCCCTGGAGCACCGCTTTGGCGGGGAGTGGCTGATTCTGGCCAAGCTCCACCCCAACATCGCGGAAAAGGCCTCTCAGCTGGATTTGGACCCCCGGTATATCGTCAACGCCTCGGGCTACCCGGACATCCAAGAGCTGTACCTGGCCTGCGATGGGCTGGTGACGGACTACTCCTCGGTGATGTTCGACTACCTGATTACAGGCAAGCCCTGCTTTTTGTACGTCAACGACCTGGCCGCTTACAAGGCGGATAGGAACTTCACCTTCGATATAGACAAGCTGCCCTTCCCCCGGGCGGAGGACAACGGCCAGCTGGAGGCCATCCTGCTGGGGTACGATGCCCAGGAGCAGGCCCGGCGCATGGAGGCCTTTAACCGGGAGTTCGGCCTGCGGGAGACAGGCGCCGCCGCCCGCCGGACGGTGGACTATCTGGAAGAGCGAAGAAAGAAAGGATGAGAAACCTATGAAACGCGTTATCACCTATGGCACCTTCGATTTGCTCCACTACGGGCACATCAATTTGCTGCGGCGGGCCAAGCAGTATGGGGACTATTTGATTGTGGCCCTCTCCACCGATGAGTTCAACTGGAACGAGAAGCAGAAGAAGTGCTACTTCTCCTACGAAAAGCGCAAGCAGCTGCTGGAGGCCATCCGCTATGTGGACCTGGTCATCCCCGAGGAGAGCTGGGAGCAGAAGCGCAGCGACATCCGAGAGTACCACGTGGACACCTTCGTCATGGGGGACGACTGGCAGGGCAAGTTCGACTTTTTGCAGGACTTGTGCCAGGTGGTGTACCTGCCCCGCACCCCGGAAATCTCCACCACCCAGATTAAGAAGGATTTGGAAAAGTAACCGCCGGTTTTCAAAACAGGGAGACGTCTAGGCCAAACAGGCTTGGGCGTCTTTTTTTGTTTTGCCCAGCAGGGTTTTCCTGGGGTGGCGCATATTTCCCGCCCAGATGCAGACACTGGTACAAAATGCCTTGCGCGGGGAGGGATGTTTGTGGAGAAGCACGTTCTCATCCTGGCCACCACCAACGACTTCCTTCTAAAATTCGAGCAGGACAACGTGGCCCTGCTGCAAGCCATGGGCTACACCGTCCACTACGCCGCCAACCTGCGGGAGCCCGCCTACCTCTCCGATAGGGAGCGCATCCGTGCCCGGGGGGTGGTGCCCCACCACATCGACATCGCCCGCTCCCCCTACTTGCTGGGGGACAACCGCCGGGCCTTGCGCCAGGTGCTGTGCTTGCTGCGCCGGTGGGAGATGGGCGCCATCCACTGCCACACCCCGGTGGGCGGCCTGGTGGGGCGGCTGGCGGGCCGGCTGGCGCCCACCCGGCCGGTGGTGGTGTACACCGCCCACGGGTTCCACTTTTACCGGGGGGCGCCCCTGTACAACCAGCTGGCCTTTTACCCGGTGGAGTGGAACCTGGCCCGGTATACGGACATTTTAGTCACCATCAACAGCGAGGACTACCGGGCCGCCCGGCGGCTGCCCCTGCGGCGGGGCGGCAAGGTGTTCCAGCTGCCGGGGGTGGGGCTGGACAGGCGGGAGTTTTCCCCCCTGCCGCCGGCGGAGCGGGCCATCCTGCGGCAGCGGCTGGGAGTGGCCCCAGAGGAGTTTTTCCTCCTCTCCGTGGGGGAGCTGAACCAGAACAAGAACCACCAGGTGGTGCTGGAGGCCCTCTCCCGCCTAAAGCGCCGGGGCTGCCTGGAGGGCATCCGTTACGGCATCTGCGGGGAGGGGTTTGCCCGCCCCCAGCTGGAGGAGGAAATCCGCGCGCGGGGGCTCTCCCAGGTGGTCACGCTGTACGGCTACCGGCCGGACATCCCCCAGATGGTGGGCTGCGCCGACGCCACGGTGTTCCCCTCCCGCCGGGAGGGGCTGGGCATGGCGGGGCTGGAATCCTTGGCCATGGGGGTGCCGGTGCTGGCCGCCGACAACCGGGGCACCCGGGAGTATATGTCCTTTGGGAAGAACGGCCTGCTCTACCCCTGGGACGACCCGGCGGGCTTTGCCAGGGGCATCGCCCTGCTGCGGGGGATGGACTCCCGCCGGCGGGAGCTGCTCTCCCAGCGGTGCGTGGCCTCGGTGGCGCCCTTTGACCGGGCCTGCTCCCAGGCGGTGATGCAGGCCGTGTATCAAGAAATGGAGCGGAAAGTGAGGGAGCGCTGTGAACAGAAAACCCTTGGTCACCGTGCTGATGGGCTCTTATAACCCCCGGTGGGACAGGCTCCGCCGGGCGGTGGAGTCCCTGCGGCGGCAGACGCTGGAGGACTGGGAGCTGGTCCTGTGGGACGACGGCTCCTGCCCCCGGGGCGCCATGGCCCTGGAGCAGGCCGCTTGCCTGGACAGCCGGGTGCGCCTGTACCGGGGCCGGGAAAACCGCGGCCTGGGCTATGCCCTCAACCGGTGCGCCCAGCGGGCCCAGGGCCGCTACCTGGCCCGGCTGGATGACGACGACGTGTGCCACCCCCGGCGGCTGGAGCGGCAGGTCTCCTTTTTAGAGTCCCACCCCCAGTACGGCTGGGTGGGCAGCGCCGCCTGGCGGGTGGACAGCCACGGCCTGTGGGGCCGGCTGGACGTCCCGGAGCTGCCCGCGCCCCGGGATTTCGCTTCCCACTCCCCCTATATCCACCCCGCGGTGCTGTTCCGCCGGGAGGTTTTAGGGCAGGGCTACAGCCAATCCCCCCGGTACCTGGGCTGCGAGGATTACCAGCTGTTCCTGCGGCTGCACCGGCAGGGCTGGCAGGGGTACAACTTGCCCTGGCCCCTGCTGGCTTATTGGGAGGACAGGGACTCCTACCGCCGCCGGGACACGGGCCGCCGCCTGCGGGAGGCCGCCCTCCGCCGGGAGGGACTGGCTGCCTTGGGCCTGTCGTGGCCCTTAACCGCCTGGGGGACGCTGCGGCCCTTGGGGGCGTGCTTGGTCCCCGGGGCTTTGCTCCACTGGGGGAAGCGCCATGGATAGCGCCCCGGTGATTTTGGCCCGGGTTTTGGGGGACTTCACCCAGTGGGCCCTGGGGCGGGCTCTGGCGGCGGGGGTGCGGCGGCTGTACTTCCTCTCCCGGGATGGGTGGTATCCCTTCCGGCTGGGGGAAGCCCTCTGCCGCGGCTGGGATTTGCCAATAGAGTGCCGGTACCTGTACGGCTCCCGGCGGGCGTGGCGGCTGCCCTTGGCCCACCGGGACCCGGCCCGGCTGGTGGGGCAGCTGTGCGGCAAAGGCGGCGGGGCCACGCTGGGGGACATTCTTTTCCAGGCGGGGCTCTCTCCCCGAGAGGCCGGGGCGGCTGCCGCCTCGCTGGGGCTGCCCCAAGAGCTGCCCCTCTCCCCGGGCCAGCGGCGGGAGCTGGCCCCCCGGCTGCTGGCCTGCCCGGCGTTCCTCCACCCCATGGAGGCCGCCTCCCGCCAGGCGCTGGGGCCCTTTTTGGGCTATCTCCGCCAAGAGGGCCTGGGGGAAGACGTCCCCTGGGCTGTGGTGGACAGCGGCTGGATGGGCTCCACCCAGGACACTTTGGGGGAGGCACTCACTTTGCTGGGGCGGCCGGGGAGCCCGCGGGGCTACTACGCCGGGCTGTACCGCGCCCCCCGTCGGGGACAGTGGGAGGGCTTTTTCTTCCAGCCCGGGGAGCGGCTGGCCATCCAGGCGGGGTTTGAGCCCAGCTTGTGGGAGGCCGCTTTTGCCGCCCCCCACGGCACGGTGCTGGGCTATGGTCCGCGGGACGGCGGCTTTGTCCCCCTGTTGGGGGAGGCCCGCCCCTCCCCGGCGGCGGCCCGGCTGGAGGAAGCTTTCACCCAGTGGGGGGAGCGTCTGGCCCGGCAGCCCCGGCCCAGGGATTTGGTATCCCACGCCCGGCGGGATTTGCCCGGGCTGTGGGAGGAGCTCCACCCGCTGATGGCCCGCCCCACCGGGGAGCAGGCGGCTTTGCTGGGGCGGTTGCCCTTCTCCCAGGGGCCTAGGGAGCGGCCGGGGGAGAGATTGGCGCCGCGGCTGTCCCAGGGGGAGCTGGCCGGCAGCTGCCTGCTGCCCCGGCTGCTGGGACGGCAGGCGGCCAGCTCTTGGCTGCCGGGCAGCGCCGCGCGGAGCGTCCCCCAGCCGGAGAAGTGGTTCGCCGCCTTTGACAGGCTGCGCCTGGCCCGGGCGCTTTCTTTCGGGCTGCGGGAAGGGAGGGAGCGCTGATGGAAAAGCGGGAGAAGGCCCGGCAATACTGGTTTGTGGTGCAGCAGCTCACCGCCCGGGAGCTCAAGCGCAAATACGCCCGCTCTGTGCTGGGGGTGGTGTGGAGCGTGCTGAACCCCCTGCTCTCCATGGCGGTGCTCTCCTTGATTTTCTCCCAGCTGTTCCGCCGCTCCATTGAGAACTACCCCATCTACTACCTGACGGGCTACCTGCTGTGGCAGGCCTTTACCGCCACCACCAACGCCGCCATGACCACCCTGGCGGACAACCGCTCCTTGCTGCTGAAGGTGAAGTTCCCCATGGAGCTGTTCATCCTCACCCGGGGGGCCACGGCTTTGGTGAACCTGGGCTACTCCCTGGTGGCCTATGGGGTGATGCTGGTGGTGTTCCAGGTGCCCCTTAGGTGGACGCTGGCCTACCTGCCGGTGGTGGTGGCGTGCCTGTTCCTCTTTGCCTTGGGGATTTCTTACCTGCTTTCGGCGGCGTACGTGTTCTTTGGGGACATCAAGCACCTGTACTCCGTGGCCCTCACCTTGTGGATGTACTGCTCGGCCATCTTCTACCCGGCGGACCAGCTCTCCGGGTTCATCCGCCAGGTGGTGGAGGCTAACCCCTTGTACCTGTACATCCGCTGCCTGCGGGGCGCGGTGATGGAGGGCCTTCCCCCCGCCGGGTGGGAGCTGGGGCTTATGGCCGCCTGGGGGGTGGGGATGTACCTGCTGGGCTGGGGGGTGTTCCGCCGGCTGCGGGAAAAGCTGCTTTTGCGTCTGTGAGGTGAAACTGTGGAACAGGAAATCGTCATCAACGCCCACCACGTCACCATGGAGTTCCGGCGCGCCCAGCACCCGGCGGGCAGCCTGAAAGAGCTATTGCTCCACCGGCGGGAGAGGCCCCAGCCCTTCCGCGCCCTGGAGGACGTGAGCTTTGCCGTGGGCCGGGGCCAGGTGGTGGGCCTGGTGGGGGCCAACGGCTCGGGGAAAAGCACGCTGCTGAAAATCATCGCCGGGGCCTTGACCCCCACCGCCGGCTGGGTGGAGGTGGACCGGGAAAAGGTGCAGCTGCTCACCTTGGGCACAGGCTTTGACATGGAGCTTACCGGCCGGGAGAACCTGTTTTTAAACGGGGCGCTCATCGGCCGCAGCCGGGCGTTTTTAGAGGCCCACTATGGGGAGATTGTGTCCTTTGCCCAGCTGGAGGGCTTTATGGACCAGCCGGTAAAGACCTACTCCGCGGGGATGGTGTCCCGGCTGGGGTTTGCCATTGCCACCGCCGGGGACGCCCCGGAAATCCTCATTTTAGACGAGGTGCTCAGCGTGGGGGACATGTTCTTCCGCAAAAAGAGCGAGGCCCGCATCCGCCAGCTGCTTCACGGGGGCTCCACGGTGCTGCTTGTGTCCCACTCCCCCGGCGTCATCCGGGAGAACTGCACCCAGGCCCTGTGGCTGGATAGGGGGAAGCTCCGGGCCGTGGGGGAGCCCAAAGAGGTCTGCGCCGCTTACGAGAAAAGCCAGTGAAAGGAGACGCTATGAAAGAGACACTCTACCGCTTTTTGGGGGAGCGCAATCCCCGGGCTAAGGCCCGGTACGAGGCGCTGCGCCAGGCCGGCGCGCCCCGGTGGAAAGCCGCCCCCGCCTTGCTGCTCCCTGGGGGAGGGGGCGCCCGGCCCCTGCCCGTGGGGGCCGGCGAATCCGCCCAAAGCCTGGGGGAGCCCCCCGCCGCTTTGGTCCAGCGGCTGGCCCGGTTCCAGGCCGTTTCCTTCGACGTGTTCGACACCTTGCTGCTGCGTCAGGTGGAGCGGCCCCAGGAGGCCTTCGCCCTGGTGGGGGCCAAGCTGGGCTATCCCGATTTCCAGCGGCTGCGGGTGGAGGCGGAGCGCCGCGCCCGGGACAAGAAGCGCCGCCGCGCCGGCAGCGGGGAAGTGACCCTCTCGGAGATATGGCAGGAGCTGGAAGCCGCCACCGCCATCCCCGCCGGGGAGGGCATGGCCGCCGAGCTGGCAGTGGAGCGGGCTCTCTGCCGGGGCAACCCCTATTTTCTGCCGGTGGTGGAGGCCTTGCGCCAGCTGGGCAAGCCCCTGGGGCTGCTTTCGGATATGTACCTGCCGGGGGACTTCCTCCAGCAGCTGGTGGAGGAGGCGGGCTTTGGCCCATTTGCCTGCTGCCTGGTGTCCGGGGAGGAGGGCGTCTCCAAAGGGGAGGGCGGTCTCTACCAGCGCTGGAAGGGACGCTTCCCGCCGGATGCGCCTTTGGCCCACGTGGGGGACAACCCCCATGCCGACGGGGAGATGGCCCGCGTCCAGGGGATCGTCCCGATGCTTTACCCCGGCGTCCACCAGGCGGGGGGACCGTACCGCGCCCGGGACATGAGCGCCGTGGTGGGCAGCCTCTACCGGGGCGTGGTCAACGGGAAGCTCCACAACGGCAGCCAGGCCTACTCCCCGCTGTACGAGTACGGCTATGTGTACGGCGGGCTGTTCGCCTTGGGCTACTGCCGGTTTATCCGGGCCTGGGCGGAGCACAGCGGCGCGGACAGGCTGCTGTTCCTCTCCCGGGATGGGGAGGCCCTGCTGGCTTTGTACCGGCGGCTCTACCCCCAGGACGGCCGCCCGGTGTACGCCTACTGGTCCCGGCTGGCGGCGGCCAAAGTCTGCGCGGGGCTGTTCCCGGAGGACTACTTCCGGCGGTTTTTGTGGCACCGGGCAGGGGAGGGCGTTCCCCTGGGCAAGCTGCTGCGGGGGATGGAGCTCACGCCTTTGCTGCCGGGGCTGTGCGGCGCCTTGGGCGTCTTCCCCCAAACGCCCCTGACGCATAAAAACGCCGGGGCGGTACAAGACTATCTCCAGCGGGCCTGGGGCCAGGTGCTGAAGAATTACCAGCCCCAGGTCCAGGCCGCCGGGGCCTATTACCGGCAGCTGCTGGCGGGGTGCTCCCACGCCGGGGCGGTGGACATCGGCTGGGCTGGCAGCGGGGCGGTGAGCCTTGCCGCGGCCGCCAAACACCTTTGGGGGCTGGAGTGCCGCGTCACCGGCCTGGTAGCGGGGACCAACTCCGCCCACAGCCCCGAGCGGGACGCCGCCGAGCCCTTGCTGCTCACCGGGGACTTGGTGAGCTACCTCTTCTCCCAAAGCCACAACCGGGATTTGTGGAAGCTCCACAACCCCCGCCGGGGGCACAACCTCTTTTGGGAGCTGCTCCTGGGCGGGGAGGAGGGCGGCCTGCGGGGCTTTTCCCCCGGCGAGGAGACAGGCTGGCGCCTGGAGCTGGGGGAGAACCCCCACAGCGGGGCGGTGGGGGAGATCCACCGGGGCCTGCTGGACTTTGCCCAGGATTTTACAGACTTGGAAAAGCGGCTGGGGCTGCCCCTGGCCATCTCCGGCCGGGACGCCTACGCCCCCATGCTGGAGGTGCTGGCCAGGCGCAACGCCCCCTACCGCCGGCAATGGGAGGCGCTGCTGGATGAGCCGGGGATTGGATAAGGTGCTGTACCACGCTGTCAGCTCCTACCAGCTGCTGGAGGTGCTGCTCCACCGGTGGCTGTTCCACGGGGAGCAGGGGGCGGCGCTGGTGCTGCCGGATTTCATCGTGGAAAAATACCCCCAGTGGCAGCGGCTGGAGGGACGGGGCTTCTTTGACCAGGTGGCGCTGTTCCCCTACCTGCGCATCCCCCACGGGGAGGAAGGCCAGGTGACGGCCCAGGCCCTCTCCGCCTATGACGCCCTGGGCCTGCCCCCGCTGGAGGCGTTTTCCAAAGTCTATGTGGCGGGGGCCCAGTTCTATTTTTCCCTGTGCCTGGTGGCCAAGGGGCTGGCCTTCTCCTTTTTCGAGGACGCCGCCGGGACTCTGAGCCACCCCCAGCGGGAGGCGGGCATTTTGGCGGAGAGGTTCCCGCGCCACGCGGCCCTCGCCCAAAAGCACGGCCTGTTCTCTGGGGAGAACCCCCTCATCCGGGAGGTGTTCTGCTGCGGGGAGGCCCAGTCCGCCCCCATAAGCCTGCCGTGCCCGGTGTGGGATTTCTCCGTGGAGCGGGCCCTGGGGGCGCTGCCCGTCCGGCAGCGGAAGCGGCTGCTCCGGTTTTTCCTGCCCCGCCCCCTCAAGACCCAGGCGGACACCATTTTGCTGACCCAGCAGTTTTCCAACCTGGGGCTGCTGGGGGAGGGGGAGCAGCTGGCCCTGTACCGCGCTTTGGGGGAGGGCCCCTTGGCCGGGGAGCACCTGCTCATCAAAAAGCACCCCGACGACCCCCTGGACTACCGCCAGGCATTCCCCGGGGCGGAGGTGGTGGCGGAGAAATTCCCGGCGGAGCTGCTGCCCTGGGCCTTCCGGGGAAAGCGGCCCCGGCGGGTGTGCGCCTTTGGCTCCTCGGCCCTGGCGAACCTGGGGGAGAGCTTTGAGACCCTGCGGCTGCCCCTGCCGGGGGAGGCCCGCCCCTAGTTTTGGAAAGGAGGCTCCCATGCCCAAGACCTTGACCATTGTCAACTCTGTGTACCACCTGCTCACCGCCGTGAACCTGCGGCGGCTCTCCCCCGCGGGGGAGGGTGCGGACTTGCTGGTCACCGACGCCACCCCCGGCCTGCCGGAGCTCATCCCCCGGCTGCGGGAGACGGGGCTTTTCTCCCGGGTGCTTCCCGTCCGGACCGGGGAGCTGGCCCAGCACTACCCCATGAACCGGGAGGAGGCCGTGGCCCAGTGCTTTTCCCAGGGGGAGGCTTTGCTCCGCTGGGCCCTGGGGGAGGCGCTGGAGCCCGCCTACAGCCAGGTGTACTTTCCCAACTTCGACTGGCTGGCACGGCTGCTGGCCTGCCGGTACCAGTGCCCCTTCCTCTGGCTGGAGGACGGCTTTTCCAGCTATGTCATTGACTTTGCCCGGCCGGACCGCGCCGCAGTGAACCGCCATCCCCAGGGCGCCCGGCTGGGGGAGCAGGTCCAGGCGGCGCTGCTTTACGAGCCCGCTTTGGCCATGCGGGGGGACAGCCTCCCCAACCGGCCCCTGCCCAAGCTTTCCCCCGGGGACGGGGAGCTGCTGGCCCTGCTGAATTTCATCTTCCAGTACCGCAGGCCCCCGTGGCTGCCGCCCTTTTTGTTTTTGGAGCAGTCCTTCCGGGCGGAGGGCATCCCGGGCAACGATTTGGAGCTGATGCGCCTGTGCCAGCGGGCTGTGGGGCCGGGGAATTTCGGGGTAAAGCCCCATCCCCGCAATGGGGACGATTTGCCCCAGCGCCTGGGCCTGTCCCGGCGGGTGGAGCTGCGCGTCCCCTGGGAGCTGTTTTTGCTCAACGAGGGCCCGGACCGCTGCTGCCTGGTGACGGTGTGCTCCAACGGGGCGCTGTCCGGCAGGCTGTGCCTGGGCCTGGACGGGAACACGGTGCTGCTGTACAAGCTGTACACCGGCAAGGTGCTGTGGAAGGAAAACCACACCCTGGCCCGGTTTTTAGAGGCCTACCGGCGGCAGTTCGCCGGGGGGAACACCTATGTGCCGCAGACAAGCTACCAGGCGGCCAGCATCCTGAAATTTTTGGGAGGGCAGTATGGAGGTTAAGGTATCCATCATCATCCCGGTGTACGGGGTGGAGCTGTTTTTAGAGCGGGCGGTGGATTCCGCCCTGGAGCAGACCTTGGCGGAGAAGGAAATCATCTTGGTGGACGACGGCAGCCCCGACGCCTGCCCGGAAATCTGTGAGCGCTACGCCCGGGAATACCCCGGCCTGGTGCGGGTGCTCCACCAGGAGAACCAGGGCCTGGGCATGGCCCGCAACGCTGGGGCCGCCTTGGCCCAGGGGGAGTACCTGCTCTTTCTGGACTCGGACGACACCATCCAGCCGGAGATGGCCCAGGCCCTCTACGAGAAGGCCAAGGCCGGGGACTGCGATTTGGTGATGTGCGACGTGCGCATCCTCTACGTGGAGGAAAACCGGGAGGTGGTGGTGGCCTCCTATCCCCGGGAGGAGGTGGACCTGGCGGACTACATCGCCCACGGCAACAACATCACCTACAGCGTGAACAAGCTGTTCCGCCGCTCTATCTGGCAGGAGAACCGCTATGAGAAGATGCTCTTTGAGGACATCGCCCTTATCCCCGCTTTGGTGACCCGCTGCCGCCGGGTGGGCTATGTGCCTCAGGCCTTTTACAACTACTACCGCCGGGGCGGCACCATCTCCACCACCCAGACCGGGGACATGGTGGACATTGTGAAGGCCTTCCGGAAGTTCCTTCTCACCTGCCACCCGGCCTACCGGCAGGAGGCGGTGTACTCCACCGCCCGGCAGCTGCTGTGGAACATGACCCAGTCCCGGCCCCTGTTTTTGCCGGACTTCATCGGCCTGCTCCACGAGTTCGAGGCGGACTTCCGCCTAAACCCCTACCTGAAAGAGGACAGGGAAACCGCCAAGCTGCTGGGTTACCTGGACACCCCCGTGGTGCCTGACGTGCTCATCTGCGCCCACTGCCGCCGGGAGCTGCCCCCGGCGCTGCGGGAGGCCATCGGCCGCCACTTCCCCCTGGCGGAGGTGCTGGAGCCTGGGGAGAGCTGGCTGGAAAGGGAGGAGGTGCCGGAGCATCTGCGCCAGGCGGCGGAGCAGGGCCGCTGGCAGTATGTGGAGGAGTACCTCTCCTTGCTGGCCCTGTGGGAGCGGGGCGGCATTGTCCTGGCGCCGGAAGCCCTGCCCCAGCTGCGCTTAAAGAGCCGCCGCATGGAGCCCTGCTTCTTCGGCTTTGCCGATGGGGAGAGCCTTTCCACCTTGTGCTTTGGGGCCTTGCCGCGGCACTATGTGGTGCGGGCGCTGCTGGATTCCTACCGGGAGGACCACATCTACAACCGGGCCTTCCTGCCCCTGGCGGAGCGGCTGCGGGATTTCCTCATCACCCGCTTTGGCTTTCAGATGAACGGCCGCCGCCAAACCCGGGAGGGCGTCACCGTCCACCTGCCCAGCGTGCTGTGCTACGACTTCCACGACGGGGAGAACTGCTGCAAGGGAAACCTCCCCGCCCCAGAGGGCTTTGAGGTGGTCAGCGGCCCGGCGCTGGAGCTGTGGTCCCAGCGGCTGCTGGAGAACTGGAACCTCTACAAGGCCGAGCGCCAGAGGAAAGCCCCTGCCGGGAAAGCGCCGCCCAAGGCGGCGGGAGGCTTTACCCAGGCCCAGCTGGAGGCCGAGGGCCGCCGGGTGGCCCAGCTCTACGAGAGCTCCACCAGCTGGAAGGTCACAAAGCCCCTGCGGGCCCTGGCAGGCCTGTGGAAAGGGAAAGCAGGGCATGCGGGCCAGCCGGAACAATAAGAGGAAGACAGATGGAAGGTTTTCGCAGGGCGGTTGCTTTCTTTCAAAAAGATTGCAGGGGCGCTAATACCCGGTGGACACCGCCCGGCGCTTTCTCCATTGCCGTGCCGGCAGGCGAGGAGGAGCAACGTCCCGCGGCCTTGAAAAGCGAAACGTAGAACGGGAAGCTTCCACGTCCCATAGGACGTGTTCGCGATATTTTTTTACCGGCACACAAAGGAGGAACACTATGCGCGCCATTGCCATCATCCCCGCCCGGTACGATTCCACCCGGTTTAAGGGGAAGCCCCTGGCGGACCTGTGCGGCCGCCCCATGCTCTGGTGGGTGTACCACCAGGTGAAAAAAGCCCGGCGCCTTGCGGAGGTGTGGGTGGCCACGGACCACCCGGCCATCCAAGAGGCCTGCGGGGCGTACCAAATCCCCTGCAAAATGACCTCGCCCCAGTGCCCCACCAGCACCCAGCGGGTGTGGGAGGCCGCCCAGTCCCTGGAGGGGGACGTGTACGTCTGCGTCAACGGGGACGAGCCCCTTATCGACCCCCAGGTCATCGACCAGGTGGTGCCCTCCAGCACAGAGGGCTTTTTCGCCGCCAATTTGATGGCGCCCATCCTCTCCCCGGTGGAGGCGGTGGACGAGACCAACATCAAGGTGGTGGCCGACGAGACAGGCCGGGCGCTGTTCTTTTCCCGCAGCCCCATCCCCCACCCCAAGGCCAGCGTGGACTATCAGTTCTACAAGCACTTGGGGGTGCTGGCCTACACCAAGGAGGCCCTGGCCTTTTTTGACAGCGCCCCCCGGGGCCCTTTGGAGGCTGTGGAGGACATCAACGAGCTGCGGTTTATCGAGCACGGCAAGCGGCTGCAAATGATTCCCGTCCAGGCCAAAAGCCTTTCGGTGGACACACCCAAGGACTTGGAGTACGTCCGCGCCGTGCTGCGAGAAAAGCTGCGAAAGGGGGAGATATAAATGGGCGTGCAAATCTTGGACTGCACCCTGCGGGACGGGGGCTATGTGAACAACTGGGAGTTTGGCCGCCACGCCATCGCCTCTATTTTGGATAAGCTGGAGGCCGGCGGCGTGGAGATTGTGGAGTGCGGCTTCCTCACCAGCCGCCCCCGGGATGAGGACTGCTCCCTCTACGGCGGGCCGGAGGCCATCTTGCCCCTGCTGCCCCAGCGGGAGCCCCGCGCCATGTTCGTGGCCATGATAGCCATGGGGGAGAAGGAGCTCTCCCCCCAGCAGCTGCCCCCGTGCAGGCCGGGGGGCATCTCCGGGGTGCGGCTGACCTTCCGTCGGGAGGACGCGGAGCGGGCCTTTAGCTGGGCCGCCGCCATTTTGGACAAGGGCTACCAGGTGTTTTTCCAGCCGGTGGGCACCGCCTTCTATTCGGACATGGAGCTGCTGCGTCTGGTGGAGCGGGTCAACCGCCTGCGGCCCTTCGCCTTTTACATGGTGGACACCCTGGGCAGCATGTACCCCGGCCAAGTCACCCGGCAGTTCCACCTGATTCACGAGAACATGGACCCCGCCATCCGCCTGGGCTTTCACGGCCACAACAACCTGCAGCTGGCCTTTTCCAACGCCCAGGTGCTGCTGGGCATCCAGGCCAAGCGGCAGCTGATTTTGGACTCCTCTGTCTACGGCATGGGCCGGGGCGCGGGGAACCTCCCCACGGAGCTTATCACCCGGTATATCAACCAGAACATCCAGTCCCGGTACAACGTGGGCATGGTGATGGACATTTACGACGAGTATATCGCCCCCCTGCGCCGGGAGTACCAGTGGGGCTACTCCATGGCCTACCACCTGGCGGCCAGCCACGCCTGCCACCCCAACTACGCCGCCTACCTCATCAACAAGCAGACCTTGACCATGCAGGACATGGAGAGCATCCTGCGGGCCATCCCCCAGGACCAGCGGGTGGAGTTTGACAAGGCCCTGGTGCGCCGGCTGTACGCCCGCCACCAAAGCCGCCACATCGACGACACCCGGGCGGTGGAGGAGCTGGCGGGGCTTATGGCGGGGCGGAAGCTGCTGGTGCTGGCCCCGGGGGAGAGCCTGCGCACCCGGGAGGCCCAGGTGCTGGGCTTCATCCAGCGGGAGCATCCCCTGGTGCTGGCGGTGAACTTTGCCGACCCCAAGTTCCAGGTGGAGGTGTGCTTCGTCAGCAGCCACAAGCGCCTGGACATCGCCGGGGCCCGGCTGCGGGAGCTGCCCGGGGTGCGGCGGGTGTTCACCTCCAACCTGGCGGCCCGGGCGGACCCGGACTGCCTGCTGGTGGACTACGACCGCTATCTGAACGGCGACCCCATGGTGGCGGACAACGCCGGGCTGATGCTCTTAAAGCTGCTGGCCCGGTGCGGCGCCCGGCAGGCGGTGCTGGCGGGGTTCGACGGCTTTTTGGGCCGGGGCTATTACAGCCGGGAGGCCACCTTGGCCCTCAACGACGCTGACGTCTTGGAGCGCCAGCGCCGCATTGGGGAGCAGCTTTCCCTGCTGCCCTTGGAGCTCACCTTCCTGACGCCCTCGGCCTATGAGGGGAAGGGGGTGGCCCTGTGAAGCCCGCCGCCAAGAAAACCCTGTGGATAACCGGCGGGGTGGTAGCGCTGCTCCTGGTGGGTGTGGCCGCCCTGGGGATGTTCTGGGTGCGCCAGGCCAAGGACGCCCTGGACCAGATGGCCCAGCCCGCCACGCCCCAGCGGGAGATAGGCGTCTACGTCCTGGAGGACGACCCCGCCCAGACCTTGGAGGACACAGCGGGCTACGCCTACGGCGGCGTGGAGGCCGGGGCGGGCAGCCTCGCCTTGGTGGGCCAGGCCTTGGGCCAGGAGCCCCCCTGGCAAGAGTACCCCACGGCCTTTGCCCTGGCGGACGCCTTGGGGAAGGGAGAGCGCCAGGCCGCTGTGCTGGAGGTGGCCTATCAGCAGAGCCTCTCCGACGCCCGGGGCTATGAGTGGACGGAAACAGGCATGCGGCAGGTGGGCTCCCTGTACGTGGAGGAGGAGGCGCCGCTGCCCTCTGTCCCCCAGGAGGCCCCGGAACGGTTCGTGGTCTACCTCAGCGGCAGCGATACCTTTGGGCTGGTGTCCACCTTGGCCCGCAGCGACGTGAACATCCTGGCGGCGGTGAACACCCGGGAAAAGCGCCTGTTCCTGCTGGCCACGCCCCGGGATTTCTACGTGTCCTTCTCCCAGACAGGGGGCGCCATGGACAAGCTGACCCACGCGGGCATCTACGGGGTGGAAGCCTCGGTGGACGCCCTGGAGACATTGTACGGGGTGGACATCGCCTACTACCTGCGGATGAATTTCACCGGCTTTGTGGAGGTGATTGACGCCCTGGGGGGCGTCAGCGTCTACTCCGACCGGGAGTTCACCGTGGAGAACATCCGCACTTACCAGCAGGGCTACAACCAGCTGACAGGCATTGAGGCGTTGGCCTTTGCCCGGGAGCGGATGAGCTTTCCCGAGGGGGACTACCAGCGGGCCCAAAACCAGATGGAGGTCATCCGGGCGGTGGTGGAGAAGGCCTCCACCCCGGCGGTGCTGGGCGGCTTTTCCAGCCTGCTTCAGGCGGTGGAGGGCAACTTTGAGACGAACCTCCCCCAAGACCAGGTGCTGGCCTTGGCCTCCGCCATGGGCGGGGACTGGCAGGTGGAAACCTACACCGCCAGCGGCTACAGCGCCTACCGGGAGACGTATTCCATGCCCGGGCAGGAGCTGTATGTCATCCTGCCGGACCAGGCCAGCGTGGAGCAGGCCGCGGCCCTGCTGGAGGAAACCTTGGCGGCCTAGGCCCGCTTGTTGTGAAATTGCCGGGGATTTCAAAAAAACGTAACAAAAAAGTGTTGACGTTTGACAGAGCCGGGATTATACTGTATTGTGGAATAAGTGGTGGAGTCTGTCATAGGGAGCGAAAGCAACCCTATTTATTCCGAGTTTGCGCGGCAAGCAAGGGCGCGCCCCCGCCGGAAGGGGCGGCACTTTTCTAGGCGGCAAGCGGCTCCCACCCTTCGGGAGCCGCTTTTTTTCGCCTCTGGGCAGGCTGGGAAGCAGGCTTCACCTCCCGTTCAAACATTTAAAATTAACTATTGAGAAGGGTTAGGTGATTTCTATGAACGAGAGCCAACTGGGCCTGTTTTACGGCCTGTCGTTCCTGTGCGTCGCCTTGGCCTTTGCCTTTGCCGCCTACCTGTATTTGTGGGTGAAAAAGCAAAAGACCGAGAACGCCAAAATCCAAGAGGTGTCCCTGCTGATCAAACAGGGCGCCAACACCTTTATGCGCCGGGAGTACCTGGTGCTGGCCAAGTTCGCCGGGGTGGCGGCCATTGTCATTTTGGTGCTGCTGCCTTCCCCCATTTGGACTGGCGGCTTTGTAGACAACATCTCCATGGCCATTGCCTACCTGTGCGGCACGGCTTTGTCCGCCATTGCCGGCAAAATCGGCATTTTGGTGGCCACCCTGTCCAACGGCCGCACCGCCGAGGCCGCCCAGAAGGGCATTAAGCCCGCCTTTTTAATCGGCTTCCGGGGCGGCGCCGTCATGGGCCTGCTGGTGGTGGGCTGCTCTTTGCTGGGCGTGGCCGCCGTGCTGCTGGTCACCGGCGACTCCAGCATTCTGCTGGGCTTCTCCTTTGGCGCCAGCTCTTTGGCCCTGTTCGCCAAGGCGGGCGGCGGCATCTTCACCAAGACCGCCGACGTCTCCGCCGACCTCACCGGCAAGGTGGAGCTGGGCATCCCCGAGGACGACCCCCGCAACCCCGCTGTCATCGCCGACAACGTGGGCGACAACGTGGGCGACGTGGCCGGCATGGGCGCCGACCTGTTCGACTCCAACGTGGCTGCCATGGCCTCCGCTTTGGTCATTGCCCAGTCCCTCTCCGGCACGGGCTTTAACAACGTGAGCATGGTGTTCTGCTACGCCATTTTGGGGCTGTTCGCCTCCATCATCGGCATTGCCACCGCCCGCGTGGGGAAGAAGGGCCCCACCAGCGCGCTGAACTCCTCTACATACGTGACCACCGCTATCTACCTGGTGCTCACCGCCATTGCCACGGCAGTGTTCCCCGGCTTCTCCTGGCGCATTTGGGGCGCCGCCGCTGTGGGCTTGCTGGTGGGCGTTATCATCGGCATCACCACCGACTACTTCACCGACGACACCAAGCCCATTGTGCAGAAGGTGGCCCACGCCTCCTCTTCCGGCCCGGCGTTTACGGTGCTTTCCGGCATTTCTTACGGCTTTATCTCCGCTTTGCCCGCCATGGTGGGCATCGCCGTCTCCGCCCTGGTGGCCTATAAGCTCTGCGAGCCCATGGGCGAGGGCTACGCCATCTTCGGCATCTCCATGGCCGCGGTGGGCATGCTGTCCATTGTGGGCATGATTATCTCCAACGACGCCTACGGCCCCATTGTGGACAACGCCCGGGGCCTGGCGGAAATGGGCGGCCTGGGCGAGGAGACCATCCGCACCGCCGACGAGCTGGACAGCGCCGGCAACACGGTGAAGGCTGTGACCAAGGGCTTCTCCATCAGCGCCGCCGGTTTGACCGTCATCTCCCTGCTGGGCGCCTTTATGAGCGAGGCAAACAACGCTTTGGCCGCCGCTGGCCGGGAGCTGATTACCGGCTTTGACATCATGAGCCCCACGGTGTTCTTCGGCGTGCTGGTGGGCGCCGTGGTGCCCGCCGTGTTCTCCGCCATGCTGATTTTGGGCGTGGACAAAAACGCCCAGCGCATGGTGGCGGAAATCCACCGGCAGTTCAACACCATCAAGGGCCTGCGGGAAGGCAAGCCCGGTGTCAAGCCCGAGTACGACAAGTGCATTGACATCGCCACCTCCGGCTCCCTGCGGGAGCTGATCCCCGCCGGTTTGATGACCATTATCGCCACCATCATCGTAGGCTTCATCGGCGGCCCCAGCGCCATTGGCGGCTTCCTGCTGGGCAACATCGTCAGCGGCCTGCTGCTGGCTTTGTTCATGTCCAACGCCGGCGGCCTGTGGGACAACACCAAGAAGTACATTGAGGCCGGCGCCGAGGGCGGCAAGGGCAGCGACTCCCACAAGGCGGCCGTCATTGGCGATACCGTGGGCGACCCCTTCAAGGACACCGCCGGCCCCTCCATCAACACCCAGATTACCGTGGTGAGCCTGGTTTCCTCCCTGCTCTCCTCCGTGTTCGTCATGTTCTCCTTCTTCGGTTGAGAAGGGAAAGAAAGAAAGAAGGGTTCCTCTTTGGTGGATGCCAATAAGGAAGTGTACTGAAACGAACAACTATGTATTTTTGGCCAATTTTGTATAGGATTTTTGTCCCCTTTATTTTGCTTTCGGTTTTGATGTTTGTGTACGGATTCAAGAAGCTTTCGAAAAACAAATCGAGAGCAAGTCCTAAAAAATGGAAGCGTATGGAAAAAAAGAGAAAAACAGAAGTGATTCTTTCGTTATCTCTTTGTGTGGTATCCTTTTTCTATGCGGTGTACTTGTCTTCTGATTTGCTTTTCCGTGACTTTATAACCTGCGAAGGCGTCTTTCAGAAGTATAACAGGTCCCGCTATGAACTTGTGGTGTGGGATGTCAGTTTTGAGATTGATGGGGAAACCTCCAGTTTCAATCTGATGAATTCCGTAGAGAACATTCATAGCCTGGTGCCGGGGGGCACTTATAAAATTACTTACGCCAAACGAACCAATATGCTTCTCTCCATTTCTCCTTATCAACCATAATATGATGGGATAAAAAAGAGCTCTGGCGATTGCCAGGGCTCTCTTTGACTCCCGAAAACCACTTGCTAGGCGCGTGGTTTCAAAAAAAGCTTATGCCGGAGAAAAAGAAAAAAGCCTAAGCGCAG
>ERZ1643246.942-NODE-942-length-34143-cov-6.943059_pt1 | contig 34143 bp, 27 predicted proteins | sample MGYA00579265_ERZ1643246 | MGnify/ENA primary metagenome ERZ1643246 (study PRJEB29033, sample SAMEA4952261) | chicken gut metagenome | biome: Broiler Chicken; feature: Gastrointestinal Tract; material: Caecum | place: Ireland | collected 2018 | study: Broiler...
CTCCAGATAAACAGTTTTATTATTTCAACTGTCTACCTAAAGGGGAGCATATCACAAAGCAGGATTCTTTTTTATTACCCTTTTTATTTTCTATCTTCTCACTTTTACTCCCCGGCTGTCTCTGGTCATCTGCCTGATCTTCTGAAAATACAGTTCTTTGTCTTTATACAAGATGGAATCTCCCGACGCCGCCTCAGTCACATAGACCTGCCGCACCTGATCCTCATCTTTCAGGCTCATTCCCCGGATACCGAGAGCATTTTTCTTTTTCTTCGTGATCTCTGCAATCGGGAACCGAAGGAAATATCCTTCCTCGCTCTGCATGACCACAAAGCCTTTCTCCATCTGGTCCGGCGTCAGCAGCATGACAGCCGCCAGTTCATCTCCCTCGCTCAGTTTTGTGGCTGCCACTGTTTTTTTCTGAACAAGGAATTCTGTTCCATCCACAATTTTTGACAGCGACGTGCGGGTAACAAAAAGAAGTAGATTTCCCTTCAGCTGCCTGTCCGGTACGATGAACAGAATCTGCTCGTTCCGGCTGTCATAATTACAAAGATTATCCAGAGGCATCCCCTTTTCTCTCAGCCGTCCTCCCGGAATATCCTGTACCTTTACCTGATGCATAATGCCATTTTGAGTGAAAATACAGAGTTTATCCGTATTCATACACGGAAGGATCGTCCGGTACTCCTCTTCCACGGCCTCCTGGTTACGCTCATAAATATTTTTCTCCAGGATCTTACCGTAGCCAAAACGGTCCTTGACAAAAACCACTTCCCGTTCTTCCACAGCTTCCTCGATCACCACCGGCGCCTTTGCATTTTCCAGCGCAGTTTTTCTCTCAAACCCATACTCTTTTTTGATTTTCTGCAGATCTTTTTTAATGACCTTTTTCATGGCCTCCGGATTGCTGAGAATCTCCTCATACTCCTGAATCCGTTTCAAAATCTCCGCATATTCTTCCTGCAGCGCCAGAATCTCCAGTCCGATCAGACGATACAGCCGCATTTCCAGTATCGCCGCAGCCTGCCGCTCCGTAAAAGAAAGCTTCGACGCAGCTTTTTTGGATTTCTGTGTCCGGAACGTAATCTTTCCGGTATCGCCGGTCATGAGACAGGCCTTTGCCTCCGCCAGATTCTTGCTTCCCCGCAGAATCTCGATGATCAGATCGATGATATCACAGGCCTGGATCAGACCTTCCTTAATCTCCTTCTGCATCATCTCTTTTTCCAGAAGAGTTTTATATTTTCTGGACACCACTTCATAGTGGAAATCGGTGTGCAGGCGAATGATATCTTTAAGCCCCAGCAGCTCCGGCCGACCGTCGGCAATCGCCAGCATGTTGACGCCGAAAGTATCTTCCAGGCGGGTCTTCTTGTACAGAAGATTCTTGAGCCGGTCCACATCGGCGTTCTTTTTAAGCTCCAGCACAATGCGGATGCCTTCTTTGGAGGACTCGTTGGATACATCAACGATATCCGTAGTCTTCTTGCTTTCAATGAGTCCCACCACATCAGCGATGAACTTTCCGATATTAGCCCCGATCATGGTATACGGAATCTCCGTGATCACCAGACGATCTCTCTCCGAGCGCTTCTTTGCTTTCTCCAGAACCACTTTTCCCCGAAGCTTGATCTTGCCGCTGCCGCTCTCATAAACAGAAAGCAGATCTTTCTGGTTGACCACCAGGCCGCCGGTCGGGAAATCCGGTCCTTTTATGTATTCCATCAGCTCCTCTGTGGTGATATCCGGGTTATCCATATAGGCCGTCACCCCGTCAATCACCTCTGACAGATTATGAGGAGGAATGTTGGTCGTCATACCCACGGCGATACCCTCAGCGCCATTGATGAGAAGGTTCGGGATCCGCACCGGCAGCACTTCCGGCTCTTTTTCCGTCTCATCGAAGTTCGGGTGAAAATCCACCACATTTTTATCGAGGTCCGCCAGATATACATCCTGGGTAAACTTCTGCAGCTTCGCCTCCGTGTAACGCATGGCCGCCGCCCCGTCTCCCTCGATGGAACCAAAGTTTCCATGGCCGTCCACCAGAGGCATCCCCTTCTTAAACTCCTGTTCCATGACTACCAGAGCCTCATAGATGGAGCTGTCTCCATGAGGGTGATATTTACCCATGGTATCACCTACGATTCTCGCGGACTTTCTGTGCGGCTTATCCGCATTGAGGCCCAGCTCCTGCATGGCATAGAGCACTCTCCTCTGCACGGGCTTTAAGCCGTCCCTCACATCCGGCAGCGCTCTCTGGCAGATGACACTCATGGCATAATCAATATATGACTTCTGCATGACGTCAGAAAACTCTGTTTTTATAATCCGTTCCGACATAAGTTCCTCCGTTCTGTTAAATTTATTCTGTCCTGATTTATCAATATCTTCACAATATACAAAATTCTGCTTTACAGATTATGAATCCATCACAGTATCTGCTCAGATCAGTGAGAAATCTAAAAGTAGCCGTATAAGTAGCTATGCAGCCGATTTGAGCAGAAATATTTGATCATAATCCGGATAATGCAAATCCGTCTGTTCAGGTACATCCGGATGATTTCAAAATCTGCGGATTCAAATCGACAAATTACACATCTAAATCCGCATCCTGCGCATGATTATGAATGAATTCTCTTCGCGGCGGCACCTCGCTACCCATGAGCATGGAGGTGACGGCGGAGGCCATTCGTCCGTCCTCGATCTCCACCTGCTTCAGGACACGGGTTTCCGGGTTCAGCGTGGTCTCCCAGAGCTGTTCCGCGTCCATCTCACCCAGACCTTTGTATCTTTGCAGAGTGAATGGCCCTTTGTGGGTCTTCCGGTATTTCTCCAGTGCCTTATCGTCGTAAAGATATTCTTCCCTGCCTCTCTTCGGCACCGCCTTGTAAAGGGGCGGCGTTGCCAGATATACATGTCCGTGATGGATGAGATCCGGCATAAAACGATAGAAGAAAGTAAGCAGAAGCGTGGCGATATGGGCGCCGTCCACATCGGCATCGGTCATGATGATGATTTTATCATAACGCAGTTTGCTGATATCAAAGTCATTTCCGTACCCTTCCGAGAAACCACAGCCGAAGGTGTGAATCATGGTCTTGATCTCAGCGTTGGCCAGAACCTTGTCCATGGACGCCTTCTCCACATTCAGGATCTTGCCCCGGATCGGCAGAATTGCCTGAGTACGGCGGTTTCTGGCCGTCTTGGCGGAGCCGCCGGCGGAGTCTCCCTCCACGATGAAGACTTCGCATTCTTCCGGTTTCCGGCTCTCACAATTGGCAAGCTTTCCGTTGGTATCGATAGAAAACTTGGATTTGGTGATGAGGTTGGTCCGCGCCTTTTCTTCCGCCTTCCGGATCTTGGCAGATTTTTCCGCGCAGGCCAGTACCTTTTTCAGCTCTTCCAGATTCCGGTCAAAGTAAAGTACCAGCTCCTCGCCCACCACGTCGTTGACCGCTTTTCCCGCATCCGGATTATCCAGCTTTGTCTTGGTCTGTCCTTCGAATCTCGGATCTTTATGTTTGATGGACAAAACCGCCGTCAGGCCATTCCGCACATCAGCGCCGGTGAAATTCGGATCCTTGTCTTTTAAGATTCCCAGCTCTCTGGCGTACTGATTCATGACGGAAGTAAACTTCGTCTTGAAGCCGGTGATGTGGGTGCCGCCTTCCATGGTGCAGATGTTATTACAGAAGCCGAGTATCATTTCCTGAAATTCATCCACATACTGGAACGCCACTTCCACCTCAATGTCGTCCACCTTCTTTTTGAAATAAACAATTTCACTGACCAGAGGTTTTCCCTGATTTAAGTCCTTCACATAAGCTTTGAGTCCGTCTTCCTCATGGTAGACAACGGTCTCCTCCTCGCCGGGACGGCGGTTCTCAAAGGTGATGGAAAGGCCCGGATTCAGATACGCTGTTTCATGAAGGCGGCTCTTGATGGCCTCCGCCTTGAAATACGTTTTATCAAATATTTCCCCGTCCGGCAGAAATGTGACGGTGGTTCCCGTATCGTCTTTTTTACATTTTCCGATCACTTCCAGCGGCGCCACCGGTTTGCCTTTTTCATACATCTGCTGATAAATCTTTCCTTCAGAGCGCACTTTGACCTCCAGCCAGACCGAAAGGGCATTGACCACCGAAGCGCCAACGCCGTGCAGACCGCCGGAAATCTTATAGCCGCCGGTGCCGAACTTTCCTCCGGCGTGAAGCATCGTAAAAACCACTTCCACCGCCGGCAGGCCGGTCTGTTCATTGATGCCCACCGGAATTCCCCGGCCGTCATCGGAAATCGTCGCTGTGCCGTCCTCATCGAGAATCACCTGGATGTTATGACAATATCCCGCCAGATGCTCGTCCACGGAATTATCCACAATCTCATAAATCAAATGATTCAGTCCCTTCGTGGACACACTTCCTATGTACATTCCCGGACGCTTACGGACGGCCTCCAGCCCCTCAAGAACCGATATACTGTTCGCATTATATGTCTTCTGATTCATGAAAAAACCTCTTCTTCCTGCTATGATTATTTATGGTTGCTTATATTTGGCTTTCCGGCCTCCGGAAAACAATCCTGTGCGTTTTCCGGCGCACAAAACCGCTATCCGATCACTGCTTTTGCCACTTCGGAAAGCTTCATGCCGTTGGAAGCCTTCAACAGAAGCACGTCCTCCGGCTGAAGTATTTTCAGCAGATAGGCAGTCATGGCTTCCCGGTCCTCCACCTGTGTCAGACGCAGGGACCTCTGCCCGGCCGCGCGGCCATCTTCTTCTTTTCCGGCACAATGGCCCTGATTCTTTTCTGCTGCGTCTTTCGCTCCCCGCAGCAATTCTCTGGATAATTCTCCAAACACCACCAGCTCATCAATATCCTGGGACGCAAGATACCTGCCCACTTCATAGTGATATTTCCGCTCATCTTCGCCTAACTCCAGCATATCGGAAAGGGCAGCGATCTTGCGCCCTTTTACATTTTCCATGGAAGAAAGCACATGAATGGACGCCCGCATGGAATCCGGGCTGGCGTTATAGGTATCGTCGATGACCGTACACCGGTCGCAGTGAACGAACTGCAGCCTCTGTCCGTGAAATTCCCGCAGCTTCTCCGCTGCCTTCTCCACATCCACGCCCATCTGATGGGCTACGCCCAGAGCCACCAGCGCATTTCTTACATTGTGCTCGCCCATGGTATTCAGCAGCACAGGCTGACGCAGGTCTCCCGCGCAAAACGTAAAGGAAATCTGTCCGTCACCGTTCCTGATATCCTCCGCCCGGTAATCACAGTCCTGGCTCATGCCGTAAAAATATGTCTTCTGCCGCAATTTTCCCCGGTAAGGAGTGAGAAACGGGTCATCTCCGTTCAGGAACACCATACCGTCTTCCGGCACTCCTTTGACAATATCCATTTTTTCCAGACAAATGTTCTCCTGGGACTTCAGCTGAGCAATATGACTCACCCCGATCATGGTGACCACGGCAATGTCCGGCCGGATCATCTTGGTCAGCGTCTCAATCTGTCCCCGCTCACTCATGCCGATCTCCAGCACCGCCGCCTCGTCTTCTTTCGTCATATGGGATAAAGTCAGCGGCACGCCGATCTGGCTGTTCTGATTGCCCAGAGTCTGAAACACCTTTTTTCCGGCAGAAAGAGCTGTCGCGATCATCTCTCTCGTGGTGGTCTTACCCACGCTTCCCGTGACAGCTACCACCGGCAGAGAAAGGCGGTTCCTGTAAAATGTTCCCACCTGCTGCATGGCTTTTACCGTATCCTTCACATAAATCCACGGTTTCACCGCACCGGTCTCCTCCGCAATCTTCTCCCATGGCTTCTCCTGATCCGCCGGAGAATGCTCCGAAGTAAATGTTGCGCCGTTCAGCGTCAGCGCTCCCGCGATAAAGCGGTGGGCGTCCACCCTCTCCCCGATGATCGGCACAAAAATGCTGTCTTCATTTCCCTCTCTGGAATCAATGGAAAACTCACGGATCTCTTTCTTTTCATCCCCGCACAGCAAAACGCCTCCGGTTGCCTCCACAATATCTTTGATTGTCACATTCTCCATAATCTATTTCCTTTCCTGCCCGGGCGCAGTTCTTATCCTGAGTCACTCTTCTTCCGGACACATTTTCATCCCGGGCTTATCGCACAAAAAGGATAAATACAAATGATTCTTTGCTCATCATCTGTATTTATCCTCTCATTTCATGAGATTACTGTTATCGCTTGACTATGATATCTTACAGCAATCTCGCCTTTGTTTCAAGTTTTTTATGCTTCCAGTAATTTTTCCACTGTCACCAGTTTTACGCAGGTCACAAATAACTGCATTGCCTCTTTCAGCTCTTCCATCGGAGGCATGGTCGGTGCAATACGGATGTTGGAGTCTTTCGGATCCTTTCCGTAAGGGAAAGCGGCACCGGCTCCTGTCAGCACAAGACCTGCTTCTTTACATTTTGCCACGATCTTCTTCGCACAGCCTTCCATGGCATCAAAGGAAACAAAGTATCCTCCCAGCGGATGGCTCCACTGTGCAATCTGCAGTTCACTCAGTTCTTCATCAAGAGTCTTCAGCACTTCTTCAAATTTCGGACGAACAATGGCCGCATGTTTCTTCATGTGTTCTCTTAATCCATCGGCGTCCCCAAAGAATCGCACATGGCGAAGCTGATTGATCTTGTCCGGTCCGATGGTTGACCACTGCACTTTGGACTTGATATCCGCGATATTGGCCACAGAAGAGGACATAGCCGCGATACCAGCTCCCGCAAAAGTCACCTTGGAAGTGGAACAGAACTGGTATACCATATCAGGATTGCCGGCTTTCTCACACTCATCAAGAATGTTGAGGATCTTGCACTGTTTCTCCTCCTCATCAAATAAGTGGTGAACACAGTAAGCGTTATCCCAGTAAATTCTGAAATCTTTGGCCGCCGGTTTCAGGGCTGCCATTCTCTTTACAGTCTCCTCAGAGTATACGCTTCCGGTCGGGTTCGCATAGACCGGTACGCACCAGATACCCTTTACAGCAGGGTCATTATTCACATACTCTTCCACCATATCCATGTCCGGGCCATCCTCAAGAACCGGTACATTGATCATCTCAATGCCAAACTGTTCTGTCACGCCGAAATGTCTGTCATATCCCGGTACCGGACATAAGAATTTCACCTTATCAAGCTTTGACCATGGAGTGCTTCCCATAACGCCGAACAGCACAGAACGTGCCACACAGTCATACATGATATTCAGGCTGGAATTTCCCCATACAATGACCTGGGAAGGATCAGCGCCCATCAGGTCTCCCATCAGCTTCTTCGCTTCAGGAATACCATCCACCAGACCATAATTTCTCACATCAGTTCCATCTTCCGCATGCATATCAGAACTGCTGTTGATCACATCCAGCATCGGCATGGACAGATCCAGCTGTTCCTTGCTTGGTTTTCCTCTGGAAATATCCAGCTTCATCCCTTTATCTTTTTCACTCTGATACACTGCCTGCAGCTCTTTCTGCAGGTCCAGCAGTTCTTTTCTTGTAAGCTCTTTATATGGTTTCATCCTGATACCTCCTGTATTTTTCAAATATATCTGTTTCTCTTTTTTATACTCTGCAAAACGGTCCGCACACCGGCTCTTCTGCCTCCTGCAGCGCCCTCTCGGCGCGGACTTTCAAGCACTTTCCCTATTGTATGCCATCTCTGAATAAAATACAACCCATTTCTTCATTTTTTTGCCAGAAAAAACGAAATCCTTTTTCAAATTTACCGAATCTGAATTATTTCTCAGCTTATCCTTCTATATCCAGGTACGCCACCGGCGGACCGCATATTTTTTGGAAACATTTCCTGTGCCAGGCATAATATAAACTGTAAATAAACCTTGGAGGTAACACAATATGAGTGATTTAGCTGCTACAAACTGCCAGAACAGAGGAAACGGATGCGACGGAGGCTTCGGCAACTGCCTGCTCCCTATCTTATTACTTTGCTGCTGCGGCAACGGAAACGGATTCGGCGGCGACGGAAACTGCTGCGATATCATCTGGCTGCTTCTCATCCTCTCCTGCTGCGGATGCGGCAATGGATTCGGCTTCGGAGGAAACAGCTGCTGCTGTGGCTGACCGGGGCATAACTCCATCAGTAAAACAACCACAATAAACGGTTAGTTTTTCATCTCAAAACTGACTGGTTCATGATTTTATGAACGCATAGATTGACATAGGGGATTTTCCGGACTGGAAAATCCCCTGCTGTGTGTTTTCGGATATGACATTGCTCTGTCACACCGGACCCCAAAATTATAATACGCTTTCCATTTGCATTTTTATCTGTAAATGTTCAATGATCCGAAAAATTTTTTCTGTTGAATCGGATATATCCTGCTGCAGTTTTGAAATAGATGTTCAATACAGATTCGCCGGAATTTGCGTTCTCTTCTTTTTGGTAATGACATCAACTGCATAAAACATCTCCTCTTGCCACACAAAAATGTTGACTTTCCTCTGCCTTCTGCTAAAATAAAAGTAACAAATCATGCAGCCGGAAGATAGATAAAGCCTATCCGTCCCGGCGTGTTAATTCAATTTGATTTATAGTAAATAAGTCGCCATGAATCCGTGCCAAGGGACAGGGCGGCTTACTTACTTTTCAGATTGAGAATCGCAACAATCAAAAGACCTATCGTCAATATGACCATGAATTCCTCATATGTACTCATAAGCATCATCCTCCTGTAAAAGCTCAGGACAGATGGCAAGCACGCCCTCCGGCTGCATCAAGAAATCCTGAAGATTTCTCTATTACAGTTTATCATAGTGTTCATTATTATTCTACTTATTTTTCTATTTTATCCATTTTTTTACATTTTCAGAAAACAACACCGCCATCCCGAAAGACAGCGGTGCGATCATAATTTCTATATGAAAATATCAAGACAGATTGTCAGCAGAATCATCATCTATTACAAACACAATCCATCATCTGCTGCAAATAGGTTCCGTTATCTGCCGCAAAAATTATTTCGTCCCCGGCGCTTCGCCTGACAGCCCGCCAGTATCAATGCCCCGAAAATAGCACGAGAGCTTCTGCTGCTGCATCTATGGGAACTCCTGCACGGAATATTGCGGCCGCATGAAAAGTTCCCACATCCACAGTCTGCCCTCCTGTCCCCCTCTGCTTTCACTTCCGTCATTCTTCCCCCTCCCGCAGCCTGTCTTTGCTGCGGCTGTGTTTTCATCCTCATGCAGACCGGGTCGATTTCATAGATGGTATTTCCTTCGAGAATCAGATTTTCTTTCATAACTTCTTCTTTCCTTTCATAGGATGGTGTAAAGCAGCCAAAATCATTGCTGCATATATTACTATATGAAGGATATTCCAAGGAGGATATTATGAATTCCAATCTCTCCCGTCAGGAGTCTCCTCTGTCCCGTCTTCTGGAGGATGACACGCTGACCATTATAGAAACTGTTCTTCCTTACTGCCGCCCGCATCTGGCCAAAATGCTGGCCGTACAGATGAAGATTCTGGAAATCCAGAAGATCCTGACCGGTTTTGACGATGAGCCCCGCCTGCGGGCCTGCGGGTTCGAGGATTCCTCGGTGGATGTGGAATCTGTGCTGCGGACCCTGCGCAACTCCGTTTCTGAGGAAAAAGCGCAGCAGATTGATTCCATCCTGAACTTTATCCGGTTCTCCCGCGTCTATCAGAACTGGCAGGAGACCATGCAGAGTCATCCGGAACTGATGCAGCTTCTGAATCAGAGTCTGTCTTCGGGAAACCGGAGTTCCGGGGAAGCTGTTTCCGAAGAAAAAGGGGCTGGAACCGGGAATCCCCTGTCCGACCCTTCGTTATTTATGATGCTCAGTTCCGCCATGAACCGCGGCGGCAATGTGGATATGAATGAAATGCTTTCCACCCTTATGAAGAAGCAGGGCAACTGACGTCATCTGAAAATGAGTCCAATTTCTCCGGTTCTTCTATCGGCGGCAGATTGGTGATGAGAGACAGCCGTTCCCACAGGGAATCGGCCTGTCTCCGGTATCTGCCCACTTCCATGGTTTCCGCCTTTTCTCCATAAAGTTCTGTGATTTTGATGACAAACTGGTTTCTTTTGATGTGCATGAGTCCCAGCCGTTTCTCTTCTTTTTCTTCCGGATCGCTTAAGACTTCCGCCCGGCCCAGTTCCTCCGCCTGTCCGTCCAGCAAAAGTACGGAGATTCCCACAGGAACCTCTCCTTTGACGATTTCTCCCCGGATCAGAAATTTAAGAAGACTGTTTGGTTCCGGTTCCACTTCCTCAAAATAAAATAAAAAGGCGGCATCTTCGTGGAGCGCACGGACTTTTTTCTTCCACGGCTCCATAGTTTTTTCTTCTTCCGCTTCATACCGTTCTCTTGTCTTTTCTCTGAATGTGCGAATTGCCCGTATCAGCATCTGGCACCTCCCGACATTTTTTATACATTCTTCGCATCATGGGCGCCCCTCTGATAGCCGGTGGCTTCCTCCTGCTGTCTCATGAGACAGCCCAGCTTCTGGCAGGCCTCGCACCGGCTTTCCTCGCCGGCCAGCAGGTAGAATTCCATGCCTTCCTGCTGCCGGGTCTTTAACATGGACAATGCGGCCTGGAAGACCCGGTCATTTTTCAGGCGGCCGTCTGCCAGCGCATACATACGGAAAATGTTACCCTGACCGTGACGCCTCATGATTTCTTCCATGAGGTTGGCGGCGATGATCAGCGCCTCTCCGGCGGAATAATCTTTAATCTCCTGCTCGCACTGACAGCGAAAGCCCGGCGGATAAGAAGCAAATTCTTTCACCGCAATGCTGCCGTTGCCAAAAACAAAGGCCTGCTGCCACTCCCAGCGGGCAAGCTCTGCTTCAGTCTCCAGCTCATCCTGAAGCTGGTAGAGCATCCGGCTCATGATCCTGCAGTCGTCCAGTTCCGTCCGAAGAAGGACGATGGCCGAAAACATTCGTTTTCCTGTTCTCCCTTTGTCGGCGCCGGACTGTTCTGCCAGCATCTGTTCCTGTTCATCCAGCTTTTTCTGTGCTTTCTCAGAAAACTTCTCCCGGGCCTCTCTCGCAAAGCTTTCTTCCATCTCGATACACTGTCTCAGAAGCCTCTCCATAACTGCATAGTCGCAGTCCGGCTGCTCCGCAAACAGCTGCTTCCACTCATCCGGCAGAGCTTTGTAGAACAGCTCGGAATAATCGGCTTCCGTGAACTTCGGCGGCATCTTGACATTTCCCTTGGAGCTTGCCACAAGGATCTTATAAATAAGACGGACATCTGCCCGCCGCTGGGCGTCCGCATCAAAAAGCTCCAGATCTCCAAACAGCCTCTCATCTTCCGGATACCATTCATAGTCCTGCTCAAAGTTGAGAAGCTGAAACTTCTCCGGATGGGTCAGATATACCTGTACGCCTCCCGGCAGCAGTTCCACATAGAAATCGCCGGTCTCAATGAGTCCGGGATGAATTCCTTTCTCAGAAAGCTTCATCAAAATGTGCAGCACTCCGTCGGCAATCCGGTACAGGATCAGACAGTCCACATGATTTTCGTCCATCTGTTTTCTGGTAAACAATCGTTTCAGAGAAATGGCAGACGCAGGCAGCGCCTCCATCTCCCCGGGAAAAATCAAGCCCGGAATCTCTTTAAGCTGCCGGATGACCGGATGCCCCTGGGCAAACAGCTCTTCTTTAGATCCCCGGAGCATTCCCACCGTTTTTCTCTCATCAAGCACCGATCGATACTCCCTTCATCAAATCCTTGAGCGGCTTCACAATATTATCCAAAAACTCCGTGCTCATCGGTTTCAGCAGTTTCTCAATATCAAGAAACATCGGCGAGGCTTCCTCATCCAGTTCGCCGTCCGCCTGCATGAAACAGAACCGGAAATCTTCCTCGCTCATTTCCTCTGTCGAGAAAAAGATCACCTGTCCCAGCGGATCATGTACATACTCCTCATAATCATTGCTTCCGTAGGCGTCGGTAAAAACAAAAATCGCCCGGTTTCTTCCCTGAAACGGGAACTTCTTCAGTGACTTTCCGATGGCAGTGTGCACGGATTCTTTTCCGTCGTCTCCGCCGCCGTAAAGCTGCACACCTTTCAGCTTCTTCAAAAACAGGGGAATCTCCCCTGTAAAGTACTCCCCGTTTTCAAAGACTGCCCGCTCGGTCTCCTCACCCTGCTGCTCATTCCGGATGACCGTCAGCCCTACCATGGGGTATACCTCATATTTGGACAGACATTCCAGAAAATGTGCCGCGGCATAGTAGACCGCCGGAAAAATCGTATACATGGACGCCGTTCCGTCCACCACAAAGTCCAGATACAGGGTAAATGCCTGCTCCTTTTCTCTTGTAAACTGCTGTTGTATGTCCAGAGGAATCTCCGGATTCCATCGATCGCTCATGTATGCCTCCTCTATCCTAGTGTCCTGACACGTTTCTTAATCTGCAAAACTTCAATATTCGTCCCCATGTACGAGAAAATGTCTCCCTCGCTCACATGGTCTTTCACTTTTTCCACCACCGGATGGCAGTCCTCATGGAGGATCACTGCCCGGATTTTATCCCCGGTCCGGTAGAAGGACATGATATGTCCGCTCATTTTTCCATTCTGACTGCGCTCCTGTTTCCTGCCAAACTCAATGGGTACAAAACGGTAATTCTTTATATATGGACTGTACTTTACATCTCCCACCTTATAAGAAAAACGAATGGTATCCCCGTTCTCCTTTTCTTTTAAGAGTTCCGGCAGCTCCGGCATACGGCCCGCTGATTTTAAATAATTTTCCATGTCCGCGATAACCTCCCGGATATCGCTGTAACGTTCTTCCTCCCGGGCAATCATCCGCGCGATGATCCGCACCAGCCGCTCGTCAATGCCGGGCATTTCCTTCAGCTCATAGGCGTAATCATCGCCCACCATGTACCGCTGCAGCTCCTCGTTGCCGAAGAAATGATGATGGCCGGTATAAAGGAAATACAGCACCAGCCCGGCGGAATAAATGTCCATCTCCTTCCGGCAGATATAGCTGTTCCAGTAGCGGGGATCGGCGTAACCCGGCGTCCCTTTCTGCTCCCGTCTCGTCATGACAGTCACGTTGGAAGCGTGGAGATGAACCCAGTCAAAGTCGATGATTTTTACAGTGCTGCCGTCCGGCGATGCCAGAATATTTTCCGGTTTCAAATCCCGGTGTACGATGGGATCCTGCCGGTGCATGGACATGTAATGGTCGATTCCGTAAAGGAACTTCAGAGCAATGGTATGGCAGCTTTTCATTTTCTCATTCCAGGTACGGCCGGCAATGCCGTGGCTGCTCACCAGATCCGACAGATCTCTCTCGTTGATATATTCCACCAGAGTGATAAATCTTTTATTTTTCTCATCCAGCATGCCCCCGTAAATCCGGATGACATAGGGAGAATACAGCTGCACCTTGCTCTCTTTTTCCACATAAATCTGCTCCAGATTACTGCAGAACAGCACCTTCACAAAATATTTCTTTCCGGTGCGGATATCACTGGCAATCATGGCCTGCTTATTTCCGGTCCGGTGACTTTCCTTTAACATTTTCAAAGGAATGACTAACTCTTCCCCGGAACGCTCCCTGTCACGGATCCATGTGAACGTTTCTCCCTCCTCAAAATAGTTGATCATCTTTCCTTTCCTCCCGCAAAACGGTGGCGAAGGAGCTTATCCTTAAAACTTCGCTCCTGCTTTTCTTCCGGTATCTCCGTGTAAGAGCAAAACGGAGCCACGGCGTCCTGAAAAGCGTCTCCCAGCTGCAGATCCCGATACAGATCCTCCTGCAGAATCTCCGTCGGCATGGTCTCCTCCCTGACAAAGACGATGGCCGTCTGATTATCGTCCTCCCCGGAGGCTTTTGCCTGCTCAAACAATTCCGTGAGCATCTGCTGGGATGGTCTCTGCCCACCCACAATCTGCTCGATCTGTGTCATGGAAAGATTGCCGAAGGCGCCGTCAGAGCCCATGAGAATCAGGTCTGCCGCTTCCTGGGGCAGACGGATACAGCATGGATGCACCTCTCCCCTCTTTCCAAGATATTCGGTGAGCCGGTTCTTATTCTGGTAGAAAAGAGTGGTCCCCTCTTTCGTGGTCCCCTTTTTCACCATCTGACTGGCCACATTCTGGATTTCTCCAAGAAGAGAGAGCTCCCCGTTTTTCATACCGTAAACCGGGCTGTCCCCGCAGTTTGCGATAATCCAGGTATCCCAGAAATGAATAGCCGTGGACAGAGTCGTCCCACCTTTGGCCCCGGTGTCCAGTCCTTTTTTATAAAGCTGCCGGTTGATTTTTTCAAAAATATTTTCCGAAAACTCTGTCAATGCTTCAATCTGCTGATGGAGGGAACAGTCGCGGAAATTCTCTCCCATCATGGTATCCAGAAGTCCCTGGTACCAAAGCTCCAGCGCCGCTTCCGAATAAAACTTGCCGCCGGACAGTCCGCCCATACCGTCAGCCACCACCATGGCACTGATGGATGCCTCCAGATTAATGCGAAGCTCCATCTGACAATAACTGTCCTCATTGACTTCTCTTTTGTTCTTCTCACTTGCGAAATAGAAAGCCACCCGTCGCCCTCCTTTTCTATGTTCCTCTGTCTTTTATGTATCGCTTTCCACTTGATTCTGTTTCATATACTGCCGCACCCTGGCATCCAGCTCCGGTTTCTCTTTTTTCAGAGAAACAATGGTTCCATCTTTTGTAAAGCAGCTCATGGAATACGCCGTGGTACACACAGCATCGTCTTTACAGTTTCTCATCTCATATCCCAGCCCAAGACGAACCCCGTTATACTTCTTCACAAAGACTCCGATTTTCACTTCATCGTCAAAGTTTACAGTTTTTTTGTAGTTCACTGAGATCTCCACAATAGGAGAAATGATTCCGTCTTCTTCCAGTTTCCGGTAATCAATTCCCATTTCTTCAAGAAAACGGATCCTCGCTTCTTCCATCCATTTCACATAATTGGAATGATGGATAATTCCCATCTGATCGGTCTCATGATACTGTGCTCTCCGGATATATGTATACATTCTCTGTCTTCCTTTCCTGCCGCACTGTTTTCACAGCATTTCTTTGCTTCTTCTTTACTGTTTCTGACAGCACCTTTTTATTCTGATCCCGCCTTTTTCTGCTTTTCCGGAGGTTTGCCATTTTTCACCCTATATGTTACACTGTTTTCATTATGAACAGACGGAGGTTTATATGGTTTCCACAGAATTTACATCCATAACATTCTTTCAGAAGAAAAAGGATATCACCCTGTACCGGGCAGCAGATGAGGCGCATCGCTATATTCTGAAATCTATTATAACAAAAGATGCCGCAGTTAGACAGGCTTTTTGTGATGAATATGAGACGCTGTCTGCTTTGCGGCATCCTTCCATTCCCGTCTACTACTGGCTGCGGGAAGATTATCGTCTCCCCGGTCAGGAAGAAGGGGCTCTCACCCTCTGCATGGAAGATTGTTCCCGTCCGGCTCCGGAAAAACCACTTTCCATCCAAGAATTATGCCGGATTCTGTATCAAACCGCCCGGGTTCTCGCTTATCTGCTGGAACACGGCGTGCTTTACACCGACTTGAATCCTTCCAATCTGATTATCTCCAGATGCCGTGAAGACTATGCAGTGACGCTAGTGGACTACACGTACTGTTATTATTTCCTCCGGAATCCTTATCCGATGTACCAGCTCCGTTTCTCCTATGATGTCTCTCCCAATTTAAAGGGACAGCAGTTTCTCATTCAGGAACTGACCTATCTCCTTTACGACCTCATGGAAGAAAACCACATCGAAGCTCTGCCATCGCTGGTATACCAGCTGCTGGAAACCGGCCGCCATCCTTCGGAAGAACTGTCCCTTTATGATTTCCAGGAGATGCTTCGGCGGTGCGGCGCCTGACCATGCGTCGATGCTCCTCCCGGCTTTCCGCATACGGTTCTCACCCTTCAAATAAAAGTATACGCTCCTCACTCTTCAAATAAGATCTGATACAGGCTTTCCGCCACAGGAGCCAGAGATTTTCCGATTTCTTTTGTCTTCAGATGATTGAGCACCACCACATACTGCGGGTCATCCGCCGGAGCGAAGGTCACAAGCCAGGCGTTATTATAGCCGTCTCCCCGCTCCGCTGTTCCTGTCTTGGCGGCAATCTCATAGCCGTCCCCCACCGTTTCCAGGCCGTAAGATTCTCCGGCCTCGGTCATCACTTCCCGGATTCTCTTTGCAATTTTTTTATCCATAGTCTTTGTGAGGACTTCTGCTTTTCCTTCCTGTGTGGTCTTTCCTCTTCCATTTACCACCGACTGTATGAGATATGGTTTTAACATTTCCCCGTCACCGGCGATGCTCTGCGCGATCATTGCCATGTGAAGCGGCGTGATCAAAGTCTCCCCCTGACCGAAAGCGGTGGATGCTATGACATTATCCTCATAATCACCCAGGTTAAAGGTTGACGTCAGGGTAGTAAAATCAAGCTTGATATCCTGACCGATCAGGAAACTGTCCGCCGCTTCCTGCAATGCCTGTCCGCCCATTTCCAGCGCCCGGTCCATAAAATACACGTTGGAGGATTTCACAAACCCTTCCTCAAAGGTCAGGGTTCCGTGGGCGGTGCCTCCATAGTTCCGGATGGTCTGTCCGTTGATTACCAGTTTACCCTCATCCTCCACTTTTTCATCGTCGATGCCTGCTTCCAGAATCGCTTTGGATGTGACCAGTTTAAACACCGAACCCGGCACCACCGGATTCTGGTAAGCGTTGGAATAGAAAACGCCTTCCTGTTTATTGATTTCCTCCCAGTCTTCCTCCAGCGCATTGGCGTTAAAAGAAGGAGATGATGCCAGAGCCAGGATTTCTCCTGTTTTGGCGTTTAACACCACCGCGGAACCAGTAAAATCTGAAATCAGGTCATAGGCCTTTTTCTGAAGACCGGCATCCAACGTCAGCGACACATCGGCGCCCTTCTTGTCTTCCTCTCTGGAAGCGCTGTGAGTGAGTACCTCGTTCATGGTATTTTCAACGCCGTATGTACCATATTTAATGGACCAGTATCCAACCACGTTGGAAAACGCGTAAGGATCACTGTACATTCTTTTGCTTTCCGGCTTTTCGGACGACGCGAGAATGTTTCCCTCTCGATCCAAAATTCTGCCCCGGACGTATTCCTTTTGATACGTGCTTTCCTTTGCCTCCTGCTTCTGTTTGTCGGCCTCCTCGGAGACGCCCGGCAGCAGCGCGGACGTCCGGATGAGGGATATGATCATTAAGATGACGCAGATAAGCGTGGCACTTTGTAAAAACTGCGTTCTCTTTAAAAAACTCTTCTTCATTATCTGTCAGTCCTTTCCATTTTACGTTGCTGGATACGGCGATCATGATACCGACGATCATAAACGTGACCACCAGCGAACTTCCTCCGCTTGAAATAAACGGAAGAGTGATACCGGTCAGAGGACACAGCCCCGTACTGCCGGCGATGATGATCAGCGTCTGATCAAACAGCATAAACACAAATCCCGCGCCCACCGCCTGGTGATACCGGTCTCCTTTTCTTATAAACAGCCGGACACCTTCCAGCCACATCAGAATAAAAATGAAAAAAACAAGAATCGCGAAAATCATACCGCACCGCTGAATCAAGGCCGGATATACCAGATCGCTGGTCTTGACCGGCAGATCGGTCACCGATGAAGTACCGAACCATCCGCCCAGCAAAATAGACTCTCTCGCCTTGAGAAGCTGATACCCGAGACCCAGCGCATCCTTTTCCGGATCCAGCCAGTAAATAAACCGGTTGGCGATCTTATCATAATTAGACAGAAAAAACGAGGACAGTGGATTGGTTCCGAGAAAAGATCCCGCATCGGCCAGCCTGCCAAGCTGTATTCCTGTCACGATCATCAATGCCGCCAGAATTGCCATGACGACAATGGTTTTTATAAAAATTTTTATATCCGGAATAAATAAAAAGACAAAAGTCAGAAATATCAACAGCAGCAAAAGCATGGTTCCAAACTCACTCTGAGCAGCCAGCATGAGAATCTCCAGCACAGTAACACCGTAAAAAACCCGGATTCTCTGTTTTGACGGTCTTTCCGTGGTTCCCAGCAGCGCAGCGGCAATAAATACATAGAGCACTTTTACCAGCTCCGTGGTCTGAATGGACATTCCGCCAATATGAATCCAGTTACGGACATTGCCCACAGCTTTTGACGCGATCAGAGTGACCATGGATAAGCCCAGCGATAAGGCGACCAATATCCGGCACATGCGCATTCCGGATATCTGTTTCCATTTAAGATAACATCCGGCCGCCACAAAAGCCGCTGCAAATCCCAGGAGATACTGCAGCTGCAGCCCCGCCGCCGGATTGCCATTCTCCAGTAATTCCGGCTTCTTGATGATCTGTTCCTGTTCCATGATACACTGCAGCATAGTTCCCACTGTCAGAAGAATCAGCGCACAGATCAGGATCTTTTTATTTCCGTGGATCACAGAGGTAAAAAACCAGGAGACCAATGTGATCAGAAATAAAATTCCGATCATATCCCTGTATATACTTCCGGCCCCCTTGGCATGGACCACAATAAATGCCGCAATCTGAAAAAGAATGACAGCCAGCACCGGACTGTTTTTAAAAGAATAAAAGGCTCTCTGCAGTTCCCATACAAAACGTTCCGTGGAAAATGCTTTCTTTTTCGTTTCCGCCCTGCTATTCATAATATCTCTCTCCTGCTCCCTGATAAAGATGTGTATGTCCGCTTCTGCTCATGCTCATCTCCACTCTGAATTCCACATTTCCAATATAAAAGGTACTCTGGTCAGCCAGCACCACATGGTCTGTGATCGCGCCGCCCGCAAAAATCTTATTGGCAGTTCCCACATCTTCCAGAATAAATGTTCCGTTCTGCTCTACGATACGGCAATGTTTTCTCGCCACACAAAGATCATCCAGCACCAGCATATTCTCCTCGCTGCGCCCGATGGTAAACGGCAGCTTCGTCACCCGGACCCGGGCGGCCGGTCGGTGCCCTTCATCCAGCTGCACAAGAGTAATCCCCGTATTTTTGTACTGATCCATGGAAATGATCTTCTCTCTGGAGGTCGTGCTCCTCCGTCCGGAATGCTGCATTTCTCCTCTCATGCCGCCATCCCGGTGCCTGCCATCCTCACATCGGTTTTCATCCGCTGCGTTCCAGCTTTCTTCCCGGTTCCAGTCGTCTTCCTGGTCACTGTCATTGTCCGCATCCCAGTCGTTCTCCCGGTTCCAGTTATCCTGACGGTTCCAGCGGTCTTCTTCCCACTCTTCTTCGTCATCATAGAGAAGTTCCTTTTTATTTTTCTTTCGTTCTTTTTTATCCCGGAGCCGCTCTTCTTTCTCCTGCCGGCGTTCTTCTTTTTCCAGGGCCCTCTCTTCTTTTTTCTGCTGACGGAGCGCCCACTCATCCACGAACTGTTCGCCTTCTTCAGAAGCCTCCTTCAGCGTCTTATTGGAACGAATCAATATGAAAATAATGCATCCTATGAGCACAACGATGCCTATCTGCGATAAAATCGACATAAAAAAATCAGCTCCTGTTCTACTTATGTTAACAGGAGCATATCATAGTTCATTTTTTAATTCAAACGTTCTTTTTCTTCATTTTTGCGCAAATGTGTCCCAAATCGTCATCACATCTCAAACAGCGCATCCATCATATGAGCGATATCGCAGTCTTCCTGATATTTCGCCCCTTCCGTGAGATTCTCTCCCAATATACGGAGCAATCCATCTGCCTTGAGTCCGTTTGCGGCAAACTCTTCTCTGAGTTCTTCCACTTCCGCTTCCCCGAAATCTTTCTGAAAACATTTACCTGTCCAGATGGAATAGAGCAGAGCGGAATAGAAGTAAACGTCATTCATGATAAAGTCTTTGGAGAACCGGCTCGGCCGACGCATGTAGCAGTAATCCTCAAACTTTTCCAGGTCGAACATATCCGGCTGGAAACCTCTCTCCACAGAGAGCGCAGGTATCTCCTGCCAGTCGCTGATTTCCTGCCACAGAGTGTCTCCGCCCATGAACGCGGCAGCATTTTTCCGGAAAGCGGTATTTTTTTTGCTTCGGTTCATATCGTCAAAAAGCACCTGGTCCACCATGATATAACGGCAGTATCCGTTTTTCTCATAGCCAAAATCTTTCTTTTTCTGATTCTCCAGCAGCTGATGGCCCACACAGGCGGAAAACCACCATTTCTGCTGAAACGGCACATCATACACGGAATCGTATTTGCGGCACAAGTCATCTTCAATCTCATAACCTTTTTCCCGCAGTTCTTTGGTCACCGACTCGATGAGCATCCAGATCTTCTGACTGTCTGCCACAGAATCCGCCTTATATTTGGCGATCATCTCGATGATGATCTCCGCCGGCGTGATGCCCAGGGGCTCCATCTGTGCCTTGGCAAGAAGCTTTTCCATGGATTCCACACTTGGCTGCAGAGCAATACAGAACCGGAGCAGCCATTCTCTGGTCACCACCGCCTTGCCGGCCTTTATCTTGGAAAACTGGGCTTCACAGTGCATGCATCCGATATCCCGGAGCAGCCAGGCTGCCTTCTCATAGTAACCGTACTCCTCCTCGATAACTTCCTCCAGACATTGTCCAAACCGCTTGGTCCCGTCCTTAAATTCTTCCCGGTACATGCGCACGATATTATAAAACTGTTCCAGGGAACCTGCCTGAGAGAGCATCACCCATAAATCCATGGTCGGCAGGCTGCGGCCTTCCGTCTCCTCCTGCTCCTCAGAAAGCATATCCTCGATATGTTCTTTCACCGCTTCCATCTCGTCGATGGAAAACAGGCCGTTAATGAGCGCGATCCAGAGGGCGTCCTCAATATTCTTACAGTAAAGTCCGTAACCCATATAGGTTTCCAGCAGCACGTAATTGATCTCTTCCAGCCCCATCTCAAAAGCCATGCCGAGGGTAATATATATCTCCCTGGAAGAAGGCATGGAGCCTTTCAGCCACGCCCCGATGGTCTGCCTGGTCACCGGGACATAACGGACCACATCCTCGCCCTTTTTCTCCACTCGGTGAAACACCTTTTTGGCCAGAGATGTGTTGCTGTAATCAAACTGATCCATTTTTTCTTCCAGAAACTGCGAAAAAGGCTTTCTGTTCTTCTGTGCTCCGGACAGCCTTTTTTCTATTTCTTCCAGAAAACGGTCTGCATTATCCTGTGTTTTCATTTATTCTTCCTCTTCTTCCAATCTTTTCCTGAAAATGTTAAACACCTGCACGGCAATGGCCGCAATTCCCAGAATAATAAAGTAATACAGCCGGATTCTCTGGGATAAAAACAGGGATGCTATAAATTCTATCACATATCCCTCCAGAATACACATGCCAAGATTTTTCCAGAATGGATATTTTTTCTCTTTGTGCATCATCATATAATAGAAATTCAGCATCAAAAGCAGCCACATGCCAGCCATTCCCACAGCAATCTTCCAATGGCCGATCATCAGAGAATAATTGCAGAGATAGAGAGCGCAGCCCGTAAGAAATCCCTGGGGATATCCCACAAAAAGTGCTTCTCTCAATGTACCTGGTTCCGCTTCCTCCGGCTCTTCTTCTTCGTCTTCCACTTCTTCATATCCGGCTTCCTCAGCAACCGCCTCTTCCGTTCTCTCCTGCCTCCGGCGCTTCTTCTGTTCTTCCGCCAGTTTTCCGGACGCTTCTCCCGGCGCATATTTTTTCAGAAGCTGTTCCACATAGCAGGCAGTTTTTAACTGAGCATCATCCAGATTTGCCGCCTCAGGTTCCAGCTGGCTGGACACAAAATCTTTTAAAATCTCCACCCACTGATCTTTCCTGGAAAGGCGGATCATCAGCGCGTCAAACTGTGTGTAATTATCTTTTTTGAACAGATTCTGATTGAGAAGATGGATCCCCGCCAGAATAATCTGATTTTTTACTTCCGGAGGAATCTCCGCTTTCTCCAGAAGTCCCACATAGCTCTGCATTTTAGAAAAAGAAGTCGTATGTTTCCTGAAAAATTCCTGCTGCCATGCGCCTTCTTTCTCCGTGTTCTGTGCCAGAAGCAGAGCGTAGATCAATGGATTCTTTTCTTTTATGACCGTCAGCTGCTCCTGAAAATGTTTCCGGCTGTCCGCACGTATTGAGTTCAGGAGCCAGTCAAGTTCCCCGCACACCGGCTCCTGGGCCCGTTTTGTAAATCCTTCCAGCAGGATCCGGATATATTCTTCCTTTTCTTCCCGGGTAAACGCCTCTTTATGTAAAAGTGCCTGCACTTCACCGGCAGTCTCTTTCAGTACCGGTTCTCTGGATGCCCAGTAAAACAGTTCCGGTATTCCCGGAAGAAGATCAGTTTTATCAAGGGCCTCCATTCCGTTTTTCTGACAGAACATATAGAACAGCCACTGAAGCTTCCGCTCTTCATTGCCTCCGGCACTGGTTTTTAAATACTGCTCCGCCTCCGACCAGAATCTGTCATAGAGGGCGTCCTTTTTAACAAGAAATTCTGATAAATGATAGAAGAAATATTCTTCCAGCTTCGATGCGGCCGGAGGAAACTCCTGTTTTTCAAACTCTGATATGTTGATACAATTCTCCCCATAAGGCTCTCTGGAAAAATAAAATGGCTCCCGGCTTACCGGCTGCTCCGTGTAAGAGACGTAACCTGCTTTTTTCCGCAGAGACTCCGGAAGGATACAATGAATGGCATACATGAGCTTTCCGGCCTTCTTTGCAAACTCCTCCTGCTTCCAGGAAGGAGCCGTAAAATTCAACCCCTGTTTTTTTTCAAACAGGCACCAAAAGACCGCCCGCAGAAAATCAGGCAGCCTGTCATACACTTGCATCTCTATAAATATATCTTCCGGCCGTTCCTCTCTCGCCTCCAGTTCTATCGGGGCAAGATATCCTTCCCGGGGTTCATCTTTCCATGTGCCCTGCGGCGCCATGTACACGTCCGGCCGGCCGGATGTTTCCTTCGGCTGGTACAGAAAAACCTTTTTATTTTTACGATTGTCTTCACCGGAATCCCATGGAATCACTGTCATTTTTACAAAGCCGCAGCCCGGAACAAAAGATAATTCCTCCACCGGGATCCCCTTTGCCCGCTCCGGCTCTGCCGCTGAAGCTGTCTTTTCCAGTTCTCTGAGCATATCTCTGTCCTTGGGGCAGGAGGACGCCGTCATCCCCCATCCCAGTACATTTCCTGTGATACAGTGATTGGACCATGTATACTCATGTCTTAAATATTCCGATGTCATTCAAGCCACCCTCTTTCCTGCATATATTTCATGACCATCCAGAGTACTGGTTCTTCCACCCGGATTGGCCGTACTTTCCCAACGGTTTTTGTCATTTCCCCTTCTTCATCTCTGACTTCCTCAGTCTCGCAGCCCAGCGCGGAAACCGCAAAAAGGCTGCTCTCTTTATAATCATCCAGATTCCGCTGCAGGCGAAATACTTTCTGGTCAAAAATCTGTTTTAATATCTCCTGGCGCAGGAAATGATGATCCATATTCATAAATCCGTAAACCGGCCGGTTGCGCTCAAAGAGAAGGCTGCTTCCCCGGAAACCGCGGATCTCACCCAGCTCCTCCAAAAGATCGCTCTTTGCGATGGTCAGAGCCATATATTTCTTTCCAAGCTCGTGATCACCCACGCCGGTGCGGATGGCCTCCAGAATCGTCTCCGCCTTTCTCTCGTAAATGTATTCATCGCTGACGGCACGCTCTACAAGGAAATCATCCTGACTCATAACCTGCTTGCCATTCTGGTTGCTCATCCTCTGAATGGAAATCTGTTCTTCCTTCGTCATCAGATGCAGCTTCTCAAGAACCCGCTCCTCGTCAGGGATCTGCTTGGTGATAAACGAATGTTCCAGATGCATCTGCGCAGGATCCACCAGACAGATATATCCGTCCATATGACGCACAAAGCCCGTCCGTCCCACACCGGCACTCTCGCGGATCAGCTCTCCCGCCACATCATAGATGGCTGTCAGCAGATGAAAGACCTGCTCGCTGACCCGATAGGTAATCTCCAGAAATATGGGCTTCCGGAACGTCTTGTTGGTGGATTCCGGACAGATTCCCCGGCGGAGAAGCCGCTCAGCATTTCTCTCCATCTCCATCCGGTAACTGTCATTGGGATTACCCCCGGCATTCCGCACTGTGAGGTTCTCCCTCTGCATGGCGTCAAAGCTGTTCATCATGAGGGAGGAAAGATAGACGGTTTTTCCCGATGCGACGCTGCCTGCCAGACCGATCATGAGCATTTCATACCGGAAAAAATTCTGTGGCAGCTCATTGTGGCAGTAAGGGCAGAGCATGGTATTGGAATAGAGCGTCACCGCTCCCTCCTCCACATGAAACGAATACCCGTAGCTGTCCGGGTCAAAATGCTTGACCGCCAGCTCGTGGCCGGAAGCTGTCAGCTCCTGATTAAGCTCTGTCATAATCTGATTATCAATATACACCCGGCTGGCGTCCACCTGTTCCTCCGGAACTCCCATGGCGTTCCAGAAATACAGATAAGAAAGATCTGTCTTCGGCGCAACCACTTCGTTTAACGCCGGAGATAAAAATCTGGCTCCGTCGGGGCGCAGCAAAAATCCCACTTCATCATTGGATATTTTCCGAAAACAATATGGACATTTTTTTATTTTCACAGTTGTTGTTTCCTGCATCTTTTCTCCTTTTCTGACGCATTTACTGCGTTAATAATGGTAAATTTGAAAGTTCACTTTCAAACTTATCCTCCGCCCTTAACATGTTTTAGTTGCTTTTATGGAAATCTCATGCTTGGACTCCAAAATAATATAGTATAAAATATCTTTTTTTAGAACTGCCGACCGGGTCTTTGTTCCCTGATCCCGTCCCATTCCCTCTTCCCGGATCTCGAACGGTGCGTCCTTGGAGCGGACAATGAGGGCATTTGGATCGTCAGAAGCGCCGATCTCCAGGCCCTGCTCCTCAATATAATAGGTAAATTCCTTTCCGGAAGGATGTTTGCCATACATTAAAATGTGATCCAGAGGCACGGCTCCTCTTCTCCGGCGTCCATCCGCGCAGGTGGCACAGCATCCCCCGAAAGCGGAACCGTGAGTGATCATAAAATCCAGATAAAATACCCGGTATTTCTGTTTTTGTTCCTCAGCCTGTTCCTGCTGTTTCTGTTCTTCTTTTTTCCGGGTTTCAAGATCTGTTACTTTTTCCGCATATTCCAATATATATTTTTGTTTCTCCCGCCTGCTGCTCTGGACCTTCCACTGGATCACTCCAGCCGCTGCCAGAATCACAGCCAGAACGATGCCTATCTGCATTGTCAACATTTGCTGTGTACCTCACCTAACTCTAAAATAGCCGCGACAGTCTGCTGTAACGGCACAATTCGCATTTTTCATCCATTATAACACGAGTGACTCATTTCTCAAAGCCATGGTTTTATTGATTTTTACCGGATATTATTATAAAATGATTCATATAGATATTGGAAATGAACATACACAGAACAATTTGATGATATACAAAGAATTACTTGATAAAAAGAGGGGAAACAGCCATGCCTACAGAAGCTTTAACATTAAAACAGGAGTTCTCAGTCTCCGCCATCTCATCCATTCATTTTTTTGAATATAAGAGTGATTTTATTTTTAAAAGTGAATATCACGACTGCTGGAAGCTGCTGTATGTGGAAGAGGGCGCCTGCGACATTCTGCGTTCCGGTCATGAATCTTCTCCGATCACTTTGGAAAAAGGGCAGCTTTATATCCAGGCCCCTCATGAATATTATTCTTTCAAGGCGGCACAGCAGACAACGCCGCTGTTATTTACCTGCGGTTTTTACTGTGATTCGACCAACATGTCCCTGCTGGCTCACCGCATTTTCCACTGCGGCAGACAGGAACTTCGGCTTTTATCTGACCTTTCCGAAGAAGGCCGCAGCAATTTTTCCGTGCGGGTAGATGATTCCGCGCTCTACAGCCTGGAGCGAAAGCTCAACCAGCCTTTTGGCGGCGAACAGCTCATCGGCATGTACCTGGAGATGCTCCTGATCAGTCTCATGCGTCAGTATGTCTCTCCTTCCATCAAAAAAGAAGAGGCCGCTTCCTCCCTTTCCAAGGCGGATTCTATCCTTTTAAACAGAATTACCGATTATTACGCGGCACACATTTCGGAAAAAGTAAGTATCAGCCAGATCTGCCGGGAGTTCTCCATCGGCCGCGCTCATTTACAGCGGATATTCCGGGAACAGACCGGACTGGGCGCCATCGAATACTTCTGCCAGATGCGGATCCGGGCCGCCAAACAGCTGATCCGCGAGAACAAAATGAATCTGACAGACACCGCCCGGGCGCTGGGTTATACATCCATCCACTATTTTTCCAAACAGTTCAAAAAAATTACCGGGATGCCGCCGTCCCAATATCAGAATTCTATCCGGACGGCCGGCAGTGACCCGGTCTGTCAGCATATTGATCTTGATCAAAAAGAGCTTATTTCCAAAGCTCCTGCGGATACAGACCCGCATTCTTTTTAGCCTGGATGGCTTCCATGACGGTGCGCTTATCTTCCTGATAAGTGACACCGTACCATTTTTCTTCAGATTCCAGCACTTTTACAGAAGCCTTTTCTTCCCTCAAAAGCTCTCCCACCACATTTGGCAGGAAAAATTCCGCTTTCAGAGGATTCTCCTTCACTTCCGTATCCAGGAAAACAGGGAACTGTTTATCCAGCTCATCCATGATGCCCGGTGTAAATCCCCAGCAATTCATGGAGATGAGCGTATGATCCGGAATATCTTCCCAGGTCTTTCCTTCATCCAGCGTAAACGCTGCACCGCTGCCTTTTTTCTCAATGCGGGTGCGCTCCACAATATCTGTCAGACAATTATCTTTGTCCACCTGACAGATTCCCCGGGCCACGGAACCATTTTCTGTGATCGTATTTTCAATATAATAACCGATCATGGCATAACTGTACTTTTCTCCATCTTCATGAGTAGTCAGGAAATCATACATCATCTGAAAAGCCTTCGGTCCATAATAGTCATCGGCATTGATGACCACAAATGGCTCTTTTACCACGTCTTTGCAGCACAGCAGCGCATGTCCGGTTCCAAAAGGCTTCACTCTTCCTTCCGGCACCGTATAACCTTCCGGCAGCTTGTCCAGCTCCTGGAAAACATATTCCACCTGGATAAACGGTTCCATTCTGCTGCCGACCATGCGCACAAAGTCCTCCTCAATGACATGTTTGATGATAAAAACTACTTTTTTAAATCCGGCTCTCTTTGCATCGTACACAGAAAAATCCAGAAGAGTATGTTTTTCCGGATCCACCGGATCCATCTGTTTCAGTCCGCCATACCGGCTTCCCATGCCTGCGGCAAGTACAACAAGGGTTGGTTCTCTCATCGTATTTTCTCCTTTATTCTGTCGTTTTTCTTATTGTCCCACAAAAACCTCCAAAGTGCAATTCCCTTTTCTTTATTTTTTCTTAATATTCTTCATTGAATTGTTTAAAATATTAAGATTTCTTTTCTTGCAGACTTTTCCATTCAGCAATATAATAAAAGAATTACAAAGGAACAGAGCAAGGAGAGACATATGAAACAACTTAGACACACTATACAACATCACAATTTACACATGCAGGCTCCTGTAAGACTTTCTCATATTAATCTTTATCATTGTGATACCCCGACATCCGATGTGTTTCCTGGTCACCCTTACGCCAAACTGATTTTTGTGCAAAAAGGCTCCGGACAGCTGCATTATGAGAACTATCATATTTCCTTTCAGACCGGTACACTGATTCTTATGAATCCGGAACGGCAGAAATTTTCGATTCAGATTGATGAGAACCCAACCGATATCGTTATCCTGGGGATAGAATACTTATATTTTATCCAGAACGAGAACATTTTTGAACAGCCCTATGTTATTCGTCAATGTCCATCTGATTTATATTCCTTTTTTATCAGCCAAATTGTAACCGAAGTGCAGACACAGTCCCTTTCTTTTGAAGATGTCTGTAACCACTATATGGAACTTCTGCTGATCTTCCTGCAGCGGGATACACACATTAACTGCACTTCTTTCATGGAAGATAAATCCAGTCAGGACTGTCAGAACATAAAAGATTATCTGGATGAACATTACGCAGAAAATATCACCCTGGATACTCTGTCGGAAGAGAGCGGAATGAACAAATATTATCTGGTCCATTCCTTTACCAAAAAATATATCCGTTCCCCGATCAGTTATCTCAACGAAAAAAGAATTGACGAGAGCAAAAAGCTTCTGGAAAACACCGATTATTCCATCGCTGAAATTTCCAAACTCATCGGCTTTTCCTCCCAGTCCTATTTTTCACAGGCCTTTAAGAAAAAAACTCTGATGACGCCCAATGAATACCGGCGTTCTGTGAAAAAGATGTAAGCACAATAGTTATATAATCGCAAAATTCGTTCGCATGACACATAACAAAAGTCACATAGCGGACCATTTCTTACACAACAACAGCGAGGCAGTTCCGGTTGCCTCGCTGTTACAATGATCATCCATTATTCTTCATCTCCTCCTTTCCGGTTTTCGTTGACAAATGCCCTAAAAGCGTTATAATGTATCATTGTTTACATTTTCTGATAGTGTATCATTATTGTATTCATTAGAAATTCGTCAGAAAATATCTAATTATAATTTTAAATTGACCTATTATTCTTTACAACTCTGAAAATATTTTTATACTTCTATGCATTGAAAATATTTTTACCCTATATTCTCGTGCAATACGCACAATTTTTCGATTTGGTCCGGTTAATTTTTATCTGGAAAAAAGACAGGACATATAGTATAATGGAATAATTAATGTGAGAAAAGTGAAAAAAGACAGGAGGATAATCCATGCCAGTGAAATACGTATTCGTCACAGGTGGAGTTGTTTCCGGTTTAGGAAAAGGAATCACCGCAGCTTCCCTTGGGCGTCTTCTAAAAGCAAGAGGTTACAAAGTATTCAGCCAGAAGTTTGACCCATATATCAATATGGATCCGGGAACCATGAACCCGATTCAGCATGGTGAAGTTTTTGTTACCGATGACGGGGCGGAAACCGACCTTGATTTGGGACATTATGAACGGTTTATTGATGAGAAATTAAATAAAAAGTCCAACGTTACCACCGGTAAAGTTTACTGGAGTATTCTGAACAAAGAACGACGGGGAGATTTCGGCGGCAATACCGTACAGGTTATCCCGCACATCACCAATGAGATTAAAAGTCGTTTTTATCACAATGAGGACGCTTCAGAGGTAGAGGTAGCTATTATCGAGATTGGCGGAACCGTGGGCGATATTGAGAGTCAGCCTTTCCTGGAGGCGCTCCGCCAGTTCCAGCATGATGTGGGACATGAGAACTGTATTCTCATCCATGTGACGCTGATCCCATATCTGAAAGCTTCCGGAGAGCTTAAAACCAAACCGACACAGGCCAGTGTCAAAGAACTGCAGGGTATGGGTATTCAGCCGGATATCCTGGTATGTCGTTCCGACCTTCCTCTGGACGACAGCATCAAAGAAAAGATTGCGCAGTTCTGTAATGTCCCTAAGAAGAGAGTCATCCAGAATCTTGATGTGGATATTCTTTATGAGCTGCCGCTTGCCATGGAAAAAGAAAAGCTGGCAAATGTTGTGTGCGACTGCCTGAATATGGATTGTCCGCAGCCGGATCTTGGCGACTGGATTGAGATGGTTCAGGCCTGGAAGAATCCAAAACATAAAGTAAAAGTTGCTCTGGTTGGGAAATATGTGTCCCTTCATGATGCCTATATCAGTGTGGTGGAAGCATTGAAGCATGGCGCCGTTGCCAATAATTCTGAAGTGGAGATCAAATGGGTCGATTCCGAGCTGATCAGTGATTATAATGTCGACGAATTTCTTTCCGATGTGGATGGAATCATCGTTCCCGGCGGCTTTGGTGACCGGGGTATCGAAGGTATGATCTGTGCTATCCGCTACGCCAGAGAACAGAAAGTTCCTTACCTGGGACTCTGTCTGGGTATGCAGCTTACTATTGTAGAGTTTGCCCGCAATGTCATCGGACTGGCCGACGCTCACAGTAATGAGTTCAGCACTATGACCACCAATCCGGTCATTCACATTATGCCTGACAAAGAAGGAATCACCGATTTGGGCGGCACCCTCCGTCTCGGCGCTTATCCTTGTCTGCTGGCAGATAATTCCAAGGCTCTGGAGCTTTACGGTTCCAAAACCATTGAGGAACGGCATCGTCACCGCTACGAGGTTAATAACAAATATCGTGATGTTCTTCAGGAACACGGCATGTTGTTATCCGGTTTTTCTCCGGATGGCCGTATTGTGGAGATGATCGAGATTCCGGAACATCCTTGGTTCATTGGAACGCAGGCTCATCCGGAGTTCAAATCCAGACCGAACAAACCGCATCCTCTTTTTAAAGGATTCCTTGCTGCGGCTCTGGAACATCAGCACAAAAAATAAAACAACAATTCCAATAAAGATTTCAAAATAAATAAAACCGGGATTTTCCATCGACCTAAGATTGTCTGACGGAAGTCCCGGTTTTATTTTATATATTTTTAAATAATAAATTCATAGGAAACAGCGATGGCCACACAGGCAGCACAGCCCACCCAGAAAGCCCGGTCCGGTTTCCACGGAAGGCCTTCTTTTACCCGCTGTTCCGTTTTCAGATCTTTCTCTTCTTTTCTGACTTTTTTCAAAATCCACAGCAAAACAGCCACCACGATGAAAGCCGCAGCCACTGTCACGGTTCCGATGACCAGCAAAGAAAAATCAAAGCTGCCGGATGCCTGCAGAAAGGAAGCTGCCATCAGATGATACCCACCGATGTTTATACCCTGGAAAAATGATGCTGCCGGGTTCTCCGGAAATGCTGCTGTAAAAATATTATAAAAGTTAAACAGCAGATGGATTAAAACCGTTGCCGAGAGATTGTCGGTAATGCGCACCACCAAGGCAAACAGCAAGCCCATGATAAAAGCATAGCTCATCTGATTAAAGTTCATATGAAGCAGGGCAAACATGAGAGCAGATACAATCACTGCCACATTTTTGTTGATGATTCCTCTGAAAATGTATCCCCGGAAGAGAATTTCTTCTGCCACAGCCGGAAATATTGCAAAAACTAAAATACTTTGAAGGAAATAATGCCCTGTTCCCTGAAGAGAAACCGCTGTCATATTCTGCACAAACAGCATGGACACTGCATTGATATAGGATGCAATGACTAAAAATGCAATGGTCAGCAGCAAGAGTATTCCCCACTGTCTGAATGGAATCTTTTTGAATGCACAGTATTCCCATACAGATACCTGCCGCAGCCGGCATACGTAATACACCAACAACAGCATTAAAAGATTCATCAAAAGACTGCTTCCATAGGAAACCGGCATGGTAAGTGTGATGGCTCCCGTTATGAGCCATCCAATAACCACCATTCCTATGGTTTTGCGGCTTTTATCAGACAGATACAGACCGATTCCCCATAATCCAGTTAAGCCCAGCATTGTGCCCAGCGGCAAGAATCCCAGAAGGCTGAATATAATGGAACCGGCAATGTGAAGAAATACCGTATAAAACCAGAAAGTATTGATATCAAATGCCGCTTTATTCATACGCTTTTGATTCCCTTGTCAGTGATCTCAATTCTGTGTCCTTTATATAGTCTTCCTATGGCCCTCTTAAATTCATTTTTGCTCATACCGAATTCTCTCCGTATATCCTCCGGTGCTGATTTATCGTGATATGGAAGGAACCCCTGATTTTTTGTCAGTTTATCCATGATTTTAGCTGAATCAATGTCCATCTGGATGTAGCTCTTTTCTCTTGTGCTGAGATTTAACTTTCCATCTTCCCGAAGTCCGATGACCCGGCCTCTCACCTTTTCTCCGATTTCTAATTTTTTCACTACCTCATTTTTAGGAATCATGGCGTTATATTTGTCATCCACCGCCACAAATACTCCGTATTCCGGATTCTTTCCGAATACGATTCCCTCCACAGTATCTCCTTCTTTGTATGGAGAATCTGTCCGCAGAAAATCATACACCTTCATAGTAGCGCAGAGTCTGTCACTTTTATCGATATAAAGACCAACCAGGTATCGTTCTCCTGTTTTCACTTTCACTGTCTGTTCACTGAATGGCAGCAGAAGATCCTTTTCCAGACCCCAGTCAAGGAAGGCTCCAATCCGGGTCACATCTGCAACTTCCAGCTCTGCCAGCTCTCCCAGTGTTACTTTTGGCATTTGAGTAGTGGCAATTGGTCTGTCCTGAGAATCTTTGTAGACGAAGACTTCCACACTATCTCCCTTCTGTCGTCCCTCCGGCACCTGTTTCGCAGGAAGAAGAACACAATCTTCTTTCTTTTTACCGAGATTCTTTTCTTCACATAAATACACACCGAAGCTGGTGGTATGGTCGATGCAGAGCGTCTGCTTTACTCCAAGTTCTATCATAATATTCTCCTTACATTTCTTATATAATTTTCTTTATTTTTTTAATTCCACCAATGCAATCAAAGTCTGGTCCTGGTTCATAAAACGAACTCTCCATCCCTTTTCCTCTTCTATGGAACTGATTCGGATGGTATCTCCCAGGAAGGCAGACTGCCTGTAATCTACTTTCACTTCTTTGATCTCGTATTCTTCCGGAAGAACATCTTCCGCCCAGAGTACATAGTAAGTGTTGTTGACATGTCCATTGGAATCCAGAAATACTTTGGTCACCGTGAGAGTTTCCCTTTCTTCCCATTCTCCTTCAGCCGAAAGCTTTCTTTTCACTCTCACTGTCTGGTCTTCCACAGGACTGGAAATATATCTGTCTGCCAAATCTTGCGGTATTTTAACCGGTATCATTTTCTCAATGTCCATAAAAATCCAGTTGGAGTCCGCTTCCACCAGTACATTATGATTTGCGTCTACAATTTTAAAACGACGGTAACCGTAAAATCCGCGCATTTTATAGGGTTCCGTCACAATGGTCAGATATTCCGCCATTTCCGGATATCTGTGAATATGGATGTCCCAGGCGATCAGATACCAGGCTCTGTTTTCCTGTTCATCTCCCCGTATTCCAAGTCCTACAGCCATGGAGTGAAAGGTTACACAGTCCTGAAAATATTCTAATATCTGATGGAGCCTCACTCTGCCATTTCGGTCTGTCTCACTATATCTCACCTGAATTTTCATTTCATACATGATTTCACCTGCATTCTGTTTCTGTCAAAAATAAAGGGTTCTATTAGACATACCTCATGTTAACAGAACCCCATCTCATCTTTATCAATAGCTGTTGTATCGCTTATATCAGATTAAGCGATTCTTTCTCTCTTTCTCCTCCTGGATGACCATCTTCATTGCTGTCTCCACTGCAGCTGTCTCGCCAAAGAAAGCCAGTGTAATGATGTGCTGCGGACAACTTCCATTAATCTCCACCGGATAAACGTTACTGGTCTTCGCAACACGGTCTGCGTAATATAATACTCCCGCTACTGTTGTCTGAAAAAGACCTACTGCATCATACTTTCTCTCTGCCAGTTCTTTCCTGGATTCCTGGTTCATCTTTCGATAAAACATCTTCATTACCAGCTTGCCAGGATTATAAATTATACGTGCTTCTGCCATATCTGTTCTCTATCCCCTTTACCTGTATTCTTGCTTTATGACCCGTCAATGCTTTCCCGCATTGGAACTATTTTGTTTATCATACCATATCGGTCATTATAAAACAATAGCTTTTCTTGTCCTCATCAGGTAATGGAAATGCCAGATCTATGATTCCAGCCTGCTTATCAACTTTGTCAATTTTCAGAAATATAAAATTCCAAAAAAGCAAAAGAAAGAGACACAAAATGTGTCTCTCTCTAGCAGCGCTACCAGGATTCGAACCTGGAAATGCTGGAATCAGAATCCAGTGCCTTACCATTTGGCGATAGCGCTTTATTTAATTTGCTCACTATAAAAGTGAGAAGCGTGGGCAAGAGGATTCGAACCCCCGACCTTCTGGTCCGTAGCCAGACGCTC
>ERZ1643246.943-NODE-943-length-34071-cov-9.679092_pt1 | contig 34071 bp, 32 predicted proteins | sample MGYA00579265_ERZ1643246 | MGnify/ENA primary metagenome ERZ1643246 (study PRJEB29033, sample SAMEA4952261) | chicken gut metagenome | biome: Broiler Chicken; feature: Gastrointestinal Tract; material: Caecum | place: Ireland | collected 2018 | study: Broiler...
TTCATAGATGATAGATCCAATGCCATTTACTTTGCATAAAAAATGTGTATATGCTTCGAGAATTTCTTGCATAGCAATATCATACCAGTCATCTATCAATCTCGGTTCACTTGGAAGTGAATAATACGAGAGAAACTTTTTACGATCAATAATACAACAAAGAGTAGTAATATCCTGTTTCTTCATTAATAATGAAAGTTTTGTATAAACATTTTGATAACAGCTTACGATTTCATCTTTAGTTTTAGTATTAAATACAGTATACGCTCCTTTGGTAAATCTAGAAATTTGCGAGTTATTTCGATTTTTATAAACAATATTTAATTCTGTACTATGTAATATTGGTGATAAAGAAGAAATCTCGTTTGGTGTCCAGATAAGTTCCTTAATTCTTTCTATCTCGTTGGAGACAGTATCTAAATCAGTATTTTTTATGATACAGCCGGCGATACAAAATAAATCAGTATTATCATCGTAACTTTCATCAAGAAATAATGTATATTCTGTCATTTTAATCTCCTCTATTTTTTATATGTTGTCCCCTTAATTATATCTGTGCTTTTATTCTAGCATAACAGTGAATGATACGAAAGAGGATGATTTTGAAGACTCAGAAACATCGTATAACGTTGAGTTTGAAAAAAAGCTGTAATAACAGTTCCCCTATTTTTCACTGTTAATTTAAAGCAAATTGTGGATACATGGTATTTGTGATAAAATATGTGCAATAACAAAAGAGGAGGGGAAAATGGGAAAAGGTGGGAGAAATTATAAAAGGTGGATTGGTTTTATAGCTGCGGTGGGTCTGAGTTTTAGTATTTTGAGCGGGTGCGATGAGATGGAAGAGAACCTGAAAAGTGTGGCAGCAGATGAAGGAAAAGAAGGGGTGGACACATCCTGGATTCATTTGGAAGGAGATTATCAGCCCTCCAGTTTTACGCAGGCGGATGTGAATAGTGATACAATTCGCTGGATGTGTTCGGCGTACAGTATCTATACATATTATAATGATAAAGAATTAGGAATTGTAGGAGGAATTAAAGAGGAGGATCGTGATGTAAATCAGAGGGCTATTCGAATCGCTCTGTCTCAGGGCTGGGGAATCGATGGAAGGAAAGACGTGGAGCGTGTGCTCACAGATCTCATCCGGGAGGGGCACAGCGCAGAATATCATAGAGTGATTGGCGAGATGGAAGAGGAGGGACTGCTTGATCTGTCCGAGGAGGAAGTTATGGCCCAAATACCTCTGGATGAGGATTATTATCGGTATCAGGCGGCGTATCTGGCCTATGAAAAATACGGGGAATCTGGAATTGAAGGTTGGGATTATACCAGGGCTTTGCAGATCTTGGGAGATTGTTATCAGGCAGAATATATTAATCTGGAAGAATGTCTGGACCTGTCTTTGCCAATTGCGCAGATGCTTCAGGCAGATTATGAAGATTGGGAAGGCGTGGCGAAGAGTTATTTTTATGGATATCAGTTCTGGAAGAAAGAGGATAAAGAGGACAAGGTGACGGACACCAATGACCAATGGGAAATCTATCAGGAACTGGCAGCTATGAAAAGCGGGCCATATTCGGTTCCCTTTGATACAGTTCTTGAGAATACCTGGGCGGACGGAGGTGCAGGTCAGGCAGAGAAAGAGAAAATGGAGGGAAAAGGAGATGTGCTCAAGGCAGATGAATACCTCTATGTGTATGTGAAAGTACCAGAAGAATTTGAAGAAGAGAGTTTCTCAGATGAAGAGAATCGAAGATATACCAAAGAGAAAGAGGAGGGATTTGGAGAGCTTAGATTCAGTTACCGTCTGTCCGCGCATGCAGAGGATTCCGTGAAAAACGCGGAAGAGAGTGCCAGAATATATATGGAAACGGCGCAGAATGATTCTGAAAATGAAGATGTGACTGTAAGTGAACTCAGCGAGAGAGCGGTAGGGGACGTTACGGTGCATTATGTGACATATTCTTATACCTTTAAATCGATTAAAACCAGATATTATAAGTCCTGGGCAGAATTAGATGAGGATAAACTGTTGACTTGTGAAGTGAGAGAAACAGTGAGTGCGGAGGATGAACTGGAATATGGGGACGATGGAGCTGTATTAGATCTGGCTTATTCAGATATTTCGTGGTGAAGCTATGAACATAGAGTGGGAATCTTAAATTGAGAAGGAGATCAGATGAAAATAAAGATTAGAAAATTTGAACAGTCAGACAGAAAAGAGGCGGCTGCCATCTGGAATCAAGTGGTGGAGGAAGGGGTGGCTTTCCCGCAGGTGGAGTTTTTGGATGATAAAACGGGAGAAGCATTTTTCCTCTCCCAATCTTATACGGGAATCGCTGTGGACGAAAACAGCGGTGAGACAGTCGGGCTTTATATTCTGCATCCCAATAATGTGGGAAGGTGCGGGCATATTTGCAATACCAGTTATGCGGTGCGCAGAGATATGCGAGGACAGCATATCGGTGAACAGCTGGTAAGACATAGCATGAAGATGGGCAAAGAACTGGGATTCCGTATTTTGCAGTTCAATGCAGTGGTGGCAGATAATTATCCCGCTCTGCGCCTTTATAAGAAACTGGGATTTACTCAGTTGGGAGTGATTCCAGAGGGATTTCTCACGAAGGATGGGATTTACCGGGATATCATTCCTCATTACCGGAAGTTGTGAGATTGCCGGCAGTGGATATGGAAATTACAATCTGGTTATTCTATACAATAGGAATGTGTTTTGTGCCTTTGGGACAAAAATTTTATGGTTTTCTGCACAAAAAAGAGGTTGTGAAAGCCCTAAAAATGTGATATATTAAACGGAAATGTTAATAATTTAACGATAATATGGCTGTATGATAAATTTTGTGAAAGGAGACAGATAATGGGTGAGAAGGAAATTCGAGGATTCCCTGGAGGGGTCCATCCTACAGATGGCCAAGATAAAAGTCTGACCGCTGGAAAGCTAGTCAAAGAGTACTGGCCGGGAAGTGTTACCATTCTCAGCGAGCAGTCATTGAATGCCAAGTGCAGTCTCATGGTGAAACCAGGAGATCAGGTGTTGGCCGGACAGCTGATTGGCGAGCCTCAGAGTTTTACCGCAGCACCTCTGCATGCGAGTGTCAGCGGAATTGTCCGTGAGGTGAAGAAGATAAGCTCTCAGGACAGAGAGATTCTGGCCTGTGTCATCGAGAGAACGGGAGAGCCCGAGGAGAAATCTTTTCCACACGAGAACGAGGCGGCAGATATTTCAGAGTATTCAGAGGATGTAATCATTGAAGGTCTGCTGACGGGCGGCTTGATTGGTATGGGAGGAGCCGGTTTCCCGGTTCACAAAAAGTATGAGACCGAGAAGAGAATTGATACCATTTTGATTAACGGAGCGGAATGTGAGCTATTCCTTACCTGTGACTGCCGTGTGATGGTGGAGCAGGGATATGGGGTGATCAATGGTACCCGCCTGATGCTGAAAGCATCTGGTGCGGATCAGGCTTATATCTGTATCGAGGATAATAAGCCGGATGCCATCAAAAATCTTCAGAAAATCCTGGAAGAAATGAAATCCCAGGGATATTTTGAGAAGGAGAAACCGGTTCAGGTTCAGGTTCTGCCAACGAAGTACCCCCAGGGAGGAGAGCGCCAGCTGATTGAGAGCGTGCTGGGCAGAGAAGTTCCCATGGGAGGACTTCCGGCAGATGTGGGCGTGATTGTGTCCAACGTGGGAACAGCAAAGGCAGCAGCAGATGTGGTTTTGGGAAAGAAACCGCTGATTTCTAGAATTGTCACAGTCACAGGAAATGTGAAAGAGCCGGGAAATTATCTGGTTCCCATCGGTACTTCCGCCAAGGAATTGATTCAACTGTGCGGCGGAGTGACTACTCCATCGAACCGGGTGATTGCAGGAGGCCCTATGACAGGTCCATGCGCGGCTGTGAATTGGGACGGAGAGTCTGAGCTCTTCTATGTGACAAAGAGCACTTCAGGTATTCTGGTACTTCCGGATGAGAATTATGAAGAGCTTCCCTGTATTCGCTGTGGAAGCTGTCAGAGAGCATGTCCGGTGGGATTGGTGCCATATCAGATTGATTTTGCCTGCCTGGAAGAAGATTATGATCTGTGTGAAAAACTATATGCAAGCGAGTGCATTGCCTGTGGATGCTGTTCCTATGTGTGTCCGTCCAGGCGAGACCTGACACTGCGGACAAGAACGGCGAGAGATATGGTGAAACAACGTATGAGAGAAAGGTCGGTGAAAAAAGGATGAACAGTGGAAGAATCATAAGTGGCCCTCACATACGCGGGGAGAAGACAACGGCAGCGATCATGCGTAATGTGTCCATCTCACTGATACCGGCACTTCTGGGAGCGGTCTATTATTTCGGAGTCCGTGCTTTGCTTCTCACCGTGTTGTCTGTGGCAGTGTGTGTGCTCACAGAGTATGTCTGGGAGAAAATTACCGGCAAGCAGGTGACAGTCTCGGATTTCAGTGCGGTGGTGACAGGAATTCTTCTGGCTTTCAATATGCCGGTGACGGTGCCTCTGTGGGTACTGGTGGCAGCAGATATTTTCAGCATTTTGATTGTGAAGCAGATGTTCGGCGGAATCGGCGCCAACTTTGCGAATCCGGCTTTGGTGGGCAGACTTCTGATTATGGTTGTATGGCCCAGTGCGGTGATGCAGTATACGCAGCCTTTGGCGGCTGACGCAGTGTCCCAGGCGACTGTCTTAAGCTCCATGAAAGCGGGAGAGGCAGCTGGATACAGCTATCTTCAGATGTTCCTGGGAGAGGTGCCCGGAGCGCTGGGAGAGACCAGCAAACTTTTGCTTCTTGTGGGATTTGCATATCTGTGCTATATGGGAGTTGTGAATTTCTCAGCAGCGTTGACTTATATTGCTACGGTAGTGGTGCTGACATTTGTCTTTGGTCCTTCCGGCTTGTTCACCGGTGATATTCTGGGCAACCTGCTTGGAGGAGGATTGATTCTGGGAGGCTGTTATATGCTGACGGATTATGTATTCGTCTCCCAGAGAGGAAAATTGATTTATGCTCTGACTGCAGGGATTATCACGGCGGCAATTCGTATTTTCGGCACATATCCGGAAGGTGTATGCTTTGGAATATTGACGGCCAACTGCCTGGCCGGACTGCTGGCTCTGCTCTACAGACAGCATGTCTATGGTGTTCAGAAAAAAGAAGCGTAAGGAAAAAAGGAGAAAAAGAGTATGAAAAATAAAGAAGTTCGTGGAATTCTCGCATTGGTGGTTGTGACGGCTCTTTCCTTCGGAGTGATTTTGGGATCCAATGCATTGGCAAAAGATACACAGGGAGGAGACGATCAGGCACAGTCTCAGGTGACAGAAGAGCTGGATGTGGGAGATGCCGAGAATATTGATAAGGCTTATAAGACTGACAGTGGATATCTGGTAACGGTAAAAGAAGCCGGATACGGCGGAGATATCACCATGGATGTCTCCTTCGACGCAGACAAAAGCACGATCACAAAGGTGGAAGTGACAGAGCAGACAGAGACGGAAGGAGTCGGCTCAAAGATCACGGAGCCAGAATTTTTAGGACAGTTTGAGGGTGTGCAGGCACCGGTATACCTGGAAGGAATGAGTGTTCAGTCCGGTGAGGATGAGGCTTCTCAGGAGACCGCTCAGGAGAATGATCTCGATGAGCTGGAAGGAGTGACACTTCAGGACGGAACTTATGAGGCGAAGGCTGAAGGACCGGATGAGAATGGATTTACCGGACAGATGTCCATGACCGTAAAGGACGGAAAGATCACAGAAGTGAACTGGGATTGTGTGGACGCAGACGGCAATTTAAAGAGTGTACTCTCAGAAAACGGAGAGTATGTGATGACAGAGGACGGACCGACCTGGGCAGAGCAGTCAGAAGCTCTGGCAAAAGCAGTGATTGAGAATCAGTCTTTGAATTTCCTGACCATGGATGAGCAGGGCAAGACCGATGCAGTGTCTGGGGTAAGCATCAATATCAGTGAATTTGTAAATTTAAGTGAGCAGTGTATGAGACAGGCTGCCGGGCTGGAGGACACAGCAGCAGCTCAGCTTCAGGATGGAACCTACGAGGCAAAAGCAGAGGGACCGGATGAGAATGGATTCACCGGACAGGTATCTGTGACTGTACAGGATGGAAAGATCACAGAGGTGAACTGGGACTGTGTGGACGCAGACGGTAACTTAAAGAGTGTACTCTCAGAAAACGGAGAGTATGTGATGACAGAGGACGGACCGACCTGGGCAGAGCAGTCAGAAGCTCTGGCAAAAGCAGTGATTGAGAATCAGTCTTTGAATTTCCTGACCATGGATGAGCAGGGCAAGACCGATGCGGTGTCTGGCGTGAGCATCAATATCAGCGAGTTTGTAGATCTGGTGGGACAGTGTCTGGTTCAGGCCGGCGGCAGTGAGCCGGAAGTGACTCAGGAAGCAGCACCGCAGACTCCTTCTGAGGGAACACAGGTGGATGCAGTATCCGGAGCAACTATTTCTTCCACAGCAGCAGTGCAGGGAATCAACGATGCATATGAATTTCTGAAGACAGTAGAGTAAGGAAACGGAGGGTGAATATGAAGGTGAAATATCCGGCAGAAGCTTTCGCCTTAGGTATCCTGCTGTTTTCGACAGGAATGAAGGAAGCTTTCACAGCGGGAATTCTCGTGATTGCCTCTGTAGTCTTCGCAGAACTGTTTAAAAACCTGCTGGAAGAGGCACTGCCCGACTGGAGCTGGAAGCTGTGCGTGCTGATTGCCACAGCCTCCCTCACAGCCAGTGCTTTTCGGCTGGGATTTTCAGTTCTTGGAATTCCGGTGACCACGGGATTGTGGATTATGACTTTTGTCATTGGCCTTCTGTCAGCCAAAGCTGTGCTCTGTAATGGCTTTGAGGCAGAATACGGTGACATGCTTTATGCGTCTGCCATTTTGTGGGGATTCTGGATTCTCTTCGCAATCGCAAGAGAGTTCCTGGCAGGCGGAAGTATATTTGGAAACGTTCTGGTGGAGAGTGCCCCGTTCTTCTCCGCAAGTTTCGCACAGATGGGATTTGGATTTCTGGCGGCGGGAATGGCCATTGCCTTTACCAATGGTATCCTGAAAATGAAGTGCAAGAATACACAGAGTCTGTTTCTTGTGATTCCGGCAGTGATCTATGCACGGCCTTTTGAGATGGCAAGCTTTGGGGAGATCGTAGGAATTATCTGGGCGATTGCAGTTCCCATTGCCCTGTTTATCTCGGTAAAGAGGATGCTGAAATTCTCTCCTGCGGGAGCAGCATATCGGGGACTCCCGGTGGAGATGCTCTCCATGGGACTGATCTATTTGATTCTGAGCGTTTATTGAGAAATAAAAAATCTATGGAATGGAGGTTTGCCATTCTATAGATTTTTTTTGTACAGGGATGTGTATTATTCCACAAGTGTGATTTCATCCTGAAAATCTTCGCTGTAATGCAGTTCGTAGTCATCGGTGATGAAGACTGCCTGTACATCGGAAAGACTGTTGACCAGTTCCATTCCCTTTTCCAGGCCGAGAGCAAAGCAGGTGGTACTCAGACCATCTCCGTCTGTGGACTCATCAGAGATGATGGTCACGGAGATCAGGTTATTCTCATAGGGATATCCCGTTTTCGGGTTCAGAATGTGATGATAGAGAACCCCGTCTTTTTTGAAAAAGCGCTCATAGACTCCGGAAGAAACCACAGATTTGTCAGAGATTTCCATGATTGCGGCGGTCTCGCTTCGGTCTGCGAAAGGTTTGCGGATTCCCACACGGAAGGGGCTTGCGTCCGTCTTTTCCCCTACGCAGAGTACATTTCCGCCCAGATCGATAATGGCGCTTTTGACTCCTTGTTCCACCAGATATTCTTTCATCTTGTCAGCAATGTATCCTTTGGCGATCGCTCCCAGATTAATCCCCATTCCTTCTTTTTTAAAATGAATCCGGTTTCCGTCCAGAACCACATCCTGGTAATTTACCAGAGGAAGTGCTGCCTGGATTTCTTCCTGACTGGGGACGATATCTTCTCCGGAAGTGAAATCCCAGAGGGATGAGACAGGCTCGATGGCAATGTCAAAGGCTCCATCGGAGAGTCGGCAGTATTCCAGGCCCTTTGCGATGAGATCTGCTGTTTCGGAGGAAAGCTGATAGTAGCCGTCTTCCTCGGGCAGTTCCCCATGGTTCAGCCGGTAAATCTCGCTGGTTTTTAAGGTGGGGCTTACCAGATCTTCATATTTCTGGCAGATATCGAGAGCTCCGTCCAGGAGAGACTCATCCTGTGAATCATAAATGGTCACACTGACTACGGTGTTAAGCATATAATCTGTTTTGGAAATCGGTTCCGGCTCGGTGTATTGCCGGTCATAGAGAAAAGCGAAAACCAAAAGGACTAAGAGTAATAGTACAATGAAGATTCCTGTTGTTTTCTTTTTTATTGAAGACATATTTTGTTCCTTTCTTTTATGCAAATCGTCTCTTTATTGTAAAAGGACTGGAATGCTCCTGTCAAGAAGAACGCCTTACTTTTTCGGTACTTGCATAGATTGTACCATTTTGATAAAGTAAAGAAAAAACGATGGAACAGAAAATCTGAGGGTATGCAGATTCAGAGAAAGGAGCACGCAATGAAGGTGACGTATATTGAGCACAGTGGTTTTCTGCTGGAGTGGGAGCACTGTGTGTGGTTATTTGATTATTATAAAGGAACCATTCCGGAAATTCCCAGGGAGAAGAAGATTTTGGTCTTTGCAAGTCACAGCCACGGAGATCACTTTAATCCGGAAATTTTCGAAAAATTTGCCGGCTATCCCCATGTGGAGTATCTGTTTGCTTCAGAGATACGGCATAAGGTGAGAAAACTGGACTTGCCTGGAGAGCAGATGGAGAGAATTACATTTTTAAAACCACATCAGTCCTGGTGCACACAGGATGGTGCCGGGGAAGAGATCGAGCTGCGCACATACCGTTCCACGGATCTGGGAGTGGCTTTTCTGGTGGCTTATCAGGGAAAGAAGATCTACCATGCAGGGGATTTGAACTGGTGGGTCTGGAAAGGGGAGTCTAAACAGGAATACAACAATATGACCGCTAATTTCCAGAGGGAAATTCAGCTTTTGAGTCAGGAGGCAGGGCACATTCAGATTGCCTTTGTACCGCTGGATCCCAGGCAGGAAGAGTGGTATCGGCTGGGGATGGATTATCTTCTGGAACAGGTGGAAGTGGACACCGTATTTCCCATGCATTTCTGGGGAGATTTCTCTGTGATTGAACGTTACAAAAAAGAACAGACACAATACGCCGATAAGTTGATTCCCATTTCCGGGGAAGGATTTGAAGTGGTTTTGTAAAGGGAAAAAGTCAGAAAATTTTCTTTGCTATTTCTCAAAGGGAGGGGTAAAATAAAATCAGAAGTTACCGTGAGAGGAGGTTGCCGGAATGAAGAAAAACAAAGGTTCATCGGATGAGGTGAGAGAAGTAAAATTATGTTCTGTGGGGGACCGCATCCAGGCAGAGATGCTTTTGGAGCTTCTGAAAAGAAATCAGATTCCGGCCTACCGGCAGGGAGATTTGATGGATCTGTACGGAGGCTGTTCTCTGGAAGGGGAAGATATCTATATCAGTGAGGAGAATCTGGAAAAAGCGCGAGAGCTTTTGAGAGAATTGGAGATGGATTTGGACACAGAATAGCAAGCGGAGGCTGCCGGAAACGGCAGCTTCTTTTTGGATTTATAGGAATGATTCTGTAGGGATCACACTGCGGCGGAAAAATTTTTTATAAAAACTGCGCACATGGATAGGGAGTAAAACGTTAAACATAGTAGAAAGAGGAAGGGAGGTTTCGCAGATGTCTATCGATCTGGAAGAAGAATATGAGAAGATTTACCGATATTGTTATATGAAGCTTCGCAATCAACACCTGGCGGAAGATATCACACAGGAAACCTTCCTCCGGTTTCTGGAAGAGGGCTGCTATGAAGAGAGAGGAAAGAGGCTTTCTTATCTGTATACCATTGCCAGAAATCGCTGCATTGACTTTTATCGAAGCAAAAAGTGGGAGAGACTGGAAGAAGAGATTCCTGCGGAAAGCCAGGAAGAAAGGCTTCTCACCGTTCTTGAGCTTCAGAGGGCAGTTGGGGCTTTGGATACACAGGAACAGGAACTGATTTTTCTGAGGTATGTGAATGAGGTACCCATTCAGGAGATCGGGAGAATTTTGGGAATTTCCCGTTTCGCCGTATACCGGAAGATCAGAGAGATCCTAAAGAAAATGAAAATCAGTCTGAGAGAGGAGGAGCATCCGTGAAAAGAAAATGGAAAAGAGAACTGGGTGAAGTCTTTTGGGCTCCGCCGGCGAAGAGAAAGGAAGAATTTTTTCAGAGTCTGGAGCTGCCAGGGATTTCTTTTTGGGAATTTTTGAGACTGCAGATTCCGTATATCCGTAAATGGAACTGGTGCATTGCGGTGATTCTCTTTGGGATGGCACTGGCTGGAGGACGCTGGCTGGATGAAACTGCAGTGTGGGCAGCAGGGGCTCTGACTCCTTTTCTGGCTATGACTGCAGCTGTGGAGAGCAGGCGTTCTGTCCGGTGCGGGATGGAAGAGCTGGAGCTGTCCTGCCGTTTTTCTCTGAAGACGGTGGTATTTTCACGGCTTTTCATTTTGGGAATAGGCAATCTAGTGATCCTGATTACTTTGATTCTGGCCAGTATGGGAACGACTTCTTCGGATCTGGCATACACCGGTACAATCATTTTGTTTCCATATCTTCTGACCAGTTTTCTGGATTTTTCCCTGATGAGAAAAATTCACAGACAGGAAGGACTCTATGCCTGCGTGGCGGTCACTGCTTTGGTAAGTGTGGGAGACTTGCTCGGCTCCGTGGTATTAAATTTGACACCTGTTTTTTTCAGGCAGGAAAATGCGTTCTGGGGCATTGTAATTCTGCTGGTTCTCACTGCACGTGAATATATGAAAATCGTAAAGCAATCGGAGGAATATGTATGGAATTAGTGATTGACAGACTCAGCAAACAATATAAAAACAAAATCGCAGTAGACAGGGTATCCCTGACCATGCATCCTGGTGTGATCGGCCTTCTGGGGGAGAATGGAGCCGGAAAGACAACTTTGATGAGAATGCTCTGCGGAGTTCTGCGGCCGACCAGCGGTGTGGTGACTTTTGACGGGGCAGATGTGTCAACCGAAGAATACCGTAAGAACCTGGGGTATCTGCCGCAGGATTTTGGATACTACCCGGAATTCTCCGGAATGGAGTTCCTTATGTATCTGTCTGTGCTCAAGGGAATGGATAAAAGAGCAGCCCGCAGGAGAAGTCAGGAATTGATTGAACTTGTGGGATTAAAAGAAAAAGCGAAGAAAAAGATAAAGACTTATTCCGGAGGGATGAAGCAGAGGCTGGGGATTGCACAGGCGCTTCTGAACCGTCCAAAACTCCTGATTCTGGATGAGCCGACGGCAGGACTGGACCCGAAGGAGCGGGTACGTTTTCGGGAACTCATCGCGGCTTTGGGTAAGAAGAATATTGTGCTTCTCTCCACACACATTGTGTCGGATGTGGAGAAAATCGCGGACAGGATTCTTCTGATGCGCTGCGGGAAAATTATTTTTGACGGCCCGTGCCTGGATATCGGGGAGCAGTTGGAAGACTTTTATCTGGAAAAATTTGAGGAGGAAGATCGATGAAGCAATTTTGGCTGTTGACAAAGTGGGAGTATAAAAAACTTCTGAGGAGAAAAATTGTCTGGATCACCCTGGGAATCATGTCTGTTTTGTGTGTCTTTTCCAGTGTGGGAGGACTCTTTGGAAGTTATTATATAGAAGGAGAGCGGGTGATGAGTCACTGGGAAATGCTGAAGCAGGACCAGAAAGCTGCCGGGAAATACGAAGGGCGTAAGATTGATCAGTCTTTGCTGGATGATCTGAATCAGGCAGCTTCTGAGGACGAGAACAGTGTCCCGACGGATCTTGAGACGCTTGTCATGAACATCACCCGGGATGACAGTTTTGATATCTCGGAAGAGAAGTTATATCAAACCCGTAAAGATAAAATGGAAAGTCTATGGACGGAACTGTTCCTCACAGAAGGGGAGAAGGAATATTTAAGAGATTTGAATGAGCGTTTGGAGATTCCGCTGACCTACCATTATTCCCAGGGATACCAGAATATGACAGAGCTGATGTATACGATGGCTTTTATGCAGGTTCTGTTGATTGCGGTCTGTGTCCCGGCGATTTTTTCCGATGAACATACGAGAAGAATGGCTCCTCTTTTGCAGGCCAGCAGATTCGGGAAGGGACTTCTGTATGGTGCTAAAATCTTTGCGGGATTAAGCTTTTCTCTGGTTGGGACAGTCTTTTTGTGCCTGCTCCAGGCGGTGCCTACCTTCTGTATCTATGGGGTGGAGGGATTCGGAGCATCTATACAGCTTCAAGACACGAATGCATCCTGGCTTCTGACGATCGGACAGGTCGTCTTGATTCTGTTTGGAATATGCCTGGTGCTGTCTCTGTTTCATGGCATGTGCGCGATGCTGCTGGGGGATCTGGCGCGCAATAGTCTGATTCCTATGGCAGTGATGACGGGATTTCTGTTGTTTTCAGCACTCTTTAATGTCCCGCAGCAGTACCGGATCTTATCTCAGATCTGGGATTGCATTCCGGCCAATCTTCAGGCTTACTGGGGAGCCTTTGGCAATTATATGATACCCGTTGCCGGCCATTATCTGAAAACGTGGCAGGCAGTGCCGGTGATTTACCTGATGGTGACCATAGTGTTGTTTGTCATTGGAAGACGCATTTACTGCAGATATCAGGTCACAAAAGGCAGATAGTATTTTCAGAAAATCAAAGGACTTTTCGATTGCGCTGCAAAATTCAGAGAGATATAATAAAATGGTATTGAGTTTTACAGACAGGGTAAAAGGAGGTTGATTTTCATGGAGAAATATCTGGGAGAACAGATTCCAAAGCTGGGTTTCGGACTGATGCGTCTTCCGATGCTGGGAGACGAGGTGGATCTGGAACAGACAAAAAAGATGGTGGATCTGTTTCTGGAAAAGGGTTTTTGCTATTTTGACACGGCTTATGGATATCTGAATGGAAAATCGGAGGAGGCAATCCGAAAAGCTCTGGTGGAACGTTATCCCAGGGACAGATATCTGCTGGCGACAAAACTTCCGGCATGGGCGGGAGCCAAGACGAAAGAGGAGGCGCAGCAGATGTTTGAGACCTCTTTAGAGAGAACAGGAGCCGGATACTTTGATTTTTACCTTCTCCACAATCTGGGAGAGAAGAGAACACAGTATTTTGATGATTATGATATCTGGAATTTTCTGGAAGAGAAGAAAAAAGAAGGACTGATCCGGCATCTGGGATTTTCTTTCCATGACAAGGCGGATGTTTTGGATGAAATTTTGAAAGCGCATCCGGAGATGGAGTTTGTTCAGCTTCAGATTAACTATGCGGACTGGGAAGAGCCGACCATTGAATCCAGAAAATGTTATGAAGTGGCAAGAAAACATGGAAAACCGGTGATTATCATGGAACCGGTGAAGGGTGGAAATCTGGCCAACCCGCCCAAAGAGGTGAGAGATCTTTTTGAGTCTGTGGATCCGAAGGCATCTCCGGCTTCCTGGGCAATTCGCTATGCGGCATCTCTGGATGGAATTATCACGGTTCTCTCAGGTATGTCCAATCTGGAGCAGATGGAGGACAATCTTTCTTATATGAGCCAGTTCAAGCCGCTCAATGAGGAGGAACAAAAAGCGGTGAAGAAAGCCAGAGAGATTCTGGACTCGATTCCCACGGTACCCTGTACGGCCTGTGCCTACTGCATGAAGGGCTGCCCGCAGAACATTCCAATCTATGGAACTTTCCAGGCGGTGAATCTCTATAATCTGTATGAAAATCTGGAAGGGGCAAAAGGAAAATACAGTTGGTGGATTGACGGGCAAGGGTATACGAAAGCCTCCGAGTGTGTGGAGTGCGGTCAGTGTGAGGAAGTCTGTCCGCAGCATATTCATATCCGGGAAGAGCTGAAAAAAGCAGTGGAAATTCTGGAAAAATAAGAGAGAAAATTTGAAAATCACAAAATTTTCAGAAAAATCTTGCGGCGGTTCCGGCAGAATGTTATACTGAGGGCATCTACAAGGATCAGAAAGGAGATACATAAGTATGGCAGAATTAAAAGGAACAAAGACAGAGGCGAATCTGAAAGCTGCTTATGCAGGCGAGTCTGAGGCAACCAATAAATATACCTATTATGCATCCCGGGCGAAGAAAGATGGATATGTACAGATTTCCAAAATCTTCGAGGAGACTGCGGCCAATGAAAGAGAGCATGCGAAAATCTGGTTCAAATTGCTGCACGGAGGCAGTGTGGGACCTACCCCGGAGAATCTGAAGGATGCTGCCGCAGGCGAGAATTATGAGTGGACCGATATGTATGCCACATTTGCGAAGGAAGCAAGAGAAGAAGGCTTTGACGAGATCGCGGAATTGTTCGAGGGTGTCGCAGCCATTGAGAAAGAACATGAGGCCAGATATCTGAAGCTTCTGTCCAACATCGAAGGAGGACTGGTTTTCTCAAGGGATGGAGATATGATTTGGCAGTGTGCGAACTGTGGTCATATTGTGATTGGAAAAGAGGCGCCGGAGGTATGCCCGGTATGTGCGCATCCGAAGGCATATTTCCATATTAAGGCAGAGAATTATTAATAATCAAAAAAGAATACGGAAAATGAGGAGGCTCTGTGGTTCGCAAGTTCCACAGAGCCTCCTCATTACTTTTGGGGTGAAAAACAATATATGCCGGTCTTAGTGGCCGGAGGTGACTTTCAGACCAATGATTCCGCACAGAAGCAGGAATACAAAGAACATCCGGGCCGGTGTGAAAGCTTCTTTGAAGAGAAGGATTCCCACGATGACGGCTCCCAGCGCGCCGATTCCTGTCCAGACGGCGTAAGAAGTTCCCAGCGGCAGCGATTTCGTGGCCTGTGATAAGAACAAAAAGCTGAAGATCATTCCCACGATGGTGAGGATGGTGAATTTCACCACAGTGAATCCGTGGGAGAATTTCAGACAGGTGGACCAGAAAACTTCAAGAAGCCCTGCAAAAACTAAGTAAACCCATGCCATAATATCTCCTCCTAGTTGAATAAATTTTGCCTAAACATAAAAAAAGCACTTATTCATGTATCTCCTATGGCCTGCGGATACATGGATAAATGCGGTTTATTTACCCGGCGGCAAATAAATTAAATTTAGTATATCATAAGGAAGAGAAAAATCAAGAAATTTTTGAAACTCTGCCGCAAAAAGTAGATTTCTATCCCCCTATGGGGCTTGCGGGAGAATTTCACAGACGCTATACTCATAGATGAAATTTTATGAGACTGGGAGAGTCTCTTGGGAGAATTATAGGAACAGGATAAGGGAAAAAATATGGGAAAATATATACGAAAGCGGCTGATTCAGCTGGTTCCGATCTTAATTGGAATTACGCTTCTGTCGTTTATCCTGACTAATCTGTCTTCCACGGACGCCATCGATGTGATGGAGAGCAGCCGGGGAGTAGCAATGTCAGAGCAGGAGAAGGAGCAGTTGAGAGAGGAGATGGGGCTGGACAGACCGCTGGCGGAACAATACGTTGTCTGGCTGGGAAATATGCTGCAGGGAGATATGGGAGAGTCTTTTGTATCCGGTGAGCCGGTGCTGTCTAAGTTTTTATCCAAGCTTCCGGCGACTATCCTGCTGACGGTGACCTCCATCCTTGTGACCGTTTTGCTCTCTGTACCTCTGGGAATTTTGTCGGCGGTGAGGCAGAATCAGTTCTGGGATTATCTGATTCGTTTTTTGAGCTTTATCGGTAATTCTTTGCCAAACTTTTTTGTCTCTCTTTTGCTGATCTATTTTTTTTCTCTGAAATTAAATCTTCTGCCGGTCATGGGCAGCTTCGGAGGCTGGAAAAGTGTTATTTTGCCGACGGCAACTCTGGCGATTTCCATGGCATCCAAATACACCCGCCAGGTACGGGCGGCGGTTCTTGAAGAGCTTGGGAAAGGATATGTTCAGGGAGCAAGGGCGAGAGGAGTTTCGGAGAGAAAAATTTTGTTTTTCAGCGTTTTGAAATCTGCGATGTCAACCATTGTGACATTGCTGGGTCTATCCATCGGTTCCCTGCTGGGAGGAACCGCGATTGTGGAGTCAATTTTTATGTGGGACGGTGTGGGGAAGATGGCAGTGGATGCGATCACCATGCGGGATTACCCGGTGATACAGGCCTATGTGGTCTGGATGGCTGTGATTTATGTGGTGATTAATCTGGTCACAGACCTGATCTACTGTTTCCTGGATCCGCGGATCCGCCTGGGAGGTGAGGAGGTACAATGACAGAAATTACCGTGCGAAGTCAGACAAAGACGAGGGATTACACGAAGATCAAGCTGTTTACCTTTGGAATTCTGGCCGGAATCCTGATTCTGATCGGATTGTTTGCTCCTTGGCTGACACCCTATGATCCGTATGAACAGAATCTGGGAAATGCGCTGATGCCGCCGGGAGGGGAGCACCTTCTCGGAACGGACCGTTATGGCAGGGATATGCTCTCCAGGGTGATTATGGGAGCCAGGTCTTCGATTTTTTCAGCGGTTCTTCTGGTTTTGATTATCACAATCGCGGGCAGTATTGTTGGGATTATCTGCGGCTATCACGGAGGAAAACTGGACTCCATCTTAATGCGGACTTCTGATGTATTTCTGGCTTTTCCGGGAATGGTATTTGCCATTGCCGCGGCGGGAGCTTTTCGAGGAGGGATTCTGAGCGCGGTGGCAGCGCTGGCACTCATAACCTGGCCGAAGTATACCAGAATTGCCAGGAGTCAAGTGTTAAGTATCAAAGGCAGATCTTATATTGAGGCTTCCAAGCTGGCCGGATCCGGGGTGCTTAAGATTATCTGGAAACATATCATTCCCAACATTGCAGGTCCTGTGATTGTCACGGCAGTGCTGGATATCGGAACTATCATGATGGAGATTGCCGGACTGTCTTTCCTGGGATTGGGGGCGACTCCGCCCACTGCAGAGTGGGGGTCTATGATGAGCAATGGAAGAAGTATGCTTCAGACTTCCCCCTGGGTGATTCTTGCTCCTGGATTTGCCATTTTTATCACAGTTATGGTATTCAATCTTCTGGGAGATACGGTGAGAGATGTTCTGGACCCCAGACGAAGAAAGAAGGAGGTCGAATCATGATGGAACAGGCTTTGCTGGATGTCCGGCATGTGGAGATTTGCTACCAGGGAGAGCCTGTAGTCCAAGATGTGTCTTTTCAGATGCAGCCGGGTGAGATCCTGGGTATTGTGGGAGAATCCGGAAGTGGGAAGAGCACACTGATCCGGGCTGTCATGGGACTGCTGGGGCCGCAGGGAATGGTAACAAAAGGAGATATCTATTACCGGGGGCAGAATGTGACGGACGCCTCAAAGAGCGAACTGAGCAGACTGCGCGGCCCGGCGATGGGGATGATTTTTCAGAATACACAAGCGGCCCTGTGTCCGGTGCGGACGATTGAAGACCAGCTTTATGAGAGTGTGCAGCAGCATGAAAAGATCAGCCGGCAGAAGATCAAAGAACGGGCGATGGAGCTTTTTGAGAATATGCGCCTGACCGATGGGGAGAGAATATTAAAAAGCTATCCTTTTGAGTTGTCTGGAGGAATGAACCAGAGGGTGGGAATTATGATGGCGATGGTGATGAAACCGGATTTGCTTTTGGCGGATGAGCCTACCAGTGCGCTGGATGTGACAGTGCAGGCCCAGGTGGTGCGGGAGATGGTACGGATGCGGGAGCTGTATGGCACGGGAATTGCCATTGTCACCCACAACATCGGTGTGGTAGAATACATGGCAGACCGGGTTGCGGTTATGCACCAGGGAGAGCTGGTGGAATATGGGAGCAAGGAAGAAGTGATCCATCATCCCAGAGAAGAATATACCCGGAAGCTTCTGGGAGCAGTTCTGCATCTGAGACGATGACCAAAAAAGTAATATGGGAAGACGGTTATGGACAGAATTCTGGAAGTAAAAAATCTGAAGAAAACATTTTATAAAAATAGAATTCCCTCAGTGGCGGTGAATGATATCAGTTTTTATATGATGCGCGGCGAGTGTCTGGGTCTGGTAGGGGAGAGTGGATGCGGAAAGAGTACGGTGGCGCGGATGCTTATCAGACTTTTGAAGCCAGATAGCGGGGAGATTCTGCTGGATGGGGAGGAGATCATGGGCCTGGGAAGAAAGGACTTTTATACGAAGGTTCAGATGATTTTTCAGATGCCTCAGGAATCCTTTGACCCCAGATGCACACTGGGAGATGGAATTATGGAGAGCATGATCAACCAGGGAATGAAGAGAAAACAGGCCAAAGAAAGAATGTACGATCTTCTGCAGATGACGGATCTGGACCGGGAATACGGTCTGCGTTACCCTCATGAAGTAAGCGGGGGGCAGTGTCAGAGAGCGGCCATAGCCAGGGCATTGGCAGTAGAACCCAGGCTTCTCATCTGCGATGAGGCCACCAGCGCGTTGGATGTGACAGTACAGGCCCAGATTATGGATTTGCTCGGAAATCTGAAGAAGGAGCAGAATCTTTCTTTGCTTTTGATCTGTCATGATCTGGCACTGGTACAGAATTTCTGTGACCGGGTGCTGGTTATGTATCAGGGCAAGATTATTGAGGAGGGCACGCCGGATGAGGTGATCCGGCATCCCAGGGAAGAGTACACCAGATTGCTGATAGATTCTGTATTTTAAAAAATTCAGGGATATGAGAGGAGAAAAGATGATAAGGAAGATTTTTGGGAGAAAAACAGGAGTCCTTTTGCTGGCTGCCGTCATGACAGCAGGTACATTGGCAGGATGTTCATCGGATAAAGGAAGCAGCGGATCGGCATCGGAAGAATCTGCTGAGAAAGTGTTCCGTTACGGAGACACCACGTTCAATGCTGAGAATGGAGAGTCCGATGTGAATCCCCATAACGATTATTCCGGATGGGCCTGTATCCGTTACGGCATCGGAGAGACTCTGTTCCGGTATTCTGATTCCATGGAATTGGAGCCCTGGCTGGCGACTGAGTATGAAAATGTGGATGAGACTACCTGGAAGATCACGCTGCGGGACGGAGTACAGTTCACCAGCGGAAGGGAACTGGACGCACAGGCTGTGAAGGAGTGTCTGGATCACCTGACAGAAGTTCATGAGCGGGCAAAAGGAGATCTGAAGATTCAGGAAATCACTGCCGATGGAATGACGTTGACCATCAAAACTATAGAACCTGTCCCGGCTCTGATGAACTATCTGGCAGATCCCTATGGATGTATCATTGACATGGAAGCAGGAATCACAGAGGATGGCAATGTCTCCGGCACCGGCCCGTACATGGCCACAGAGATTCAGACAGATGAAGGCCTTACACTGGTCAAGAATGAGGATTACTGGGACGGCACACCGAAGCTGGATACAATTTATGTGCAGACAATCAGTGATGGAGATACCATGACTATGGCCATGCAGTCCGGGGAGCTGGATGCAGCCTATGGACTGCCCTATGCAAGTCTTTCTCTGTTCGCGGGCGAACCTTACAGTATTTCTTCAGTGGAGACTTCCAGGACCTTTTTTGCCCAGTTGAATTATGAGACGGAAGTCCTCCAGGATGAGAAGGTACGGGAGGCTATAGCGGGAGCTATCGATAAGGAGAATTTTACGGATGTTCTTCTGGAGGGCAATGGCACGGCGGCTGTGGGACCCTTCCCGGAGAATTTCACCTTCGGGGATGAGACTGTGACGGCGACGGAATTTGATCTGGATCATTCCAGAGAGCTTCTTGAGGAAGCGGGGTGGACAGATTCAGACGGAGATGGCTATGTGGATAAGGATGGACAGACGCTTACCATCCGGTGGGTAACTTATCCAAGCCGTCAGGAACTGCCTCTTTTGGCTGAGAGTGTCCAGGCGACGTTGAAAGAGATCGGCATCCAGGTGGAGGTCAATTGCACACCCAATCATCAGGATGTGATTGACAGCGGAGACTGGGACATCTATGCAGGGGCTTTTGTCAGTGCGCCCACAGGGGATCCGGAGTATTTCTTCACGACCCACTGTCTGGATTCTTCCACTCACAACCGGGGAGGATACCACAGTGACCGATTGGAGGAGCTGGAACAGCAGATGAGTAAGACCTTTGACACGGAGGAGCGGGCAAAGCTGGCGAGTGAGATGACACAGACGATTCTGGACGATCACGGTTTTATCTTTGCTTCTCATCTGAAGATGTCTATTGTCTCTGGAGCAGGCGTTCAGGGGCTTGAGGCGCATCCCTGCGATTATTATGAGATTACAGTAGATTTGGACAAAAAATAGATACAGGTGGTTAGAAGAGAATGGACAGAGAGAATAATCAGGAATATCAGGATATTTTTTCCTTCGGCGGCCTGAAGGCGGCTCCCGGGGAGAAGACGGATGGCTGGATGGAGCTGGCCGGCGGACAGTTTACCCTGCCGACGGCGGTGATCCGGGGAAAGAAACCAGGCAAGACGGTATTGATTACCGCAGGCATCCATGGCGGTGAGTATGTGGGAATCCAGTCGGCAGTGGAGCTTGTCCGGGATCTGAAAGCTGAGAAGGTGACAGGTACAATCGTGATTGTCAAAGTGGTGAGCAGGGCTGCCTTTGAGAGCAGAGCCGGAAGTCTTGGCATGGAAGACGGCAAGAACCTGAACCGGATATTCCCAGGAGATCCCAATGGATCGCAGACGGAACGGCTGGCGTATGCTTTGAGTACGCAGCTTTTGCCGTTGGCGGATTGTTATATTGATCTGCACAGTGGAGATGATTACGAGAAACTTACCCCATATGTGTATTATGCAGGCAAGGCTTCCGAGGAGGTAGTGAGAATCTCCAGAGGAATGGCAGAACAGGTGGATGTGCCTTACATGGTGAAATCCAATGTATCCGGAGGGGGAGCTTATAACTATGCGGCTTCCCAGGGAATTCCCAGTATTCTCATTGAACGGGGAGGAATGGGCCAGTGGAATTATGAAGAGATTGGCTCCATGAAGCGGGACGTGAAGAATATTCTGTGTCATCTGGGAGTCTACACAGAGAAAAAAGAGTACAGGCAATATTATCCGCTGGAAGTGACGGATTTATGTTATCAGGTGGCTTCCTACACCGGTCTTTGGTATCCGTTTAAAAATCCTGGGGATATGATTCAGAGAGGAGAGATCCTGGGAGAGGTCCGGGATTATCGGGGAAATCTCAGCGAAGTCAGCCAGGCAGAGATGGATGGAGTGATTTTATTCTGTACAGGATCTCTTCAGGTACTGAAGGAAGGTCCCATGATTGCCTACGGCCGCATTGTGAGAAATTTTGATAACCGCAAAGAGCGGATTACCAGATACTGGGGAAAGAGAAGTGAGAGCTTTCTGGAACAGAGAAGGGCGGAACTGAACAGTCCCATGGCTCAGAGGTGGAGAGAAGAGATCCTGGCCTATCTTCCTGCGGACCGGAAACTGAAAATCCTGGATGTGGGCTGTGGTTCGGGATTCTTTACTATTTTGCTGTCTAAGATGGGGCATGAAGTGGTTGGGACTGATCTGACTCCGGAGATGGTGAGAGCTTCCATTCAGCTGGCCCAGGAGGAGCAGGCTTCCTGTGAATTCCTGCAGATGGATGCGGAAAGTCTGGAATTTGAGGATGAGACTTTCGATGTGGTGATCTCACGGAATCTGACCTGGACTCTGCCGGATGCGGAGCAGGCTTATAAAGAGTGGATTCGTGTGCTGAAAAAAGGTGGGGTTCTGTTGAATTTTGACGCGAATTACGGGGCAGACGATACTTCGGATGTGTCCAATCTTCCTAAGAACCACGCTCACAATAAGCTTGGAGATGAGATGATGCGGGAGTGCGAAGAGATCAAGCGGCAGCTTCCCATCAGTTCCAGAGTGCGGCCGGCCTGGGATATAGAAGTACTGAGCAGACTGGGAATTCAGAAATTTTCTCTGGATATGGGAGTGAGTTCCAGAATTTATATTGAGAAGGATGAATTCTATAATCCGGTTCCGCTGTTTACACTTTATGGAGTGAAATAACAATTCGGAGTAAAATTTTTCTCTTTTTTTATAAAATCGTTAGAGAATGTACAGAAAATGATCAAATAATGAACACAATTTACCGGTACAATAAACTCATCAAATCGAACAGGGAGGTGAGAGCAATCTTTACACGAACCCGAAGACGAGGATGAGAGAAAGGGGCGATATTATAAGTCATCTTACATAGGAGAGATTGTGTTTCCCACACAAAAGATCATGTTGCCAATAAAAGAAATAAAGCCTATTTGATATGATAGAAAGTCGGAGCAGGAACGCAGCATCTGTTCTGACAGGAAGGCCGCTGATAAATTTTTTATCAGCGGCTGTCTTTTTCTTCTTTTTGTATTTCTGCCTGTTCAACCGTTTGTGTCTGCTCTGACAGGGCGGCTTCTTCTGCAGGAGTGCTTTCTGGCGCCGGCTCTTTTTCTTCTTCCTGTTCAGATACTCTCTGTACAGGGGCGGCAGATGGGCTGGTATAGATGGGGGGAACAGGATTCTTCTCTATTTTATATCCGCATTTAATGCAGAACATGGCATCGGGTGCCATCTGTTCTCCGCACTGGGGGCATACGGGATTTTCTTCTTCCTGCACAGTCTCCTGGAGCAGAGGCGGGAAGGCATGTCCGCAGTAGGCGCAGAAAACAGCATCAATGGGGTTCTCTTTCTGACACTCTGGGCACAGACGGATTCCCTGGAGCAGTTTCAATTGTTCTCTGGCGTCGATGATCTCTTCCTGAAGTCCGCGGATGGCATTCATGCAGTCCAGGTATTCTGACGGGGGAGTGTCCGCGTGATCTGCGTAAAAACGGTGTCCCAGTTCCAGATAGTATTTTTCGAGTTCGTCCTCTTTTTCATTGAGCTGCATCCGGATGGAGAAAGAGTCCCGGAACTTTCTGGTCCGCTTTGTGACTCCCTTTCCCATCTTCGTGATTTTGTGGCTGGCTGGCAAAAACATTTCTTTGATTTCCTCCTTTAATGCATGCAGATAGTCTAACCATGACAGACCATTTTTCATATCTTTTCACAACCTCATTTCCCTGTTTATCTTATATGTAGTATGTGTTACCGTTATGACTTAGTTCTGTGACGAGGTCCGAGCAAGTCATTTCAAAGACTACTTTTATCTTATCATATCTATGAGAAAAAAGAACCCCATATCTTCGGGAATTCTGTGAGGAAAAACTTCACGAATTCTGTCTGGAAAATCTATTGACAAAAAGCGACAGCTCCCATACACTGGAAAAGATTAAGCATGGAAAGGAGAAGCCCCGTGAGCACGAATATTATTGAGTTGAGAAATATCAAAAAATGTTATGACGACACTGTGGTGGTGGATAATTTTAACTTGAAGGTACGAAAGGGAGAATTTGTGACATTTCTGGGGCCTTCCGGCTGCGGAAAAACCACCACACTGCGTATGATTGCCGGTTTTGAGTTTCCCACAGAAGGGGAAATTTTTCTGAATGGGGAAGAGATCAGCCACCTGCCGCCGAACCGGCGTCCCATCAACACAGTTTTTCAGCGTTATGCTCTGTTCCCGCACTTAAATGTCTATGACAATGTGGCATTCGGGCTGAATTTGAAGCATCTTCCGAAATCTGAGATCAGCGAGAAGGTCAGACAGGTGCTGGAGGTTGTGGATCTGGAAGGATTTGAAAAAAGAAGAATTTCCACATTATCAGGAGGACAGCAGCAGAGGATTGCCATTGCGAGGGCGATTGTCAATGAGCCGGATATTCTGCTTCTGGATGAACCTCTGGGAGCTTTGGACTTGAAAATGAGAAAAGAGATGCAGTTGGAGTTGAAATCCATGCATGAGAGGCTTGGAATCACCTTCATCTATGTGACCCATGACCAGGAGGAAGCTCTGACCATGTCGGACAAAGTGGTCGTCATGTCAGACGGTATGATTCAGCAGGTGGGGACACCGGAGGAAATCTACAATGAGCCGAGAAATGCGTTCGTGGCGGACTTCATCGGGGAGAGCAATATTTTCGAGGGCAGGATGACGGCCTCCATGACGGTGGAATTCTGTCAGGCACAGTTTCCCTGCGTGGATAATGTGCCGAAAGATACCCGGGTGGATGTGGTGGTTCGTCCGGAGGATGTATTGATTACCAGTCCGGATCAGGGACAGATCCGGGGAGTGGTGGATTCCACGGTATTTAAGGGAATGTATTATGAGATTACAGCTCTGTCCGGAGATAATGAGATTGTGATCCAGAGCACCAGAAGTGCGCAGACCGGGCAGGAGATCGGCATGCGGATTGATCCGGACGGCATTCATGTGATGCCTGCAGGCGCGCTGATGAATCTCTTTGAGGGAGTGATCACCCGGGATGGCTTGGTGGAATTTGCCGGAGGCGAATATCACTGCGATCTGACACAGTTATATGAGGGATCGAAACAGAAAGAGGGAAGTGTGATTGTGACAGCCCAAGGAGAGGAGATGAACCTGTCAGGCTGTGAGGTGCATGTGGAGGTTCCCGTGAAAGCGGTCTCCATGAGTGACGATCCGGAAGAAGGCGGCGCACGGGGAAATATTATCTCTTTTATTTATAAAGGAAGCCATTATAATTACACGGTGCGGACCAGTACGGAAGAGGATTTCGTGCTGGACGAAGATGACCTGTGGAATGAGGGAGACTATGTCAGCCTGGTGATTCCGCCCGAGGAAATCCATCTGACGAGAAAGCAGGGGGATGAGAAATGAGAAATTTGCGATTTAGCCGGAAATTGCTGGGTATTCCCTATGCACTGTTTCTGGTCTGTTTTGTGGTACTGCCTCTGGCAGTGATTCTCTATTATGCTTTCACTGACGGGAGCGGACAGTTTACATGGGAGAATCTTCTGCACTTTTTTTCCAACGGCAATACCATCGGAACCTTATGTTACAGTGTGGTGATTGCCATGGCAGTGACTGTGATCTGTCTGATTGTGGCCTATCCGGTGGCTTACGTACTGGCCCGCAGCGGAATGAAGAGGGGCCCGGTGCTGCTGATGCTCTTCATTTTACCTATGTGGATTAACTTTACGCTGCGTGTCACAGCTTTGAAGGAGATTCTGACTGTGGTGGAGGGAAATCTGTCTTTGCATCCTTTTTTGAATACGTTGATTGCCATGACTTATGATTTCCTTCCGTTTATGATTCTTCCGCTGTATACCACACTGCTTCAGCTGGACGAATCCCTCCTTGAGGCGGCGAGAGATCTGGGAGCAGGTCCGGCGTCCGTGTTCTGCCGGGTGACACTGCCTCTGTCCATGCCTGGGATTGTCAGCGGCGTGACGATGATTTTTCTTCCGGCGATGACCAATTATGTCATTTTGGATATGATCTACAACAGTACTTATATTATGGGATCTCTGATCGGAAGTTATTTTAATATTTATGACTGGAATAACGGATCTATGATCTCTCTGATTTTGTTTGCCCTGATTTGCATCATCTCTCTTGTCACGGGAAAAGCAGATCAGGAGGATCTGGACAGCAGGAGGGCAATCCTATGATGAAGAAAGTGATTTCCTATTCATGGCTGGTTCTGGTGGCATTGTTTATGTATATCCCGGTTCTGATTCTGGCTGTCTACAGTTTTACGGAATCCACGACCATTGGCGCGATCCGGGGATTTTCCATGCATAATTATGTGACCTTATTTACACTGGAAGAGCTGAGAAATATGATTCTGGGAACTTTGTTCCTTGCTGTGGGAGCGGCAGTTATTTCCTCAATTCTCGGAACCATGGGAGCGATCGGCGCGTTTTATTCCAGACCTTTTTCCAAGACACTGATTGATACAGCGAACCGGATTCCTGTGGTGAATGCAGAGGTTGTGACGGCATTTTCCATCTGCATTCTGCTGATTGTCGTGTTGGGAATCGAAAAAAATACGTTCGTTCCTCTGGTGATTGGCCATGTGGTTCTGTGTGCCCCTTTCGTCTATCTGTCTGTGATGCCAAAGCTGAAACAGATGGACAACGGGCTTTATGAGGCGGCTCTGGATCTGGGAGCGACACCTTTTCAGGCATTGTATAAGGTGGTGATTCCTCAGATTATCCCGGGAATTATCTCGGGATTTATGCTGTCTATCACCTTGTCTTTGGATGACTATTTTATTACAACCTACACCAAACCTGCTACGTTTGACACCATCAGCACTTATGTGGTGAATGCCACCAGAGGAGCGCAGACGGAGATCAAGACGGCTCTGTGGGCGCTGTCCACAGTGATTTTTCTGGTGGTGATTGCGGCAGTGGTGATTATGAATCTGGCATCTTCCAGGCAGATCAAGAGACAGGAGGCGGGAACATATGACAGCAAGGAAAAAGATTAAAAATTGCAGAAAGATCGGTTACCCTGCTGTCTTTGGCCTGGTGCTTCTTCTGTCCGGCGGAATTTCAGTATGGGCAGACAGTCCGGCGGTCTCCGGGGAAAATGAAAAGGTGACGCTGCGGGTGGCCAACTGGGAAGAGTATATCGATGAGGGCGGCTGGGATGAGGAGGAAGCCATCGATCTGGATGACCGGAATCAGACGGTGATCTTCGGCGATCATTCCATGGTGGAGGATTTTGAACAGTGGTATCTGGATACCTATGGGGTTCAGGTGGAAGTGGAATATTCTACTTTTGGAAATAATGAAGATCTTTATAACCAGCTGACGCTTGGCAACAGCTTTGACTTGATCTGTCCTTCAGAGTATATGTTTATGAAACTGATCGCGGAACAGAAGCTGCAGCCCCTGTCTGAGGAATTCTTCGATGAGCAGAGAGAAGAGAATTATTATGTCCGGGGCGTGTCGGATTATATCCGTAATATCTTTGACACGAATACCATTCAGGGGGAACCCTGGAGTAAATACGCAGCCGGATATATGTGGGGAACGACCGGGATTGTCTATAACCCGGAAGAGATTACAAAGGAAGAAGCGTCCCATTGGTCCATTCTGGCAGATCCCAAATACAAAGGTCAGGTGACGATCAAGGATAATGTGAGGGACAGCTATTTTGCCGCACTGGGAATCTTAAATGAGGAAGAACTTCTTCAGGAAGATTTTCTGACGGCGGACGACCGTCTGGAGAGAATCGCTCAGAAGATGAATCAGACAGATGAAGAGACGGTGGGAAAAGCGGAAGACATTCTCAAGCAGATGAAGGAGAATGCCTATTCCTTTGAGTCTGACAGCGGTAAGGCAGACATGGTGACCGGAAAGGTTCTGGCGAACTATCAGTGGTCCGGGGATGCGGTCTACACTCTGGATCAGGCGGAAGTGGATGACTATACGCTGGCCTATGCGGTTCCCGAAGAGTGCACCAATGTCTGGTTCGATGGCTGGGTGATGCTGAAAGATGGAATCGGAGATGACACGGCAAAACAGCAGGCAGCGGAGGCATTTATCAACTTTATATCCAGGCCGGACAATGTGGTGCGGAATATGTATTACATTGGGTATACTTCTGTGATTGCGGGAGGAGACAGTGATATCATCTATGCCTACGCGGACTGGTGCTACGGAGCGGAAGAAGACCGTGAAGATACGATGGAATATCCGGTGGGATTTTTCTTCAGCGGCGATGATGGGGATGAGGAGTATATCATCACTGCCGGGTCCGATCAGGCTGACCGGCAGCTCTACGCCCAGTATCCGCCCAGGGAAGTCCTGGAACGGGCAGTGGTTATGCAGTATTTTGACCAGGAAAACAATCAGAGGATTAACCAGATGTGGGTGAATGTCAGATGTTTTGATCTGGCCTCTCTTACCTGGAAGGACTGGGGAAAGATTGCGGTGATTGTGGCAGCGGTTGTCCTGGCGGCGGTGATCTTTTTGAAACGGGATGAGATCCTGCGCAGAAGATAGAATCATTCCGGGAAAAGTTTCAGGCCCAGGTAGAGCAGCACAGCGTCCTGAAAACGGCGGGGATTCAGTCCGGTAACTCTGAAAATCCGGTTCAGCCGGTACTGAAGTGTATTCTTGTGCAGATAGAGCCTGCGGCACACAGCGGCCAGGGACAGATTTTCTTCATAGTAGACCTGGAGAATCTTCCGGTCTTCCTCTGTCAGGGAGGATACCGTGCGGGAGAGATATTCTTTCCGGGTGTCCGGATCTGCGGCTGACAGCAAAAGCTCCAGATTCAGATGATCGAACAGTACATAAGGGGAGTGGGAGAAAGCTGCGCTTTTCAGAGCAGTTCTGGCAGTCTGGCAGGAATGGTTTAACTTGCGGGAAGGCATTGCCTTTCCAACCCCAAGGGTCAGGAGTGTGTGGTTTTCCAGGGCAAAGTCATAAAGCTGTTTCTGCTGAGTCTGAAACAAGGAATCTTCGATGACAGCCAGGTATTCTCTGGGATATTGATAACAGAATAAAGTGAGGTCAAGACAGCGGAACAGATGGTAAATCCGGGGTTCCGCGGCGGGCAGATTCTCTTCATGAGACTGATTTAGCCGAATCAGCAAAATCCGGTACATGGATTCTGGATGAAAGGCAAGACGGTCAGGGAGCATCTGCAAGTCTTCTTCTGTGAGGGCAGCTCCTCTGAGCAGCTTCTGGATCAGATAATTTCGTTTTTGTTCCAGATTCCGGCTCAGGAGATTGCCCTCATTTTCTCTTACCAGGAGTTTTGTAATGTGTTCTGCCAGATTTGCGTATTTTAAGGCTTCATCAGGGTTGCCGCTGATTCCGATGACTGCCAGCAGCTCGCCGTTGTGGTAGACTGGAAGATTGACGCCGGCCCTGGTTCCCGCATAGAGATCATCCTGATGGATTTTGATCAGCCGCCCTTCCTGTGCGGCCTGATGGCCGATTTCATGGTAGGTGTTCAGTCTTCCGGGATCGGTGCTGGCCAGAATCTTCCCTTTCGGAGTGATGAAGTTAATATCTTTTTCACAGACATCTTTGACGGCGTTGACGATCTGGGATGCCAGATTTTTGCTGATCTGATACATGGGCTGGTTCCTCCTTATCTTCTCCTCTTGCGGTTTTCTGGGATCAGTATACCATGGATTTGGTCTTATAGAACATATTTATCTTGTGTTATTATAGAAAATATGTTTTTAAGAACATATTTTTTCGTGAAAAAAACTGTTAAGATAAAGAAAAAGATACGGGAGGCAGATTATGAAGATTGTAATGGCGATTGATTCTTTCAAAGGAAGCTTAAGCTCTATGGATGCCGGCCGGGCAGCGGCAGAGGGAATCCAAAGAGTAGACCCAAAAGTCCAGGTGAAGGTCCGCCCGTTGGCCGACGGGGGCGAGGGAACTGTGGAGGCGCTCACAGAAGGTATGGGCGGACGCTTCTGCAAAGTTTCGGTGATGGGGCCTTTTGGAGAACCTGTGGACTGTGAGTATGGAATTCTGGATGAGACGAAGACAGCGATCATTGAGATGTCCGGCGCGGCAGGAATCACTTTGGCTCCCAGGGAGAGACTGAATCCGCTGGAGGCTACCACTTATGGAGTGGGAGAGGTAATCAAAGATGCCATAGGTCAGGGCTGCCGCCGGTTTATTGTGGGAATCGGGGGAAGTGCTACCAATGACGGCGGAGTGGGAATGCTTCAGGCTCTGGGATATGATTTTCTGGATGAAGACGGAGAACAGATCGGGAAAGGGGCAGCTGCCCTGGAGAAGCTGAGAAAGATTTCCACTGAGCATGTCCTGCCTGAGTTGGCAGAATGTGAATTCCATATTGCCTGTGATGTGACAAATCCTTTGTGTGGAGAGAGGGGATGCAGTGCCGTATTCGGACCGCAAAAAGGGGCGACTCCTCAGATGATTGAGAAAATGGATCAGTGGCTGGGAGAGTATGCGAAAGTGACTCAGGAAGTGTTCCCCAAGGCGGATGCGCAGTATCCGGGAACCGGCGCGGCAGGAGGTCTTGGATTTGCTTTTCTGGCTTACACACCGGCAGTTCTGGAATCAGGAATTGAGATTGTCCTGAAGGAACTGAAGCTGGAGGAGGATATCAAGGAGGCGGATCTTGTGATTACCGGTGAGGGCAGGCTGGATGAGCAGACGGCCATGGGAAAGGTTCCAGTGGGAGTGGCCTCTCTGGCAAAGAAATATCAAAAACCAGTGATTGCCTTCTCTGGAAGTGTGACTCCGGGAGCAAGACTCTGCAATGAAAAAGGAATCGATGCGTATTTTCCGATTCTGCGTTCCATTGTCACCCTGGATGAAGCGATGGAGAGAGAACGTGCCTGGAATAATATGGCGGACACGGCAGAGCAGGCATACCGTCTGTTTCAGATCTGAGCCTTCAAGTGAACCACCACATATAGACAGAATAAGAAAAATAATTTTGTTATGAACAGTGCGTTGAATTTTATTGGAAAACAGTATAAAATAAAAGTAGTAGCGTGATGACTAGTTAAAGAATAGGAGGTAAAAAACGCAAAAACTGTGAAGCTGTCGTAATGTGTTAGTTGGTGGTGGAGGTTAAGTATGAAAAATTGTACCGTGTACTATGATGATGTGAATAAACGATGCCGGCAATATGCAGAAGAACTGGAGAACTATCCTAACGTGGAATGCCGGAAAATTTCGGAGTATAAGGAGAAGAGTAATATCTATGAGCCGAATGAGGCAGTAGGTTTTATTTTTCACAGCGGATACGGAAGAATTGATTACGAGGTGAAGAGGATCATCTGGAGAATCACCATTCCGAAGAACAGTTATATCTTCCTTGTTGTGGCGGACGGCGGCAGGGAGATGGATGCCATCCGCAGCGCTGCCAAAGAGTTCGAGGAGCGCGGACATCATGTGACCAATGTTTATTCCGAATACTTCTTTGATAAATATCATGTGACAGATCCCACGAAGAAGATTTTGGATGATATGCAGAAAGGGGAGTCTCTCTGGAGGCAGGAGCAGGAGAAAGTCAATCAGATGAACCGAAAGGAACTGCGCCATCATCTGAAGGAGAATCTGAAAAGTTACAGGGACTACAAAAAACGCAAGAAACATAAAAAGAACAGACCGTAAATAAAAGTAAAAAAGCAGGGAAACCTGCTTTTTTGCTTTTTCTTGACAGAAAGACAAATCCTTTTTATGATAGGGGAGATAGCCTTAATGTGCTGAAAAAAAGGGGAATCAGGAAGAGAAAAGGAGGGTTGAGATTTTGAAGAAAATAGGTGTGATTTCCGATACTCATGATGTCTTTCGGGACGATGTAAAAGATATCCTCAGAACCTGTGACGGAATTATCCACGCAGGGGATATTACCACAGAGTCTCTGCTTGAGGAGCTCAGACGTATGGGTAATATCTATGTGGTGCGGGGAAACAATGACTGGAGATTTCGCAGGACACTGAGCCAGACGCTGCGGTTTGAGATCGAGGGTGTGAACTTTTTTATGACCCATGACCGCAGGAATGTCTTCAAAAGCCCTGCAAGGGGCGCGTCAGACGCAGCCGGACAGGGGAACCTGGAAGGGGTGGATGTGGTGATTTTCGGCCACAGCCACAAATATTTCCAGGAGATGGTGGACGGACGTCTGTGGCTGAATCCGGGAAGCTGCGGCCGGCCCAGATTCGGAGGAGAGCTGTCCATGGCAGTCATGACTCTGTCACAGGGACATTACCAGGTGGAGAAAATTCCGCTGAAAACATCCACAGGATAACAGGAGGAAAGATACGTGCGGTTAATTTTACACTATTTGAAAAATTATAAGTTGCTTTTATTGCTGAATATTCTCTCTGTGTTTGGGTTCGCGCTGGTGGAACTGGGGATTCCTACCATTATCTCAGACATGATTGACCAGGGAGTGACGAGGCAGGATCAGGCTTATCTGATGCAGATGGGACTGCGGATCGCTGTGATTTCTGTGGCGGGTGTCTGTGGAACCATCCTTCTGGGCTATTGCTGTGCCAGAATTTCCACTTCCATGACGAGAGATATCCGGCAGGATGTGTTTGCGAAAGTACAGACACTTTCCCACAGTGAGATGAATCAGATCGGTGTGGCATCTCTGATCACCAGAACGAACAACGATGCCTTCCAGATTCTGATGTTTATGAATGTGATACTGCGGACAGCGCTGCTGACGCCGGTGATGATTGCGGTAAGCTTTGCACTGACAATCTCCACCTCGCTTCGGCTGTCCCTGATTATTCTTTCCACCGTTCCCATCATCATTTTCGGTGTGGCTCTGGTGGGAAAAGTTTCCAAGCCTATCAGTGAGAGGCAGCAGAGTTCTTTAGACAGCATTAACCGGATTTTCCGGGAGAATCTGACGGGAATCCGGGTAATCCGGGCATTTAATAACGACTCTTATGAGACGGAACGTTTTGATAAAGAAAACGTAAACTTTATGACTCAGTCAAAGAGATTGTTCAAGCTGATGACCTCGACGGAACCAGTCTTTTTCTTCTTAATGAATCTGGCGGCGATCGCCATCTATCTTGTGGCGAGTTATATGATTGATACCAACACGCTTCAGATCGGAAAACTGGTTGCCTTCATGGAATATCTGTTCCATGCCATGTTCTCTGTGATGTTATTCTGTCTCGTATTTATGATGTATCCCAGGGCGAGTGTCTCTGCAAACCGAATTCTCCACGTGTTAAACATGGAATCCGGTATCCAGAATCAGCCCAAGGGGACGGGAGAAGCAAAAGAGGGAAGTATTGAGTTTGACCATGTGACATTCGTATATCCGGATGGAGAGGAGGCAGTGCTGCGGGACATTTCTTTTACCGTAAAAGAGGGGCAGACTGTGGCATTCATCGGGAGTACAGGTTCCGGCAAAAGTACGTTGATTCAGCTGATCCCCAGATTCTACGATGTCTGTGAGGGAAGAATTCTGGTGAACGGTGTCGATGTGCGGGACTGGGATGTGAATAATCTGAGGGATCAGATCGGATTTGTGGCGCAGAAGGCGAATCTGTTCAGCGGTACGATTGAAGAGAATATCCGTTTTGGAAAGGCGGATGCGTCCATGGATGAGGTGATTCATGCGGCAAAGGTAGCCCAGGCTTATGATTTTATCATGGAGAAACCGGATGGCTTCCAGGAGAGAATTGTGGAGGGTGCCACCAATGTGTCCGGCGGGCAGAAACAAAGGCTGTCCATTGCGAGAGCTCTGGTGCGAAGGCCCAAAATCTATATTTATGATGATTCCTTCTCTGCTTTGGATTTTAAGACAGACGCGGCACTTCGGAGTGCGCTGAAAGAAGAAATTGACCGGGAGATGGTTCTGATCGTGGCACAGAGAGTTTCCACGATCATGGATGCAGATCAGATCATCGTCCTGAATGAAGGTAAAATAGCAGGATGCGGAACCCACAAAGAGCTTTTGAAGAGCTGTAAGGTTTACTATGAGATTGCCGCTTCCCAGCTCAGTGAGGAGGAATTGCAGTATGAGTAGAAAGATTGGATGGAAGCAATGTATCCGGGAGCTGTTGAAGTTTATGAGTCCTTACCGGTGGAAATTCGGCATCGGCCTTGGGGCCATCATACTGGCCACCGTTTTGTATGCGATTAATCCTATGATCGAAGGCTCGGTGACCACACAGCTTTCCAAGGACGCCGCAGCGATACTGGCAGGAGAAGAAGGAGCCCGGGTGCACTTTGCGATTGTATTTCGGATCTTGATGATCCTTGGATCCTGTTATCTTCTGAGAGCCTCTTTTCAGCTGGTATCGGCATTTTTTCTCACCAATGCCATTCAGCAGATCATGCATGATCTGAGAAACGCTCTTCAGAAGAAGATTCAGCGTCTGCCGGTACGCTTTTTTGATGACCACGCCTTTGGCGATGTGTTGAGCTGTGTCACCAATGACGTGGACACACTGAGCAATGCGCTGCAGCAGACACTGGCAAAAGTGCTCACAGGTGTTCTGACTTTTATTCTTGCCATTGTGATGATGTTTCGGATCAATGTGGTGATGACCCTGGTGGCGCTGAT
>ERZ1643246.944-NODE-944-length-34057-cov-21.598406_pt1 | contig 34057 bp, 65 predicted proteins | sample MGYA00579265_ERZ1643246 | MGnify/ENA primary metagenome ERZ1643246 (study PRJEB29033, sample SAMEA4952261) | chicken gut metagenome | biome: Broiler Chicken; feature: Gastrointestinal Tract; material: Caecum | place: Ireland | collected 2018 | study: Broiler...
ATATTTCAAGTTGCTCAATATGTACTGGTCTAACTCCAGTTTTTAAGTCATGTATCCTAAGAAAATTATCTCTGAAAGATATGGCGTCGGCTGTTCCAAAAAATCTTTCAGAATAGAATAATACAACTTCAGTACTCATTTTAAACCCTATAGCGTCATTTACATAAGAATATATGGTTTTCTTCGAACGAGGTTGTTTTATTCCTAAATCAATGGTTTGTTTTGCCCATTCATGTAATCTAGTTCCGATTTCAGCAGCTCTCATATTTTGATATACTTCTACAACTTTTTCATCGTTATATCTTAACCAACTAGATTTGCTAGCTCCAAATGGTGCATGAAGTCCTTCTAAATTTGTATGATTATTAAATACCATGGTAATTTTATTCTCCTTTCATTAGTTATTCTCTAAATATTTTTTTAAATCTGTTAACACTTCTTCTTTATTTTCCGGATAAATAAATTTTGAGAATGACATATCATTCATCTTGTTAACATAATATTCTTGATTAGGTTGTTTATGTGCTTTTGCCGTTCTTTTGTTTTCTAACGTAGCCCATTTATTTTTATAGAGAATAAGTAAATCAGGAATTCCTTGAATATCTCCAGAATCTAATTTTGTAACGATACATCCTGGAAACATATTCTTTAATTCTTTTTTCAAATTAGATTGAAATTTACTTTCTTTCATATCGGACCCTCCTTTATCCAATGTACAAGAAAGAAAAGAGTCTGATTAAAATTTATAAAATATAAATAATAACCAGAGAACTTCTATCATATATTCTCTATCCTCTCATTAAAGGGCATGTTTTTTACGCGAATATAAAAAATATAAATAAGCAAATATAAATATATATTTTACCTATTTTATATTTTATTTAAATCTTTCTTAACGTCAACATCTTTTGATGTTAGATTTACTATTACTTGTTTTTTAACATCATTATATTTCTTTAAAAAATCTTGTATGGTATCTAAACCAAAAAATAATATTGATAATAATATTAAAATACATCCTCTTTTAAAATTTGTTTCAAATTGAAATATTGAAAACATCAATAATATTATTCCATAAATAAAATACATATTTACCTCCTTTTTATTTTTACATATTATAAACATGATCAATATCGATATAGAAAAATGATTCTAATGGATATTTTAAAACATTTGCTATTAATTGTATTTTATAGATACTTGGTAATACTAATCCATTACAATATCTGTATAACATTGTTTGACTGGTTCCTATTTGTTTAGCCATTTCTTCTTGAGAAATATAATGACGATTCATATAAGTACGTAATCTATAACTAAATTCTTTTTTGAATTGTTCTTCTGTTATCATATTATTTTTAAAGTATACTGGTCTTAAATAATTTTCTAATTGTTCATAAATATATTTTCGTCCATCTCTAAACTTTATAAAAACATCATAAGGACTCACATACATATAACTTTCTATTTCATCTTCATTTATCATCGGATGATGATTTAAAAAATATTCTATATTCGATTTTGCACAATTTATTCTTGAAATTTCTTCCATTTTTATTTACCTCCATATTTTTGTGATTTTTATCATTTTTTATCATTTTGCCCACTTTTTTGAAAAAACCCTATTTTATATTTATATTAAATTATTACATATATGTAATAATTTTACTCTTAGAGAAAATTAAAAAAAATAGAAAAAGTGGGCAGAAAATACTTCAAAGCCTAGAGCCCCAACGTTTTCCTCGATTTTCAAAAGTGGTCAGAAAGTGGTCAGAAAGTGGTCAGAAACGCGTTTTTTAAACATTTTTTCATCAAATTTAACCTAAAATCGTCCGAACTCAACCTCAAAATCACCTATTTTTTATCCAAAAAACCATCAAAAAAGTGGTCATGCCCAATTTTTGTCCACTTTTTGTCCACTTTTTCAAAAAAGTTTTCATTATTACATATATGTAATAATTCAATTACAAATATGTAATAATCTTACAAAATTTTTGGCCCAAATTTTTCTAATCTAACGTCCGTATCTATCCAAGACATTAGATTTAAAATATCATCTACAGACATCGAAAAATAATATCTTTTCTCCATAATTGGACCATATTTTTCACCATCTACATAATTTTGTACTGTCTCTGTTACACTATATTTTTTATCAAGTTCTACCAATTTATATTGCAGACGAGTCCACATTTCTTTGTAAATTGCATCAACCGCTTCATCTGAATACTGCTTAGAATCTTTCTTAAATTTGCTCATGTTTACTCTCCTTTCTAAATATAAAGAAAATATAAGAGCCCAACTATTAATCGCAAGACTCTCATATTTCTAGAGTAAAATTATTTTAATTTTTCTTCAGCAATTTTAACTGGCATATTTAAATCTCTAGGAACCATATATAGTTGAACATTATATTCATCTTTCTTAGCGTTCTTACCAACTTTATAGCAAGTAACCGCACCAAGACTTAGTAATGCTCCTATACCAAGTTTCTTTTGATTTTCCTTTACACTAATCCAGTTTTTAAATCTTTCAATAATTTCCATAATTATTACCTCCTTCATTATAGTCTATGTTTATTCCACGTTCTTAAATTCATCGTCCTTCAGACCGATATTATTAAATCATCCATATAAGCCATCCAATTAGCATCCACAAAAATGCTGGACTATTAAATAACCAACATAATCCAAATATAAATAAGAATGCTATGACGCTCCAAATTAATTTAAATTCATATTTAGTTATACCTCTATTCTTGTATTGAATTTTTATATTATTTTCATCTTTTTCGTCCGCACTTTTTTGCTGAGTCTTTGTCTGAGGTTCTGCGTTCGTATGTTCTAGTGACAAGTTTTCCTTCTCTATCATATGTTTTAGATCCTCCTTTCTTTCGTCTTTTATCAAAATTAACTTGTATTAACTCTTTATGAACAGCAATTGGATCTTCACTTGTATCAACTAACCTAAAATATCTTTCAATTTCATATAACATTTGATTATCTTCTAATATAAATGGATCAAAGTCTAGTTGACTAAACACATTACAAATAAGCTGTCCAAAACGCCAATCAGGACATTCCTGCTGCCAAATATCACGAAGTCTTTGCATAAAATCAGTTATTCTATCTGGATCTCTCATAAGATCACTCCTTTATTTATTATGTACAGTATTCCATAAAGCTATGTAATTATCCATATACCCATCAACTTGAGTTTGTAATTCTGTTACTTCAGATTCAACAAGTTGTTGTATTCTAGATTCGTGTTCTTTAAAAGTATATAGACATAAAGCGAAGTTTATTAATATACATGCACACATTATTATAAATAATATATATAAATAAAAAGTTTCTTTGTTCATTATTTCTTTCCTTTCTTTTTTAAAATATCAATAGAAACAATATTGTTCTTTGGTGGCCCATCTAAAATATAACCACCAGATTCTACTTGTTTACAACCTGCTAATGGGTTTTTCATTTCATTCAAAATTCTTTGTACATACATTGGGTTATCATTTATAGTTTTCGGTGTAAATATAGCAATAGTATCTAAAGTTTCTCCTCCAAGTGCGTGCGAAACTAATGTTTCTTTATTTTGTGGCTCAAAATCATTAAAATTAGAGTCGATTTGTGGAATATGAGAATTTTGACCTTCAAAAATCGATTTAGAGCTATTTTTATTTTCAATTCGACAAGTTATACGGCTAGAATCGTAAAATTGATTACAGGTGCATTCTCGTACGTATGGAGACCATATACGTCCACAAAGGGGGCAAACCCACCCAATTTGACCATAATTATTAATATTTGATGATTTGTTTTCGTTTATTTCCATTATAATACCCTTCTTTCATAAATATTTCTATTTCTCTATAACCTTTCCTATCATTTTCAAAAGTGATACAATTATAATGATCTTTTGCTATAGCCCAAATCTTAGGTTTAAATATAAATGCTGGTTGAACTTCACCATCGATCGTTACAAAATCCATTTCTCATCAATCTCACTTGTTGTCATAGAGGCATAGCAATCGGGTGGTGTATCATCTCTATCAATAACTATTCTAGTATCATCTGGTAAATCTGCAGTAAACTTTCTAAATTCGCCAAGTGTTATACTATCTTCTGCAGCACTTTCTAATGATAACCCAGATATATAATGACTAAGAACTAAAATTCTAATCTTTGGATTTTCGTTTTCTTCCATTTTTCTTCTCCTCCTTTTCTTTCTCTTCTTTAAATTTCCCTAATATTTTTCTATCATATTGTTCTTGTGCAAATTCTGTATGATTATTCAATGGTAATTCGTCTATAGATAATTGTTTGCCATCTACTTCAGTATTACCCATAGGTGTACATTTAAATATATTAACTGTTGCATCTGGGTTATTAAACCATTTTATTAATTCTTCTAAACATTTAGGACATAAATCATATCCATGAATATTTTTAAATTTTGATTCATTATATAACCAATATATTACAGAGAAACCGTTCTCTTGAACTTTTCCTCTATTTTTATCAGTGTTTCCAAATGTTGGATCAATTCCATAATGATCATACACATTTCCACATCTATCACATTTTTTAGTTAGTGCCATTTCATTTTCCTCCTTTAATTATTTTCCAAGATTCTTCATAAGCTCGTATCATACAGTTTATTGGATTTACTATTTTCTTCAGTATAAATTCTTCTTCAGCTCGCCATGCTTTATTTCTTTTCCAAAATGGTAATTTATTTATTTCAGAGACAACATTTAAACATATTAATGCTTCTTTGTGTCCCCAATAACCATCAAAACATCTATCATTACACCATTTCTTAAATTGTCTATATGTCATGTTTATCATCCTTTCTTTTTCGTCTGAATATATTTCTGAAAAAGTTACAAAAGTTATCTACCCAACTTTCATATGGAGTGAATTTAACATCGAAATGTATTTCTTTACTGCATTCAGGACATTTTATCCATCTATAACTACCAAAACCTCCAAACATACTTTCTTCGTCTTGAGTAGTAGTTTCATAATGGACTTCGGAATTGTAATATTTAAATCTACAACCACATTCAGGACAAACTTTTTCATTCTCCTCGGGGTATGTACCCGGTGATATTATTTTCATTCTCTTCTACCTCCATATCTAATTGTATTGTGATTAATATCATATGTGGGCCCCTTCCAAACTGGTGAATATCTGACAGAATATTCAATATAATCAATTAATACCGGTGTTGGTGGATCAAAATCCCAAAATGATTTAGTTCTGCAATTATTACAATTAAATTGTTCTAAACCTTTTTCCGTTTGTCCAATATAACTATTAGTACTAATTAATTCAGTATGACAAGTTGGACAATATACATAACATGTTTGGCTTTCTTTTATTTTTTTATCATTATAAAATATAAACCCTAACCATGAATATATTTTTGGTCTATTTTTAATTTTCTTTGGTGTTAGACGTCTGAACCTCACCTTTTTATACCATGGTTTATTATTATAAATTTCTCTTTCTATAGTTAGCATCGCATTTTACCTCCTATTCAATTAATATTTCATTATTTAATAAATAACCTACACCATGGATATTTTTAATATCTAAAAGATAATTTGTTTTTATTAATATTCTTGATTTCATTACAGATATATTTCTAGACATATATGGTGCATAATATCCATAACATAATTCAGCTATTTCTTTTATTGTTTTAGCTTTATTATCTATCAAAGCTAACAAGAAAGTTAAATCTTGTTTTGTTAAATAAAATTTATTCAATATTACTTTATTTTCAACATTCGTAAGTATTCTACCCTTGACATTTAATATCATCATAAATCTATAAATGTGTTTCCTTCTAATATATTTTTCATAATCCAATTACCAATTTCTTCTTGTCTTTTTGCTGCTGGACTACCGGGTATTTGAGCTTCCTCTATTTCTTTCTCAAAACGTTTACCAACAGGTAGCCAATCTTCTTTCGGAATCATCTTACTAGCAGTGAATTCATACTTTTTTGGAACATTGAAAACAAAATATTGATATGTATTATCTATATTGTCAGGAACTGTATGCGAATATTGAGGATGATCTCTCATTTGATCATAAACATCTTTATAATCGGGTGTATTACCTCCACCAATTCTAGTAATAACAGTTATGGCATTACCAGATTGATTTAAGAAACAATCTCTATAACGTCCGAAGCTATCTCTAGTTAAACCTAACATGCCTAATAAAATAGTTGCGTCTGGATTTTCTCCAAATAATCTATTATACAGACTCATTTTCATCATCCTCCTCATCTAGCACGACAAATATAGCATATTCTCCTAAATTAATATCAGTCGCTAATTGTTTACCATCTAGAAGAGCTTGAATTTGTTTTCTTGTAATTCCATATGTTTCATATCCATAACATCTTCCATATTCTTCTTGAGCCTTATTAGTATTTTCAATTATACTAAAACAACTCTCAATTCTTGGTTTATTATTTTTATAATTTTCATCTCCCATTTTAATTCTCCTTTCTAAATATAAATTAATTTCTTTTATCTTTAGGTTTATCCCAACTATCTAATTGAATATCAAAACCCATTTCTTGTAGTTTTCTTGTGTAATATTTATATTGACTACCATAAAAAGTATGAGTACTCAAATATAAATGATAGTCAAAGAATTTTAGTCCTTGTGTTTCTTGTGTTTCTTTTATTGGTACAACCCAACCAGATGCACCAAATTTTCCGTCTATTATTATTTTAAATTTATCCGTAGGAGGAACTTTACCTAATTCCTCCCAATTGTGTATTATCTGTGGCATTTGCATTCTCCTTTACAAAATGTTTCAAATCTTTTATTGTATGGGTCTTAGAACTTATAAGCGGTTTATAATCATTACTCCAAAATATATTCCATGGTACTCTTTTATCATAAATACCCCATTCTATAACATACATTTCACCATATTCTGGTTTTATTTTACGATAAATGTGAAATATAATTGGATCTAATTTATGAACTATTTGTTCGAATTTCTTAGACGTAATCCTCTCTTCTTGTGATACTTCCATAATTGGTAGTCCTCCTTTATTCGTTTCCAGATATTGGTCATTCTATATTCTTTATCAAATGTATGTCGGCAGCACATAGGATAAGTTCTATAACAATTTCTTTTGTTACAATGTATATTCTTGTCTGGATCACAACGATATAATTTTGCTTTGTATTTCATAATTATCCCTCCTCGGAATTTTTAGAATAGTTTATCGGTCCCATTTTAGGAACTTCATTTTTACCACTATAATCATCGTACGTACAACCTTCGCACCCCATTTTTTCAACCCTGCAACTATTCCATTGTTTTTCGTCACAATCTCCTTTTTTAAGTAATTGTATTAATATTTCCGGCAATTTATAAGTTATTGTAACATCATGGGGTAAAGAATCTAAATAATTATTGATACTTTCTCTTAATTCTGTATTAAGCATAGCAAGTTTAGCACATCTATTATTTTCGTTATTTAATAGTTTTTGTAATAGATCAACTCTTTTTACTAATTCGTTTTTATTGCAGGATTGTTCAAGTAATTGATCAATAATTTCTAATAATATTCTTACTGTATATTGTTCTTTACGTCCGAACACCACTGTAATATCATCTTCAATATTCAAGTCTAAAATTTTTCTAGCATGATTTATAACTCTTATTTCATTACATGAAAGTTGTTTGTAAATATCATTGTCTCTATTTTTAATAAAATTATTTGCTGGAGTATGCTCTATTCCTAAAATTTTATCTATAGCATCAATATATTTGTCACATTTATCTCTTTGAATATAATAATCAGCTTGTAAATCATATAAATCTTTTACTGCTTTTTGAATTTCTTGGTTTTCTTTTTCATCTTCCATAAATATAAATACCTCCTATTCTATATCATATATACCAACTAATGCACCTTCACCTAAATCTTGTTTTGTATTATATCGATCTCTATTAATTTTTTCACCATTTACATCAAATATCTGAAGTTGTCCAAAACCATCTCCGTCTATTCTTAATAATAAGTTTCTAGATGCACCAATACTTCCTAAATATTCAGCATGTCTCAAAAATTGTTCTAATGTATCTAAATTTTGTTTTGTTCCTCTAATATGATAAGTTCTCATTTCTTTTCTCATTCTTTCAGTATCATAATCCGGTCTACGATCTCTGGCATGTTCTCTAGTTAAATCAACTTTTTCTACAATTGTTTCTCTATGACATTCTGGACAAACTGCATAATATTCATAGCCTTTATTAGTACCTCTTTCTTTAACTGGTATATTTTGATGTCCACACCATCTACAATCAGTGATCATCTCTGTCATATTCTTCCTCAATCCTCCTTCTTAATTTTTCTTTTTCTTTAGCTCTATTATATTTTGATTTAATATGAGCTCTTTCATCTATTTCAAATGTTGTAGCATGTATTTCAAAATCCACTTTTACATCATCTGAATATACTACTTTACATTCTTTGTATTCTTTAAAACGTTTGTTAAGTTCGGCTTGAACTTCTGGTGGTTGTTTGTTAAACCATTCATGATTTTCCACAGATAATATAGCTCCATTTTCTACTGTTGTTGGGCCACCTTTAGATCTTTCTTTCATATGATGATAAGTAAGTGTCTTCATTCTTTTTAATTCACCTTTAGACGTATATCTTCTTGGTTTATCTTCAGGTGGTCTAAGATGTAATTTATCTATAAAACATTCTGCTCCATATAAAGCTATAAGTTTTCTTTTTACTTTCGTATTTTTACTACTCATTTTATTCTCCTTCTAAATATAAAATTGGTTTTCCTTCGGAATCTAATAATGGTGTTATTCCACCTTCAAATACGAAATATTGTACTTTTGTTTCTTTATCATACATTATAAAATTATTAGACCATTCTTCTATTTTTTCAAATCTATCTTTTGGTATATTTTCTTCTGATTCTTTTTGTGTTCCTTCATTATCAAATATAAGTATGATTGCTACAGTAATAAATATTAGAAATCCTATTATTATAGTTAAAGTTCTAGATTCAGACATTTAACAATCCTCCTTTTCTTAAATTGTTTAATGCTCGTTGTATTCTTCTTGAAGCGTTTGCTTGACTCATATTTAATATTTGAGCTATTTGTTTTTGAGTTTTATTTTGATAAAAATATAAATCAATTATTGTTTTATCTTTTTTATCTAGTCTTTCAATAGATGTTATCAGAGATATAAGTTCTTCTTTATTTAAAATATCATTCTCTAATTCATAATCAGATAGAGTATCTTCTAATGTTAAATCATTGTCTTTACTTGAACTTATAATACTTGAAAAAGATATAGCATAGGTATCACATTGTCTGTTTTCATTTCTTATTTCCATTAATATATTATTACGAATACAAATACAAGCATATGTACTAAATTTTGAATTATTCTCTGGTTTAAATGTTTTGGCAGCTTTACATAATCCGATTATTCCCACATCAAGATAATCTTCTAGTTTATGATATAAATGTAATTGCTTAATAACATGATAAACTAATTTCTGATTATCTAAAACTAATTTTTGTTGTTCTTCATTCATCTTCATAATTATATGCCTCCTTATCATCAATTTCTGGTTGATAATAAGAAGGTTTATCAAAGAATTTATTATATTGTTCTTTAGTTAAACATTCATTATAAAGTGGTATGTTTTTACCTTCTACTACTTTACATACTGTATATAAATTAAATTGTTTTCCTGGCATTTCTTGCTTCATTTTTAATGTTAACACTATTTGTTCACCTCCAAAATTTTTTATCTTTTGCTCACGTCCTTGTCTATAATACATAAACAACACCTCTTATTCTTAAGTTTCTAAATCGTCCGTAATCCCATCTTGAGTTAATATTTTATATAATTGTTTGTAAACTCTTCTAACTCTTCGTCTAGGTATAAAATTTTCTAATTTTTCTTTTAAAATATGATTGTCACTTTTTAATTTTCCATTTTCTTCTAATACTCTTTCATAATCTTCTACTAAATATAATACACGACTTAAGTCAGTTGAGTTTGATTTTACTAAAATATCTCTTTTAAGATCTCTTTTTATTTTTCTGATTTCCCATTTATCCATAATTTACCTACCTCCGCTAAATTAGTTTGTAATGCTTGGGATGCCTCAACTGCGGACATCCCGGCTTTTTTAATTGCGTCTGCTAAACGTTGATTGTCTACTTGCAATTTAGTTATATGGATATCATATGGATTCGATATTGTAATATTTATAGACTTTTTCTTTCTAAATTTATTTGTAATTTTTTCAAAAAATGTTTCTTTATTCTGTATAGGATCCATATAAGATACCTCCTAAAATATAAATTATTCTTCAGTTAGATTTTCATTAGATTCTTCTGATAGCTTATCTCTAACATCTTCATGATGATCTTTATGTGCTACTAATGTTACATTTGCATTTAATTCATCAGATATTTCGTCTAATGTCATTTGTCTGTTTGGTCTAAGACAGAAATCTCTAAATTTTAAATTTACATCTACATTATTAATTTCTTTATTAACCATAAATGTATATAATACATCTAGTGCCCTTTCAAAATCAGATTCTGTAATTTCCTCATCTAATTCAATATTTTTAAATTCTCCTTTATGAACTAATCCTCTACCTTCACTTGTAACAATATTTGGATTTTGTAAATCATCAAAATGTCTATCTACTATTTCTATTTTCATTAGTTTTAATATTCTTTTTTCTTCCATCTTTCTTTTTCTCCTTTACTTCTTTTTCTTTAAAATTTATAGGTTTTTGTGAATTTTGATTAGCTGGACTATATAAACATTCATTACATGGATCTTTTCCTTCATCTAAATCATAATATTCACATTTTGGACAATATTTGTCAAATCTTACTATTTTATTTTTAATCTCCATAAATATAAATACCTCCTATAAGAGTTTTTCCAAATGTTTTTTTATTACTTCTGGTGCATAGACAATCGTTGTCTGTCTATATACAGTGTTCCCACTCATTGGATCAATCTTAGCTTTTGGTGTTGATTTTTTATTATATTCAATGTCATTATCAATCATTTTTATTAATTGTAATACTGAAAACTTCGGAATATAATTAGATATTATTCCATTAATTCGTTGTTCCATTTCTTGATCAAAAGCCTTTTTCAATTCTGCATGTGTTGGAATATCGCCATCTGGTATTTTTATAAATTCTTGTTGATTTTCGTTAAAAATTATATTGTTCATTTAATGTTCACCTCCTAAAATATATTCTTTGCAAATAATCTTTATAATCATTAAGAAATTTGTTAATTATTTTGTCTGAATTTATAAAACTTTGTCCAAAAATTTCATAAGAAATATTAGGATATGTAAATATAAATCTTAATCCTCTAAACGAACGGACACTTATTAATAATGTATCATTTTCTTTTATACTTATAAATATATTTCCGTTTATCCTATCTCTTAATTTTTCTCTTAAATTCATACATGCTATATATTCGAATTTTGACATGTTTATTCTCCTTTCTTTATCTTTTATGTAAAAATAATAGAGCCTTAGTTAGACTCTACTTTATAGTTAGGAACTATTAATCCTGGAAATAATTCATCAACAACATTAATAAATTCATCATACTCTTCAGCTGTAAATTCGTTTTGGTAAATTCTTCCTTTATCAGTATACTGTATCTTTTCGCCTTTTCTATTCTCACCAGATATTATATAACCAATTCCAGTAATCCTTCCAAATACATATTCACTAGTTCCTAGTGTATGTTCCCATTTAATTAATGTTGCTATTGTATATTTTTTCTCCATAACAACCACTCCTTTCTATTATAGCGGTTGTTTTAACCGCGATTAATAATATTTATTAAACCATTTTGTTTCATTAAAATCTTTCTTTTCATTTAATGTTTTTGATATAGCTAAATCTATACCACTTCTACTCTTTAAATGATAATAATATAAATCTTTAAATGGTGTATTAAGTCTATCTATTCTTCCAGATGCTTGCTCCATAGTTTTATATGAATAGTTTTGACTATAAAATATAATTGTATCAGTATCTATGCAATTCCAACCCTCGGCTCCCGCAGAATATTGTACTAAATATACCCATTTTTTTGTCTTTGGTATCGGCTCATGTTTATGTCCATTCCATTCTGCTACTGTTCTATCATCTCCTAAATTGATAGTTCGTAATTTTTCTAATTCATAATCGAAATTATAGAATATAATTGCTCTTGGAATATTTTCTAATAATTCTAATAATGATGTAAATCTATAATCAGAATCATTAACAACTCTTCTTAAAATATAACATAGAGATGATATCTGTTCTATTGGCTCGTTCGTATACGGATTCCATCTAGTTCTAGTAACATCTCTGTATAATGTTTTATCATAATTGACATAAACATTTTCATGATGAGATACTGTTTGACGCTTAAAATCCATATCAATTAAAATCTCATTTCTTAATTTAAGAAGTTTACCGGTTCCGACATATCTATCAATTTTAGGATATTTAGTAAACCTTGAATATATAACATGCTGGCGTACAAAATCTGTTTTATTTTTATAAAAACCATTCGCAATGAATACTGGCAAATAATCCATCCAATTATCACCAGGTGTAGCAGAAAGCATAATCCAGTTGTTATGTTTAGCTATTTTAATAAAAGTTTTAGCCCAAATACCAGATCCACAAGCTCTTTGTTCATCAAATATAAAGAAAGCATCTTTAATATCTGCATATTTTTTAATATTATTCCAACTATCAATATAAATGTGATTTCCATAACGTTTGTACTGTTTCTCATCAGTACTTAGTAAATATTTTGATAGTTCGCCTTCCCATTCTTTAGTATCGCGTTTTCTAGCTGTTGTAATAATATATAAATCTTTTGGTCTAGGTTTAACTTTCATAGCTTTATACTTTGGAATCATGCTTCCGCCTTGTTCTTTATAATAGTAATATAAGCCAGTCCTAGATTTTCCAGAACCGACTCCACCATTTAATATACAACCATTATGCATTTTATTAACAGCGTCAATTTGGTAATCATATAAAAAATCTTTACTCATCTTCAGATATATTATTTCCTTTATCTATTTCTTCTTTTATTCTCTGTAAAATATCATCTACTCTAATTCGTGTATAGTCACTTATTTTAATGTATTTAGAACGCGGCTTATACCAATTAAATAATTCGTTTAAATCACCTTTTGCAATAGAGAAGCTCATCCAATCACAAATCATTTCAATAATATAATTATCTGGCATATCTATTAAGATCTCACCTTCATCAGGATCATCGTTATTTAGAATCCAATATTGCCAATGATGAGGGTTCATATGAATATGATGTAACCAAGCTCTTTGAAAATCATTAACGACTTCAGATGATCTATTGCCATAAAAATAACTATCATAAGCATCATATTCTTTCTCTGACCATTTAGATCTATCATGTTCGTATCTTACCTGATGTTCAACTAATGCCTTAAATTCGTTTGTATCATTTTGGTCACCTCTATCAAAAATATCAGGAACATTAATAACTAACCAAATAAATGCTGTATAAACATTATCACGATGCATTTTTAAATATTCATCATACTTTTCACTCATTAGATTCTCCCTTCTGCTCTTAATTTATGCCAAGCACCTCTAATTTTATTTGAGCCTAATCTTTTCTTCAACATTTGTCTTAATATCTTTCTGCAATATACACCTTTTCTTTTATACTTTGTATAATCGACTTTTTGTCTTTTATCTTCTTGAATACTCATATTATTCATCCTCCTCTGTAAAATGTACTTTATCAATATTAAATAAATATCTATTTAAATTATATCGTTCAGCTGCTTGATTTTCAAGCCAGCAACCATTATAATCTGTATCGTACCCCATATCAATTCCGATAAAGAAATCAGCATCGGCCATTCTCTTAATTGATTCTCCGACATAATATAAACCCTCATTTTGTCCTTCTGGTGCGTCTTCTTTAACATAGGAATCAATAACATCAAAATCATCTTGTTCAAAAACTATTTTAGCCATTGCTAACATACTTTTTCTTAAATCGTTTACATCTTCGTCTGATAAACCTTTCATAGGTAAACTAATAAATAATTTTTTCATAAATATAAATACCCCCTACATTCCTGCCGTAACTATTACTCCTATAAACAATAAGAATAAAAACATTACTATGATTTTAAATATAATTTTAGCTGTCCACATTATCGCTATAATTAATCCCATTATCAGGAATGTTATCAAAATATCTTTCTCCATATGGATTCGTCCTTTCGTACTTTCTTTTTACTATTTCTATCTGTGGTATAACTATATATTCTTCTTTATAACTGCTAGACCAACTAGATGCCATATAAGCAGATTCTCTTGAAGAAATTACAGGAATTTTTACTGGATTATTTGTAGATACATTTATTGTACCAAATTCTTTTAATATTTTTTCTATCCAATCTATTAATTTATTATTTTGTTTTAAAAGTGTTTCTGTATTTACTCTATCTGATTTTAAGCAATCATAACGTAGTTTTAATTCTGTTTTTTCATCATTAATATCATTTAATTGTCTAATTAATTCTTTCTTTTCTTCTTCATATTGATGTATCATTTTATTATACTTCTTCTTACTAATAAAAAACATTCGCGTTTACCTCCTAAAATATAAATTAAATATTAGGTAATGTAATACCTTCAATTTCAGCTCTAACTTCTAATTGTTTCATATATTGTTCCATAAAGTTCTTTTGATTCATTAAAACAATATTAGAACATTTTGGTTTAAATTCTAAAGTTCCAGCTTCTAATTTAATAAGCATTTTTCTTAAATTATTATATCTAATTTTTAATTGCATCCATTCAGCAATGAATCTGGCTTTATAATCATCGCTATTCATTAATCCAACAGTATTGGCTAATGTTATTTCATCTAAATTTTCAATTATCTTTATTTTCTCTTCTAATGTTGTTGCTTGTACATTTTCATTATTTTCCATATTATCAAATCCTTTCTTAAAATATAAATAAGCCCGTCCATAGACAGGCATTACAAATTATTTCATTCTGTTAAGAAAATCTTCTGGTATTAATTCTTTAGTGATGTTTATAATTGGTAATTGATCAATATTATTTACATCAATAGTAATCGAAATATTAGTTCTAGTTTTTTCATCACCAACTATACTTTCTGCATTATTAATTATTGATCGTGCAGCTTCTTTTATTCTTAATACTGTTTCTTCTTTACTCATATCTTTCTCCTTTCCTAGAATGGTAATTCGTCTTTTTGATATCTTGCAGCGAATCTATCAATGTTTTGAATAACATTTAATGCTTGTAAATATGCACTTCTTCCTTTTTTTCCATTAACTTCCCAATCATATGGTCTAAGATCTACATCTACGCTTTTAATATCTACTTCGTCTAACATATCAATAGTGTCTTCATTTAATCTAGTAACTTTATCACCACTTACTAAATATATACCTGGTCCTCTATGATTAAATTTTATTTTTACTGGTAAATACATAAATGGTGAATCACCATCTTCTCTTGGTGGTTTAATCTTTACAGCCCAACCATCTTCAATTAATTTATTTGCAATATCCTCATCCGGAATAAGTACTGCAAAATTTCTATCACCTTCCCTATTGTATTTACTGCCTTGACCAGCAAAATTTCTAAATATGATTCTTGCGTCTTCTATTTGAAGAACACCTCTTACAAAATCAATTTTCATAATTTTTAAAACTCCTTTCTTTTTATAATTCTTGAATAAAAAATTTAGAGTCTTATTCAGACTCTTTAATATTATCTTGAAGTGCTTCTAAATTTGACTCCATTTGTTTAGCAAGTTTTTTGAATTTATGCTCTCTATATTTATTTCTTATACCCTCTACTGCTGATGCACCTAATTGAACTGTAACTCCAACAATTGCACCGGCTACAGCCATAAGTCCTAAATATTTTCCAGTGTTTAACTTACCATCTTGGTCATAAATTTCCATTTTTTTCATAAAATCACTTCTCCTTTCTATTATAGTGCTAGTTTATTTCGCGTTTACATGTCCTCTAATATCATAGCCTATTTCACATTCGTGATTTTGAAATTTTGGACAATCCCAACATGTTTCATATTTATTATCTCCACATGGAGGATATGGTTGTCTCTGAACAGGCGACACATCATTAGAAACGAACCACTCAAAATCTCCATATTTAGATATTGTATCGACTGCCTCATCCACCAATTTATTATAATATGATTTGTCGATAAATTCTTCATTAGAACCCCTTACCATTTCGGATTCTAACCATCTATATCCTTTTGAACCTGTAGCTGAATAATATTTACCATCTTTTTCTCTAACTAATAAACCTCCACCATGTTCTGGAAGTATTGGACAGAAACTACCAACTTTACCAACAAAATGATAATCATGTCCTTTATCTATTAATGGTTGAAGTTCTTCTTTTGCTGAATTAAATTCTTCTTCAGATATAAGATTTTTCTTATATTGAGATTCAAATCTTTGTAATTCTTTTTCATATTGAGAAACATCTGGCAAATTTTCATTTAAATCTAAATATAAACTAGATGTAACAGATTTAGTTTCACACATATCTTCAAAATTGATTGGTTCTTCACTAAATAGTGTCTTAAATACATAAGGAATTTGAAATTGTGTACCCGTTGCCGTCCATTCTCCATCTTTTTCTTTTGCAATATATACTGCATCGTTTACTAGACACATCTTATCGTATGTAGCCTCATGTTCAAATGTATATCCATATTTTTTACCAAAATCCATAACAAACTGTATAATTTCAGGTGTTGCATCTGGTATTTTAATTGAATCTGTTTTAATATGAGCAACTGTAAATCCTCTTTCTTGCACTTCGTGTTTTAAATCTATCATGAACAAAGCTCCACGTTTCGCAACTATATTATCTTTATTTCTAATATCTCTAAAAGGATTATCAAAGTTTGCTGCTGTTAAACCATAAACTGAATTAATAACCGTTTTTAATGAATTCGATAATTGTTTAGATGTAATTTCTCCGCTTTTTACTTTTTCTACATAAGGCATTAATTTTCCGTCCATAATATTTGCTAAATGACCCCAATCTTCATGTTTAATATAAACTCTTCCTTCAACTAAATCTCTAAATCGTTTAGTATAATACGGACCAAATAAACATTCAGCAATATCACTATGTGGATGCATTGACGCTACATCTAATAAAGCTACATTACAATGTATACCTGGTTCAGCATAAACATAACCACCTTCTCCAACTTCTTCTCCTCGATATGTAGAAACCCCATTTTCATATTTATATCCAGGAAAATATGGAAGAAGTGATTTTGCTTTACCATGTTTTTGACTCATCATATCTGGACAAGCCATTTTTAAAAATGATTCTACTTCTGGATCCAAATAATCAACTGGTTCTGCTAAATTTCTATAACAAAATTGACTTTGTGGATTTCTCTCATGTCCAAATATAATTTTTGTTGACAATGTATTTGTTGTATCATTAACCGACATACCTGCTAAATCAGCTAATATTTGTCTTGCCAACCAATCACCTAATAAATAATCAAAAGACGCTTCGGTCGCTATAACATCATTATCACAATACTCTGCTACTTTAAGCCATAATTCTTCTGGTACTGGTTTATCCCATGGTAATCCTAATTCGGCATGATGTATACCCATTTCTATCTCTAATTTCTTAAGAGATTTTTTATTACCAGCAGAAGCAAAGTCATAAATATCAGTATATGATAAATTATAAGCTTCACCGAAGAAAGCATTTCTTTCTCCATTTACTATTCTTTGAGATAAATTAAATAATTGCATATTATCATAACCCATTAATCTTGCATATAACATATGATTATCATATCGTCTGCAGTTAAACCCTACTAATTTATATTGAAGTAATTCTTCAACATCTTCTGGTGTTGGGTTAATTAATCTAACAACTTTATTGTTCTTTCCTCGTTTTTTCCAATTGATTAAGAACAAATTCGGAAATACTTCAACATCATAAAATATAATTTGATCTTTTTTACTTTCAATTGGTTCTGATGGATCATCAGATTTAAAATGCATTTGCTTGACTAATTTAATACAATAATCTGCTTGATTTGTACTATTAGCTGCAAAAGCATATATTTCATTTTTCATATCAGAAACATCATATTTCATACCTCTTTCATATGCATCTTCTAATATTTTATAAATGAAATCTACACTTGGTTTAGTTCCAGGATGAAATTCTTTTTCCATATTTCGTAATATCATCCTTCTTAAACCCTTTTCACTTTTTATTACATTCGCGTTTACCATTTTCTTTTCTCCTTTCGTCGGTAATCCTGAACTAATTGTAGTTATCGGTAAATCATTACATTTAGTCAGTTTTCTACGAAGTGAGCTATTGCCAGTAAATACTTTTATTTCTATATTATCTGCATATACTCTACTTAATTGTGTTACATCACCAGTATAAATATAATGCAGATGTATACCAGCTCCACTTTTTGATAATTCAGCGTATGTAGCCGGCCATTTACTAGCTGCTTCCAAATTCTTTTCAAATGATTTATTACCATCTTTATCCTTTATATCAAAATCAATAACTATATGATTATCTGGTATTTTTACATAATGTATTCGTCCTGTGTTTAAATCTTTTAATTTTGTTGTGACATCAACCCATTTTTTATTTGGAGTTTCTTTTTTATTAGCATATTGTGCTGGACATTCTGAACACTCCTTATCAAATATAGATTCTTGTTTCTTAAAATCAATAAGATATTTAGAATCATTTTTCGAATTTTCTTTCCCGGGATTTTTCTTAGGTTGAATTTTATCATAATCTTCAAAAATATTTGTTTTGAAACCAATATAAATATGTCTTGGTCGATCACCATTTAATGGATCATTATATCGTTCGTGATATTCATTAAAATAATTTTTAAGTTCTTCCTTAAACACTCTTTTTGTAACTGGATAAGGAACTTTTGAATCTGCACAATAATTTTTATACATTTCCCAAGCTACATTCAAATTAGTCATATCTTCTTTTTTAAATATATGATATGCGTCTGCAACAAAATTATAAAAATCATTTGAAGCACCAAGCATAGATACTGGTATATAGTTATCGTATGCATTTGGATTTTCTTCATACACTTTTTTACAATAATATGCGATACCTCCTAATTCAAAGTCTATTTGTTTAATAAGTTTTTTATACTCAGATGTTGGAACTTTATTACCAGTTGGACTAACATCTATTAATCTTCTTATTAAACCAGATTTTGCATCTGTAATTTTTACAGGTTTATTAGTACCCATAAATAAGAAACATTTAAATCTATTTGAATATGTTGACTTAAATTTTTCATTTACAGTCATTAACTCATGAGATACTAAACTATTTAATCTAGTATTATCTTCAATTTTTGATAAATCGCCATCATGTTGTATTGCAACTAATGGATTCGATTTAAATGCTTCTAATGCAAATGAATTACTAGATGAACCTAATGCTTTTGCGTCAAATACTGAATAATATCCATCAAATAATTTTTGAATAATATTTAATACTGTTGATTTTCCTGTTCCGGCTGATCCATATAATACTATAAATTTTTGTATCGTTTTTGAATCTCCTGTAACTATACTACCAATTGCCCATTCTAATTTATGTCTTTCTTCTTTAGAATATAATACAGACATAAGTTTATCATAAGCATCAATATTACATTTTTCTAATGGATATGATAATTTTTTGCTCGCATAATCTTGTTTTATTGTTTTGGTATTTGAAAATATCAACGATTCATCTAGCATTTTAAACGAATCTCTTTTTTGTTTTTGACAATATTTATGCCATAAATCTATAATTCCAGAAGATGAATCCCATGTATATAATACATTTATCTTTAAATCTTGATGTGCTTCTCTATATTTTTCAGCATATTCTTTTATTTCATCATCGATTAAAGCTAGTGCGTCATCTTCGTTTGTAGACCATAATCCTGTTCTTTCATTCCATATGGCATAAAAATCACCACCTCGTATCATGAGATCTTGAGATTTAGGATAAAGTCGAAACTTTGGATATATATCTACTACTCCGTTTTTTGTAGTTTTTGATGATATCATTACAAAATCTAGCATTATGATACCCCTTTCTTTTAAAAACTTCGACTTTTATATAAATTTATTTAAGTACCAATTAACTTGAGTACCGATTTCGATTTGTGTTAGATCTTCTTCACAATTTCGTATATAAAATAATCCACCTTTTCCATCTGGACTATATTGTCTTTCTAGAAAAGTATATATTATATCATTTGCTTTTACTTCATCAAATATATCATCGGTCATATACTTAAGTCCAAGGTTTGACATCATTAACCAGAACCATTGATTTGTACGATCTCCATAACGTGGATCATCCATCATTGTTTCTTCTATTCGTATAGCTAATGCTATCATCATTTCTAACACACTACAGGGATCATCCAAAATATCAATAACTCTACTATCTTTAACAACATTTTCAAATCTATATCTAAGATCAATCCCGTCTCTAGCTCGGTTGAAATCATCACGAATATAAAAAGTAAATTCTGTCTCATGCAATAACATAAATAATTTTCTATAAGAAATACTATTTGCACGTCCTCTACAGACATAATTATATAACCATTCGAAATATTGATTTCTAATTTGATCTTCGAATGTTGTCATATATTATTCCTCCTCATAATAAGCTTCTTTGAATGTCTTATCAACCTTAATAACTTCATAATCTATTTGATTCATATCATCTCTAACATGAACGGCATCGTCTTCATACTCACCAATATGATCTAATGCTTCTTCACCCAATACATGTTCTGGAACAGCTATTGTATGATCTTCATTATCTACTAATGTTCCATCAGAATATAATGTTAAACTTCTAATTTCATAATCATTTTCACCAAATTCTTCTGGACTTATTACATAAGGTCCAACTAAATCTTTTTCGTCTTCTCTTATTTTTGCTTCTTCGTATTTATTATTTGGTTTATAATTATGTGCTATTTCATTATATTCGTTTTTATCTTCATTTTCGTCTGTATTAATATTTGCTATTTCTTCATCGTCTTTTTTAAATCTATCTTCTAGTTCTTTAAATCTATTAACTACAGATTCTATTTCTTCATTTGCAATTTGTCTATAATAATTTTCTGTTATTTTCCATGTAATAACAGAACCTATTCCAAGTCCTGCTAAAAAACATAAAACATTTTTCATTTTATTTACCTCCTAAATATAAATATGGAAAATTAAACATATCCTCTTCAATATTACCTGAAAGAATACTATCTAATCCTCCTCAAATTTTATCATATATTACTCCATCGACATTAAAATCTAATAATATATTTCTTTCTAAACCATTTACAAAATCTCTCTTTTGTTGATCGTGTAAATCGTAAATACCAAAATCAACATAATTATCTCCTGTTGGATTGTTTTCATCATATATCCATCCAACAACTTGCCCAGCTTGAGTCCTTGGAATTCCTAACATATCATATACTTCATTTAAGAACAAATATCCTTGATGTTTCAATACTTCATTTGCATAATCTTGTTGTTTTCTTAAAAACATTAAATTATATTCTGGATCCTTTGAATGTTCGTCTGTATTCCATTCATCAAAGAATTTTGCATATTCACTAATTCCTTCTCCTGGCTTTTTATCTTCTGATATTTCATAAACTTTCTTTTTTCTAGTTTTTTCATTACCATCTTTATCTATATATTTTTCTTCAATTTGTTTTGCTTTTATATTATGTCTTAATTCTCTATCTACTTCCTCACCAAATCTTTCTACTACATTTTTTCTATAATTTTTGAATCCTTTATCAACAACTGTATAAGCTGCTGCTAATGCAACATTACGTTTATTTAATATCTTATATCCAGATATTATACTAGCTATAGATAAAGCTCCTAAAGCTATTGATGGTAAATATAATTTTGCTAATTTTACTCCTGTTTGTGCATATAATATTGTTAAATCTTTTTTCTTATCTTCTTCATTATAATCTACAGTTTCATCTTCAACACAATTATGAATTTGTTCTATTGTTTCATTTTTTTCGTCTAATATATCTTTTACTTTTAATGTTGCTTTACATGCTAATACTGTACTAACCACAGAACCAGCTATTCCAACACCCATTAATATTTTTGGACTATTCTTTTTTAATATTAATCCAATCTTATTTGTTGTTCTAATTAAACTTTGTTTATTCATTATTATCTTCCTTTCCTTTTCAATCTTATCGGTACTGGCATTTCTAAAACCCAATTATAATTATCATTTGGATATATTTTAGAATACCATAAATTTTTCCATCTTAATTCGTCATATTCGTTTTTATAAGTTCTTTTATTTTCCTTAAGCCATATATACCTCAATTTTGTATAAGACATAAAGCCTTTTTCTCTTATTTCTTGAGATATTTTTCTATGAATATCAAAAGCCTCTTCAAAACTATCAAATATAAATTTTCTTTTTATTCTTTCTATATTCATATTATCACCTCTTAATCAATTGGTACTGCTCTAGGCATTTTTATAACATAACCATCTCTAACACGCATTACTTCACCCGCTTTAACATTAGTCCATCCGTATTTATTATCAGTATAATCACCACTTATACCAATTAAATCATTCAAATCAGCAACACTTGCTACTCCATAAGTATCAATTAATTCATCCATTCTAGCTAATACTTCTTCGCCTTCACCTCTTGATTGTAATACTACATTATTGAATGCGAAAGTATTATAATTTGCTACTGGACGTCTATAAGAATCATTTCTGTCATAATAACTTCTATATGACACTCTTTCTGCAGTTGAACGTCCGCGTTTACCTCTTGACTCTCCATACAATATAATATCTATACCGTCTGTAACAATATCAGATATAGCTTTTTTCATTGCTGGAATTAATACATCCATAAAAACATAAGATTTTACATCTTTCGCATCTTCTGATATAAAACCTTTAAACATTTTTGAAAAGAAACCTTCTTTTTTCATCATAACTTTTCCAGTTACTACTTTTTCTACTTTTTTCTTTTCAACCAATGCTTTTTCTTCCTTATATTTATTAGAATTTGGTTTGTATTGTTCTAATGAATCCATTATTTTCTCCTTTCGTTTAATAAAAATAAAAAGAGAAGCATATCAATTATACTTCTCTTAAATGATTAATCTTGATTATCATTGTCAATTACTTCATAATCTTCGGCTTCATATTCATTTGAATTTTTACCAACTTTATATCCAAATAAGTACCCAATTAATCCAACACCAGCTACTAAAGCTGCTTTTCCTACTGTTTTAGCAACACTAATAACTTTTTGTTTTTTCTCAATTGTTTCTACTTCTTGAACCTCCTCAACTGTTGATAATTGATTCTCAACTACTTGATCCTCCAATACTTGTTTTTGTTCATTAACTTTTGACATAATAATTACTCCTTTCTTTTTTAATCTTTCATTATAGTGTACGTTTATTCCGCGTTACATTAATTTATCAAATTCGTATCTTGGTGAAATATCGTAATTTATTACGATACATGGTTCATCATTATCTGCTAAAGCTGTATCATATCTGACTTCAATCAATCCTTCATCAAGATTCCAACCCATAAAACTTCCATTTTTAGTAGATTTTAGGCCTAACTCATAATATAAATCATTAACCGATAAATAATGTTCAAATACTAAACGTCTATTTAATTCGTTTATTGTTTTTTTAATCTTATCAATATCTGATCTAAAATATCTTCCAGATAATGAATCCATAAATAATGTATTTCCTTTTGATGTTATTATTACTTGATTGTCTTTTAAATTATTATTATCTACTTGATCTTGAGCTACTTTTTCTTGTATTTCTTTTTCCTTTTTATCTCCTAAAGTATCAATTACTTTATTTCTATAACGTATTAATGCTCTTTCAGACATTGTATATGCAGCTGCTAATGCTGCTGTACGTCTTCTATTTATACTAGTTGCTCCAATAATACAAGATGTAGATGCAATGGTTAATAAAACTGATGGTAAATATGGTTTCCATGCAGCTTTTATTGTCTCTATTGGCTTTAACTCTTCTTCACCAAGACGTAACTTCTGATCATCAATTAACGATAATGCTTTAGGTGTAGCTTTTACAGCTAATATTGTAGATGTTATAAATCCGGCTATACCTAATCCAGTTAATATTTCAGGGCTATGCTTTCCTAAAAATTTTCTTGAATTATAAAAAATATCTTCAATTTGTTGTTTCATATTTACTCTCCTTTCTAAAAATTTAGAGTCTATTCAGACTCCTTTGTATTTTGAGATTTTTCCTCAAGCATTGCTAATCTGTTATCGATGTCATCAATTCTTTGCTCTTTTTTCTGATTATTAATTTCACCTAAAAATGCTACGCATGCTGCTATTCCTGCTGAAATTAATCCTATTATTTTGCTATGTTTTGATAATTTTTCTAACATATTAATGCTACCTCCTCTCTATTATAGTCTATGTTTATCTTGCGTTAACAAAGATATTCTAATGATTTTGGATATTTTATCGTTATAATTGTACATTCTAGACCATCATCCATAGTTATTGGTTCATATTCAAATCTTAATTTAATATCGTCTTCTGAATATATAGTATCACTATAAACATAAGACCATCCTAATTGCCAACCATATGGTGTTTTTGGTAATTCCAAAAAGTCGTACATTTCATTTAAACAAACATATCCATCTTCAGCTAAACAATCATTTAAATGTTGTTCTGCTTCTTTTACATCTTTTAATGTTGATTCAAAATATCTCATAGATTGATAATCAAAGAATAATTGTTTATCTTTATCTAATTCCATATTTTTATCAAACTTAGATTTGATGATTTCATGTTCAAAATCAACTACTTTTGGATCGTCTGGATACTGTTCTTGTATCTTTTTTCTATATTCTTTATAAGTATTATCTAATAACGCATAAGCAGATATTAAAGATGTCTGCGTACGTTTATTTAGATGATGAATACCAAATATACATAAAACAGTTGATAATCCAGAAATTGCTACAGGAATATATTGCTTCCAAGTATAATATAAAATATCTTTCTTAGTGAATTTTGGTGGGATTGCAACTGTATATGGGTTATTGTCAGCATAAACTTTTTCATGCTTTGTTAATTCTACTGTTTTGCCTTCGATTATTTTTACAGCTTTAATTGTAGAATTAATTGCTAATCCGGTTGTAATACCAACTCCAATTATACTTATTCCTGTTAAAATTGCAGATGAATGTTTTTCAATAAACTTTTGTAAATTATTCATGTTTACTCTCCTTTCTAAATATAATATTTATAAAAACAATAGAAGTACCTGTTCGATACTCCTATTTATTCTTATCTTTTTTCTTTGAGATAATCTTTTTAATTATCCATGCTATTATAAGTATACATACAATAACATCACCAAATATAATTATGAAACCAGCTCCGAATATACTAATAACGAATGCTGTTATCAATATTAATATAACTAATGTTATTAATAATACTAAAAATAAAAACATATAAATTACCTCCTATCTTTCTATTATAGGGATTGTTTATTACGCGTTATTTAAAAACAAATAGGAGAACAAGACGTTCTCCATTACAAGGACTCTTATTTTTTAAACAACTTAGGCATAAAATTACTTAATATACCTCTACCCATAGTGCTAGTCATTGTTGATTCTTTATCGAAATCAAACGATTTAATTGTAAAATAGACGCAACCTATAAAGTTTATACTAAAAGTTCCGATAGTAATTAGATTACGAATGAATTCGTTTTTCTTGTCAATCTCGAATTGCATATTTTTAATTTCTCTGTCGTTTCTTAATTGCTCAAGTTTTAGAAGTTCGTTTCTAATTTTATCACGTTCCTCTAATTTAATCTCATAAGTATCATCATCTTTTCCGATACATTTGATTTCTTTTTGAATCTCATCATAGTTAGCCCATATGGCTTCTCTTATGTTTCTTTCTTCCATATTTTATACCTCCTAAAAATTTAATGTGACAAATAATGCCCTTCTATTATAGGACATCTTCTTCACGCGAAATATCTGCGTCATGTGATACTAGAAATGTTACTTTATTAATTTCTGAATCAGCTATATGCTCATCTAGAATTGTAACTCTACACATTTTTGTTTTTGGATCGATTTGAATAACCCCTTTTATTGATCTATTTTGTTCTTTTACGAAATTTAAGACCCAACCTAATATTAAGCCAAAAATAAAAAAAATAATAATTAAAAGCATAGACATCTCTCCTTTCTAAATATTTCTATAAAAACCAAAAGGATTTGAAATCCGATTGGTTAGTCAACGATAACGTTTTCTTTTGCGAATATTACTGGTAAACCGAATAATAAAGTTACTATTAACACTGTAATATCTCCTGTTAATTTTAATGTAACAAGACCTATTAATATTAATAAACTTCCATATAGTTTATTCCTAAATAATTCGTGTTCTGTTAATCTTTTAACTCCCATCATAAATTTTCTAAATCCTTTGTTTTTTCCTAATTTTTTCATTTGACATTTCTCCTTTCATATCTTTCTATTATAGGGATTGTTTATCACGCGAAAAAGAATAGAGCCTAAGCTCTATCTATTAATGTATCAAGTTTATTATTGATTTCTGTAATAGTATTAACTAAATAATCATTTTGTTTTGCTTGTTCTAATAATAATTCTTTATAAGAATTGCTTATTTTAAGTAATCGTTTCATCATTAGCAAAGATTCATCATCCCAATCAATGATATCACCAAAAGTTTCATCATATTCTAAGATTTGTTCTCTGACCAATTTTTCGATTTCTTCATAATCTCCTATAATTTTTTTCATTAAAATTTCTTGATTTCCCATACTTATTACCTCCTTAATATCTTTCTATTATAGCCTATGTTGATCACGCGAAAAAACATAGAGCATTTGCTCTATATACGTTCGATGTGCATAACATCTTCCCTATCTTTAATTACGAGACGATATTTATTATCGACACAATATTTCAGAATTGTTATCCATTGTTTCTTTGTGACTTCTATTTCAATTAACCATAAATCATGTTTACCACTAAATTGATATCCACTTAATTCTAATTTATCAATTTCTAATGATCTAAACATTTTCAAAGTTGTTAATAAATCACACTCCTTTACTACAAATGATTTTCCTGAACTTGTAAATTTGTCAATAATGTTCATTTTATAATACCTCCTTAAATATTTTTCTATTATAGCATATGTTCATTACACGAATTGTTTTTCAAAAATTCACCACTGGGCAATTTTTTGGACTAAAATATCAATTTTATAGGAAAAATGATCAAATATAGACCAAAAATAGGCCTAAAAATGGTCAAATCGCCGTATACATACGAGGATCGATTTTAATCAAAAATACCCCTTTCATAAACAAGTTATATTCCTAAAAAATAAAAACGGCTTAAAATCGATTCTCATGCGTCGTTTTTCTGATGATTTGAAGAAAAATGGAAAAATAAGAGGATATGTCCGAAAACATATCCATTTTGAATTATCTTATCTATAGATCTTAAGTTTTTGTCCAATTCTAATTAGATTTGTATTACTTATTCCATTATCAGACGCAATCTTTTGATAAGATACTCCAAACTTTTGGCCTATACCAGATAATGTATCCCCAGCTTTAACCACATATGTTTCATATGATGGCTGAACTGAACTCGAATTAATCTTTAATACATCTCCTGGATGAATTAAATTCGGATTAGAGATATTATTATCTGCAGCTATCTTTTGATATGTAGTTCCAAATTTAGCAGCTATACCTGATAATGTATCTCCAGATTGAACTGTGTATGTTTGAACATTAGAAGATACAGAATATGCTTGATTAACTATTTTTTGAATAGCTTCATAACTATATCCTTCTGCTTCTAATCTTTCTTTTCTTTCTGGATAATCTCCATATTCACCAGCCATAACCTTCTTAGCCATTTCTTCGTTTGATAATCTAGATGGTTGTGGTGCTGGTATTGATGGTATAACTAATCCTGAACCATTTCCAACATATTTATCCCAAGCTGAAGCATCTCCATAGAATTCATCTAAGTCTAAATTTCCATTCCATCCATTCAATCTACCAGATGATGTCCATTGCCACATTGCATATCCATTCCAATATTTAACAGAAGGTTTAGATCCAGCATTAGACATGTCATAATTATAGTCTGGATTATAATCTCTGTATTTAGCAACCCATAATCCATAATTACCAGCAACTACTGAAGACCAATCATGTTTATTTACAACACTTTCAGACATATATATCATAGGTTTACATCTATAAGCTTCTTCTACTCTTTGAAGCCATTCTAATGCCCATGGAACATTATCAGTAATATTATCTTCCCAATCTAATATCGGAATAGCTTTACCAATATATCCTTGAGTATTTTGTATAAACCAATCAGCTTCTTGTTTAGCAGTATTATCTGAGTTATTAGAAAAATGATAGACCCCTAACTTCTTTCCTAAACTTAAAGCTCTTTGAAAGAATGTATTACATAATGGATCTACATATGATTTACCCTCAGTTGCTTTTATTATTACAAAATCACAATCTATTTGTGCTAAATCTAAACCTCTTTGATAATTAGAAATATCAATTCCTTTTAAACTCATAGTTTATTCTCCTTTCTGATTGTTGACACAATCTTTTTTGTAATTTTCTTTTAACATTTGATAATATAAACTAACATTAGGCTTTGAATCGTCTATTCTTATTTTCATTAATTCTTCATATTTTTTCTTTCTAGCCCCATTACCCTTATTAGCCGCATATGCTACAAAGACCCCTTCAATGGTATTACGTTGATCAGTAGTTATATAACCTTGTAACATGATTTCACTATAACATCTATCAATCATATAACCTAATATTTCTTTTATACCTAATGTAGTAGCATTCTGCTCTGTTTTAATATCTTTTCTTTCTGTTCTTTCTTCTTTAAGAAGCCAAACTAAATATCCCAATAATACTGGGAGTAAAATATAAACAATTTTAGTTATTACTTCAATTACCGTTGACATTCGTATTACTCTCCTCTGTTCTTTCTATAAATTTTGTAAAAGCTTGATGTAAACCTGTTGATGCTAATCCCATTAATGCACCATATACTATTGATTCTACTGATAGACCACCTACTATACAATTTAATATTGCACCTAATACAGCTAATACGCATGGTATATCATTATTATTTAACCATTTCATAAAACTTGCATGTTTAATTATATATCCAACTATTAAACAAGCAAGAACTACAACTAATACAAAGTGTTCTGTAACTACTGAAAAATCCATTTTGAAGTTCCTCCTTTTTATTATAATTTTGATAATGCTAATAAAATATAATTATCTTTTAAACCCTCGTTTGTTATAACATCTCTAACTTGAGTCATTTTAAATAAGCCCGTATCTATTTCTATATTTTCTGTAACAGGTTCCTCTTGCCCTTCTTCTGGTTCTACTGGAGCTTGTTGGATTTCAACCTGTTTAAATAGTATATAATCGTTTACTTCTATCTTATGTTCTTCGTCTTTAACTATTATGTAATCGTTTTCATTAAATTGATTGAAATTTGAAGTAGTTAATTTTATTTCATGCGTCTTTACCATTTGATAATCACCTCCTTAAAATATTTTGGAAATTGTACTGGCGGTACATGGGTGGCCTGGGGAAAAGGACGTGTGCCTGTGGGATTTAATAATTCAAATGATCCTAATTTCGGTAAATCAGAACAAATAGGTGGAGCATTAAATCAAGAATTAAGAGCTTTGATTGGTGCAACTCATTCGTCTACAAATAGAATTGGTTATTGTGCAGAATCAAAAGTCGATGGTCACAACTATTTATATTCTATAGCAGGAAATGATGTCGTTAATAATGTAACCCCAAGTAATATTAACCATTCGACATTAGTACTTAGAGATAATGGTATGAAACCGAACACTCTTCAGCCATTTATAGTTTGCTACATGTGGAAACGTACGGCATAGTCTTTAGATTAATGGGTGGCAATTGCTGGTAAATTCCTTATAGGAGTCGGTACACATACTGATACAAACGGTGATAAACGTACTTTATCTGCTGGACAAATAGGTGGTGAATATGGTCATGTTTTAAGTATTGATGAAATGCCTAATCATAATCATAGTATTCATGTTGCAGGAACAAGATTAGACGTTAATGGTGATAATAATTTTCGAGTTCAAGTATATACACCTACGTCCGGAGGTGATTTTTGGAATTTAGGTTTAGCTAGATCACCACAAGGTAGTCATGATGCTGCAATAACTGCTACAGGTAATTCAAAAAAACATAATAATATACCACCATATCTTGCTGTTTATATGTGGCAACGTACGAGTTAAGCAGTTCTTTTGAAAATATACACACAAAGATATGGTTGTAGATTGTTATGAGGTTCATTATTACCACGTACGTTCGTTTGATTAGGTTGAATATCTGCTTGGTTAGCTCCTTCTGTAGCTCCAGGATTTATGTTTCCATATGTAGGAGCTTGTTTCCATAAATTTTGAGTTCCAATAGTATGCGAATGGCTAGGCATCTCGGCAATCGTTAGTTTATGTGTTTTCTCTCCGCCTGTCTTTTCGGGAGTCTTGAAGTCATTATCTGATGTATTAACTCCAACAAGGCATCTTCCCTGAGCAATTGCCACCCATGTACCGCCAAATAACGTGCCAGGATTCGTAGACTTAACTGACATATAAATTGAGCCTACAGGATACACTGCATCCAAAAAGCTTTTAATTCCGCCAGGTGTTTTTAGTTTAAAATTCTTTCTAAATTGTACATCAAAATTATAATCAGCAAGATTATCTGCTTCAGCAACTTTACCAAACGCTATACCTTTTCCACCTTTTCTAACATCAATAGGATAAGCAATTGTACCAATTGACATATCTGATGAATATGTAGCATATGATGTGCCTTTAGAATCATAAATATAAACTCTAGCACTCCAAGATTGTTCTGTCGATATAGCACCAGAACCGACCACTTTTTTGGTTATAGTTCCACTTTTAGAAGAACTATTAGATAATATAGTAGTTGATTTCTGTGAACTAGAACCCCAGTTAGCAGTTTGAGGTTTCCATTGACATTGAATATAGACACCCGTTAAATCAGTAGCCCATTTAAAGTCATATCTTAAATATGTTCCAGATTCACTAATATTACCAGCCGAATCACATCTCGAAATAGTCAAATTTGTTATTCTAGGTCGAACATAAGCTAATTCCCATACTGCGTATAATGTAATAGCAGCATTAGCTGTATAATTAGCACCCGCTGCATATGTAACTGTTCCCTTATCGGCATTAGCTTTAGATGTAGCCCAACCCATAAAATTATAATCTGTTCTAACTGGTTTAGTAGTACTAAGTTTTAATGTTTGACCATATGTTTTAGTTTGGTCAGCTGGTGCCCCAGAACCACCATTAGAATTATATTTAACAGCCCAAGTATTGGCTTTCCATACAGCGTATAATGTGATATTTGCATCATTAGCATACCCTTGACCTGGTTGATATGCTACTCCACCTCCAGCAGAAGTAGCCCAACCTTGAAATGTATATCCGGTTCTAGTCGGTCTAGTTCCGCTTAATGTTAATACTGAACCATACCATTTAGTTTGAGCTCCTGGAGCTCCAGAACCACCATTAGCATTATATGAAACGGTATGTCTAGCTAATGAACCGACAGTATGACTTCCAGAACCAGAACTTCGTGCACCACTAATATATGATGAATCAGATCTTAATCTAGCACTGTAACTAACTGCATAATCACCTTGTCTTCTATCCAATCTATAATCAGACCATCCTAATTCATATTGACCCTGATTGTTTTGAAAGTTAATAGAAATACCATTAGCAACGAGTCTTTCTTCACCATTACATGTTACCCAACCATATACAGGAGACATATTATATCTCCATCCATTACATTTCCAATAACAATGAACCCTTAATGTATCAGCCCATCCATCAGAACCAATTAATTCAGCTCCAACATTGCATGCAAAATCATATTGTCCCATGTATATTCTCCTTTCTTTTAGGCAATATAAGTTAATCCCATATTACCAGATTCTCTTGTTTTCCAAATAAATCCAGGTCCAACAAATGTTTTTCCATCACTTGCTAAACCACCACCTATTTGAACATCATTTTGTATTACTGTCTTCAAGTTAAAGAATGCATCACCATTAGCAAAAGCAATAACTTCATCATTTTTCATAAAATCAATTGATTTGTTTGTAATTCTAACTTTAAATTCAGATTCATTAGAACCTAATATAATCGTTGGTGCTCCTTCGTCATCTTGACCTATACTAATATATGCGGTTTTAGTATCAAGTTTTGATATTTGCTCTTGTAATTCTTGTTTTAATGAATCAGATTCTTCTTTAGTTAATGTATCTTTTAAATCGTTTATTGCTTCATTTAATTTATCTGTAACTTGCGACATATCAATCTGAATGCCACCACTACCTTGCACAACAGAAACCATACCATTATCATCTTTAACAATATTAGATATTGTTGATTTTAATGTATCTATTTCTGTATATGCACCATTTGCTCTAGACAAAGCATCATTAGCTGTGTTTTGTGCATCTGAAGCTATTTGATCAACATCTTCGGGTGCTGGTGTCCAATCTGTATCTTTATTACCATATTCTATTTTTGGTGAAGAAATAGATATCGTTATTTCTTCTGATTGTGGTTCTATAACATAAAAACATGTTGTATGTTTTGTATTATTAGACCATTTATATTGTACTTTTATCTTTTTCCATTCAGTGGTTAGTTGATGATCTGTATGTTCACTTAATACTGTTTGAGCTTCAGCCAAAGGCTGCCATCTTAATTTTACAGACTTAGTAGCTTTAGCATAAAATGTAAAAGTATAAATACCATTTTTAGTCATTCTATCTAAAGACCCAACATTAGCTGAATAAGGATAATAAACCCCTCGATTAGTAGATGTAGTTGCGATTGGAATTGTAAAATTCATATATGTTCCAGATGGAACAGAACTATCCGATAAATTTATTTCCATATTTTTAGCTCCTCCAATTATAGCTGGTTTTGGTAAATCACCACTATTTAACCATAAATTTCTTCCACCTACAGTAATACCCTCGGGTGTAGCACCTACTGCATAAGAATACTTTTTACTTCCATCTGTATATGTAATTGTTGTTCTAGACCAAATATATGGTTTATCAGCTGTTGCTTTAGGAACTGAAGTAGACCAATCTCCACTTGGAATTGATGTACCATTAGACCATGCTTGATAGTCAACAGATGATGAAGCTATACCTAATCCATTTTCACCTTTATCGCCTTTAGGACCAGTCGCTCCTGTATTACCCATTTTAGCTACAGAATATACTTTTGATTTTGAGCCATCTGTATATGTAATAATAGTTTGTGTCCATAAATATGATCCTGCTGAAACACTAGGTATAGAAGTTTTCCAGCCACTTTGAGGAATACTTGTTCCACTAGTAGAACTAACATATGTAATTTCAGTAGACTTTATTCCTCTACCATCTTCTCCAGTATCACCTTTTGCTCCGGTTTCACCTTTATCACCTTTAGGTCCAGTTGCTCCTGTTTCACCTTTAATTTTAGTCCAACTATATTTTGTTGGATCTGTACTGTCAGCTTGAGTAAAATCAGTATATTGACCAATATATGTTTTATTAGTACTATCTG
>ERZ1643246.945-NODE-945-length-34054-cov-7.019736_pt1 | contig 34054 bp, 32 predicted proteins | sample MGYA00579265_ERZ1643246 | MGnify/ENA primary metagenome ERZ1643246 (study PRJEB29033, sample SAMEA4952261) | chicken gut metagenome | biome: Broiler Chicken; feature: Gastrointestinal Tract; material: Caecum | place: Ireland | collected 2018 | study: Broiler...
TCCGGTTCAGATCGATCCCCTGGCCATTTGCCTTCCAGCGTCTCAGATATTCCCTCTCCTGCCCCCGGCATTCCCTGGCCATTATCTCACGCACCAGGCAGCGGGTTTCCGGGCGCCGGCATCCCTCCAGCCCCATCTGGCTGATGGACACGCCGTCCGGATTTACCATGGGGACCAGGTGAATCATCACATCATCCGCCATCGTTTCATCTTTTTCCCAGTCCTTCAAAAATTGTGCTGCCTGCCGCATAACCAGCCAAGAAGCAGCATATTCTCGCCCATGAATGGAGGCATTGATCAGAATATGCCGGCCCGCTCCCTTCTTTCCAATAGACAGATGGTACACTCTGCGTCCATCCGGCGTCTCCCCCGCAGACTCTGCCTTTACCATCCCGTGAAATACTTTCTGCAGTATTTCAATGTCCTCCTCCATCATCTCATAAGTATATACTTCCGGATTTTCCTCTGCCTTTAAATTCATATTCTCGGTCTCCTCTTTCAATCTCAAAGGCTGTGCCCCAGTATCAGCAGGGCAGCAAAAAACGCCCCGCCGGGAATGTCCGGCCAGAGGCGTTTTCTTATCCTATCACTTTCTTACTCTTCTACGGGAGAGAACTGGTCCTTGCCTACGGAGCATAACGGACAAACCCAATCCTCCGGTACATCCTCAAAAGCAGTTCCGGCTGCTACTCCGTTATCCGGATCGCCTACCTCGGGATCGTAAATATAACCGCAGACATCGCATACATATTTCTTCATGGTTTTTCCTCCTGATGGTTTGTTTTCTTCTTTAGATGAACTTATGGTATCATAGTATGTTCCGTCTTTCTGTGATATATGCAACACTTTTAAATTTTTTTATCCGTACATCACCTTCCGGCATACTATAAACAGCGGAAACTGGCGGCCGTTTTTCTGTCTCCGCCAGTTTCCGCCCCCGTTTCAATTACTCGTCCTTAGCGGCAGCTCTCGCCTCGACCTCACGCTTCTGCACATCTCCGGGAGCCTGCTCGTAGCGGCTGAACTCATAGGAATACTCACCGATTCCTCCGGTCATGGAACGCAGGTCCGTATTGTATCCAAACAGCTCGGACATGGGCACATCCGCCTCGATGATCTGTTTGCCGTGATGGTCGGAGTTCATGCCCAGAACGCGTCCTCTTCTTCTGTTCAGGTCACCCATCACATCACCGGTAAACTTATCCGGAACCGTAACCTTCAGGGAAGCGATGGGCTCCAAGAGCACCGGATTGGCATCCATAAAGCCCTGCTTAAAGGCCAGGATGGTAGCCAGCTTGAACGCCATCTCGGAGGAGTCTACGGGATGGTAGGAACCATCCAGCAGGGTGGCCTTGATCCCAACAACCGGATATCCGGCCAGGGGGCCCTTCTGAACGCACTCCTGCAGTCCCTTTTCAACTGCTGGGAAGTAGTTCTTGGGAACGGAGCCGCCGAACACCTTCTCCTCGAATACATAGGGTTTCTCCAGATCGCCGGAGGGCTCGAATTCCATGATAACATCGCCGTACTGGCCATGTCCGCCGGACTGCTTCTTGTGCTTGCCCTGGACCTTGACTTTCTTGCGGATGGTCTCCCGGAACGCAAACTTAGGCTTGCTTAAAACCACCTCTACTTTGTAGCGGCTTAACAGCTTGCTGACCACTACATCCAGCTGCTGGTCTCCGATGCCGTACAGCAGGGACTGGCGGTTCTCCGCATCGTTGACTACCTTTAAGGTCAGATCCTCCTCCATCATGCGGGACAGAGCGGTGGAAACCTTGTCGTCCTCGCCCTTGTTGGCTGCCTTGTAGGCCATATAGGTATAAGGAGTGGAGATCTGAGGTTTGTGATACACGATAGGTGCGGTGCGCACTGCCATGGTATCGCCGGTCTGGGTCACGGTCAGCTTGGCCACCGCGCCGATATCGCCTGCTCTCAGCTCCGGCACCTCAATCTGCTCCTTGCCTCTGAGAATGTAAATCTTGCCGATCTTCTCCTCTGCATCTTTATTTACATTGTAGACAGTGGTATCTCCCTTTAAGGTTCCGGTACAGATCTTCATCAGGGAATATTTGCCGATGAACGGGTCCACAATGGTCTTGAATACTCTGGCGGAAAGGTTCACGTCATCGTTGTACTTGGCAGTAAAACGCTCGCCGGTGGAAACATCCACGCCGATGCACTCGAAGTGGTCCGGTGACGGGAAATACTTGTCGATTGCCTGGAGCAGGACTTTAAAGCCCTGGCAGTTGATCCCGGAGCCCATCATAACCGGTACAATGTCTCCCTCGATCACATGGGTCCTCAATGCGTTGGAAATTTCCTCCTGGGTAAATTCCTCGCCCAGGAAATAACGCTCCATATATTCCTCACTGGTCTCTGCAACTGCCTCCATCAAAGCGTCCCTGGCGATGGTCAGGTTCTTCTGAACATAATCCGGGATGGGGCACTCCTCGTAATCGCTGAAGGTGGTAAAACGGCGTCCTGCCATCTTTACCACGTTGACAAATCCCACGAATTTTTCATTTTCACGAATGGGCAGCTGGAACGGCGCGATCTTCCGGCCGAATCTGGTCTCCAGCTTTACAACCAGCTCACGGTAGCTGGCGTGGTCGTCATCCATATTGGTAACGAAAATCAAACGGGGCAGACGGTACTTCTCGCACATCTCCCAGGCTTTCTCCGTGCCGGGCTCGATTCCCGCCTTGCAGTTTACTACAATGATCGCTGCGTCCGCAACGCTGATCGCCTCCTCTACTTCTCCTACAAAGTCGAAATATCCAGGAGTATCCAGCAGATTGATCTTGATGGGGCCGTTCTCGCCCTGATACTCCAGGGGGATCAAGGCTGTGGAAATGGAAAACTGTCTTTTAATCTCTTCCTTGTCGTAGTCGCTGATGGTATTGCCGTCAGGCACCTTACCCATGCGCTTTGTAACGCCGGTTATAAAAGCCATTGCCTCCGCAACTGTTGTCTTACCAGCCCCTCCATGGCCGAGTAATACAACGTTGCGGATTTGCCTAGTACCATAAACGTTCATAAACTTCCCTCCTTGGATGAATGCCATATACACAAAGTGCCGGTATATGGGATTCTGATTTCATGGGTCTATTCTACTAAATTTTCCAGAATATTTCAAGGTTTTTATTAAATTTAGCCAATTTGCAGAGAATAAATGCCAAAATTGCAATACCGATCAGCGCTCCTGCTCCATCCACCGCCACATCAAAAAGGCGGCAGGCCCTGCCGGGCACAAAATATTGATGGAACTCATCCGTCACTGCATATCCCACAGATAAGAGCCACGCCCTCCGCCAGCATTTCGTCATGGTGCTGCTCGTCCCTGCATGCAGCGCTGCCGTCAGAAAAATAAGGGCACCGAGGACCGCATACTCAAATGTGTGGGCGGCTTTCCTGACAGGGAAATCTATGCGCTCCACCAGAGCCTTCTGTTTTTCCTTTGGCCATTCCGAAAAACCCGGGATCAGATTTTCGCACAGAATCGCCCCTGCACGGCTGCTGTCTTCTGTTGAATGCTGCGCATCCCGTGCGGAAAACGTGAAAATCACCGCCATCCATATAACCGTCAGAACTGTAAAAATCCATTTTCCATATCTCATACTGTTTCGCTTTTCTCCTGTGCTGCTGTCCACTATATTGCACTCAAGCTTACCACATGGCCGCTTTTCCGTCAATGAAGCTGCCGTTTGATAATGCGCGTCAAAGCGTTAAAGTTTAACGCAACAAAGTGTTGACATTTTCCTGCAAATCCCTTACACTAAAGTGGATTTCAAACAGCAGAGCAGTCAAAAAAGGAGGCTGACACCATGATCATTATTATGAAACCGAATTCCTCGGATGACCAGATCAAACGGGTCACCGATTTAATTGAATCCAAAGGCCTGACCCCCCATCTGTCCAAAGGCTCCCAGGTCACCATCGTGGGCGTGGTAGGCGATAAGACCAAGCTTCTCCACTCTAATGTAGAGCTTTTGGACGGCGTGGACAAGGTTGTCCCCGTCACCGAATCCTATAAGCTGGTCAATAAGAAATTCCATCCCGATGATTCCAAGATCCCTGTGGGGAACGCCCTCATCGGCCCCGGCACCCTGACGGTGATGGCCGGCCCCTGCGCAGTGGAGAGCAGAGAACAGCTGATGGAAACGGCCTTTGCCGTCAAGAAGGCAGGGGCCTCCTTCCTGAGGGGCGGAGCCTACAAGCCCAGGACCTCCCCCTATTCTTTCCAGGGTCTGGAGGAGGAAGGCCTTAAATACATGAAGGAGGCCAAAGAGGCAACCGGATTAAATGTCATCTGTGAGGTCACCAGCGCCAGGGCCATCGAGGCCGCTGTCCGGTACGTGGACATGCTTCAGATCGGTGCCCGGAACATGCAGAATTTTGAGCTTTTAAAGGAAGCCGGCAAGTCCGGCCTGCCTGTTCTCCTCAAGCGCGGCCTGTGCGCAACCATCGATGAATGGCTCAATGCGGCGGAGTACATCATCTCCGAGGGCAATCCCAATATCGTCCTCTGCGAGCGGGGGATCCGCACCTATGAGACTTCCACCAGAAATACCCTGGACATCAGTGCCGTTCCGGTCATCCGCCAGAAGAGCCATCTTCCGGTGATTGTAGACCCCAGCCATGCCACCGGCGTGCGTGCTTATGTGGCGCCCCTGGCGAAGGCGGCCGTGGCCGCAGGAGCCGATGGTCTGATGATCGAAGTCCATCCCTGTCCGGAGAAAGCCCTGTCCGATGGTCCCCAGTCCTTAACCTTTGACGCATTTGAACAGCTGATGAAGGAACTGGCTCCATACGCAGAGCTGGCCGGACGCACGATCTAGAGTTCACTTTCAGGGGGTATGCTTGATGAAACAGTTGGAAATAACCGATTCCGTCATCGGATTTATCGGGTTGGGGTTGATCGGAGGCTCCATTGCCAAAAGACTAAAAAAGGTCCGGCCCGATCTGACCGTTATGGCCTATATGCGCACCCGCTCCAAACTGGAGCAGGCGAAAGCAGACGGGGTGGTGGATGTGATCCTGGACGGCATAGAAGAGGAACTGTCCCGATGCGATTTGATCTTTTTGTGCACTCCTGTGGAATACAACGCCCAGTATCTGGCTGACATCCGGCCCTATTTAAAGCCCGGCGCTCTGATCACCGATGTAGGCAGCACCAAAACCAGCATCCATCAGGAGATCGAACGCCAGGGACTGACCGGCTCTTTTACCGGCGGCCATCCCATGGCCGGCTCTGAAAAAACGGGCTACGAGAGTTCCTCCGACCACCTGCTGGAAAATGCCTACTATATTGTCACCCCATCCCACGACTGCCATCCGGAACTTCCGTTTGAACAGCAGCCGGAAAACGTCCGCCGGATTGTGGCAGTTGCCCAGGCCCTGGGAGCCATCCCGCTGATTCTGGATTACCGGGAGCATGACAAGATCGTAGCTGCCATCAGCCATCTGCCCCATCTGATCGCCTCCAGCCTGGTACGGCTGGTCAAGGACAATGATTCCTCCGGCGTTATGAAACAGGTGGCTGCCGGCGGATTTAAAGATATCACCCGCATTGCCTCCTCCTCGCCGGAGATGTGGGAGCAGATCTGCATGACCAACAGCAGGCCGATTGCGGATATCCTGCGCCAGTACATCGGTTCTCTCAGCGAAATCCTGAAGGAACTGGAACATGCTGACAGCTCCGCCATTTACAGCCTGTTTGATGTGTCCCGCTCCTACCGGAACTCCATTACGGACCGGGCCAGAGGCTCAATCGAGCCTTCCTATGAGTTCTCTGTGGATGTGGTAGACGAGATCGGTGCGATTTCCACCATCTCTGTCATTCTGGCGGCCAAGGGCATCAGCATCAAAAATATCGGCATCAACAACAACCGGGAGCAGGGGGAAGGCGCTTTAAAAATCGCCTTTTACGATAAGGCCTCTATGGACGCAGCCTGGGAACGGCTGTCCTACTACAAATACGAGCTGTTCCAATAGCGTCCGGCACCTGCCGGCAGACCGGATGAATCATGGAAATAAGGGAGATTTTCAAATATGGAATTTACGAAAGCAACAAAAGGATTGAACGGGAGCTTATCCGTTCCGGGAGATAAATCCATCTCCCACCGCGCCGTGATGCTGGGCTCCATCGCCCGGGGCACCACGGAAATCCATCATTTTCTGCAGGGAGCGGACTGTCTGTCCACTATCTCCTGCTTCCGCCGCATGGGCATAGAGATTGAAAACAGAGGGGATGTGGTTCTGGTTCACGGAAAAGGCATGCGGGGACTGTCCGCTCCTTCCGGGATGCTGGACTGCGGAAACAGCGGCACTACCATGCGCCTGATGTCCGGAATCTTGGCGGCCCAGCCCTTCTCCTCCACCCTTACCGGAGACGCCTCCATCCGGAAGCGCCCCATGAAGCGGATTATGGACCCCCTGTCCCAGATGGGTGCCAAGATCTCCAGTATTCATGACAACGGCTGCGCTCCCCTGCGTGTGAGGAGCAGCCGTCTCCATGGAATCCACTACAATTCTCCCGTGGCCTCCGCTCAGGTGAAATCCTCCGTTCTTCTGGCCGGACTCTACGCGGAGGGCGCCACCAGCGTCACGGAGCCTGCCCTCTCCCGAAACCATACGGAGCTTATGCTGCGCTACTTCGGCGCTCAGGTCACCTCCCGGGATACGACCGCTTCCGTGGAGCCCGCTGAAGAACTTTACGGTGCGAAGGTGGAGGTACCCGGGGACATCTCCTCAGCTGCCTACTTCATTGCAGCCGCCCTCATGGTTCCCGGTTCTGAGGTTTTCATCCGGAATGTGGGCATCAATCCCACCCGGGACGGCATTATAAGAGTCTGCCAGGCAATGGGTGCCGACCTGACCCTGGAGAATGTGCGAAGCCAGGGAGCAGAGCCCACAGCGGACCTTCTGGTGCGCTACAGCAGCTTAAAGGGCATTGAGATCGGCGGAGCGATCATTCCCACTCTCATCGATGAGCTCCCCGTCATTGCCGCCATGGCCTGCATGGCCCAGGGACAGACCATCATCCGGGATGCCGCAGAGCTGAAGGTGAAGGAGTCCAACCGGATCCGGATCATGGTCGAAAATCTCGCCGCCATGGGGGCAGATATTACGGAGACAGAGGACGGCATGGTCATCCAAGGCGGCCGGCCCCTTCACGGTGCGGAGATTGACAGCCATCTGGACCACCGCATCGCCATGACCTTTGCGGTAGCGGCTCTTACGGCCGATGGAGTGACAAAAATAAAAGATGCCGACTGTGTCCGTATCTCTTATCCCGGTTTCTATCAGGATCTTTCCCGGCTTCAGGAGGGGTAATCCCCTCCTGACCAGTCCGGTCACTCCTGATCTTCTTTCCAGCGGCGGATTTCTTCCAGCCGCTTTTTTGTTTGCTTCTCCTGCCCCTCCTCTGTGGGACGGTAATAGGTCCTCCCTGCCAGAGAATCCGGAAGACACTGCATCCGGGCCATCTTTTCCTTCGTGTCATGGGCGTACACATAGCCCTCCCCATAGTGAAGTTCCTTCATCAATCCCGTGGGGGCGTTGCGGATGTTCAGGGGAACCGGCTCCGCCAGCATGTTCTGAGCGTCCTTCTTTGCTTCCTCGTAGGCCACATAAGCAGCATTGGACTTGGGGGCCATGGACAGATAGATCACCGCATGGCTTAAATTCACGTTGCACTCCGGCATCCCCAGAAAATGGCAGGCCTGATACGCCGCCACCGCCAGAGGCAGGGCCTGACTGTCCGCCATGGCCACATCCTCACTGGCAAAGCGGATCAGACGCCGTGCAATATACAGCGGTTCCTCCCCCGCTTCCAGCATTCTGGCCAGCCAGTAAACCGCCGCGTCCGGGTCGGAGTTGCGCATGGATTTGTGGAGGGCGGAGATCAGGTTGTAGTGCTCCTCCCCCTTTTTGTCGTAGAGAAGGCTCTTCTTGCCCAGGCATCGTTCCAGGATCTCTTTGGTCACAACGGTTTTCTCTCCGTCCATCTGCCCGTTGGTCACCGCCATCTCCAAAAGGTTGAACCCTCTCCTGGCGTCCCCGTCCGCGAACTGTGCGATCATCTCCAGCATCTCATCGGTAATCTCCACCTTCAGATAGCCCAAACCTTCAGGGCTTTTCAGGGCCCGTTTTAAAAGCTGGCAGATGTCCTCCGCCGAAAGGCGCTCCAGCACAAAGACCCGGCACCGGGACAAAAGAGCGTTGTTGATTTCAAAGGAAGGATTTTCCGTAGTCGCGCCGATGAGAATAATGCTTCCCTTCTCCACATAGGGGAGAAAGGCATCCTGCTGGGCCTTGTTGAAGCGGTGGATCTCATCCACAAAAACAACCGTCTTTTCTCCCATCCGGCGGCTGTTCTCCGCCTGGGTCATGACCTCTTTGATCTCCTTGATTCCGCTGGTAACGGCGCTGAAATTGATAAAACGGGCATGGGTCCTGCCGGCAATGATCCCCGCCAGGGTGGTCTTGCCCACCCCAGGCGGTCCCCAGAAAATCATAGATGGAATCCGGTCCTCCTCGATCATGCGGCGCAGGATCCCATGTTCTCCCAAAAGCTGTTTCTGCCCGGCAAAATCCTCCAGCCGCTCCGGCCTCATGCGGCTGGCCAGGGGCTTGTACACGTCCCTTACGTCAAATAGCGAAAGCTGCTGTTCCATGTCTGCCTCCCGTCAAACAAGCTCTATCCCAGGGCCACATCCAGAATCATCATGCATACAAAGCCCACCGCGAATCCTATGGTTCCAATATTCGAGTGATCTCCCTCCGCCGATTCCGGAATCAGCTCCTCCACCACCACATAGATCATGGCTCCTGCGGCAAAAGCCAGCAGGTAAGGAAGGGCTGGTCCCAGAAATCCGGACAGAAGGAGCATGGCGGCTCCTCCGATGGGTTCCACAATCCCGGAAAGCAGTCCGTAGAGGAACGCTTTCCCCCTGCCGGATGTCTCCTTTAAAGGAAGAGAAATGATCGCTCCTTCCGGGAAGTTCTGAATGGCAATCCCAAGAGACAGGGCCAATGCTCCCGCTGCCGCAATCTCGCCGCTCTCTGTCAGAAGCCCTGCCAGCGTCACGCCTACTGCCATTCCCTCCGGACTATTGTGAAGAGTGACCGCCAGCACCAGCATCGTGCTCTTTTTCAGGCTCTTGTTCGGTCCCTCCGGCTGGTCGGAATCCAGATGAAGATGAGGGATCACCCGGTCCAGAATCAGGAGAAAGGCGATTCCAAAAAGGAATCCCGCCGCAGCCGGCAGAAATGCCAGCCGTCCCATCTCTTCGCTCATATCCATAGCCGGGATCAAAAGGGACCACACGGAAGCTGCAATCATCACCCCTGAGGCAAATCCCAGAAGCGCTTTTTGAACCAGGGGCCGGATTGCATTTTTCAGGAAAAATACGCATCCCGCCCCGGCAGTCGTTCCGATGAAGGGAATCATCAGACCTAAAATAATCTGCTCCATGCCGCCTCCCTAGATGTCGTATCCGCGCAGAACCAGGTAATCCTTGATCAGGCGGATCATCTGGTCATAGTCGATGCGGCTTGCGTTGATGGGAAGGTCATAGCTCTCCATATCCATCCACTCTCTCCCGGTAAAATACCGGTGATACTCCGTCCGCTCCTTATCGATGCGCTTCATCCGGCGCAGAGCTTCCTTCTCATCCACCTGGTCCACCTCGATTACGCGGCGGATTCTGGTCACGGTATCGGCATACACGAAGATGCGGATGACATCCTCCAGGCAGTCACTCAGCACATAGTTGCCGCAGCGCCCCAGAATGATGCAGTTTTCCTCCTTGGCCAGCTTGCGGATCACCTCCGACTGAAACCGGAACAGGTTTTCCGGCGATGTCAGTTTTTTCGAGCTGTCCCGATTGGGCTGGGACAGATCGGGCTTTAAGCTGGTCACAATGCGGTACAGAAGTTTATTGCCCGCCTTCTCGTCTGCCAGGCGAAAATACTGCTCCCCTATGGCACTGGTTTCCGAGGTCATCTTCAGGATCTCCTCATCGTAAAAGTGAATTCCCAGTTCCTCCGCCAGACGTTTTCCCGTAATCCGTCCTCCGCTTCCATACTGTCTTTCGATCGTAATTACAAAATGCTTTTTTCCCATGACTTTCTCTCCTTTCATCCAGCCTTACTTCACGTCAATCTGGCACATTCTCATGGTTTCCAGCGCCGCCTCATGACTGTGGGGCGTCACGCCGGCACAGCAGGTACTGTCCACCTGGATCAGGGTTTCCGGAAGTCTGGCTTTCAGCAGCAGCGCATTGGAAACCACACAGATATCCGTACACACTCCAACCAGTTCGATCTGGTCATATTCTCCCTCCGCCGCATAAGCTGCACATTCCTGGCTTCCAAACGTATGCTTTTCAAAGCGCTTTCCCTCAAATTTTTCCAGCTGCGGACAGAGCTTCCAGCCCTCCGTCCCCTTGATGCAGTGGGGGACCGGAAGCCTGCGTCCTTCCTGAGTCTCACTGTAATTTTCAAAGTGGGTATCCAGGGTGAAAACCACCTCGTCCCCCTGTCTCTTGTATTCCAAAACCTTGCGGACTACCGGCTCTACCGCCTGTCTGGCTTCCTGGGTCCCCAGGCTGCCGGTGATAAAGTCGTTCTGCATGTCCACTACGATGAGCAATCGTTTCATGGTGTCCTCCTTCTGTTGCCAAAATCCCAATCTTTTATTTTGGGTACTTCTATTATACGATAGTTTCCCTCCTTCTGCAAATTTTTTCTAACAGTCCGGACCGCAGGCAGATTGGTGGAGCAAGATATTTCCTATTGACAAAACCTTCTTTCTGTATTAGGATAAATACCAAGTGAAAAACAAAACCGTTGAGAAAGAGGAGTAGGCTTTCAAAGCGTTGAATCACAGAGAGCCGCAGGCGGTGGGATTGCGGTATGAAACGGAAAGCTGAATGGACTTTTGAGGGCAGTCTTGAAAAGGCATCCGCCTCGTAGGGATTGACGGACTCCGCCCCCGTTAGACAGGCGGCACATATGCTGGTATGTGGAGAGTGGACTGTTGCAGTCAATTTTGAGTGGCACCGCGGATTTAATTCGTCTCAATTACAACTTCGGTTGTAGTTGGGATTTTTTTTATTCCAAAGGCTGTTTCCCGTCTCCCGGACCACCGGTACATATTTCAAAAACAGGAGGAACAAAATTATGAAGAAAACCATCGCAATGCTTTTAACCGCAGCTTTAAGTGCATCCCTGCTGTCCGGCTGTGTCACCAAGGTTTCCGATGAAACCGCTGCCTCCGGCGCAGAAACAGAGGCCTCCGCTTCCACAGAGGCAGAGACCACCCAGGCGGAGAGCTCCGGCGAGGCCGGCAGTGAAGCTTCTTCCCAGGGTGCCGACTTAGCGGAGGGTTCCTACACCATCGGCATCGGCCAGTTCGCAGAACACGGCTCCTTAGACAACTGCCGGGAAGGCTTCCTCTTAGGGCTTGCAGAAGAAGGCTTTGTGGAGGGTGAAAATCTGACGGTCCTTTATCAGAATGCTCAGGCAGACGGAGCCAACGCCAGCCAGATTGCCACCAACTTTGTGGGCAGAAATGTAGATTTGATCTGCGCCATCGCCACTCCCATGGCTCAGTCCGCATACAGCGCAGCCATGGAGACAAACATTCCGGTTATTTACACGGCTGTAACAGACCCGGTTGCCGCTGAGCTCGCCACAGAAGACGGAGTCCCTGTAGGCAACATCACCGGCACCAGCGATGAGCTCCCGGTAAAGGCACAGCTGGAGATGATCCGTCAGATTCTGCCCGATGCCAAAACCATCGGCATCATGTACACCACCAGCGAGGTGAACTCCGAATCCACCATCGCCCAGTACAAGGAACTGGCTCCCGATTACGGCTTTGAGATTGTGGAATCCGGAATCTCCTCTTCCGCTGATGTTTCTCTGGCCGCCGATTCCCTCTTAAATCAGGTAGACTGCATGACCAATCTGACCGACAATACGGTAGTTGCCTCTCTTCCCGTGATCCTGGATAAGGCAAACGCCCTGAACATTCCGGTATTCGGAAGCGAAATCGAGCAGGTGAGAATCGGCTGTCTGGCCGCCATGGGACTGGATTACATTGAGCTTGGAAAGCAGACCGGACATATGGCCGCACAGGTATTAAAAGGCGAGGCTGAGGCCAGCCAGATGAACTATGAGGTAATTGAGGAAGCCGCTTTCTACGGCAATTCCAAGGTAGCTGAGAACCTGGGCATCACGCTTCCCGAGGAGCTGACCAGCCAGGCAGTAGAATTATTTGACGATATCGCGCAGTAAAATCGAACTTGGAGGACGATCATGTTAACAATTATACTGGGTATTTTTGAGGAGGGACTGGTATACGCCATTATGACTCTTGGCGTATACATCACCTACAAGATTCTGGATTTCCCGGACCTTTCCGTGGACGGCACCTTTCCACTGGGAGCAGCCATTACAGCTGCCGGCATTGCCAACGGCTTCCCGGTCATCGGCTTTGTCTCCCCGGTCCTGGCTCTGGCTCTCTCCTTTTTCGCCGGGGTCCTGGCCGGCTGCATCACCGGACTCATCCATGTAAAGCTCAAGGTGCGGGACCTTTTCTCCGGCATCATTGTCATGACCGCCCTCTACTCCATCAATCTGAAGATCGCCGGGAGAGCCAATCTCCCCATTTTCAGCCAGGATACCATCTTCCGCAACGAGTTCCTGGACCGCGTTGTGCCTGATGCGCTAAAGCCCTATACGGTTTTGATCATTCTGGTTCTCATTGTGGCCATCTGCAAGATTTTTCTGGACCTGTATCTAAACACCCGCTCCGGCTATCTGCTGCGGGCAGCAGGGGACAACGATGTGCTGGTCACCTCTCTGGCCAAGGACAAGGGCTTTGTGAAAATCATAGGACTTTCCCTGGCCAACGGGTTCACTGCCCTGGCCGGAAGCATCTACTGCCAGCAGAAAGGCTTTTTTGAGAGCTCTCTGGGGACCGGGACCATGGTAATCGGCCTGGCCAACGTCATCATCGGAACCCAGCTGTTTAAGCATCTGGGCTTCTTTAAAGCTACCACCGCCGTTATCTTCGGCTCCATCATCTATAAGGCATGCGTCTCCATCGCCTTAAATCTGGGCGGTCAGTTCCGCATAGGGGATTACCTGATTACCATTCCCATTACCGCCTCTGACCTAAAACTGATTACCTCTATCCTGTTTTTAGTGATCCTGGTAGTCAGCAACAGCAAGAGAAAGAAGGTGAAGGTCCATGCTTGAGCTGAAGCATATCCATAAATATTACAACGCCGGAACGGTAAATGAGATGTGTCTCTTTCAGGACTTCAATCTGACCATCAAGGACCGCCAGTTCGTCTCCGTTGTAGGAAGCAACGGTTCCGGAAAAACTTCCATGCTGAATTTGATCTGCGGAAGCATTCCCCTGGACGAAGGGCAGATTCTGATCGGCGGAAAAGATATTACAAAGATGCCGGAGTACAAACGGCAGCGCCGCATCGGCCGGGTTTACCAGAACCCCGCTATGGGTACCTGTCCTTCCATGACCATTCTGGAAAATATGTCCCTGGCGGACAATAAAGGAAAATCCTTTAATCTTCGTCCAGGTACCAGCCGGCAGCGCATCGAGTATTATCGTGAAAGCCTCCGCTCCCTTGGACTGGGGCTGGAGGACAAAATGGACGTAAAAGTAGGTGTCCTCTCCGGCGGACAGCGGCAGGCCATGGCCCTTCTGATGTCCACCATGACCCCCATCGAATTTCTGATCCTGGATGAGCATACTGCTGCCCTGGACCCGAAAACTGCGGAAACCATTATGGAGCTCACCGGAAAGATCGTAAAGGAAAAGCAGCTGACCACCATCATGGTGACCCATAACCTGCGGTATGCGGTGGAATACGGCGACCGGCTCCTGATGATGCACCAGGGGGAAGCGGTTCTGGATGTAGAAGGAGAAGCCAAACAGCAGATTGAAATCGACCATCTTTTAAAGAAATTTAATGAGATCAGCATTGAGTGCGGCAACTGACGCCGCAAAAAAAGCTCCGCCCGTGGATCTGATTCCACGGAGGAGCTTTTTTCATATCTCTGTTCGGTTGTTCTTACTGCTCTTCTGAGGCAAACAGCACAATCTTTGAAGCGACATTCTGATCATCGGACCAGATCAAGCACTTCTTGCCCCCGCTCAAGTCGGACAGGGTCACAATATTCCGGGTCAGGTAAGGAAGGATCTGGCAGTCCTGGGAAATCTCAAACTCCACTCCATCGGTAGTGGTCAGCACTGCTGAACCGGAAGCCGCATCTGCTACCACACTCTTGATCTCCACATAATCAGGAACCTTAAAGTCCGCCGGGATCTGGCAGAGAATCAGCTCTGCATTGGTAATAGGCGGAAGGCTCATGGTCATGGCCGGTCCTACGTAAGCGTAAATGGTACTTCCATCCTCCAGGTCATCCGGCTGAACCGGGTATCCGTTTACCGCGTCCAGAATCAACGTATCGTCCGAGATATTCAGAATCACCTCCCCGGTGTAGGTGCCTGTGGATGAGTTTTCGGACGGTGCGCTCTCCGGCTGGCTGTCAATGGACAGGCGGCCGTCCTCTGTGTGAGTCACAGGTCCCTGGAGGATCACAGGACTCAGCACCGGCGCCGGTGTCTCCTCCAGGCTCTCAATGGTACCTTCCACAGTCTCAATCACTGTCGTTTCTTCTGTTTCCGCAGGCCCTGCCGACTCCACCGTCTGCTCCTGCGCGGAAGCAGATTTAGGCTGAGCAGAACATCCGGCTCCTCCTATCACGGCAGCGGTCAACAGTCCTATTGCAAATATACGATTTTTTCTCATCGATCATTCTCCTCGCTTTCTGTTCCGGCAAAATTTGCGTCTTTGCTATCCTGCCTTTACACTTAGGAGTATATATGATAGGCGCGTATTCTCCAATAAACTTTTTCTTAAAATTTCCTACGAAATTAATAGCATTAACATAAAATCAACACTTTTTAGCAAAATCACGCTGATACTTTTTCCAAAAGTCCCGCAGCTGTTTGCTGTTACGGATTTCGGCGATAATATCCGGGTACACCTTCAGCGCTTTGCAGCTTCCGCGCTTGTCCGCTGTCTGCAGCAGTGCTTGCCTCAATGTCTTTGTATCGCACTCTGCGCCGCGCAAAGCATACAAAACATGTATGTCGTAAAAATCCCTAGGTCGGGTATTAGCAATACTCCGTGTCAACACCGTTTCAATCTTCTCCGCCAACACCGTTTCAATGTTATACGCAAGAATGCTGATTGTCCGGTCATCAAACAGCAGAGAGAAGGTATATTCAATCTCTCTCGGAGTAATAACATCTCCAGTTGTCACATCTACGGTCAATGGAACACAGATCGGCGGGTAGTTGGCTTTCAGCCGGACACGAATGCCTGGATAGTCGTCACCTTCGCGAATATCAGAAATATCCTCCATCTCAAACTTTACATCATCGGCAATTTCCATAGTACAGATTTCTCCGAATATCTTACGTATCGATTCATGCGTATGTGTAAATCCTTTGACAGAGCAATTCGTTCGAGCAGTCTTTCCAACATATAATTCTGCATAACAAGCTGAGCAGAAATATTCTTCTCCACCGCTTTCTTTTTGATAAGCGCTTTTAATTGCATAGCATTTTTTGTCATCATAATAATATCTCCATATAACGCAGCACTTTAGGCTTTACATGAAGTTGCTCTGCATATAGCATCAGTTTGTGTATGTCCTTTACTTTGGAAGCCGCATACCGCTTCATTGCAACACTCACAATCTGAATATCGCTGCCGCTGCCGCGCAAGATATCGCACAATGTTCTTTCAAGATCATAGACATGGATAGGGTTTCCGCAAGGGGAACGCATTTCAATCATACCAAATGAATAATTCTCCGGTACAACACGTTTAATCATGATGCCTTCCTGTTTCAGCGATGGTGAATTATAACCTTTAGGAAATGTCATCGTATATCGCGCCGGAGTACGATCAGAATATCCCAGCAAATACAGTGCGGTATCGTGTGAATATATCCCACGTCTATACTTGCGCTGCAGGAGATAAAAATCATCTTCCCACACATCATTGCGCGCATACAGGCCGCGCCCGAAACGGTAAAGCTCTCCGTTCTCTACAAATTCCTGCAATATACTACGATGCAGCCCTGCTTCCGTCACCTGTTTTGCAGTAACTGTTCCGTCTGGTGATGCTTCCAATAGCTCTTTGATCTTTTCTTTATCAGCCATAGATTTCACCTCGCTTTTTGACAATGACACATTATATTATATAAAAATAATGTGTCATTGTCAATATAATACAACTATTTCATACTGACCGCACGATAATAAACAAAGGTTGCCGCGTTTTAAGCAGCAACCTTTCGCAAAAGTTTCTATGATCCGTTCATTGATTACCGAGCCATCTCACTCTGAGGCCCCGTCTGATTGTGAGCCTTGATAATCGTCTCAATCTCATCCAGATTGGAGGATGGAAGGTCTCCGGGAATGGTATTCTTTACCGCCGCCGTTGCATTGCCGTAAGCCACTGCTTTGGCGCAGTCGCCGCCGCTGGACAGCAGGCCGTAGAGAGCTCCGGATATGTAGGCGTCGCCGCTTCCGATCCGGTCTACTACTTCGATGTCCCGGTACGGCTCCTCCTCATAGAATTCATTTCTGGCCGCATCGTAAATCACGGAGCCAAAGGTATGGCGCTTGGGGCTGTGGACAATTCTCTGAGTGGACGCCACAATGGAGATGGGGAACTCTTCCGTAAAGCTCTTCATCATCTCTCTTGCGGTTCCCTCCTTCTTGAAGGTCAGTCTTGCCGTATCCTCGGAGCAGAAGAAAATATCCACATAGGGAAGGATCTTCAAGATTGCTTCTCTTGCCTCATCACCGCTCCACAGATTTGCCCGGTAATTTACGTCAAAGCTCACCAGGGTTCCTGCTTCCTTAAAGCGCTTGATCATCTCTATGGTAGTCTCCTGAATCCTTGGACTCAGGGCCAGGGTGATCCCAGTGGTATGGAAACATTTGGAAGCCGTGTACACCTCCTCCGGAATTTCATCCAGGCTCAGGGAGAAGAAGGAGCTGTGCTTCCGGTCATAGATCACTTTGGGCTTTCTGGGGTAAGCGCCGTTCTCATAATAATAGATTCCCAGTCTGGCCTCCGCAGAATGGTCATACATAAAGAAATCATCGCTGACGCCGAAGGAGCGGATTTTTCCCTTCATAAAGCTGCCGATATCATGAGCCGGAAGCTTGGAGATCACGCCGGTGTGCAGTCCCAGAAGGGAAGCACCAACCGCCACATTCAGCTCCGCTCCTCCTACCTGCTTGATAAAGGTGTCTCCTCTGGAAAGACGCTCATTGTCCGGCGGAGACAAACGTAACAGTACCTGACCCAAGGTCAGTAAATCGAAGGTTCTGCTGCTCTTATTTTCCATACTCTTCTCCTTTATTTTCTGAATGCTGAGCGCCTAGAGGACAGGCGCCAAGTGCTCGTAACAAAAACGGCTAATACCTGGGTGGATATTAGCCGTCTGGAAAGCCTCTTAACTCAAGGCATCTTCTTATCTCTGAACACGGCCGGATCCGTCTCCGCCAGCCAGGTTCTCAACATCCGCTCTGGTAACCAGGTTCAGGTCGCCGGGGATGGTATGCTTTAAGGCGGAAGCGGCTACTGCAAACTCAAGGGAAGCCTTCATATCCTTGCCGTCCAGCAGTCCGCAGATCAGTCCGGCAGCAAAGGAATCGCCGCCGCCTACGCGGTCTACGATAGGAGTAATGTGATATTTTCTGGAGTGGTAGAACTCTCTGGTCTTTCCATCCATGATGCATGCGGACCAGCCGTTGTCGGAAGCGCTGTGGCTCTCACGCAGGGAGCTGACAATGTACTTGAATCCGAACTTATCAGCCATCTGATTGAAGATGTCCACATAGCCGGACAGCTCCAGTTCTCCGGAGGTTACATCGGTGTTGCCGGGCTTGAAGCCAAGAACCTTCTCCGCATCCTCCTCATTGCCGATGCACACATCCACATACTGCATGAAGTTGGTCATTACCTTCTGAGCTTTCTCAGAGGACCACAGTTTCTTGCGGAAATTTAAATCAACAGAAACCGTTACGCCGTGGGCCTTGGCAGCCTTCAGAGCAGCCTCTGTCAGCTCGATAGCAGCATCGCTGATAGCGGGAGTGATTCCGGTAAAGTGGAACCAGTCGCAGTCAGAGAAGATAGCGTCAAAATCGAACTGGTCGGGAGTAGCGGTAGCGATGGAGCTGTGAGCCCGGTCATAAACCACGTTGGAAGCTCTCATAGCAGAGCCGGTCTCCAGATAGTAGATTCCCAGTCTCTCGCCGCTTCTGGAAATGTACTTGGTTCCTACATTGTATTTTCTCAGGGTTGCCACTGCGCACTCGCCGATGGGGTTGGCGGGAACTGCGGTTACAAACTGAGTGTCATGTCCGTAATTGGCCAGAGATACTGCTACGTTGGCCTCGCCGCCGCCGTAGTTTACATCAAACTCATCCGCCTGGATGAACTTCTCGTTGTTGGGGGTGGAGAGCCTTAACATAATCTCGCCCATGGTAACTACTTTTGCCATTTTTCTATTCTCCTTAGATATTTAATGATTAAATCTTGCGATTCAAGACATTCCAGATGATCGCCGCTGACTTATGCTCTTGCTGCTGCTACTGCCTTTACAAATTCCTGAGCCTTGGCAGTTACAGCTGCATAGTCGCCGGTCTTGGCGCCCTTGGTCAGGCTGCTTCCGGTTCCAACTGCATATGCGCCGGCCTTGATCCACTTGTCCACGTTGTCCACATCAACACCGCCGGAGGGCATGAACTCACCCTGGGGAAGGGGTCCCTTGAAGGAGCTGATCGCAGCGGGTCCTACAATATTTCCGGGGAAGATCTTAATAACATCGCAGCCTGCCTCCATAGCGGTTACGGCCTCGGTAGGAGTCATAACGCCGGGGAGCATAGGTACTCTGTAGCGGTTGCACAGCTTAATGGTATCCAGATTCAGGCTGGGGCTTACAATGTAGTTGGCTCCTGCCAAGATGCATGCTCTTGCGGTCTCAGGATCCAGAACGGTGCCTGCACCAATTACGATCTTGTCGTTATCTTTATATTTCTCGGCCATCAGCTTGATGAATCCAACCGGATCTCCATCATCCATGGTCATGGTCAGCTCGATGAAATTGATTCCGCCGGCAATAATGGCGTCAACCACTTTCTCGCCCTGCTCATAGTTCTTTGCGCGGACAACTGCAACCAGGCAGTCTTCCTTCATTCTTGCCAAAACCTGTTCTTTCTTCATCTTTCTTCTCCTTCTTTCTCAATTCGCATATGCGAACTCTTTTCACAAATGCGATTTTATAGTTCCATATTACAACCCATATCCCTGTTTGTCAACTGTATTTTCCCAAAAATCCCAGAAGCCTTGAAACTTCCGAAGCCTTTTTTTTCACCTGTTTTCCAAGAGCATCGTAATCCTCCGTAGGCTTGTAAAGACTAGAGACACTGATGGCGCCTACAACCGCCCCGTCCTGGCCGAATACAGGGGCTCCGACGCACTCCATATGCTCCTCCAGCTCCCTGGCATCCAGAGCATAGCCCCTCTTTCGGATCTCCTCCAGTTCCGCCTTCAGGCGGGTCTGACTCACAATGGTATAAGGGGTCTTGGGTGTAAATACAATCTGGCTGATGACCGAGTCCTGTACCTCCTTCTCCTCAAAGGCCAGAATTGCTTTGCCCAAGGAGGTACAGTACAAGGGGTTCTTGGTCCCTACCGTCGCTGTAGTGATAATGGGGTTTTCCGGTTCCGATTTGCAAAGATATACCAGCTCCTCATCGGAGCGGACACCAAAGAATACGGTCTTTCCAACCTTTCTGGCAAATGCCTTCAGCTCCGGGTCGATCACTCCGATGAAATCCAGGTGATTGGTATAGCTGATTCCGATGCGGTAGGCATTCAGTCCAATATGATATTTCTGCTTCTGCTCCTTTGTCATATGAAGCATCCCGGCATACACCAAGGTGGTGGCAATGTCGTAGGCGCTGGTTTTGGGCATCTCCAGGCTGGCACATATCTCATCCAGGGTGATCCCATCCGGCCGCTTGGAAACCAGCTTCAGGATGTCAACGGTGCGAAGGGCAGTTCTGTTCAGTTTCATTTTGGCTCAAGCCTCCTTGTTCGCGTATTGCTTTTCGTATATACATTTTTCATACGTATATACGATTCTTCTCTCAGTATACACGAATTCAGGCGGAATTGCAACCGCGGCGGAATGTTTTACAGAGTAACTCCGCCCTTGAAGATCGCCATATCGTGGAAGCCTGCTTCCTCGGATTTTACCTTCTTTCCGGAGGCCACCTCCAGCACATAGTCAAAGAGCGCCTGAGCCATCTCTTCCTTTGTCTTGTCCTCCACCATGCGGCCCGCGTTAAAATCAATCCAGTTTTCCTTGTATCCTGCCAGCTTGGAGTTGCTGGAAATCTTTACCGTGGGAACTGGGGATGCAAATGGAGTTCCTCTTCCGGTGGTAAAGAGTACAATCTGGGCGCCTGAAACAGCCAGGGCCGTAGCAGCCACCAGGTCGTTTCCGGGAGCGCTCAAAAGATTGAGCCCATGGTTTTTCACCGGTTCTCCATACTCCAGTACGCCCCGGACCAGAGAGCTGCCGGACTTCTGGGTACATCCAAGAGATTTGTCCTCCAGCGTGGAGATTCCGCCTTTCTTATTGCCCGGAGAGGGATTTTCATAAATAGTCTGATTATGGCTGGTAAAATAATTCTTAAAGTTGTTGATCAGGTCCACGGTTTTATCAAAAAGCTCCGGGGTAGCGCAGCGGTTCATCAGAATGGTTTCCGCTCCAAACATCTCCGGCACCTCCGTCAGGATGGTAGTGCCCCCTTTGCTTACCAGCAGGTCAGAAAATGCTCCCACTGTGGGATTGGCCGTAATGCCGGAAAGTCCGTCAGAGCCACCGCACTTCATGCCGATCACCAGCTCGCTGGCATCGATTTTTTCTCTGGAAAAGCCCTGCGCATAGTCTGCCAGCTCTTTCAGCAGCTCCATAGCCGCTGCCATCTCATCCTCCACATCCTGGCACTGAAGGAACTTTACCCTCTGCTCGTCATATTCGCCAATATAATCCATCAGCACCGGTATATTGCTGTTTTCACAGCCAAGTCCCAGCACTAAGACGCCGGCTGCATTTGGATGGTGAACCATATCCGCCAGAACCTTTCTGGTATTTTCCTGGTCATCTCCCATCTGGGAACAGCCGTAGGGATGATTAAATGCGATCACATCTTCCAGATTTCCCTTTACCAGGGACTTGGCATCCTGCTCCAGAGCTTTGGCAATGGAATTGACACAGCCCACTGTAGGAATGATCCAAATCTCATTGCGCACGCCGGCCCTGCCGTCAGTCCGGCGGTACCCCTCAAAATAAGCATGCTCCGTGGGCTCCACATCCTGTCCCGCAGGATGATATTCATAGGAAAGGATATCTCCCAAAGCTGTTTTTACATTGTGTACATGAACCCACTGCCCGGTCTGGATGTCCTCCTTGGCATATCCGATGCGAAAGCCGTATTTTATCACTTCTTCTCCCGCTTTAATGGGCCGCAAAGCGAACTTGTGTCCCTGAGGGATATCCTCTGCCATGGTCACATCTGTTCCTGCTACATTCAAGGTCTCCCCCTTGGCTATCGGGCGGAGGGCCACTGCAACATTATCGTTCCCATTGATCTTCACAATGTCCTGCATAGTTTTCTCCTACTCTCCTGTTTGGTTTGATTGTTTTCATAAACGCATCTCACAGCGGGAATTCCGCGGAGGGCATTTATGTAAGTGCTTACAAATATTCTACAAAAGTTCCGGAAATAAGTCAATAAAAAAATGGAAAACTATTGCATTATTTCCGGGAAATATGTATAATGATGATAGCTGTAAGCGCTTACAGATTGTGAGGTTGATTTTATGAACATCTACGACGTTTCCAAACATGCCGGCGTATCTATCGCCACCGTATCCAGGGTGCTGAACGGCAACCCCAATGTCAGTGACAAGACCCGCCGGAAGGTGCTGGCCGTCATGGATGAGCTGGGTTATACCCCCAATGTGTTTGCCAGGGGACTGGGACTGAATACCATGAAGACCATCGGCATCATGTGTTCTGATTCCTCCGACCTTTATCTGGCCAACGCCATCTATTATCTGGAGCGCGGACTGCGCAGCAACGGCTACGATGCCATTCTCTGCTGCACCGGATATGATCTGGAGGCCAAGCAGCAGTATTTTGAGCTCCTCCGCTCCAAGCGGGTGGACGCCATTATTCTGGCCGGCTCCAAATTTGTGGAGATGCGGCCCCGGGATAATGAATATATTATAGAAGCGGCGGCCAAGCTTCCTATTATGCTGGTCAATGGTTATCTGGAGGGGAACAATATTTACAGTACCACCTGTGATGACCGCTCAGCTGTCTATGAGGTAACCAGGAAACTGCTGGAATCCGGCCGGCGCCGGCTCCTTTATCTGTATACTAGCTACTCCTTCAGCGGCGTCAATAAGATGGCCGGCTTTAAGGAAGCCCACCGGGAAATGGGACTGGAAGTACCAGATGAGAGGATCCACCAGTGTGCCAAGGATATTTCTGTTGCCCGGGATCTGCTTCTGAAACTGCACGAGGAAGGGCTGGAATTTGACGCTGTGGTCACTTCCGATGATTCCCTTGCCGTAGGAGCGGTAAAGTTCGCCCATGCAGCGGGAATCTCCATTCCGGACCGGCTTTCTATCATCGGCTACAACGATTCCATCCTGGCCCGCTCCACGGACCCGGAAATTACTTCCATTGACAGTAAAGTGGAAGCGCTCTGCTCCACTACCATCAACACGCTTATGGGTGTATTCAGCGGCAAGAATGTCCCCAGCCGGACCACCATTGCCCCTGATTTAATAAAAAGACAAACCACCAATTTTTAATCAAGGAGGACTTCTTCTATGAAACAGTTTATGGACAAGGATTTCCTGTTATCTACCGAGATGTCTCAGACTCTGTATCACCAGTTTGCAGAGAACATGCCCATTCTGGACTATCACTGCCACATCAATCCCCAGGAAATCTACGAGGACCGCAAGTTTGAGAACATCACCCAGGTATGGCTGGGCGGCGACCACTACAAGTGGCGTCAGATGCGCAGCAATGGCGTTGATGAGAAGTATATTACCGGCGACGGCACTGACCGCGAGAAATTCCAGGCCTGGGCTGAGACTATGCCGAAGCTGATCGGAAACCCGCTGTATCACTGGAGCCATCTGGAGCTGCGCAGATATTTTGGATATGAGGGATATTTAAACGGCGATACCGCTGAGGAAGTTTGGAATCTCTGCAACGCCAAGCTGCAGGAGGACTCCATGACCGTCCGCAATATCATCAAGCAGTCCGGCGTTACCTTGATCTGCACCACAGACGATCCGGTAGACTCTCTGGAATGGCATAAGAAGATTGCTGAGGACCCCACCTTTGATGTACAGGTTCTGCCTGCCTGGAGACCGGACAAGGCCATGAACGTAGAGAAGCCCACCTACGGCGAGTACATTGCTCAGCTGTCCAAGGTAAGCGGCGTTGAGGTTAAGGATTTCGCTTCCCTGAAGGAAGCCTTAAAGAACCGGATGGCCTTCTTCGCCTCTATGGGCTGCTGTGTATCCGACCATGCTCTGGAGTATGTGATGTACGTTCCCGCTTCCGATGCCGAGGTAGATGCCATCCTGCAGAAGGGATTAAGGGGTGAAGCAATCTCCAAAGAAGAGGAGTTAAAGTACAAGACCGCCTACATGCTGTTTGTTGCAAGAGAGTATGTAAAGCTGGGCTGGGTGATGCAGATCCACTACGGCTGCAAGCGTGACAACAATGCTTACATGTTCGAGCAGCTGGGACCCGATACCGGATATGACTGCATCAACAACTACGCTCCCAGCGCACAGATGGCCGATTTCCTGAATGCCTTGAGCGCCACCAACGACATTCCCAAGACCATCCTGTACTCCTTAAACCCCAACGACAACGCTTCCATCGGCTCCATCATCGGCTGCTTCCAGGGCGATGTTCCCGGAAAGATCCAGCAGGGTTCTGCATGGTGGTTCAACGATCACAAGATCGGCATGACCGAGCAGATCACCTCCCTGGCAAACCTGGGCTGCCTGGGCAACTTTGTTGGAATGCTGACTGACTCCAGAAGCTTCCTCTCCTACACCCGTCACGAGTATTTCCGCCGCATCCTCTGCGATATCTTCGGAACATGGGTAGAGAACGGTGAGTATCCTGCAGACATGAAGGCTCTGGAGGAACTGGTCAAGGGAATCTGCTACAACAATGCAGTGAAGTATTTTGGATTTAAGCTGGATGTAGTGAAGTAAGATTTTACCTGTAAATACAAGAGCAGCGTCTTGGCCCCGCGGGGTTTTGACGCTGCTCTTTCTAACTCAGGGATCATATATTGTTTTCCAAAAATCAGAGCTTCACCTTGCACTTGAGGAATTGACCGCTTCCCTTTTTCCCCTTAAACTCACCGTTTTCCACCAGAATCTCGCCTCTCCGTATTGTACAGATCGGCCATCCGCGGGAAACAAATCCCTCGTAAATACTATAGTCCAATTCCGGAGGATAATGCAGGTTCTCCCATGTTAAAGGCACTTCTTTTTCAGGATCTACCACAATAATGTCTGCATCACATCCGATTTCCAGGCATCCCTTTTTCGGATAGCAGCCGAAAATTTTCGCCGGATTTGTACTTCCAAGTTCTACCAGTTTATTTAAGGTGATGTCTCCTCTGTTTACTCCTGCCATTAACAGTCCAAACCGTTCCTCCAGCCCTGGTATTCCATTTACCGGCTTGCGGAAATCCGGTATCTTTTCTCCCTTTTCATCGGTTTCCAGATCCTTTTCCTTAATCTCCCGTGTAAACGCCTCATTATCGGATGTAACCAGGCTCAAAGTCCCATCCCGAAGACCATCCCACATGGCTTTTCTGTCTTCCTCACTTCTCAGCGGAGGACTCATCAGGTAGTTGATTCCATCTTTTCCTTTATTTTTCTCATCTGTAAATGCCAGATAATGTCCGCAGGTTTCCGCATATACCTTCAGGCCTCTCTTTTTTGCCTGGCGGACTGCCTCTACCGCTTCCTTTGTGGACAGATGATAAAAATAAATAGGAGCATCTGTCAGTTCTGCAAATTCAATGATCCGATTAACGGCCTCCGCCTCACAAGCATTAGGTTTTGCCGCATTGAAGTACTCCCAATCCTTTTTCTGTTCTTCAATCAGCTTTTCTGTCATAAACTGCGCAATATCATTGCTTTCCGCATGGAAACCGCAAAGAGCGCCTTCTTCCTTCGCCGTCTGCATAATCCGGAGAATATCTGCATCCTTAATCATAACCCCAGGATAAATGGTGAACATTTTAAATGCAGGAACACCTTTTTCCACCAGCGTTTTAATGGTTTTGCGCAATTCCTCCTTATCCTTCCCCGCATTAATGAATTTGGGATGGACACAATAATCCAGTGCTGACTCTTCTTCCATCTCCCGGAGCCGGTCCTCTACCGCTTCCAATACGGACATGCTTTCCGTCGTTGTGCTGAAATCCATAAACGTAGTGACTCCGCCAAAAGCAGCACATTTACTGGCTGTGTAAAAATCCAGCATATCAATCGTTCCGCTAAAAGGAGCTTTCACATGCATATGCGGTTCAATCAATCCCGGCATAACATATTTGCCTTCCGCATCAATCACCTTTGTGACCGGCCCATTTTCCGGATCCGTATTGATCAGATGATCCAGCTTTCCCGCAGAGCCAATATAGGTGATGACTCCATTTTCAACGCCGATCTCTCCTTTATATGTCTCATCAGCCGTAATGATTGTCCCGTTTTTAATAATCAGATCCAACATATCGTCTGTCCTTTCTTACAAAACTTGTAAATCTAGCTCAAACCTTGCGTTTCTCACATTAAACATCCTTCGGATCATAAGCAGAGCCCCAGGTTTTCGGTACAACCGAGCGTTTTACCATCATTGTCAAAGCAATAATCGTTACTATGTAAGGCAGCATCTGCAAAAACTGGTAGGGAATAATGGAACCTGTCGTCTGAAAACGAAGCTGCGCCGCATCAGCTGCACCAAAAATCAGGCACACTGCCGCTGTCCGGATCGGATCCCATCCTCCTACTACGCAAGCTGCCATTACGATAAAGCCTCTTCCTCCGGCCATTCCGCCGGTAGAAAAATATCCCACTTCCGCCAGAGTCAGAACGCATCCTCCCAGCGCTGCAAAAATACCGGAAAGAATTACCGTTTGGTATTTTAATTTAATAACCGAAAGACCAGCGGTAGCCGCCGCTTTCGGATTGTCGCCAATCGCCCGTACATTCAAGCCCCATTTTGTTTTATAAAGAATATGAGCCGCAATAAACGGAAGAATTAACGCTACCCATGTACTGACGGGCTGCGAAAACAGCAGCGGACCGATTATAGGAATTTGCTGCATACTTGCCGGAAAAATCATCGGAAATGTGGCTACACGCGACTGTCTTGTTTCCGACATCAGAGAGAACAGCGCATCCGTCGCACCAAGAGAAATCATATTGACCATCAGACCCGTTACAACCTGATTGGTACGCCGGGATACCGTAAGGAACGCCACAATCAATCCCAAAACCGCACCTATCAAAATAGTACAGATCACAGCCAGCACTAAGCTGTTCAAGTAAAATCCGGCAGCAATTCCGGTCAGAGCGCCAAAGAGCATAATTCCTTCTATTCCCATATTGATGACGCCTGATCGTTCCGCATATACTTCTCCAATGGCAACGATGAGCAGCGGTGCGGCCCAACGCAAAGTGGCCTGCAGCCAATCTATAATGATATCAAATGTCATTTTACTACCCCCTCCGCAGCAGAGTCCTCAGACTGCTCTTCTGTTTCATCATTTTTGGTATCAACGATCTTTTTCAGACGCCGGTTATCTACAACGCCTACTCCAATTACGAAGAGCATACACATGGCAATGATAATTGAATTCATCGATGAAACAACACCTGTTTCAATAGACATGGTTGCTCCCCCTGCTTTCAATGCCGCAAAAAACAGCGCGGAGAAAATTACCCCCAGCGGATTGCCTCCTGCCAGGAGGGCTACCGCAACGCTCTCATATCCCACATTTGTAACGAACTCCATATATACACGGCGTTTCAATCCCATTACCTCAATCGCACCTGACAGGCCGCCAATGATCGCACCAAGCATAATAATCATCATAATCTGCTTCTTTGCATCAATGCCTGCGTATCTGGCTGCATTAGGATTTGCTCCCAACATCTTTGTACGAAATCCGAAGGACGTATAGTTCAGAATAAAGTAGAAAATAATACACAAAATAATTGCCACAAAAGGACCCGGATGCAGACTTGAACCTTTCATCAAAATCGGCAGGAGAGCGCTGTCTGCAAACTTCTTGCTCATGGGGTAAAAAGCGCCTTCCTCAGCCACCATGGGCAGACCGGATACGACCCAGTTCGTAAGATAAATGGCGATGTAACTCATCATAATCGTACAAGTTACTTCATTTACACCTTTATAGGCTTTCAGATATCCGGGAATCAGGCCCCAGACCGCCGAAAAAAGTGCAGCAAATATAAAGCAAAGCAGGATATGCACAATGGAAGGCAGACCAAGGTCAAAAATCCCTACCATGGAGGCGCCTATTGCGCCTAGATACATATATCCTTCCATTCCAATATTCCACACACCTGCTTTGATTCCGAGAGAAACTCCGATTCCTCCCAGCAAAAGCGGTGACGCTCTTACTAAAACATTGCTGAGCGCCTGAGCATTGCCGAAAGCACCGCGAATCAGCGAACCGTAAGCCGTAAAGGGATTTACGCCTGAACATGCAATCAATATGCCGCTGGCAATCAATCCCAGCACAATACCAAAAATCGTACGTCCAAGGGATACCGCCAGATCTCCCAAGATGGGAATTCTTAAAATTTTTGTCTTATTTAACTCTTTCATTCGCTATACCTCCGGAACCTGTCCCAACATCATTTGTCCAATCACCTGCTGGTCGGCCGTTTCTCCGTCCAAGTCTCCCATACTTTCACCACTGAACAGCACAATAATCCGATCGCTTATCGCCATAACCTCCTGCAGCTCCGCCGAAATAAACAGTACGGCAGCACCGCGATTGCGCTCTTTCATTAAAATATCCAGAACATTATCTACCGCACCAAGATCAAGTCCTCGGGTGGGATGGGCCACCAAATCCAGAACAGGCTCCGGGTCTAATTCCCGCGCAATCACTACCTTTTGCTGATTTCCTCCGGAAAGATTCCGAACGCGCACATCCTCCGATGGTGTTTTGACATGATATTTCCGTATCATCTCTCTGGCATGTTTTTTGATGTTTTTATAGTTCAAGATGTTATTTTTTGCGAAAGGCTGGCTGTAATAGTCTTTGATAATCAAGTTGTCCGCAATGGTAAAATCCATGACAAGACCCGTTTTCTGCCGGTCTTCCGGGATAAACCCTAAAAACGACGGATCCGCAATGACACCGGTTACCGGCTTATTCTTAATGGTAATAGAGCCGCTTGTAATCTTGCGCAGTCCGGCAATGCACTCTGCCAGTTCTTTCTGCCCGTTTCCATCTACACCGGCAACTCCTACAATCTCTCCTGAATGCACCGTCAGATTAAAGTTTTTCAGAGCCGGTATTCCCCGATCGTCCACCGCATTCACATCTTTCATTACCAGGACCGCTTCTCTATTCGCAACGTTTTCCCGGTCCTTCCGCTCAATAGAAATCGGACGGCCTACCATCATCTGCGCCAGCGTAAGCTGGGTCGCATCCTTTGTATCTACGGTACCGATTAATTTTCCATCCCGAATTACCGTAACCCTGTCTGTAATCTGAATGACTTCCCGAAGTTTATGGCTGATAAAAATAACCGAGCGTCCTTTTTCCGTAATATGTCGGATTGCATTACAAAGCTGGTCGCTCTCCGCCGGGGTCAAAACTGCGGTAGGCTCGTCCAGTACCAGAACTTTACAGTCTCTATACAGAGCTTTTAAAATTTCTACCCACTGCTGTTTTCCTACGGACAAACGCCAAATCACTTCATCCGGATCCACGTAAAGTTCATACTCTTCGCACAGCTCTAGCAATTTCTTTTTTGCCGGTTCCAAATCCAGATGCTGCTTTTTACTGGGCATTCCAAGAATTACATTCTCAATCACCGAAAGGGTATCCACCAGTTTAAAATGCTGATGTACCATGCCGATTCCATGTGCGATTGCTTCAGAAGGAGAACCGATTTTCACTTCTTCTCCATCCAAGAGAATCTTTCCGCTGGTAGGAGGATACAAGCCATACAAAACATTCATCAGTGTCGTTTTTCCTGCTCCGTTTTCTCCTAAAAGTCCCAGTACCTCGCCCTTTTTGCAGTCGATACTGACATGATCATTCGCCAAAACACCCGGAAATTCTACCGTAATGTCCTGCATTTGCAGCGCATATATATTTTCTTTCATAGATCAACTTATCCTCCTAAACATGGGATATTGGAATAAATGGAGAGTTATTTTCAAACTCTCCATTCCTAGGATTAATGAAAAATCTTCACCTAATCAGCAATATCAATCTCTCCGTCAACCAGGGCCTGAAGCGCCTCATCGTAAACAGCCTGCTGTTCTTCCGTCAATTCAACATTGATTACCGGGCGAATTCCTTCATCAGCCATTCCCAGAACATGGGCCTGTCCATCACACAGCTCTCCCATCGTCTCCAGGTATCCTAATTTATCCCACGCAAACACCACACTGCCTACTGTGACATCTGATGCGCCATAATCCTCCGCATAGTCCGCCACAGAACCTACAACCATTACGTTCTCGGAATCCTGGGCCGCAGCTGCAACTCCTGCTCCTGCAGCATCCAGGCAGGCAAACAATACGTCATATCCCTGTGCAACCAGTGCCAGGCTTGCCTCACGGGCTTTTACCGTATCCGAAAAGTCTCCGGTAGTGACTGCTGTTGTTTCAATATCAGGATTCACATACGCTACTCCTTTATAAAAACTATCCTCCATCATTCGGTGGGTATCATAAAACTCACCCGTTACAAAGGCCACCTTATTGGTTTTGGTCGCCAATGCAGAAAGAACACCGCCGATGAATCCGGCATGGCTGTAGCTGATCGTTGCCGCAGACATATTCGGAAGGCCAAAGGTATCCGTTCCTACGGAGAAGATAAACTGCTGATCCGGGAATTCTTCCGCCACGATTGATAAGGCTTCACCGAACTGGCCGCCCTGTCCAATGATGATGTCGTATCCCTGCTGCGCAAACTGGCGGAGCACTTCGACCTGCTCATCCTGGGTTACATTTTCTTTATATGCAGTTTTGATTCCAGCCTCCTCCGAAGCCTGCATCATTCCTTCATAAGTAAACTGGTTAAAAGCCTCATCTGTGATCAAGCCCGGCAGAATCATAGCAACGCTGCTTTGGGCTTCTCCTTCCGAATTGCTCTCATTCCCGGCTTCCGTAGTTGACGTACCGCCAGATGAACATGCAGATAAAAGCATAACGGCCGCCATTGTCAAACACGCGATAGACTTTATTCTCTTTTTCATTCCGTAACCTCCCTCAAGCTATTTTAAAAGCAGTGTTTCATTTTTTATGTTCTTCTTATCCGGTGTCTTATACAGACCCTTTTTAGAAATAGAAAAACCTCCTTCACAAATCATTTCAAGGGTCCGAAAAGCGATCTCCACCGGATCAAGTACAGGAATCCCTAATTCCGTTTGTACGGGGTCCGCAAATCCCGTCATCCCTGCACAGCCAAGGATCAGAACTTCCGCGCCTTTTTCAATTGCCTCCCTTCCTTTTTCAATCAGGCGCTTAATTGTCTCGTCTCTGTGTGCCTCAGCATCCAGAACTCCCATATTTAAAGAAATAATTCCGGCGCAGCGCTCCTTCACTCCATATTGTGCTACCATATTTTCCATCATCGGAACTGCTTTCTCTGAAGCTGCCAGTACCGCAAAAGAACTTCCCATCAAGAGAGACAGGGAAATCGATGTTTCCGCAATTCCTAGAACCGGACAACTGCAAATTTCCTTGGCCGCGTAAAGACCCGGATCTCCATAACATGCAATTAAAACCCCATCGTATTGCTCTTTTTCCTTTTGCAGCAGGCGGCACAGTCCAAAAGCAGAAAGCGTATAATCATAAAATGACTCTAATCCCTCCGGCCCAAAATCCGGACTTACAACCGCGATACTTGTCTCCGGGTGTTTTACACGCTCTACCGTTTCCCGGATATCCTTAGTCATGGCTTCGGAAGTATTGGGATTGATAACTAATAACTTCAATTCAAACTCCTTTTCTTATTGATGAATCCGAGTACCTGTTTTCCCCAAAATCCCATCCTTTGCCTTTTCCAGGAGAGTAATCAGTGCAGTGCGTCCCGGCTTGGATTCTGCAAATTTAACAGAAGCTTGAACTTTGGGGAGCATAGAACCGGGAGCAAAATGTCCTTCCTTCATATAGGCCCGTGCCGTTTCCGTGTTCAGATCCTCCAGCCACTGTTCATTGGGCTTTCCAAAGTTGATAGCCACCTTCTCCACGGCAGTCAGGATAATCAGAAAATCTGCGTCCAGATTCTCAGCCAGCAGTTCACTGGCAAAATCTTTATCAATCACAGCGCTGGCGCCTTTTAAATGATTTCCCTGGCGGGTAACCGGGATTCCTCCTCCGCCGCAGGCGATGACCAGCTCTCCCGATTCTACCAGAGAACGGATTGCACCAATCTCCACAATCTCTACCGGTTTAGGAGACGCCACAACCCGGCGATAGCCACGTCCGGCATCTTCTTTCATAACATATCCATACTTTTCTTCCGCCAGCTCTGCCTGTTCTTTTGTCATAAAATGACCGATCGGTTTGCTGGGCGTCTTAAAAGCAGGATCATCTGCGTCCACTCGAACCTGGGTCACCATGGTTGCTACCGGAATATTGTAAATTTCCCGATTATACAGTTCTTCTCTCAACGCATTCTGCAGATCATAGCCGATATAGGCCTGACTCATAGCCACACAGACCGAAAGCGGAGTATTGGGCTGATTGGGGTCCTCACGGCTCAATGCGGCCATGGCATTGTTAATCATGCCTACCTGAGGACCGTTCCCGTGGGCTACGATTACCTCGCAGCCCTCTTCAATCAGATCCACAATGGCCTTTGCCGTAATTTTTACTGCCTTCATCTGTTCCGGCAGCGTATTCCCTAAGGCATTGCCCCCTAAAGCGATTACGATACGCCTTTTTTTATTTTCCATTTTCCAAACCCCTTGTTCCGTTTTATTTCATCACTCTGGGAGTGCCTCTCTCCTCCAGCTTCTTTAAGAGATCGGCCGGGTCAGCAAACTTGGCCAGCATGATCATTGCGGCAATGACATAAGGCTTGTAGCTTGCCTCCTTGTACAGCGGGTCACGGTACCGGTCAAATACGGAAGCTTCCACCTCTCCGTCCACACAGCTCACACCGTTGATATCGGCAGGCAGGCAGTGCAGATACAGGGCCTTTCCGTCCTTGGTGGTCTTCATCAGCTCCTCGGTGCAGCACCAGTCCTTGTGCTCCGCATTCTGCGCCAGCAGTTCTTTCTCCAGCGCCTTGATCCCCTCGGTGTCTCCCTCTCCGTACAGGTTGGTCCGCTTCTCCATGGCTGCGAAGGGTGCCCAGCTCTTGGGATATACGATGTCCGCATCCTTGAAGGCGTCCGCCATGTCATGGGTTACACGGAAGGAGCCGCCGGATTTCTCCGCATTCTTTCTTGCCACTTCCTCCACTTCGGGCATGATCTCATAGCCCTCAGGATGGGCCAGCACGACGTCCATTCCCATACGGGTCATCAGTCCGACCACGCCCTGGGGCACGGAAAGGGGCTTGCCGTAGGAAGGAGAGTAGGCCCAGGTCATGGCCAGTTTCTTTCCCTTCAGGTTCTCCACACCGCCGAACTCATGGATGATGTGGAGCATGTCGGCCATACACTGGGTGGGATGGTCGATATCGCACTGTAAGTTGACCAGGGTGGGCTTCTGCTCCAAGATGCCGTCCTTGTAGCCCTGGGTTACGGAATCCACCACCTCGTGCATGTAGGCGTTTCCTTTTCCGATGTACATGTCATCACGGATTCCGATGACGTCCGCCATGAAGGAGATCATGTTGGCGGTCTCACGGACGGTCTCTCCGTGGGCTACCTGGGATTTGCCCTCGTCCAGGTCCTGTACTTCCAGGCCTAAAAGGTTGCAGGCGGAAGCGAAGGAGAAGCGGGTGCGGGTGGAGTTGTCGCGGAATAAGGAGATGCCCAGTCCGCTCTCGAACACCTTGGTGGAAATATTGTTCTCTCTCATGTAGCGCAGGGCGTCCGCCAGGGTCCAGACTGCCTCCAGCTCATCATCGGTCTTCTCCCAGGTCAGGAAGAAGTCTCCCTCGTACATCTCCTTGAAATTCAGCTTGTTTAACTTGTCAATGTAATCCTGTAAGGTTTTCATATGATATCGTTCTCCTTTTTTATATTGATGGGTTGTATGGACCATTACTTGCAGTAAACGGTGGGCAGGGCGGCGTACACGGCGGCGCAGGTCACCAGATCCTGCTTCCAGGTCTTCTCGTTGGGGGCGTGGGCCTGTGCCTCGGCTCCGGGGCCGAATCCGATGCAGGGGATCCCGTTGCGGCCCATGATGGATACGCCGTTGGTGGAGAAGGTCCACTTGTCGGTCAGCGGGCGGGCCTTCCTCATCTCGAGGGTCTCCTCCGCGCCGATCCTCTCATCCCCGAACAGGCTGGTGTAGGCTTCCTCCAGGGCTTTGGTCACCTTGTGATCCTTGGGGATAACCCAGGTGGGGAAGTAGCACTCGATGGGGTAGGTCAGTCCCTTGTAGGAAGGAC
>ERZ1643246.947-NODE-947-length-33995-cov-8.441897_pt1 | contig 33995 bp, 29 predicted proteins | sample MGYA00579265_ERZ1643246 | MGnify/ENA primary metagenome ERZ1643246 (study PRJEB29033, sample SAMEA4952261) | chicken gut metagenome | biome: Broiler Chicken; feature: Gastrointestinal Tract; material: Caecum | place: Ireland | collected 2018 | study: Broiler...
TCCTTGTCCTGGCGGATCATCGGGCGGTTCGTCGGGATCGGCAGCACGCCGAGCTTGTAGGTGCCCATGAACTCGGCGGCCTCGGTCTCGGCCGTACCGGTCATTCCCGCGAGCTTGTCGTACATACGGAAGTAGTTCTGCAGCGTGATCGTGGCGAAGGTCTGGTTCTCGGCCTTGACCTCCACGTGCTCCTTGGCCTCGATCGCCTGGTGCAGGCCTTCGTTGTAGCGGCGGCCCGGCAGGATACGGCCGGTGTGCTCATCGACGATGAGCACCTCGCCGTTCGTCACCACATAGTCGCGGTCGCGCAGGAACAGTTCCTTAGCCTTGATCGCGTTGTTGAGGTAGCCGATAAGGGCCGTGTTGTTCGGCTCGTACAGGTTGTCGATGCCTAGGTAGTCCTCGATCTTCGTGATGCCCGGGTCGAGGATGCCGACGGTCTTCTTCTTCTCGTCGACCTCGTAGTCCTCGTCACGCGTGAGCTTGAGCACGAGCTTGGCGAACTGGCGGTACCAACGTGTCACATCGCCTTCGGCGGGTCCCGAGATGATGAGCGGCGTACGCGCCTCATCGATGAGAATCGAGTCGACCTCGTCGACGATGGCGTAGTGGTGGCCACGCTGAACGAGCTCGTTCTTCTCCCACGCCATGTTGTCGCGCAGGTAGTCGAAACCGAACTCGTTGTTGGTGCCGTACGTGATGTCCGCGTTGTACTGCTTGCGGCGCTCCGGCGGCTTCTGCCCGGTGACGATGCATCCGACGCTCATGCCAAGGAAGCGGTAGATGCGCCCCATGAGCTCGCTCTGGTAGCTCGCCAGGTAGTCGTTGACGGTGATGACGTGCACGCCCTTGCCCTCCAGCGCGTTGAGGTAGCTCGGCAGGGTGGCCACCAGGGTCTTGCCTTCACCTGTCTTCATTTCGGCGATGTTGCCCCAATGCAGTGCCGCGCCGCCCATGAGCTGCACGTCGAAGTGGCGCTGGCCAAGCGTGCGCTTCGAGACCTCACGCACCGTGGCGAAGGCCTCGGCCATGATGTCGTCCAGCGAAGCGCCATTGTCGAGCTTCTGCTTGAACTTGGCGGTCTGGCCCCTGAGCTCTTCGTCGCTCAGCGCCGCGATCTGGTCCTCGAGGGCGTTGACCTCTTTGGCAACGTTCTCAAGTCGCTTCACCTGGCGGCCTTCGCCCATACGCAGGGCTTTATCTACGATGTCTACCAATTTCACTCCCTTGGTGTATTTGGTCTGTTGCTCTGACACCACTAACAATAATCCTGAGAGCGAAATTGTTCCCAATTCCTCGGCCTTTTTACGAAACTATAGTGTTGTTGACACAAAAACCACGCATTTCCTGACAGAAGTGACTTCGTTTGCATACAGCAACGCCACCCTGCTTCCTCGCAGGGTGGCGTTGCTCATGCCATGCGCCTATGCGGGCGCACCAGACCACTCAGGCGTTCTTGGCTTCCTGGGCCTTCTTGACATTCTCCGGGGTGTCGATCTCGAAGACGCCGTAGCTCCAGCCGTGACGGTGGTAGACGACCGACGGGCGCATCGTGTCTTTGTTGACGAACAGGAAGAAGTCGTGGCCGATCAGCTCCATCTCGTAGAGCGCCTCGTCGATGCTCATCGGTTCGGCGACGTGCAGCTTACGGCGGATCACGATCGGGGTGTCACCGACGTGCACTTCGATCGACTCACCGGGGCCGAGGTCGGAAGCGACAGCGGCGGCCGGGCTGTTGGCGTCTGCAGCGTCGCCCATGATGTCTTCCTCTTCCTCGGACGGCGGCACGAACTGTCCGGCGTCCACCGGCACCGGGCTGTAGTTCTTGCGATGGTCCTTGCGACGGTCGCGTGCGCGGCGCAGGCGCAGCGTGAGCTTATCGAGGGCCAAGTCGAGCGCGCTGATCTCGTCGGCGCTCGAAGCCTCGGCGCGCACCACGGTGGAGCCGGCGATGACGGTCAGCTCGACGCGGATGGCGGTGTCATGCATACGCGGATTGCCCTCGTGCGACAGCACAATCTGCACGCGCTGCGCGTCGGGGGCGATTGCGGTCACACGATTCATCTTGCTTTCGACGACGTCACGGAACTTCTGCTTGATCTGAATGTGACGGCCGGTAAGAACGATATCCATGTGGACCTCCCTAGACTCAAGCGGCTTTCGCCGCTATATACGGACCGATACGGCGAAACCGCCGTCCGGATATGACCCATTGTAGCCGACGCCCCGCGGCGAAATGCACACCATGCCCATGGTTGGACTGTTTTGAGGCTATCGGCGCCAATATGTGGACCACGGGTCCCGCCCGATGCTACAATGCAAAGGTTGAGACCTCTCGATGGCCGCGACCGCGCTTGCGCGGTTGAGGAACTTCCGGGCTCCATAGAGCACGATGGCGGATAACGTCCGCCCAGGGCGACCTGAGAGATAGCGCAGCAGAGAACAGACCGCCGGCACATGTGCCGGTAAGGGTGAAACGGCGGTGTAAGAGACCACCGGGCCGCTGGTAACAGTCGGCAAGCCTCATCGGGAGCAAGGCCAAGCAGGAGGCGTTTGAGGGCTGCTCGCCCAATGCCTTCGGGTAGGCTGCTAGAGCCTGACGGCGACGTCAGGTCGAGATGGATGGCCATCCGTGCCCATAGGGCACGACAGAACCCGGGGTATGAGGGGTCTCACTTATTCTTCGCTTGCATCGGCCGAGAACAGGGCATGGGCGACTTCGCGCAGCACTTGGGGATCATGGCCTTTGCGGCCGCCTGCACCCCAGAACCTGCGGCGCTGCACCTCCACACTGCACGCACGCGCCTTGCGCGCCACGCTACGGCCCAATTCCCATGCGGCTTCGTCGAAGACGCCTTGTTCGGCCGCCTCCTGCGCCACGGATTGGGCGATGGCGCGGTCGACGCCTTTGCGGGTGAGCTCGATGACCGCGCCGCGCATGCCCATCATGCGGCTGACGCATGCGCGCACCACCATGCGCGCATAGTCCTCGTCGTCGAGCAGCCGCAATTCGACAAGACGGTCGATGACCGCATCGATGACCTGAGGCTCATACCCGCGCTCCGCAAGCTTGCCGCGCAATCCGCCAGTCGAGCGTGCGGCGGCGTCGAGAAGCCTCAGTGCGGCCTCCTTGCAGGCCTCCTCGTCTTGCGGCGACTCAGTGAGCGTATAGCCGAATCCGCTCCCCCGCCGTACGCGCACGGCATCACACCCACCCTTGGTATGGCGCGCACCGCCATCACGGTGCTTGCCCCTGCGGTCCGGGGTGGTTGTGGGCGAATGTGGGGCGGCCGGTTCAGGCGTCTCGGCGGCGCCAGCGCCAGCCACCCCGTGTTCACGCAGAAATTCCTCGGCGGAGATCATGCCTGCACCTTGCGGTCAGTTCTTCTTGGGGGCGTCTTCCACCGGCTGCCCCTCGATTGTGGCCTCGACCGTGTCGCCCTGCGCGAATTCGTCTTCGCCGGCAATCAGGCCGTACGAGACTTTGACCTTGTGCTCGATCTCATCGACCACGCCCGGGTTGTCTTTGAGGAACTTGCGCACATTCTCACGCCCCTGCCCCAACTGGTCGCCTTCGTAGGTGAACCACGACCCCGACTTCTTGACGATGCCGGTCTCAAGCGCCATGTCGAGCACGGAGCCTTCACGCGAGATGCCCTCGCCATACAGCACATCGAACTCTGCGGTCTTGAACGGTGGCGCCATCTTGTTCTTCACCACCTTGACCTTGGTGCGGTTGCCCACGGCGTCCTCACCGTTCTTGAGCGTCTGGATGCGGCGGATGTCCATACGCACCGAGGCATAGAACTTGAGCGCCTTGCCGCCGGTGGTGGTCTCGGGACTGCCGAAGAAGACGCCGATCTTCTCGCGCAGCTGATTGATGAAGATCGCGGTCGTGTTCGCCTGCGCGAGCGCGCCGGTCATCTTGCGCAGCGCCTGGCTCATCAGACGCGCCTGCAGACCCACGTGACTGTCACCCATGTCGCCTTCGATCTCGGCCTTCGGCACGAGCGCCGCCACGGAGTCGATGACGATCACGTCGAGCGCACCGGAGCGGATGAGCATGTCGGCGATCTCAAGCGCCTGCTCGCCGTTGTCCGGCTGCGAGACGATCAGTGAATCCGTATCGACGCCGAGATTGCGCGCATACACCGGGTCGAGCGCGTGCTCGGCGTCGATGAACGCCGCGACGCCGCCATTGCGCTGCGCGTTGGCCACCACATGGAGCGCGAGGGTCGTCTTGCCCGAGGATTCCGGGCCGTAGATCTCCACCACGCGGCCACGCGGCAGCCCCCCGATGCCCAACGCCATGTCGAGCGCCAGCGAACCGGTGGGAATGACCTCCACATCCTGTTCGGGCCGGTCGCCCAACCGCATGGCCGACCCCTTGCCGAAGCTCTTCTCGACCTGTTGCAATGCGGTGTCAAGGGCCGCCTGACGGCGTGGATCGATCTTCGGTGCCTCGCCGTCCTGCGCTGCCGCCTTGGTTTTGTCTGCCTTCGTCTGCGTAGCCATCGCTTGGTTCTCCTTCATGTTCTGCCGAATGGTGTGCCCATACGCTAACGCGCGCATGCAGCCGCCATCAACTTGTGCAGGGGCATGTGGTCGGACGCCCCGCCCATCCACAATGGGCGCGACCGGCACTCCGACAAGCCCTGCGTGCTGCGCTCCATCATACCCGACAATGCGAACATTTGTTCGAATGCGCGCCAAGTGCGGCGAGTCGCGGATCAGCCGCGGAAATCGACCGGCAACGGCGGCGCTGTATGGTCCTTGCCCCAGCGATTGCTGTCTGGAATGTCCATCTGGTCACACAGCACGTTCCACACCACACGCGGCTCCTCACCGCGCTCCAGCGCCTCCACAACGGTGGCGCCGCCGAGCTTGGTGAGCCCTTGGTCGTGCGCCAGCGCACGCCCGTAACTGCGCCCGAAGACCTCTTCCAACAATTGCCAAAACTCACGTTCACGCATAGCCCACCACTGTATCGCACACATCCGCCCACCATACATATGGCTTGGCGCCGTGCGCCCGGCCGGCAGCGTTGCGGGTTCCCGCTGTGCTGCCGGCCGGGCGCACGGCGCCAAGCCATAGAGATAGGTTGAAAATCAGCCTTCGACCGAATCCAGGTAATCCGCGACCATGCGCAGCATCTGGGAAGTGCTCAAACCCAGCGACTCGGAGATGGACGCGAGCAGTTCGGAGCTCGCCTCCTTCTGGCCACGCTCGACCTCGGAGAGGTACCCGAGCGATACACCGGCCTTCTCGCTGACCTCACGCAGCGTCTTGTGGTCATGGGTGCGCAGGTCGCGCAGCACATGGCCAATCGCCTCGCGCAACGACACTTCCTTGACTTCCCCATTGGCCTCATGCTTGCGCAGCAGCGCCCGAGGCTTCACGTTTTCGGAATCCTCCTCCTGCCACATGCGCACAAGCGCCGCCTGACGTTCATCCTTCGCCTTCTTGGCTGCTCGCGCACGCATCACCTGCTGCTGGGCGAACATCACCGCCCGGCGCTGTGCGGGGGTCAGCTCACGCATACGAGCGGATCCCGAACGTGCGGGTGCCGGCGCCTCTACCTTCTTGACCTCGGCTTGCACTTCAGTGATTGTCATTCGTTCCATGGCAGTCACACCCCTTTCACATTGTTCTGCCTACACTTCTTTACTGTTCCAGTATCAGGAATTATTCCTGTGAAGAACCTGAGAATTCCCTCAGGTTTTCCAGAACACACCCGATTGTCTTATGTCTAATAACCTCCCGGGAACCTTGCAAATTCAACTCTACTGCATAGTTTGAAGATTCCATGGATATAGTAGGGATTTTTGGAAAAGACACGCCGATATAGACCAATCCTGCGGGTTTTCCGCCGTCAGGCCCCGGTCCAGCCACCCCGGTGGTGGATAATCCGATTATCCGAGAGCGATATTCCGATTGGCTGAACAGTTGTACCGTGCGCTGGGCCATCTCGATGGCCACCTGTGGGTGCACCGCCCCTTCCCTCCGTAAGAGTTCTGCATTTACGCCGAGCACAGAGGCCTTGGCGTGGATGTCATAGGTGACCGCCGACCCGAGGAGCACCTGCGAAGCGCCGGGGATGCGCACAAAGGCGTCGGCGAGCAGACCACCGGTCAGCGACTCCGCACACGCAATCTTCACATCCCGCTCCCGGCACCATTCCAATATGGCCGCGGCCTGGTCATCGCAATACGCCTGCAGCTCCTCGACACTATCGAGATCCCTTGGATCGATTGTGGATACATCGTGCATCGCGCACCTCTTTCTCTGCCTTGGGTCCCATCGCCCGATTGCGGCACGCCTCCATATATACAAACATCCCGCGCGCAGGGCCGTCATGCGCGCGGGATGCAGAACGCAGCTCTCCGACCGACTACCGGGCCGCGCGCTTCTTTGCGGCCATGACGCCATGCACATATTGCCAGCCTGAATACAGGCACAGGATGAGCGAGAAGTAGATCAGCGTGTAGGTGACGACGAAATAGATCGAGAGCCACAGTGGCTGCGCGCCCCCATGCCACAATGTCCATACCGGGAACATGAGCAGTCCGATGCCAAGGCACTGCGTGAGCGTCTTGTATTTGCCGATCTGCGAGGCAGCGATGACCTTGCCGCCATGGTCGAGGACGAAGATGCGCATCACGGTGATGCCGATCTCACGCAACAGGAACAGACCGGTGACGATCCAGCCGACCCACGCATTGCCCAGCTCGCCGTAGCAGGCGGCCACCACAAGGGCGCCGAGGGTGAGCAATTTGTCGGCGATCGGATCCATCAGCTTGCCCAGTTCGGTCACCTGGTTGTATTTGCGCGCAAGCCAACCGTCGAGTTTGTCGGTGGACGCGGCGATGAAGAAGATGATTGCGGCCGCCCAGCGCATGCCCACATTGCGCAGCCCCCAAGGGCCAGCCGCAATGTACAATCCCAAAAACACCACAACAAGGATGATGCGGCTGAAGGTGACGAGGTTCGGCGGTGAACTCCACCCAGCCCACAATGACTGTTTTTCATCTGTCTGCTTTTCCATGCGCTTCAGGATACTCCCCAGCCGTCACTTTCCATGCCGTGCATGTCCCGCGGCGGCAACAAGCGACTACATGTCGGCATCATTGGCGGCCGGTTCGGTCGCCGTAGGAGTGATCGCGTCGGTCTCGCCGCGGATGAACGCGAGCACCTGCGGCAGGTCCTGCGGCTGCACAAGCACTTCGCGCGCCTTGGAGCCTTCGGATGGCCCCACCACCCCGCGCGATTCGAGCAGGTCCATGAGGCGGCCCGCCTTGGCGAAGCCGACGCGTAGCTTGCGCTGCAGCATCGACGTGGAGCCGAATTGCGAGCTCACCACCAGCTCGGCGGCCTGCAGCAGGTCGTCCATGTCGCCTCCGATGTCTTCGGTCGGGTCGAGCGCGCTCTTCTCCGACTCCTTCGCCATCTGCTCGATGTCGTCGCGGTAGTGCGGCTTGCGCTGCGTGCTCACGAATTCGACGGCGTCGCGAATCTCGGACTCATTGACCCACGACCCCTGCACACGGATCGGCTTGGCCATGCCCATCGGCATGAACAGCGCGTCGCCTTGGCCAATCAGCGTCTCGGCGCCGGTCGCGTCGAGGATGACGCGCGAATCGGTGGCCGACGACGTGGCGAACGCGAGCCTCGACGGGATGTTCGCCTTGATCAGGCCCGTGACCACGTCGACCGACGGGCGCTGCGTGGCGAGCACCAAATGCACGCCGGCAGCGCGCGCGAGCTGAGTGATGCGCTGAATCGAGCTTTCCACGTCGTTCTTCGCGACCATCATCAGGTCTGCCATCTCGTCGACGACGACGAGCAGGTACGGGTACGGCGCCACCTTGCGCTGCGATCCGGCCGGAGCGTGCACCTTGCCTGCGCGCACCGCCTCGTTGAAGTCCTTGACGTGCCGGAATCCGAAGAACTCGAGGTCGCTGTAGCGCGCGTCCATCTCTTTGACAACCCATTCGAGCGCTTGGGCCGCCTTCTTCGGGTCGGTGATGATCGGCGTCAGCAGATGCGGGATGCCAGCGTACGCGGACAGTTCCACGCGCTTGGGGTCGACCATGATCATGCGCACCTGATCGGGTGTGGCGCGCATGATAATCGACATGAGCATCGAGTTGATGAAGCTCGACTTGCCGGAACCTGTGGCGCCGGCCACGAGCAGATGCGGCATCTTCGTCAGGTCGGCCGTCACAAAATGCCCTTCGACGTCTTTGCCCACGCCGGCGAGCATGGGGTTGGGGTCGCTGACCGCCTTCTGCGAACGCAGCACATCGCCCAGATGCACGATCTCGCGGTCGGCGTTGGGGATTTCGATCCCGATCGCGCTTTTGCCGGGGATTGGCGACAGGATGCGCACGTCCGAACTGGCGACGGCGTAGGCAATGTTCTTCTGCAGGTTCGTGACTTTCTCGACCTTCACGCCCTGGCCGAGCTCCACCTCGTACTGCGTGACCGAGGGGCCGCGCAGGAACCCGACGACCTTCGCGTCGACCTTGAACTGCTCGAAAGTGTTCGAGAGCGCGCGGATCACCTTGTCGTTCTCCGGTGTGCGCGTCGCATGGGGCTTGCCTTTGGCGAGCATGGCGAGGTCGGGCAGTTGGTACGGCCCATCATCGGCTTCGGCGCCTGTAGCTACCTCAGCGCCGGCGGCAGGCGCAGTGCCTGCGGCTGGAGCGCCGGTGCGGCCGGATGCACCGCCCGCCGCAGCCGGCGCGGAGGCGGTCGAACGCGCGACGCGAGGGGCGGCCGGCGGTTCGGAGATGACTTCCCCTGTTTCGGGGGCAACGAGCAGCGTCTGCTCCTGCGCATCCATATGCGCCCAAGGATCGACGGCGGGCACGGCGCCTGACGGCATCGGCCGTGTGTGCTGCTCAGGCAATGCGGACCACGAGCTCGAATCGATGCTGCGCGTGGCGTCGTCACCATAGCCACCGCCGCTGCTCACCGACCGCAGACCGCCGTCGAGCCGCGTCTCGGCGGCCTCACCGTGACGACTTGCCGCGTTGAGGAACGCCTCGTCCCCAGCGTAATGGTCGAGGCCGGCGTCGCTGTCCTCATGCCTATGGCGGTGGAACAGACGCGCGAAGAAGCCCGGCTTGCGCGCGGCTCCCGACTCCTCGTCCGAGCCATCGTGCGCGGGCACACCATCCGCAAACGCAAGCGTGTCGTCGCCCACGCGCACCTCGTTGGGGAACTGACGGTCGTCTTCGTCGTCGGTCCGCTTGCGTGGCGCCTTGCCGGCGAGCGAACGCACGGTGTCTGGAATGTCGGTCACATGCGTGCGTGTGATGAGCAGCACGGAGAACAGCGCGGACACGACGAACACGATGATCGCGAAGGTCTGCGAAAGCCCCCAGGCGAGCGGCGAGCCGATGACGAACCCAAGCAGGCCGCCGGCGCGCTGCAGGTTGCCCCACGAGAACGTCTTCGTGTCGGCCGCCATGACCACGTCGATGATCGAGCACACCGACCACAGCAGCATCGCCCAACCAGCGATGACGCGCGGGTTGCCTGACCCTTTGCCCGCATTGCGCATGAGGCGCACGGCCACAAGGACCAGCAGCACCGGCACGACGATGCTCATCACGCCGAACAGACCGGCGGCGAACGCGTGCAGCACACGGCCGAGCGCGCCGTCCACGCGGAACCACTCGGATCCGATGAAGAACACGGCGAGCACGATCATCACGAAGCACAATCCGTCGCGACGGTACGCCGGGTCGAATTCGCCGGTGCCGCCGGCCCCACGCACGCCAGCGCCGAGTGCGCGCGGCACGGCGAGCGCGGCGCGCTTCCACCACGGCTCGAGCGTGGGGGCGCCCGACGACGGGGTCTGCCGCGATGTGCCCGACGAACTGGTGCGGGGTTTGTTTGGGTTCGAGGAAGTAGATCGTGCCATAACGCTCAAGATTCTATCGCAGGGGTTTCACCTCGCCTCGCGCGCGTTCGCGATGCGCGCGCATCAGTGCAATGCGCCGAGATGGTGCTGCACGTATTCGTCGGCGTGCATGTCGATGTGGTCGTAGCCGCCTTGGTCGGCCACGTCGATAACCGCCATCGCGTTGTCCACAAGGCGCGGGTTGAGCGCCTGCAGCCAGTGGATGCGCGGGTCGCGACCGAACCAGCCCATCTGCTTGCGCGCCAGACGCCGTGTTTTCTGCGCCACGTCGGCCATCGTCTCATCGAGGCCGCGCAGGCCGTCCAAGTAGTCGATCACCTGCTGGTAGCCGAGCGCGCGCGCCGCCGTCATACCCAGATGCGGGCGCAGGCGTTCGACTTCGTCGATGAACCCGTCGTCGAACATGCGACGCGTGCGTTCGTCGATGCGCGCGTCGAGGTCTTCGCGCGGCAGGTCGAGCCCGATCTGCACCGAGGGAATGACGTAACGGTAACGCGGCAGCGACGCCGAATACGGGCGCCCGGTGAGCTCGATGACCTCGAGCGCGCGCACGGTGCGGCGTGGATTGTGCGGATCCATGCGCGCCGCCGCCTCGGGGTCACGCTGCGCGAGCTCGGCGAACAGTGCGCCGGCGCCTTCCGTGCGCGCGCGTTCCTCGAGACGCGCGCGCACGTCCGGATCGGTGCCGGGGAACGAGATGTCGTCGATCGCGGCGCGCGCGTACAGGCCCGAGCCGCCCACGAGGATCGGGCGGATGCCCTGTGCCTGCAGGTCGCTGATGACCGTGCGCGCCATCTGCTGGAAGCGCGCGACGGTCATTGTGTCGGACGGGTCGATCACGTCGAGCAGATGGTGCGGCACCGCGGCCTGCTCCTGCGCACTCGCCTTCGCGGTGCCGATGTCCATGCCGCGGTACATCTGGTAGGCGTCCGCATTGACGATCTGCGCGCGTTCGCCGCGCTCGGCGAGCCGCCGCGCGATCGCGATGCCCAGACCCGTCTTGCCCGATGCCGTGGGCCCAACAATCGAGACGAGGCGGGGTGCGACGATCGGCGTGGGTTCAGTGGCGGATGGCATAGGTCTGCCCCTTGGCCGGGTCCGGGTCCGCAATGAGGTTGTGCTTGCCGGCGTGCGTGACCGTGGCGGTCACGAAATCGCCGACCTGCGGTGCGGGCATGCCTTCGGGCACGCCGACATGCACAAGCACGCCGGTGCGTTCACGGCCGGTCACACGGTGCGTCTGCTCGTCCTTGCGGCCGGTGGTGCCGGTGACCATCACTTCGACGTCGCGCCCTTCGAACTTCTTGAGCTCCTGTGCGGTGATGCGCTCCTGCAGCGCCACAAGGCGCTCGAAGCGCTCCTGCGAGACTTCGCGCGGCACCTGTTCCATCGCCGCGGCGGGCGTGCCCGGGCGCGGTGAGTAGATGAACGTGAACGCGGACGAGAAGCGCGCCTGCTCCACGATGTCGAGCGTGCGCTGGAAATCCTCTTCCGTCTCGCCCGGGAACCCGACGATGATGTCGGTCGAGATCTGCGCGTCGGGCATCGCCTCACGGATGCGGGCCAGGATGTCGAGGAACTTCGCGGAACGGTACGACCGGCGCATGGCGCGCAGGATGCGGTCAGAGCCCGACTGGAGCGGGAAGTGCAGCTGGTGCATCACATTCGGCGTCTGCGCCATCGCCTCGATCACGTCGTCGGTGAACGCCGCCGGATGCGGCGACGTGAACCGAACACGTTCGAGCCCCTCAACCTCGCCGCACGCACGCAACAGCTTCGAGAACGCATAGCGGTCTCCCACGCCGTAACCGTACGAGTTGACGTTCTGGCCCAGCAGCGTGACCTCTTTGGCGCCTTCGTCCACACAACGGCGCACCTCGGCGAGCACGGCGCCCGGGCGCCGGTCGCGTTCCTTGCCGCGCGTGGTGGGCACGATGCAGAACGTGCAGGTGTTGTTGCAGCCCACCGAGATCGCGACCCACGACGAGATGCGCGACCCGCGCACCGCGGGCAGCTGGCTGGGGAACTGGTCAAGCGATTCCTTGACGCGCACCTGCGCGCGGCCTTCGCGGCGGGCCTGATCGAGCAGCGCCGGCAGGTCCTCGATGTTCTTCGTGCCGAACACGGCGTCGACCCAAGGCGCCTTCTCGGCGATGCGCTCGCGGTCGAGCTGGGCCATGCAGCCGCCGACCGCAATCTGCAGGTTGGGGCGCTCCCTTTTCATCTGCGCCCACAGGCCGATTGTGCCGTACATGCGTTCCGCCGCGTTCTCACGCACTGCGCATGTGTTCATCACGATCAGGTCCACGTCGTGGTCGAGCTCCTGCTCTTCGGTGGCCGGCACATACCCTTGTCTCTTGAGCACGCCGGCGATGCGCTCGGAATCGTGCACGTTCATCTGGCAGCCCAGCGTGTGGACCTGGAACACGCCCCTGCCACGGCCCTCCTGCCCGGCCTCGGGGGCCGTAAACGTGCGCTCCTGCTCGGTCATCATGTCTTCGTTCATACCGCATATGCTAACGGAGGGCGGGCACAGTACGCACAGCATGCCCCACTCCTCCATCGAACTTCCATGAAACGCGCCCGTGGGCCGATTGCCCCGTTCAGGCGCATCGGTTAGGATGGCACAATGTGATACTTGACCGCCAAAGCCGCATCAACACGAATGACCTGCGCACCCGTCTCAAGGTGTTGCTCGCCCAGTTCTCCACCGACAGCCAACCGGGGCATTTGGGCGACATGGAGACGATGACCGAGTTCATCAACCAGATGCAGGTCTACGAAGGCGCCATGTACGAGATCAGCACCAAGCTCGAGATCCTCGACTCCGAATTCCAAGTGCGCTTTTCGCACGACCCGATCCATCACATGGAGCGCCGCCTCAAGTCCGTGGATTCGATTCTGGGCAAACTGGAACGCAAGAACCTGCCGGTGACGATCGAGGCCATCCGCGACAATCTGTTCGACGTGGCCGGCATCCGCGTGATCTGCAATTACCGCGACGACGTGTATTCCGTGGCCAACTACCTTTCGGCGCAGTCCGACATCCAGGCGCTGCGCGTGAAGGACTACATCAAATCCCCCAAACAGAACGGCTACCGTTCGCTCCACGTGATCTACGCCGTTCCGGTGTTCCTGTCGAACGGCGCGCATTACACGCCCGTGGAGGTGCAGTTCCGCACGATCGCGATGGACTACTGGGCGAGCCTCGAGCACGCGTTGCGCTACAAGACCGATCTGCCCGACAACAAGCACGCGGAGCACGCGCAGACGCTGCTCGATTGCGCGCGCTCGCTGCAGAACGTGGAGACGCAGATGCAGACGATCCACCGCGACATCAACGGCGCCCCGCAGAGCGGCGAGGCCCCGCACGCCGAGGGGCTGCAGCACGCGATCTCATGACGCGCGCACGGCCCCGGCAAACAAGACGGCGGTGGCCCCACGCTGAACAAGCGTGGGGCCACCGCCGTATGTGAGGCCTGCGCGGGGCTAGTCCCGGCTCAGCCCCACCAACTGCAACACGTAGAGGAACATGTTGATGAAGTCGAGGTAGAGATTGAGCGCGCACAGGATCGAGATGCGCTTGATCATCTCGGGGCCCTGCGCGGCGTACTGCGCGAACGCGGCGCGTGTGAACTGCGCGTCGTAGATCGTCATGCCGGCGAACAGGATGATGCCGATCGCCGAGATGACCTTGAGCATCGTGTCGGTGGGCGCCACGAACATGAGGATCACCTGCGCCACAATCAGCACGATGAGCGCGATCATCAGCACCGGGCCGGCTTTGAGCATGTTCGCCTTGGTCGTCAGGCCGAACATCGTGAGCGCGAAGTAGAAGCCTGCGCTGATCAGGAACGCGAAGCCGATCGTGCCGAGGTTGTATGCCCCGAAGATCGTGCTCATCGTCACGCCCATCAGCGCCGCGAATATGTAGAAGCACACGCGCGCGGCGGCCGGCGACATCTTCATGACGCGCACGCCAAGGTAGACCGCCATGCCGATCTGCACGATCGCCGGCAGCCAGACGCCCAGCGCACCGGTGGCGCGCAGGAACGACACATAGAACCCGCTCATCTGTGTGAAGATGGCCACGGCCGCGGTGATGAGCAGGCCGATTGTCATCTCGCCATAGGCGCGCGTGATCGACACGTGCTCGGCACGCTCGTACGCGTATGCAGGCGTGGCATCGATTGTGGTTTGGCCCGCCTGCTGCCGCATGGTGTATTGCGACTGCGGACCATTGGGATAGCCCCCATAGGGCTGCTGGCCATATGTCATAATCCGTTGTTCCTTATCTGTTTTGGCTGCCCCTATTGTACGCGAAGGATTCGCCTACAATCTGAAAGTCTTCTGACAATACGATGGGAACGGTCCAATACGGTTGCTCCACTGCATTCAACACCGCCGCGTAGAGCACTATTCCACCTCGCCCACGGTGAAGGCGGACACCCATCAGTGGCATGCGAGCCATTCGACGGCGAGTTTGGTGCGGTTCGAGATGTTCGTCTTGGCCAGGATGTCGCTGATGCGGTTGCGCACCGTGCCTTCGCTCAGATACAAACGCCCCGCGATCTCGCGGTTGTCCAATCCTTCGGCCACGAGGGCTGCGATGCCCCGCTCACGGTCGGTAAGCACCGCGAACCGCGGGTCCTCCCCCACGCCTTCGCCCGGCGCCCCGCCTTCGCGTGGCGCCACATGCAGCGGCAGTTGGCCCAGGACCTCGGCGCCGAGCACCACCTGGCCCGCCATGACCGCCTGCACTGCCGGAACCACGGAGGCGACGTCCTGTTTGATCAGATAGCCCTTGGTGTGCAGGTCGATGGCACGGCGGATATAGTCGGGGTCGGCGAATGTGGTGAGGATCAGGATGCACGCATCGGGGTCGTCCTGCAGGATGCGCTCCGCCGCCTCAAGGCCGTCGATGCCCGGCATCTGCACGTCGATGAGCAGCACGTCGGGGGCGTGCCGGCGGCAGTTCGTCACGGCGGCCTCGCCGTCATGCGCGCTCCACAGCACCTGCGCGGTGCCGGTCGCGGTGAGTATCGTGCCGATCGACGAGCACACAATCGGGTCGTCGTCGACAATGGCCACCGAAATCATCATGCTCCTTGTGTGGTCTGTTGTGCGGGGTCTGGTTTGGGGATGGAGACGAACACGCGCCAACCTTCGCCGTACGGCCCGCATGTGGCGTTGCCGCCGAGTGCGCGGGCTCGTTCCTCGATGTCGGCAAGCCCGATGCCCGCCGAGCGCATGGCGCCCGCGCTTATGGGCTTGCCGCCGTTGTCCTGCACGATGAGCTGCCACAGGCCTGGCAGATCGATGAGCTTCACCGTGGCCTCGCTCGCCGTGCCATGCCGCACCGCATTGGTGAGCGCCTCGCGAATGACCGCAGCGAAACAGCGCGCGACCGCGGCCGGGGCGTGCTCGATGCCATCGGCCAGATGCACCGTCAGCGGAACACCCTCGTCGACCGATGCGGCGTCTTCGACCATGCTGTGGAAATCGGTGCCCTCGTCTTTCAGGTCGTGCACCGACGCGCGGATCAACGTCATCGCCTCGTCGAGCGTGGCGCTGATCTGGCCGAACTGCGCGGCGTGCTCGGCGTCGCCCACCGTTGCGGCCACGACATGGTCGGCCTGCGTCATCATGATCGCGCGTGTGAGGACGTGGCCCACGTTGTCGTGGATCTCACGGGCGATGCGCGTGCGTTCGTTGAGCCGGGCCTGCCGCATGTCGGCGGTGCGCTGCGCCTCGACATCGGCGATGCGCGCATGCGACAAGCGCAGCCGTTCACGCCGTGCATCGGCGAGCGCACGGTAGCGCATCTGCGAGCGCAGGCCATCGGCACGCAGCCAACCCGCCACGGCGGCCAGCACAGTGAGCGGCACCAACAGCATGCAGGCGAGCGCACGCGCGTCGTGCGGCCACACGCCGCCGATGTTCATCAACGCCATGCCCGTCACCACGCAAGCCGCCGCACATGGCGCCGCCGTGAGCACATATTTGGCATGGCGTGTGCGTGGCGTGGCGCAGAAGACGAGTTGATAGGCCAGATCGCACGCCACAAGCGGCAGGAACATGGCCCATGTGGGAATGGCGACCGCCGCTACGCAGAACGCCATGCTCAAGGTGAGCCATGTCTTCGTCTCGACGAGCGCGGCGAGCGCCGCCAGACAGACCGCCACAAGCAGGCCCACCACGGTGGCCACGGTGATGTCGGAGACGGCCAGCAGGGCGAGCAACGTGCAGATGACGGCCATGAGCACATGGGCTGCGATGTCCGCCATGCTGCGCTCCTTTCCGTGCCGTGTACGTGTTGCCGTTTCCATTATCGGGCACACCGCGGCTGCCGCAACGCGCATCGTGACATTTGTCACCACTGCTTCACGAAACTGGTGATGGCAGGCACGGTGTCGGCACGCGCCCGCTTGGAACAATGGTGGACATGAACACTACAGCACCAATCCCGGCGAGCGCCGCACAACGCACCGCGCAGCCCACCCCGGCCATCCGGGTGACCGAACTGGTCAAGCATTATGGAGACAACCTGGCCCTCGACTACCTGAGCATGGAGGTGCGCCGCGGCGAGATCTACGGCCTGCTCGGACCGAATGGCTCGGGCAAGACGACCGCGATCAACTGCATCCTCGGCCTGCTCACCTATGATTCGGGCGAAATCCGTATCTTCGGCGAGCCGATGGGCCCCACGAGCTACGATCTCAAACGCCGCATCGGCGTTGTGCCGCAGGATATCGCCGTGTTCAACGAGCTGACGGTCGAAGAGAACATCTCGTATTTCTGCTCGCTGTACGTGGCGGACCGTGCACGCCGCACAGGGCTCGTCGACGAGGCGATCGCGTTCGTGGGACTCGACGACTACCGCACGTACCGCCCGCGCAAACTCTCCGGCGGCCTGCTGCGCCGACTGAACATTGCGTGCGGCATCGTGCACAGGCCGGAGCTCATCTTCTTCGATGAGCCGACCGTGGCCGTCGACCCGCAGAGCCGCAACGCGATCCTCGAAGGCATCGAGCAGCTCAACGCGCAGGGTTCCACCATCGTGTACACGAGCCACTACATGGAAGAGGTCGAGCAGATCTGCGACCGCATCCAGATCATTGACCACGGCCGGCAGATCGCCCTCGGCACCGCCGACGAACTCAAGCGCATGATCGACGTCGGTGAGCGCATCAGCATCGAGGCGCCGTCGCTCACGGGCGACGATGATACACGTGCGCGCACCATCGCCGCACTGCGCGCCCTGCCCGCGGTGCACGACGTGGCGTTCGAGCAGGACACGCTCACCATCTCGTGCGCACAAGGCGCGCACAATCTGATCGACGTGCTGCAGGCGCTGCGGCAGGCGGATGTGCCTGTGGGGCATGTCAGCTCGCACACGCCGACGCTCAATGACGTGTTCCTTGCGCTGACCGGCACCGACCTGCGCGACTGACCGCATGCGTATACGAAAGGAGAGACACGATGTGGAGCACGTTCCTGACCACATTGCGCATCAATCTGCGCGAAAAATCGTCGCTGTTCTGGCTGTTCTGCTTTCCGATCCTGCTCTCGACGATGTTCCTGGGCATGTTCGGCAACCTCGGCGCGACCTATGAGGTCACGACGATGCGGTTCGCCATGGTGGCGAATGGCGACTACTGCAAGTCCGAAGGCGCGCAACAACTAGTCGCCGCGATGCAGCGCACGCCGGTCACCCCGCAGGCATGCGACACGGCACCCGACGCGATGGATGTGGATTCGGGCGTCACCGATCTGCGCGACCTGCTCGACGTGACGCCGGTGGACAACGCCGCCGAGGCGACTGACCTGATCAACACCGACACCGATGTGCGTGGGTTCCTCACGGTGGACGGCGACGGCCTGCTGCATATGACAATCAGCCGCGCGACCGTCTCGAGCGTGAACGACACGATGAGCACCCCGGGATTGCCGGTCTCGTTGAGCATCCTCGACGGCGCAATCGGCATGTTCAACCGGCAGGCGCTCACCGTGGCGCAGATCATGTCATCCGACCCGGCTGTGTTCACCAATGAGGCGTTCACCGCAGCCGTGCAGGAGGCGCCGGGATTCACGCGCCAAGTGCGCCTGACGAACTTCAAGCCCGACGAATCCGCGCGCTACTACTACGCGCTGCTCGCGATGACCGCGTTGATGGCGATGACCTTCGCCGTGACGACCGTGTGCTCGACGCAGGCGAACCTCTCCGCGCTCGGCATGCGCCGTTCGCTCGCGCCGCTCACGAGGTTCCGCCAGCTCATGGGCGGGTTCCTCGCCAGCTGGCTGTGTACGTTCTGCTCGCTGCTCGTGGCATTGCTGTACATCCACTTCGTCTGTCGCATCTCGTTCGGTGGCCGTTGGGCGGCCACACTGCTCGCGATCGTCGTCGCATCGTTTGCATCGAACGCGCTCGGCACATTGCTCGGATCACTGCCGAAACTGACGGCCGGCACAAAAATCGGCCTGACGACCGCCATCTCATGCGCGCTCTCATTGTTCAGCGGCCTGTACGGCTCCGGCGCGATGGCGTTGAGCGACTGGATCCAACGCAACGCGCCGATCGTCGCAACGATCAACCCCACCCAGCAGGTGACCAACCTGTTCTACGACATCCTCTATTACGACTCATATGCCCCATTCTTCCGCACCGTCGGCATCCTGCTGACGATGGCCGTTCTCGCCCTGGCATTGGCGACCGTGTTCCTCAGGAGGCAACGCTATGCACACCTTTAAGTCCACACTGAAGGTCCTGCTGGCCCAGAAACTCATGATCCTCATCTATGTGGTGTGGCTGTGCCTGATGATGTTCGGCCTGAGCTGGACACTGATCACCGACCTCTCCGCATCCGACAGCTCGGTCCACTACGAATCCGCCAAAGCGGACGTGGCCGTCGTCAACCGCGACCCGCACGGCGCCGATCTGGTCGGTGCGATGCGCGAGTTCCTCGCGAAGGACTGCAACCTCGTTGACGTCGGTACAACGAGCGAGGACCTGCAGACGGCCGCAGCCTCGAACTACGCGGACCTGATTGTAATCGTCCCTGACGGCTACACGCAGCGCCTCGCCGATGCGCTCACGACCAATGGCGACGAGCCGAAACTCGACGTGGTCGTCAGCTTCACCGGCGCCTACGGTTCGCTCGCGAAACTCCAAGTGGACGACTTCCTGCGCCTGACGCGCATCGAAGCGCTCGCACAGCAGACACAGACGGGGGCTGCCGTGACGCCCGCGGCGCTCAACACGGCGGCCGACGCCGTCATCAACACGCTCGCCGACGACGCAGGCGCCTACCCACAGATCAATGTGGCCGACGACCCGGGCGCCGCGAGCGACAAGCAGGAGTCGGCGCGCACAGCCTATGTGATGACCGCCAAGATGGGCGTCTATCCACTGCTCGCCGCGACGCTCGTGTGCACGGCGCTCGCGATGAACGCGTTCTCCGCGGCGAATGTGCGCCGCAGGCTATATGCCTCACCGCAGCACACCGGCGCCATGGTCATGCAAGAGTTCGCCGCATGTGCGCTTTTCGGCGCGATCGTCAGCCTGCTGTATTGGGGCATATCCATGGCGCTGCCCGCGCTCGCCGGACTGCCGATCAGCGGTATCCCTCTGCCGACGCTCCTCTACTCCGGCGCCTCGCTCGTGCTGTATGCGCTCGTCGGTGTGGCGAGCGGCTTCATGATCAGCATGCTGTCGGCGAACTCCGTCGCCGTCAACGCGATTGCGAACGTGTTCGGCCTACTCGTCATGTTCACCTCAGGTATGGCGTTCCCGATTGACATGATGCCGCATGTGATGATCATCATCGGCAAACTGCTGCCAGGCTGGTGGTTCTGCCAGTCGATCGACGCGGTCAACGGCATGGACGGCCATATCGATGCGGGACTGTGGCTCGCCAACAACGCGATCGTGCTGCTCTTCGGCGTCGCGTTCATCTGCCTTGGGCTCGCGTTCTCGAAGCTGCGCCGTTTGCGCCCCGAGCTGGCGGCCCCGGGCGCGACCCAGCTCGCCGAGGCGTAAGGAACCGTCAACACTCCCACAATCCACAGGGGGCCGCCACCGTGTGCTCGGTGGCCGTCCCCTCACGTTGTGCATGGCGTCACATCATCGCGCGGTACGCCTTCCAGATGTCGCTCAATGCACGACCGTCCGACTCACGCTTCCAGACGTTGAGGCTCGCCGTCGATCCGCCGATCTGCCGTGCCGCGGCCGTCGGCGTCGCGTATTCGGTGCCGTCCTCTCCCTGGAACCCGGTTTCAGTGACGGTGATAATCCACGTCTCATGCTTGCGCGGCCGGTTCCACACGAACCGGTCCCCCGGTTTGAGCAGCCCCGCGCGCACCACTTCGGCCACCGCCACACGCTTCGACGTGCGCTTGGACCGGTGCGCGACGCCCGGCGTGTGCGTCGCGGCCGCCGCCTGCTGTTCGGCGATTGCCACATCACCGCGGTCGATGTGCCATGCCTGCGCGATGAGGTCGATAATCTGCCGTTGCCGCAACTCCAGATACTGCGGGGTGATCACCTCCAGATCGCGCAGCACGCGCGTCAACGGGAACCGTCGCGAACTGGCGTCGCGCACCATGAGGTCGCGCCGTGCGCCAAAATCATCCACAGCGTTGAAATACCGCGGCGCCTTCTGCGTGAGCACGAAGTTGCCGATCCGCTGCGCCCAATAGTCGCATGTGCCGGCCGGCCAAGCGGCGAACTGCGAACCGGTGGGCACACGTTCGGGGATGATCGGCACGGCGTTGAGGCTGCGCGGCCGTGTGATGCGCTCGCCGGAGAGCTGTTCGTTCGCACGGATGAGCAACAGCCGTCGCATGCCGGCGTCGATCGAAAGTTCCCCGCGCAGGTGCAGCATCGCGAGCCGCTGTTCGTCGGCGCTGACACTGAATCCGGCGATCCGCTGCAACGGCGACTGCTTCTTCAGGTCGCGCACAATCGTGGCCGCGCGCGTGCGCCGTTCGAGTTCCGACTTCCCGTTGAGGCAGTCGATGCCGGTCACGCGATCGAGCATCGTCAGGATCTGCATCAGGCGCTCGCCGTCGTGCAGCGAAACGCGCTGCGACGCATTGCGCTCGCCATGCGCGAAGATGACCGTGTCCGGGTCGTTCAGATTGTCGAGCGAATGGACGAGCGCCCACAATGCGACCGGCTTCCAGTCACTGTACGGGTAGTCGCCGAGCGCACAGAGCAGATCGACGACCGGGCGCGGCAGCAGGCTTTCGCTCGGCCGGTGCAGAATCTCGTCGCATATCGCGTACGGCCGCAGCACTTCGTCGATGAATTCGATGCATTGCCCTTTGCGGATGTACTCGTCGAGTACGTGGCCGGTGAAATCGGCGATCAGCGACTCGCAGATCGGCGTGCGCGTGAAGATGAGGTCGAGGTCGGCGAAGAACCGTTCGATGCGCGCGTTCTCGTCGCCCATCGGTTCCATGATGTCGTCCCAATAGCGCGCGTAGACGGTGCGCGCGGCGCTCGAGATGCCCGAAACGACCTTCGCCTTGAACACGTCGGACGGCGTGAGCGGCATGCCGCGCATGTTCATGACGTCGAAGATGCGGTACGCGCCCGAGATGTCGTCGGTCGTGACGATGACGAACATGACGTCGTTGACGAGGTAGGCGGCGAACTGCCGGCGTTCGTCGTCGGCCATCGCGGCGAGCGTGTCGTATGCGCATTTCGTATTCATCTGGATGTTGCGCTGCGCCTGCGTCGCGATGTCCGTGTCGCGCAGGTCGAACAGCGCCTCGAGGTCGCCGTGCTGCACGTATTCGCGGAAGAACTCCTCGTCCTGCTCGCGCAGCCTGAGGCGCGGCTCGGTCTCGATGCCGCGCAGTTTGTCGCCCGATTCGGTGAGCAGGCCGGCGAGGCTCGCATGCAGTTGCGGGTCCTCTTCGAGCGTGAGCAGCACCGCGAAGATGATCGACAGCGACACCAGACGCTGCTGCCCGTCGATCACCTGATGCATGCCGTGCTCGTCGCGCACGAGGATGAGTGAACCCAGGAAATACGGCCCGTCGTGCACGGCGCACGCGTCCATGACGTCTTCGATGAGTTGCTTCATCTGCACGTTGTGCCAGCTGTACGAACGCTGGAACGCCGGAATCGCGAACCGGTAGTCGGCGGTGAACACTTTGGACAGCGGTTTTTCGCTTGCGCTAATCGACATACTCATCCCCCTCGATGATCGTGATCCCAGCCTGCCGTATCCGTTCGACGGCAGCCTTGCCCAACTCCTCGCTCACCGGCACGCTCAGGTCGGTGTACACGCGCACATCGTAGCCGCGCGCCACCGCATCGAGCGCGGTGTCGCGCACGCAGTGCGACAGCGCGATGCCCGCAATGTCGACGCGCGTGACGCCTGCGCCAGTGAGCAGCGCGTCAAGCGTGCGGCCCGCGGCGAGCGCCTCGGCCACGTCGTCGCGCGTGGGGATGGCCTCACCGTTGTCTTCGACGCCTTCGAACCCGGAGTACGCGGCGCTGTACTGCCCCTTCTTGATGTGGTGCGGCACGCCGAGCGACTCGACCGCCGGGTGCAGGCGCGCGTTCGGCGTGCCGGCCGCGCCGTGCACCGGCCACGTGTCGACGAAATCCGGGTGGTCGGACCAATGCTCCCCCGGTTCGACATGCCAGTCCTGCGTCGTCGCGATGAGCGCATACCGGCTGCGGTTGCGCTCGGCGAACCCATGGATGCGCTCGGCTACCGCGTTGCCGCCCTCAACGGCGAGCTCGCCGCCCTCCGTGAACGTTGGCTGTACGTCGACGATGATCAGTGCTGTGTTGTTCGTGCCCATGTGCACATTCTATAGCACGCGGCACAGGGCATGCCGCGTGCGTGCCGAACTCGCGTCACATGCCCTTCCACGCGCGGTATTCCGCGGCTTTCGCACGCCACCGGTCACGCTCGGCGTCGTCGATCGCGCGGATGACACGGGCCGGGTTGCCCACGGCCACACTATGGTCGGGGATGTCTTTCGTGACGACCGAACCGGCACCGATGACGACGTCGTTGCCGATCGGCACGCCCGGGCAGACGGTCACATTGGCACCGAACCACACGTCGTTGCCGATGCGGATCGGCAGGCCGCCTTCGAGCTGCGCATTGCGTGTCTGCGCGTCGATCGGATGGTACGGCGTGTACAGGCCGACGCGCGGGCCGAAGAACACATTGTCGCCGATGGTCACCGGCGCCACGTCGAGGATGATGCAGTCGGTGTTCGCGTAGAAGCCGTGCCCGATCGTGATGTTGCAGCCGTAGTCGCAGCGGAACGGCGGTTCGATGTGAGAGCCTTCGCCGATTGCGCCGAACAGCTCACGGAACAGTGCGGTGCGCTCGTCGAATGCGTCCCATGCGCTCGTATTGATCTCATGCTGCAGCCGGCGGCGTTTGGCGCCAAGCGCGTGCAGATGCGGGTCGTCGGCGATATACAGCTCGCCGGAAACCATGCGTTCGTATTCTCGTGTGGAATGCTCATTCATGGCATGGGATTCTAGCAGCGTTGCGCTGCGCGACGAGAGAACAGGCTGCACCGCGCGCGGCCCTATAATGGCCTCAGTGCTTGCCAACGATGGCATCACCTGAGGAAAGAGCAACTAAGGAGCGTGGACCATGACCGGACTATATGCGAGCCTGTTCACCATCATCATCGTCGCCATCAGCATCTGGGTGCTGTATTACGTGATCCGTGCCGCCGTGCGCGCGGGCATTATCGACGCCGAGCGTGAGATGGGCAAGATCAAGATGCCCGTCACGAAGGACGACAAGCTGCAGGAACAGCGCGAGGCGCTTCAGGAGGAACGCGTGCGTGCGATTGTGGCCGACGAGCAGCGCAAGCAGGCGGCGAAGGCCGCCAAGGAGCAGGGCAAGTAAGCTCAAGGCTCACCACATATACCAAGGGGGAGGACCCATCCACAGTCGTGTGGATGGGCCCTCCCCCTCGCGCTCTGGCGTGCTTAGCGTCACTCGCTCATCAGATTGCGCAGCACGTACTGCAGGATGCCGCCATTGCGGTAATAGTCGGCTTCGCCAGGCGTGTCGATGCGCACCACGGCTTCGAACTCGGTCTTCGAGCCGTCCTTGTGCGTCGCCTCGACGTGCACGGTCTTCGGTGTCACACCCTGATTGAGCGCGTCAATCCCGGTGATCGAGTAGACCTCGGTGCCGTTCAGGCCAAGCGATTCCGCCGATTCGCCTTCGGGGAACTGCAACGGCAGCACGCCCATGCCGATGAGGTTGGAACGGTGGATGCGCTCGAAGCTTTCGACGATGACGGCCTTGACACCGAGCATCGCGGTGCCCTTCGCCGCCCAGTCGCGCGAGGAGCCGGTGCCGTATTCCTTGCCGCCGATGACGACGAGCGGCGTGCCGTTCGCGATGTAGTCGCGTGAGGCCTCGTAGATCGTCGTCGGCTTCATCGCCAGGAAGTCGTAGGTGTAGCCACCCGGCTTGATCTCCTCGCCCACCGACGCGAGCAGCATGTTGCGCAAGCGGATGTTGCCGAACGTGCCGCGTACCATGACTTCGTGGTTGCCACGGCGCGAACCGTACGAATTGAAGTTCTTCGGCTGCACGCCATGCTCCACAAGGTATTCGCCCGCGGGGCTCGTCGCCTTGAACGCGCCGGCCGGCGAGATGTGGTCGGTCGTGACCGAGTCGCCGAGGAACGCGAGCACGCGTGCGTCGCGGATGTCCTCGACCGGGGACGGCTCGGCGCCCATGCCGTCGAAGAACGTCTGCTTGCGCACATACGTCGACTCCGGATCCCATGCGAACAGTTCGCCTTCGGGCACGTCAAGGCCCCTCCAGCGGGCGTCGCCTTCGAACACCGAAGCGTAGTCGTTGAGGAACATCTCACGGCTCACATTGCCGCTCACCACCTGCTCGACCTCGTCGTTCGTGGGCCAGATGTCCTTGAGGTACACCGGCTTGCCTTCCGGGTCGGTGCCCAGCGGCTCCGTCTCGAAGTCGAAGTCCATCGTGCCGGCGAGCGCATAGGCGATGACGAGCGGCGGCGAGGCGAGGTAGTTCATCTTGACGTCCGGGCTGATGCGGCCTTCGAAGTTGCGGTTGCCCGACAGCACGGCGGTCACCGTGAGGTCGTTCGCGTTGATCGCTTCGGAGATCTCCGGCAGCAGCGGCCCGGAATTGCCGATGCACGTGGCGCAGCCGAAGCCGACGAGCTGGTAGCCGAGGCGGTCGAGGTCCTCCTGCAGGCCAGCCTGCTTCAAGTAGTCGGCCACGACCTGCGAGCCCGGGGCGAGCGAGGTCTTGACCCATGGCTTGGGCTTGAGGCCCTTCGCCACGGCGTTGCGCGCGATGAGGCCGGCCGCGATCATGACCGAGGGGTTCGAGGTGTTGGTGCACGAGGTGATCGAGGCGATTGCCACGTCGCCGTTCTGGATGTCGAAATCGCCGCGGAAATCGGTCGAGACGTGCACGGGGTTGCCGTTCGTCTTCTCGGTCACATAGCCGGGCAGTGTCTCTTCGAACGTCGTCTTCGCATGGTTGAGCTCGATGCGGTCCTGCGGGCGCTTCGGGCCGGCGATCGACGGCACGACCGTCGACAGGTCGAGCTCGAGGTATTCGGAGTACTGCGGCTCCACATACTGCGGGTCGTTGACATCGTGCCACAGCTTGTTCGCCTTCGCATACGCCTCGACGAGCGCCACCTGCTCGTCGGAACGGCCGGTCAGGCGCAGGTAGTCGAGCGTGACGTTATCGATTGGGAAGATGCCGCACGTCGAGCCGAACTCCGGGCTCATGTTGCCGATCGTCGCGCGGTTGGCGAGCGGGACGGACGCGATGCCTTCGCCGTAGAACTCGACGAACTTGCCGACGACGCCGTGCTGGCGCAGCATGTCGGTGATGGTGAGCACCACGTCGGTCGCTGTGACGCCTTCGGGGATCGACCCCTTGAGCTTGAAGCCGACGACGCGCGGCACGAGCATCGAGATCGGCTGGCCGAGCATGGCGGCCTCGGCTTCGATGCCGCCGACGCCCCAGCCGAGCACACCGAGTCCGTTGACGGTCGTGGTGTGCGAGTCGGTGCCAACGCACGAATCGAGGTACGCGAGCGTCTTGCCGTCGGCGGCGTCCTTGCGCATGACGACCTGGGCGAGGTATTCGATGTTGACCTGGTGGATGATGCCTGTCCCCGGCGGCACCACGCGGAAGTTCTCGAAGGCCTGCTGGCCCCAGCGCAGGAACTGGTAGCGTTCGCCGTTGCGCTCGTATTCGATGTCCATGTTGATCTGCACGGCGTCATCCACACCGTAGGCGTCGATCTGCACGGAATGGTCGATGATCATGTCGGACTGCACCTGCGGGTTGATCACCTCGGGGTTGCCGCCGAGCTCCTTGACGGCGTCGCGCATCGTGGCCAGGTCGACGATGCACGGCACGCCGGTGAAGTCCTGCATGACGACGCGCGACGGCGTGAACTGGATCTCATGGCTTGGATCGGCTGCAGGGTCCCAATCGAGCAGCGCCTTCACGTGCTCGTCGGTGATGTTGGCGCCGTCCTCGTTGCGCACAAGGTTCTCGACGAGCACCTTGAGCGAATAAGGAAGGTGGTCAATGCCCTCAAGGTCGGCGATGCGGTAGTAGTCGTACGACTGCTCCCCGACGTTGAGGACGTCCAGCTGGTCGTCGCGCATGGACATGGGTTTCCTCCGAACGTGTTGTGGAACTGGTGATTGGCTCACACGATACCGTGTGCATGTTTCAGCGCTTCGATATGCGCTTGTATTGTGAGATGACCGAACGCATGGTCACGGGCAGGAACTTGGGGAACAGCCACACACTGAGCGCGAAGAGCAGCGTGGCGATCACGATCTGCACACCAAGCGCGAGCAGACCCTTGCCGCCCGGCAGCTGGAATGCGAAGAAATGCGCGACGAACGGGATGCACATGCCGATCACACCCGCCGCCGCGAACGCCGCGACGAGCCAGCCGCGCCACGAGTTGAGTGGCGTCGCCACGCGCGCGAGCACGTAGATGCCCATCACGAAGAGCACCGTGGCGCACATCGACCGCCACAGCAGCTGGTACTGCGCCGAGCCGTCGACGTTCCACCCCATGAGTTTCGGCACGAACCATGCGGACAGCAGCACCGAGAGCGCCGTCGCGATGCCGCACGGCACCGAGAACGCGAAGACGCGGCGCAGGAACCCGGGAATGTAGCGGCGCGTGTTCGGCGCGAGCGCGAGCAGGAACGCCGGGGCGCCGATCGTCAACGCGCCGATGTAGCTGATGTGCCGCGGCAGATACGGGAACGGAATCATGCTGAGCACGACACCGAACGAGATCAGCGCCGAGTAGACGGTCTTCGTCAGGAACAGGCTCGCGACGCGCTCCATGTTCGCCATGACCTGGCGTCCGCGCGCCACGACGTCGGGCAGATGCGAGAATTTCGAGTCGACGAGCACGACTTCGGCCACCGCTTTCGTCGCCGGCGCCGCGTTGCCCATCGCGATGCCCAGATCGGCCTCCTTGATCGCGAGCGCATCGTTGACGCCGTCGCCGGTCATCGCCACCACATGCTTCTGCGTGTGCAGGGCCTGTACAATCGCCTTCTTCTGTTCGGGCAGCACGCGACCGAGCACGTCGACGTTCTCGAGCACGCGCGCCAGCTCATCGACGTCCTGCGGCAGTTCGCGCGCATCCATGGCCACCGGCTTGCGGTCGCCGGTGAGCTTGACCTTACCGGCGATCGCGCCGACCGTCACCGGGTTGTCGCCGGAGATGACGCGGCAGCGCACTCCCTGTTCACGGAACCACGCGAGCGTCGGCTCCGCGTCGTCACGGATATGCTCGGAGCACAGCACGATCGCCACGGGCTGCGCGGCCGCCTCGAGCTTCGGGTCGGTCTCGAAATCGGCGGGGACTTCGCCGGCGGCGTGCGCGATGAGCAGCACGCGCATGCCGTTGTTCGCGTAGTCGTTGACTTGCTTGAGCACGTCCGGGTACTGGTTCGCGAATCCGGCGAGCAGCACTTCCGGCGCGCCCATGTACCACACGCCGCCCTGGCCCGCTTCAGGCTCGTTGTGGAACGCGACCGCGCTCCATTTGCGCGCGCTCGAGAACGGCACGCGTTCGAGCTGCGCGCTGCCGGTGAATCCCTGCTTGCCGAGCCCCGCGAGCACGGCACGGCCGGTGCCGTTCGGGCTTTCCTCGTTCGCCAGGTCGTAGAGCGCCTGCATCGCCTGCTGCTTGCTGGCGCAGGCAGGCAGTGCGATGAAGTCGTCGTAGACGATGCCGCCGTCAGTGATCGTGCCGGTCTTGTCGAGGTTGAGGCAGTCGACGCGCGCGAGCGTCTCCACCGAGTCGAGGTCCTGCACAAGCGTGTTCTTGCGCGCGAGCCTGATCGCCGCGAGTGCGAAGTTGAGCGAGGTGAGCAGCACGAGGCCTTCCGGCACCATGCCCACCACGCCGGCGACCGACGAGACGACCGCCTGCCGCCATGCGCCGCTCGCGATGGCCGCGGACCAGCCGCCGACGGTCTTCATCTGTGTGAGGATGAGCAGGATGCACAGCGGCACCACGAGGAACGTCATGAACTTGAGGATCGTGTTGATGCCCTTGTTGAGGTCGGAGACGTTCTTCTTGTACACCTTCGCCTGCGCGGTGAGTGTGGCGGCGTAGCTGTGCGCGCCGACCGCGGTCACGTGTACGAGCGCCATGCCGGACACTGCGGTCGAGCCGGAGTAGACGGTGTCGCCCTCCTTCTTGCGCACGGTGCGCGATTCGCCGGTGATCATCGACTCGTCGAGTTCGAGCCCCCATGTCTGCACGATCGTGGCGTCCGCGGGCACCTGCTCTCCCGACCTCAGCCATATGAGGTCGCCGAGCACAATGTCGTTGTGCGAAACCTCCACGTCGTTGCCGTCGCGGCGCACGAGGTAATCAGAGGCGACGAGGATCGACAGTTTGTCGAGCGTGTACTTTGCGCGCAGCTCGGTGACGATGCCGATGCCGGTGTTGATGATGATGACGAACCCGAAGACGGCGTCCTTCCATGACCCGGCGATGAGCACCATGACCATGGCGGTGAGGATGATGCCGTTGAACAGCGTGAACACGTTCGCACGCACGATGTCGGCAAGTGAGCGCGACGTCGACGATGTGACGGCGTTCGTCTGTCCACGTTCGATGCGGTCCTCGACTTGCGCCGCCGTCAATCCCCGTTCGGACACATCCGGCATCTTCGGTTGCACGGTCGTTGCCGCATTCGTCGTTTTGCTCATGCGCGCCAGTCTACTCGACCGTGTGCACCCGCCGCTCCGCCAGCCAGTGGCTGCGCTCACTTCGTGAAGACGGCGACCGTCTCCACATGGCTTGAAACAAGCACCTGAATGTCTACATTTTCCGTCCGTACGCGGGAACTGCCCAAAGCCGAAAATCGGCGTTTTTACAGGTGCTCTCCGTTTGCGGAAACTTGTCCATGCGCTTTCTCTACCATATTTATACGGCAGGCAGGAGGGAGGCCACCATCTCGACCTGCTCCATTGCAGCTGGCTACTTCATTATTACGGTCTCAACCCTGTCTGCCGCTAACTTGGTCGGTATCTTGGTCGCTTATCTTGGTCGGTCACCGATCAAGTCGTTTCTTCTTGAACCGGTTCCGTCATGACTCCAATGTCCGGTTTTCTATTTGAATGTCCGGTTTTGCTTTTCAATGTCCGGTTTTCTACCGTCGCAGATTCTCGACTGGCATTCTGCTACTGGCTCCGCGACACCTCCAATCTGCAATCGTTAAAAAGTATGGCCACCGATGAAAGATTTAATCGGCGCTGTCGGTGTATCCGAAATGGTCTCTGACCTTCTGATGCGTCGTCTTGTCATTAAGCATGTAGGCTACAAGCGGGACTGTCGTCATTCCTTTCTCCCAGTAGCCGTCGTTAATATCCGTCACATATTTCTTCCATGCAACTTCGATAAATACTTCCTTGTTGGGATCAAGTTTCTCCTTGGATTCCTCGGATTTCCACGGCGCGCCTGCTACAGGAGTTGAAGCGCCGTCGACCATCACTTTGAAGTTCTTCATCGGCACAGCGGTTGATGTGCATTCGCCAATACCTACAAAGCCATATCCAGCGATATGGCAATAAACCGTATCTCCGACCTGAACGTTATAAATAGATTTCCCGCTGCCGCCAAGGTTCGCAGACAGGAATCCGTATTCCAGAGCGTCTGGCCAGCTTCTTTCTGCATAGCCGACTGTAAATTCACGGCCCTTCTCGTTCTTGAAGAAGTCCTTCTCATCGTCATCGGCCCATCCACCAACGATTTCCTTAATGGCGTCTGGATTCCAGATGTCACTTGCCATTCTCAGATAGATCTCAGCCCGGTCTGCGATACTTTGCTTACTGAAGTCAGGAATCGCATGAAAGCCATGCTTGTCGGCCGGATTGCCAGCATCATGTCAATTCTGATGTACGTCTCATATATTCCGCTGATCATCAACAACTTGCACGGCCAATATGGCAATCCCATACAGCCGCTGGTTGCCTCCATCGACAGCTCCTTTTGGTGCAGCTACGCCCTTTTGCAGAAGTACAAGGACTGGCCGGTCTTTATTGCCAATGTCCCTGGCATTATCTTCGGCCTGATCACTTTTGTAACTGCCTTGCACTAAGCCGTCTTCATCTTTCTTTTTCGATAGTAAAAAATCTCCTCCTAGTAATCTAGAGGGAGATTTTTCTTGTCTATTACAAGTCCAGTAGGCCATCTTCATCAAGGATTTTCACCTGCTTTCCTGCCCTTTTCAGATAGCCCATTTTTTCGAGGAGTTTGAATTTGCGGGAGAGGGTTTCGGGAGTAGTTCCCAAGTAGAAGGCGATATCTTTCATCTTCATGGACAGCTGGACCTGGTCGCTTCCAGCCACTTTAGCCAAGTCGAGCAGGTAGCTGGCCAGCCTTTCTTCGACCCGCTCCATGGCCAGGAACTGGGTCTGTCTTTCCGTGGCCAGCAGCTTCTGGGTGCTGAGTTCCAGCAGTTTGAGGGAGAGCTGGGGATTTCCTAGGAGGACCCGGTTGAAGTCGGCCTTGCCCAAGCTGCAGATTTCCGTATTCTCCATGGCCTCACCGAAGAAACTGTCGTTTTCCAGGCCAAAAAGCTGCTTTTCCCCTTCATAGTCACCCGGCTGGGCAACCCGGAGCAGCTGCTCGCGGCCGCTGGCGGACAGCTGGTAAACCTTCATGCTTCCCCGGGCCACGATCTGCAGCTTTTCATCCCCTGGCTGAAAAATCGTCTCACCCTTTTGATAGCGCCGGTGGATGGCCAGGGAATTGATCTTAAGCTGGTCTTTTCCTGGCAGGTCCATGAATAAGGGAACAAGGCTGACACATATATGCTGCATTTTGCTCTCCTCTGCTGGTAAAAATTAACCCTGGACCAAGTGGTCGAATTCTTCCAGGGTCTGATAGGTCTTAGTCATCGCCCCGCAGGCGTCGGCCGGAATGGCGTAATCCGCGGTCAAGGACCGCAGCCTGCTGAAGTCGGCAATCAAGTCTTCCTGGCCGGCCTTCACCTTCTTTTGGATGTCTTCATAAACCTTGCGGACTCCAAAGACTTCCGGGTGGTGGGCGCCGTGAGCCTTGGTAATTGCCTTCGTATATAAGTTTAACATTTCATCGTTCTTGGTAAAAAATTCCTTGATCATAATTTTTCTCCTTTTTTTCTTGATTAGTCGTTTTTTTGTTTTTGCTTTTTCTCTTATTTAGCGCTGGCCTTCAAGACGTCATAGCCGATATTCTTCACGGATTGAGTGATCGTGTCCAAATTGGTTTTTTCCGGGTCGAAGTTGGCCTTGGCCTTGCTTGCGTTGAAGAGGACCTTAACGCTGGTCTTTTCAACCCCGTCGACATTGGCGATGGCCCCGCGATCTTCTGCATGCAGGTCGGGCAGGCTAATGTTTCAAGTTGTAAAATTGCTTTTTGCATGATTTCTTGTCCTTTCTTTTTTCTATTGGATACTTTCGATGCCCTTAGTATACGGGCCTGCTGCTTGCTAAAAATTGTTTTCTATCAACTTTCGCGATTTTTGTAATTTTGACCGGTAGGCCAGAAGGCGCATGGCGTTTAAGATTACAAACAGGATACTGCCTTCGTGGACAAACATCCCGATGGCCATGTTCATCCATGAGCTGGCTAACACGCTGACCAGCAGGACGGCTACGACAGCCAGGGCGATGGTGATGTTCTCAATCATGTTCCGCCGGGTGGCCTTAGCCAGGGCCAGGGCCCGCGGAATCCGGTCAAAGCTGCCGTTCATGAGGACCACGTTTGAAGTCTCAATTGCCACGTCAGTCCCGCTGCCCATGGCAATCCCGATGTCTGCCCGGGCCAGTGACGGACTGTCGTTGATCCCGTCGCCGACAAAGGCCACGATTTCACCGGCCGCCTGCCGCTTTTTGACAAATTCGGCCTTGTCTTCTGGCAAAAGCTGGCCATATGCCTCAGTGAGGTCCAGTTCTTCCGCTACCAGGTCAACCGTCTTCTGGTTGTCACCGGACAAGAGGAGCAGGTTCTTGACGCCCAGCTTCTTTAAAGCAGCCAGGTCTTCCTTGACCCCGGCCCGGATCTCATCCTTTAAGCCTAAAGCAAGTTCCAGCTGCCCGTTAACGGCCACCAGAACCAGGGAATTACCAGCACTCGCCAGCTCTTCCATGTCCCTTTCCATTTGTTTTGTGACTGGGACATGGTACTGGTCAAGCAGGTAGCGGTTGCCGACCAGGACCTGCTGGCCAGCTACTTGAGCAACGATCCCACCGCCCTGGAGGACCGGGGAAGCTTCAACTTCTTTAGCTTCTAGGTCTTCATAGTAGCCAGTGATGGCTTTCGCCAAAGGGTGGGCAGATTCTTTTTCCACGCTAACCAAAAGCTGTTCAGCCAGCTGGCCCTGGCCGTACTTTTTCACCTGGCTGACCCGGGGGTCGCCGTAAGTCAAGGTCCCGGTCTTGTCGAACATGATCGTGTCGACCTTGCTGAACTTGGTGATGACTTCACTGCCTTTAAAAAGGATCCCCTGCTTGGCTCCATTGCCGATTCCGGCCACGTTGGAGACCGGAACCCCGATAACCAAGGCACCCGGGCAGCCGAGAACCAGGATGGTTACAGCCAGTTCTAGGTCTTGGCTGATGAGGCCAACAATAATGGCCAGGAGCAGGACGACTGGGGTGTAGTACTTGGAGAAGCGGTCAATTAGACGCTCAGCCTGGGACTTGGAGTCCTGGGCTTCTTCAACCAGTTCGATAATCTTGCCAAAAGTCGTCTCATCCCCGACTTTTTCCGCCTCGATCCGGATGGTCCCGTTTTCCAAAATAGTACCGGCATAGACCGGGTCGCCGGGCTTTTTGTCTAAAGGCATGGATTCACCGGTAATGCTGGCTTCGTTGGCCGTCCCGGAACCGGAGACGACTTCCCCGTCAACCGGGATCTTGCCGCCGGTCTTGACCAAAACGATGTCCCCTTCGTCCAGGTCGTCTAAGTCAACTTCTTCAAAGTCGCCGTCTGCCGTCTGCCGGAGGGCGGTTTCTGGCACCATCTCCACCAGTTCCTTGATGGCTGACCGGGTCTTGGCCAGGGTCTTTTGTTCAAGATAAGCCCCAAACAAGAAGAGGAAGGCCACGATGGCGGATTCTTCGAATTCCTGGATGACGAAGGCACCTAAGATGGCCAGGGTCACCAGCAAGTCGATACTGATGACTTTGACTTTCAGGGCCTGCCAAGCGGATGCGGCGATCGGGAAGCCGCCGATGAGGGAGGCGGCCAGGAGCAGGCCGGACTCTGCTGCTTCACTTTTAAATAACCATTTTGCGGCAAAGGCCAGGACGATTAAGATGCCCGTAGCGGCTGTCAGCCGGTTGCGATTTTTCATTAACCATTTTTGCATTGATCTTTTGACCTCCTTGCTTTGATGCTTTTAACATACCGGGAAAGCAGAATTCCTCCATTGATTTCTATCAAGATCGGGATTTTTGGCATATAGGTCACAATGTGTTGATTATGTTGCTGGTTTGCCGTTGTGGCAGTA
>ERZ1643246.948-NODE-948-length-33979-cov-8.056302_pt1 | contig 33979 bp, 23 predicted proteins | sample MGYA00579265_ERZ1643246 | MGnify/ENA primary metagenome ERZ1643246 (study PRJEB29033, sample SAMEA4952261) | chicken gut metagenome | biome: Broiler Chicken; feature: Gastrointestinal Tract; material: Caecum | place: Ireland | collected 2018 | study: Broiler...
ACGCCGCCGCCCGCCATCGAGCCGGTTTCCTACACCTATTTGGGGATAAAACAGTTGATGGCCGGCGGCGGTGTAGCCCTGATCGGAATGCAGCTGATTCCTCTTCTGGCAAATCTTTTCAGCTAATAAGAGAACGGAGAATCATCTATGCTGAACATCCTCGAAATCATCCAGGACTGGATTAAGGACATCCTGAGAGACTGCATTATGGGCAATCTGGACGGGATGTTCGACCAGATCAACAATGAGGTCGGGGAGGTTGCAAGCACTGTGGGAAAGACCCCGGCGGACTGGAACGCCGGGGTCTTTTCCATGATCCGCAGCCTGAGCGATAACGTGGTGGTCCCTATTGCCGGGATTATCCTCACCTTTGTCCTGTGCTATGAACTGATTACCATGATTATCGAGAAGAACAACCTTCACGACTTTGAAACCTTTACCTTATATAAATGGATTTTCAAGGTATTCGTGGCCGTGTATCTGGTGACGCATACCTTTGACATCACAATGGCGATCTTTGAGGTGGGCCAATCGGTTGTGCAGCAAAGCTCCGGCGTGATAAACGGAAGCACAAACATAGAGTTTGCCGCCGCATTAGGGGACGTGGAAGCACAGCTCGAAACAATGGAGATTGGAGAGCTGTTCGGCCTTCTGGTAGAAACGATGCTGTTAAAGATTACAATGCCGATTCTCTCCTTCTGCGTCATGATTGTTCTGATTGGCCGTATGATTGAAATTTACATCTATTGCTCAGTGGGGGCCATCCCGTTTTCCACAATGGTAAACCGAGACTGGGGACAAATGGGAAACAACTACCTGCGGGGACTGGTGGCGTTGGGGCTGCAAGGATTTTTTATTATGGTCTGCGTTGCGATTTATGCCATCCTGGTCGGCCAAATTGGAAGCGCGGAAAATATCCACATCGCCATCTGGCAGTGCGCGGGCTATACGGTGCTGCTGTGCTTCTCCCTCTTTAAAACCGGAGCCGTATCGAAGTCAATTTTCAATGCCCACTGATCCCCGCCCGGAACTTCAGCACGGCCCGTGCCGAAGTAGATATAGGAGGAAGGCCCCTATGTTGACATTGATTCCTGTTTCCCTAAAGGAAGCAAACGCTTTTGTCGCGGAACACCACCGGCACCACAAGCCCGTAACCGGCCATAAATTCTCGATTGGCTGCCAGTCGATGGGACGTTTGGTTGGCGTTGCGATTGTGGGCCGCCCGGTAAGCCGCTATCTCGACGATGGCCTTACGTTGGAGGTAACGCGCCTGTGTACGACCGGGGAAAGAAATGCTTGCAGTATGCTTTATGCGGCCGCGGCCCGCGCAGCCAGGGCCATCGGCTACCGGAAAATTATCACCTATACGCTGGATTCTGAATCAGGGTCCAGTATCCTTGCCGCAGGCTGGCAGTGTACCGGGAAAGCCGGAGGGCTTCACTGGACGGGCAAACGCCGCCCGGCTGTCGGGCAGTACCCGGCTCAAATGAAGCTGCGGTATGAAAAGGAGCTGTAATGTACCCATCATCTGTAAAGGAGGTATCTATTTTGAACCAGGACTTGACCACCGCCTTATATGAGGCTATGGCAAAGGAGCAGGCAAACTTCCGGGATTGGCTGGTAAAGCAGCCGCCGGAGGAAATTTTAAATCACACCTATGAATACACCGTCCGGGAAGATATTTTGATGGCAATGGAAGAACTGGAACTTCCCAGAGAACAGGGGGAGGCGCTCCTGTCCTCCCCCTCGCCGCTTGCGGATGTGTACCGGCATTTTTCCGATCTGGAAACCGGATATATGGACCTAATCCGGGACAGCATTGAATCCCGCGCCCAGGAAAAGGCCCAGGAACAGCAGCAGTTATATCAAAGCCTCATCTATCCGCACGACGGCCCATATGCGCGGGAACACGGGGAACTGGAACAGTACCGCACCTCCCGGAAAGCCAATTTTGCCTGCAAGGAGGCTATTGAAGCGGTCATCCGGGAGAATTTTGATGGGATGCACTTAAACCCGGACGCCGTAAAAAGCGTTGTGGGAAAGTTTAGTGAGGAGCGCGTATCCCATGTGCTGGCGAATACCATCCAGCAAAAGGACTGGGATACCCGCTTTTCCAACAGTAACCGGAGTTGGGCTTCTGCGTTTCCAATGTTTGAACCGCAGGACAGGCGAAGGGAATATACCGTTGAGAGCCATCCGGCAGTCCTGGACGGCTTTGTAAGCCTGTTTCGGGAGGAACGGGAGGCAAAGCGGGAACAGCCTTCGCAGGCAGCAGAAAAACCGTCTATCCGGGAGCTGCTTGCCGCCCGTCCCGCGCCCCAGAAGCCGGCCTCCCGCCCCAAAGACCGGGAGGCCAGATAATTGCCCGAAAAATCGGGAGGAGGTGAAGAAAATTGCCATTTGTGCCAGTCCCTAAAGACCTTACCAGAGTAAAAACAAAGGTTGCCTTTAACCTGACGAAACGCCAGCTTGTGTGTTTTGGGGCAGGCGGCCTGGTGGGGATTCCCACCTATCTTTTTTCCCGCGCCAGCCTCGGCAACGAAACGGCGGCGCTTCTGATGATTGGGCTGATGCTGCCGTTTTTCTTTTTTGGCATTTACGAAAAGGACGGTCAGCCGCTTGAGAAAATCTTAAAGCATTTCGTGTATGCCCAATTCCTCACGCCAAAGGAGCGCCCCTATCAGACCAATAACCTGTATGCCGCCCTGATGCGTCAGGCGGGGTACGATAAGGAGGTATCGAAGATTGAAAAGCCAAAAGCAGCTCAAGCAGAAAAAGAATCTGGAAGCCGCCAAACGCCAGTATCAAAAGGAGAAAAAGGAGTTGCGCAGCACCATCCATCTGACGCCGGATAAAAAGCTGACCGGCTCGGAGAAACGCAGGCTGGAGGCAGCCATTAAGAAAGCGAAACGGGATGGGCGGCTTCCCAAAACAGCCCAACAGACCATCCCCTACAAAGAAATGTGCCGGGATGGGATCTGCGTTGTGAACGACCGCTATTTCACCAAACAGATTCAGTTCTACGATATTAACTACCAGCTCGCCCAAAACGAGGATAAGAACCAGATTTTTGAGAGCTACTGCGATTTTCTCAATTATTTTGATTCTTCGATTCACTTCCAGCTTTCTTTTTTAAACCAGCGGGCCGATTTGGAGGAATACCAGAAATCCATTCAAATCCCAGAGCAGAACGACGCATACGACAGTATCCGCCGAGAGTATTCGGAAATGCTAAAGGGACAGCTTGCCAAAGGAAATAACGGGCTTTCCAAAACGAAGTACATTACCTTTGGCGTGGAGGCGGAAAGCCTCAAAGCAGCCAAACCCCGGCTGGAACGGATTGAGGCGGATATTCTCGCCAATTTCAAGGTACTGGGAGCAAAAGCACGCCCTTTAGACGGCTATGAGCGCCTTTCTATCCTGCACCGGATGTTCCACCCGGCAGATTCCTCCCGGTTCCGGTTTGCCTGGGACGCAATCTGGAAAACCGGCCTTTCCAGCAAGGATTTTATCGCGCCGGACAGTTTCTCTTTTAAAAGTGGGCGAACCTTCCAGATTGGCAGGACGTTTGGGGCAGTTTCCTTCCTTCAGATATTAGCGCCGGAGCTGACCGACCGGATGCTGGCAGATTTTCTTGACCTGGAAAGCAGCCTTGTCCTGACTATGCACGTCCGGTCCATCGACCAGAGCGAGGCGATTAAGACCATCAAGAGAAAGATTACTGACCTTGATAAAATGAAAATCGAGGAACAGAAAAAAGCCGTCCGTTCTGGTTACGATATGGAAATTCTGCCGTCCGACCTGATGACCTACGGCACGGAGGCAAAGACGTTGTTGGAGGATTTGCAGAGCCGGAATGAGCGAATGTTTCTGGTGACGGTGCTGGTGATGAACACCGCGCCCTCCCGCCAAAAGCTGGAAAACAACGTGTTCCAGGCCGCCGGCGTCGCGCAGAAATACAACTGCGCCCTGCGCCGCTTGGATTATCAGCAGGAACAGGGCCTTGTTTCTTCCCTCCCTCTGGGATTAAACCGGATTGAGATACAGCGGGGCCTTACCACCAGCTCCACAGCGATTTTTGTTCCCTTTACCACCCAGGAGCTTTTTATGCAGGGGGACGCCCTGTACTACGGCCTCAACGCCCTCTCCAATAACCTCATTATGGTGGACCGGAAAAAGCTCAAAAACCCAAACGGCCTGATTCTGGGAACGCCTGGCTCCGGGAAATCGTTCAGTGCAAAGCGTGAGATTACCAATGCTTTCCTGATTACTACGGACGATATTGCCATCATCGACCCGGAGGACGAATACTCGTCCCTGGTAAAGCGATTGGGCGGGCAGGTGATCGACATTTCCCCAGTCTCCGACCAGTACATCAACCCGATGGACTTAACGCTCAACTACTCAGAGGACGATAACCCGCTGACTTTAAAGAGCGACTTTATTCTCTCCTTGATGGAGCTGATTGTTGGCGGAAAGGCCGGTCTGGAACCGGTGGAGAAAACCATCATCGACCGCTGTGTCCATCTGGTCTACCGGGACTATCTGCAAGACCCGAAGCCGGAGAAAATGCCCATCCTGGGCGACCTGTACCGGCTTTTGCGGGAGCAGCCGGAAAAGGAGGCGCAGCGTCTTGCCACCGCCCTGGAAATCTATGTTACCGGCTCCCTCAACGTATTTAACCATCAGACCAATGTGGAAATCAAAAGCCGGATTGTCTGCTATGTGATTAAAAAACTGGGAAAACAGCTTAAAAAGTTTGGGATGCAGGTTGTGCAGGACCAGCTGTGGGGCCGCGTCAGTGAAAACCGGGAGGCCCACAAGTCCACCCGCGTCTATATTGACGAGATGCACCTGCTTCTGAAAGAGGAACAGACGGCGGCCTACACCGTTGAAATCTGGAAGCGTTTCAGAAAATGGGGAGGAATCCCCACAGGTCTTACACAGAACGTGAAGGACCTTTTGGCCTCCCGCGAAATCGAGAACATTTTTGAAAACTCGGATTTTATCTATATGCTTAACCAGGCGGGCGGCGACCGGCAAATCCTTGCAAAACAGCTCAACATTTCCCCTCACCAGCTTTCGTATGTGACGAACTCCAATGCTGGCGAGGGGCTTTTGTTTTATGGGAATGTCATTATCCCATTCATCGACCACTTCCCGAAGGGAACGGAGCTGTATTCGATTATGACAACCCGCCCGGAGGATTTGGCCGAGGCCGCAAACGGATAAGGAGGTGTGACGTATGGAAGCGATGCAGGAACAGGAGGTGCTCCAGGCATTCCTGAAGCTGATGGAGGAAAACAGCCGGAAGGAACAGGCGCAGGATTTGACGCTGCTGCTGTCGTATCTGCGGGATATGGAACATCAGCTTGACGCGGTAGTAAACGAGCTGCACACGGTCAAGCAACAATTGGCGGAGCAAAAGGCAGGCTTGAATCCCGCCGGACGGCGGGAGGTTTCGGCCAGGGTGGAACAGCTAGAAGGCAGCGCCCACCACCTTTTTGAAAAGATCGAAGAGCTGAGAAGCTGGATTGTAACCTGCGCCGCCAATGCCCTGGAAAACGTGAAGCAGGCCGGGACCGTGGCGCTGGACCGGGCCGTATCTGCGATGGGACTCGGAAAGGCGCTGGCCGCAATCCAAAGATCGGCAAGCCAGTCGATGGCAGATACCAAAAGGCACATTGAGGGGATAGAAACCATCGGCCATGAGCTGCGCAGCGTGGGAGGCCACCTGAAAAATATCGGGCGCACGGTGACCGGCAGAGAAACACAGCGTGCAGACGGCGGAAAAGAAGGCGCGATTCAGGCGGGAATTTTAGCTCCGCTGCGCGCTGCATACCGCATCCACGCCAAAATGAACAATACCGCCCTGGCTGCGATTGGCGCTGTGGAACGGCTGGAACAGGCCGCTGCCAAAGCGCAGGAAAAGCGTGCGGAGAAAAAGCCCTCCATCCGAAAAAATTTGGAAGAAAAGAAAGCGGGGGCCGCTGCCCGCCCTGCGCCGGATAAGGAGAAACGGCCTCAAGAGGCGGCTCTATGAGGGATTTGGAATTTCAGGCGCGGGAGAAAAAGGTCCAGAAAATGAGCCGGGACGGTCTAGTGGAACAAAACCGGGCTACGGGCGAAGAACAGCGGATCAGCGGCAGGCTGGCAGATGTTTCCTTTGGAAAAGAACACACGGCGGATACCGCCCTGGGGCGTTCCGCGAAAGCCCGCGCCAGCCAGTCCTCCGGCCGGGCCTCTCCTGGCAGGGGAAAGCCTTTGCGGGAGCTGGTGGAAAAGTTAGAAAACCCTGTGGAAACTGCGGAAAACGCGCCGGAGGAGCTGGACCGGCAGGGCGAACCGGAGGAGCCGGAAGGCAGCGCCAGCCGCAGCCCGGAACAGCCAAAACGGGAAGGAAAGCCCCGTGCCGCCCGTCCCAAAGCGGTTTCCGGCAAAGGCCGCCTTCGTTTTGAGAAAGACGAAGATTCCAGGGAGATACCGGAGGCCCGGCCGAAAGGCCGGGCGCGTCAGCCGGTGAAAAAGGAGGGCGCAGCCGGACCGGAGGGAAAAACACGCCTGCAATTTGAACCGGAAGAACGCGCGCAAAATGGCGAAACCGGGGAAACAGAAGAAGCCGGCGCAGCGCAAAAGGAAACGCCCCGCGAGAAAAAACGCTATGAGAAAGCCCAGCAGCGTGTGGAAAAATCCGGCCGGAAGCTGGAAAAGGCCCAGGCAAAACTGCCCACCCGCCGCCGGATCACATTGGAAAAGCGGTATGACAGCGAGGCAGGCCGGACGCGCCGCCGGTTGCAGTTTGAAGCGGAAGTGATCCCGGAATATGAATCCCCCTCCCTTCCTAAACGGGCGGGAAAAGCTGCGGGAAGGACCGTAAAGAACGCGGCAGTTTTGAAAGCCCATATGAAAATGCGGGAAGTCGAGCGAGACAACGTGGCGGTGGAGGCTACCCACAAGGGGGAATTTCTGGCGGAGCGAGGGGCCGGGCGCTTCCTGCGCTGGAACCGCCATCAGCTCCATACCAAACCATACCGGGAGGTACGGTCTGCTGAACGCCGCCTGGCAAAAGATCAGGCGAACCTTGCGTGGCAGGCTTCCCTGCGGGAAAACCCGGAGCTGCGGTCAAAATCAGCCCTGTCCAAATGGATGCAGAAACAAAAGCTCAAGCGCAAATACGCTCAGGCAGCCAGGGAAGCGCAAAAGACTGCACAGCATACCCGGAATGTTCTCTCCGCCACAGGACAGATCATCCGGGCGGCGGCTCAGTTTGCGGCGGCCCATAAAACGGTCCTGCTTGTGGCCGTTCTGCTGGCCGTGGTGATTCTGTTCTTTTCCGCTGGCCTATCCTCCTGTACCGCAATGCTGTCCGGGGTCCAGTCCTCCTATATCGCCTCCTGTTATCTGGCGGATGAGGCCGACATCAACGACAGCGACCTGTATTACAGCGAGCTGGAAACCGATTTGCAAAAGGACATTGACGATACGGAAGAAAATTTTCCCGGATATGACGAGTACCGTTATCACATCGGGGAGATCGGCCATAACCCCTATGAGCTGATGGGCTACCTCTCCGCCGCCTTTGACGCTTTCACCTTTGAGCAGGTGCAGGCCGAACTGGACCGGGTGTTTGGAGAGCAATATGTATTGACGCGGGAAGAAGTCGTGGAGACACGCTACGACGAGGACGGCGATCCATACGACTGGTATGTGCTGGAAACCACCCTGACCGTGCGGCCCTTTTCGGAAATCATCGCAGGAAGCCTGCCTTCCGGCGAACAGTCCGACCGGTACGGAATTTATATGCAGACCTATGGAAACAGGCAGGCGTTTGGAAATCCCTTTTCCTTCTCCTGGCTCGGCTATGTTTCCAGCCCTTACGGGTACAGAATCCACCCCATCAGCGGTGAAGAAGACCTGCACCGTGGGGTTGATATTGCTGTGGCGGAAGGTACGCCAATTCAGGCCGTCCAGGATGGGCGGGTGGTTTCCGCCGGGAACGATGGAGACTACGGCCTTTGCGTGGTGATTGAGGATGAGAAAGGGTATCAGTCGCGCTACGCCCACTGTTCCAGTATCTCCGTGACGGCAGGCCAGGAAGTAAAGCGAGGGGATGTGATTGCCGCCGTGGGAAATACCGGAAACAGCACCGGCGCGCACCTGCACCTGGAAGTGAAATTAAACGGCGAGTATTTAAACCCCTACTATTTTGTGGATAACGGCGATGACGGAGGCGGCGCGGCCCCAGGAACAGCCGGAGGGCCGGTGATTCCCGATGACCCCGGCACACCGATGGGCGACGGTTCCCTGGAAGCGATGCTGGCGGAGGCAGAAGCCTATTTAGGGTTCCCTTATGTGTGGGGCGGCAGCTCCCCGGAAACGAGCTTTGACTGTTCGGGCTATGTCTCCTGGGTGATTAACCATTCCGGCGTTGGCAGCGTGGGCCGCCAGACGGCCAGCGGGCTTTTTAACCTGTGTACGCCGGTGTCCAGGGAGAACGCACGGCCGGGGGATTTGATTTTCTTTACCGGGACCTATTCCGCCCCGACGCCGGTGAGCCATGTGGGGATTCTGGTGGATGAACACACCATGATCCACTGCGGGGACCCCATCGGCTATGCCAATATTGACAGCAGCTATTGGACCAGCCATTACTATGCCTGCGGCCGCTTACCATAAGGGGCCGCAGGCCATTTGAAAGAGGTGAGGATGATACGGATTGGACTGATTGACGTGGATGGACACAACTGGCCGAACCTGTGTCTGATGAAGCTCTCCGCCTATCACAAGGCGCGGGGCGACACGGTAGAATGGTACGACAGGAAAGGCTGGTATGACCTTGTGTATCTCAGCCGGGTTTTTACCGATACCTATTCCAAAGACTATCAAGGCCCGGTCAATGCCGATTGTGTGATAAAAGGCGGCACGGGCTACAACCTGACGAACCGGCTTCCGGACGCGGTGGAACACACCCGTCCGGACAGTACACTATATCCGCAGTTTGCGGGGACCTCCTACGGCTTTTTGACGCGGGGCTGCCCCCGAAACTGCGGATTTTGCATTGTCAGCCAAAAGGAAGGGCGGCGGTCCGTGGCCGTGGCGGAGCTTTCCGAGTTTTGGGATGGCCAGAAGGAAATCAAGCTCTTAGACGCAAACCTGCTTGCCTGCCCTGACCACGGACGGCTTTTGCGGCAGCTTGCAGACAGCCGGGCCTATGTGGATTTTACCCAGGGGCTAGACATCCGCCTGGTAACGGAGGACAACGCGGCGCTCTTAAACCGTGTGCGGACAAAAACGCTGCATTTTGCCTGGGATAACCCGCAGGAGGATTTGCTTCCCTTTTTCCGCCGGTTTGACCAATGGAGCCGGATTCGGGACAGCCGCCGGCGAAGGGTTTATGTACTGACGAATTTTGGGAGCACCCATGAGGAGGATTTATACCGGGTGGAGGCTCTGCACAGCCTGGGGTTTGACCCCTATGTGATGATCTATGAGCGCCCCAGTGCGCCGCCTCAAACAAGAAGGATGCAACGGTGGGTAAACAACAAGCGGATTTTCCATACGGTGAAAGATTTTGCAGACTATGAACCGAATTGGAAGGGAGGAAGCCATGCGGATTGACAAGCTGAAGGCCGAGCTTTCAAAGGCCAGGGAAAAAGCCGCTGAATGGCAGGCCAGGGCCAAAGAGATTGAACGGCAGATTACAGAACTGGAAAACACAGAAATTTTGCAAATGGTGCGCGGCGTGGCCGCGTCGCCGGAAGAACTGCGGGAGCTTTTGGACTGGATACGCACGGCTAAGGAGCTGCCCCAGATGGATTCAGCAAAAAAGGAGGATTTTGAGCGTGAAAATAAGAATGGTTAAACGGTTGGCGGCCCTGGCGCTGTGCCTGATGGTAGGTCTTTCGGCAGCGTTTCCTCTGATGGGCGCGGCTTATGCCGCCGCCGATACCGGCCCGACGGTGGGGGTTTCAGAAAACAGCGCCCCGGCAGACAGCGCAACCTGTATCTGTGAAACAAAGTGCAGCTCCGCGAGCAAGAACGCATTTTGCCCGGTCTGCCTTGCCGGGGAGGATGGGTACTTAAACTGCGCGGGCAAAGACCCGGAGCCGGAGCCGGAACTCGCCCCAGCCTGTTTCTGTGACGTAAAATGCACGGAAACCACAAAGAACCCGGACTGCCCGGTGTGCGCGGCGGATGTATCCGGCTGTACTGGCAAGGAGCCGGAACCTGCCCCGGCCTGTACCTGTGACGTAAAATGCACGGAAACTACAAAGAACCCGGACTGTCCAATCTGCGCGGCGGACATATCCGGCTGTACCGGCAAGGAGCCGGAACCTGCCCCGGCCTGTACCTGTGACGTAAAATGCACGGAAACTACAAAGAACCCGGACTGTCCGGTCTGCGCGGCGGATGTATCCGGTTGTACTGGCAAGGAGCCGGAACCTGCCCCAACCTGCACCTGCACTGTGAAATGTGAAGCAGGCGCGGTCAATGGGGCCTGCCCTGTTTGCAAAAACGACCTGACCGGCTGTACCGGAAAATCCCCGGACCCTGTTCCGGAATCGGGCGTGACGATCACCATTAAAGCCCCGTCCGGATGGGCGACCAAACGGGCGGAGGCGGTTATCCGCATTACCGATGATACGGGAAACGGGTTTGAAAGCGCAAAGGTGAAAATTGAGAAAAATGGGAACTGGCAGGATATTACGGACGCGCTGGAAAAGGATGGGAAAACCTACGAGGGAACGGCGGAGCTTTCAGAAAATTGTACCCTGTATGTTTCTGTCACCGGCAAGGACGGAAAAACCTATGAAAAATCCCGATATATCGAGTGCTTTGACCGCACCGCCCCTACCCTCCGGGCCAGCGTGGACGGGCGGCTTCTGCGGGCGGAGGCCGACGACGACCTTTCCGGCGTGGCGGCCATCTATGTGGACGGCGAAAAATTCACCGATTTAACCAACGGGACCCTGGATGTGCGCCTGCGGGATTTGGACTGTGAGTTTGAGCAGATTTCCGTGCAGGCCGTAGACGAGGCTGGCAATAAGTCAAAGACGGTCCAGGTGAAAAACCCGGATTATGAAAAGGAGCAGGAAAAGGAGCAGGAAAAGGAACAGGACAGCGGCAAGGATAGCGGCAATACCAGCAATTCAGAGGATACAAAGGAGGAAACCAAACCGGAGGCTTCTGACCAGAAACCGGCTTCCTCTGCGGGAGACAGCACACAGAAGCCGGAGCAGGCGGCTTCCGCCGCTGGCAGTTCCACCCCTTCAGCAGATACCAGCAAGCCCGCCGCTTCTGCCAGCACAGACCCGGAGCAGACTTCGGATACCGAGCCGCACGACCCCACCCCTCTCACACCGGATGGCCAGGGAACGGTTGTGGACAATGCGACCGATGAGGACGGCAAGGAATTTTATACGATTTCCACTCCGGATGAAAACATCTTTTATCTGGTGATCGACAAGCAGCGCGACAGCGATAACGTGTATTTCCTGAACGCTGTCACCGAACAGGATTTGATGGCCCTGGCGCAGAAGGAGGAGGACAGCCAGGAATCTGCCGTTCCCGACCCGGAGCCGGTCTGTGACTGCAAAGAAAAGTGTGCACCCGGAGAGGTAAATACGGGCTGCCCGGTCTGCATTAGCGATCTGGAACGCTGTGCCGGCGAGGAGCCGGAACCGGAGCCGGCGGCGGATGAACCGCAGGAAGAACCGGAACAGTCAGGCGGCGGGGCCGGCACCCTGATTTTTGTCCTGCTTGCAGCCCTGGCTGTGGGCGGCGCGGGCTATTACTTTAAGATTTACCGCCCCAAACAGGAGCTTGACGATGCGGAGGACTTTGACGAGTTGACCGGCGCAGACGAGGAGACGTTTGTCAACGAGGATGAACTACCGGAGGAATCTGACGAACAGGAACCGCCGGAAGAATCTTCCGGCGGGCCGGATACGCCGGAGGAACCGGCGGGGCCTTTCGACGAGCCGGATTACCCTGACAGCTATGACAATGAGTATGAGGACGGTGAACCGGAGGAAGGGAGATGATGAAGATTGCCCAGGTTCACCGACAGCCCTTATGAAAAAATGATGCAGCAAAAACCAACCACCGGGAGGGCGGCCAGCCGGCCGCCCTCTTTTCCTCCCGGCCACCCGTGCCGTCACTGCCCGTATGGAAAGAACGGTCCGTGCGTGGGAATCTGTTACCGGGAGCTTTTACAGAAAAAGGAGGGGAAGAAATGCGCCTTGTGATTGCGGAAAAGCCCAGTGTGGCCCAAAGCCTCTCGCGGGTGTTGGGCGCTTCGGCGCGCAGGGACGGCTACCTGGAAGGCGGCGGTTATCTGGTAAGCTGGTGTGTGGGCCATCTGGTGGAGCTTGCCCCGGCGGACAGCTATGACGCGAAATATTCCAAATGGGCTTATGAAGATCTGCCGATTATCCCGCAGGAATGGAAGTATCAGGTCCTGCCGGATACGAAAAAACAATTTGATGTGCTGGTTGCTTTGATGGCAGACAGCCGTGTGGAGGAAGTGGTGTGCGCCACCGACGCCGGGCGCGAGGGGGAACTGATTTTCCGCCTGACCTACCATCTGTGCGGCTACAAAAAGCCGGTCAAACGATTGTGGATTTCCTCAATGGAGGAATCTGCCATCCGGGAGGGCTTCGCCCGCCTTCGGGACGGCGCAGACTACGACCGGCTGTATGAAGCGGCCCTTTGCCGCGCCAAAGCCGACTGGCTGATCGGGATCAACGGGACCCGCCTGTTTACCACGCTCTACGGAGGGCGCACGCTCAATGTAGGACGGGTGATGACCCCGGTTCTGGCCCTTCTCACCGAACGGGAGGAGGCGATTGCCGGTTTTCAAAAAGAGAAGTTTTATACGGTGGAGCTGGCATTTTCCGGTTTTTCGGCTGTAAGCGGGCGTTTCCCTTCCAAAACCGAGGCGGAAAAGCTGCGGTCTGCCTGCCTGGGGAAAAATACCCTGGTGACGGGGATTCAGAAGCAGGAAAAGAAAGAATGTCCGCCAAAACTCTACGACCTGACTTCCTTGCAGCGGGACGCGAACCGCCTGTTTGACTACACCGCCCAACAGACGCTTGATTATCTGCAAAGCCTGTATGAAAAGCGGCTGGCTACCTATCCGCGCACGGACAGCCGGTTTTTAACGGAGGATATGGAAGCGGGGATTCCCGGCTTATGCGAGAAGATAGCCGGGGCGTTCCCCTTTGCCAGCGCCCTTCCCATTGCCGTCAACGCCGCCCAGGTAGTGGATGGGAGCAAGGTCAGCGACCACCACGCGATTCTGCCGACCAAAGAAGCGGCAAGCGCCGATCTTGCCGCCCTTCCCACGGGGGAGCGAAACATTCTTTCTCTGGCTGCCGCGCGGCTTTTGTGCGCCGTAGGCAAGCCTTATCAGTATGAGGAAACCGCCCTTGTGTTGGAGTGCGGCGGCGCTTCCTTCTCTGCAAAGGGCCGCAGAGTGACTGCGGAGGGCTGGAAGGCGGCGGAACGGGCCTTTTTATCCACTCTCCCGAAAAGACAGAAGGCGGAACCGGAGGCCGCCGTTCTTCCGGAGCTTTCCCAGGGGCAGGCCCTTCCTGCGGCGGAAGCTGTATTAAAAGAAGGGGCAACAGCCCCGCCCAAACGCTATACCGAGGATGCGCTGCTTTCGGCAATGGAACGCGCCGGAGCTGAGGAATTTGCACAGATTGAGGACGCAGAGCGCACCGGTCTGGGGACCCCGGCTACCCGCGCCGGGGTGATTGAAAAGCTGGTACGTTCCGGGTTTGCAGAGCGCCGGAACAAGCAGCTGATTCCGACGGCAAAAGGGCAGGAACTGATGAAGGTACTGCCGGAGACATTAAAATCAGCGTCGCTGACCGCCCAGTGGGAGGAAAAGCTCAAAGAGATTGAACGCGGGGAGGGTTCTGCCTCCGGCTTTATGGACGGGATTGCCCAAATGACGGCGGAGCTGGTGAAAAGCTATGCCGGGGCAAAGCTTGTTTCTGCCACCCTCTCCCAGTCCGGTAAGCCTGTTGTGGGAACCTGTCCCCGCTGCGGCAAAAATGTGGTGGAGGGGAAAAAGAGTTTCTTCTGTGAAGGCTGGAACGCTTCTCCGCCCTGCGGCTTTGCCCTGTGGAAGAACGACCGGTTCTTTACCAGCAAGCATAAGGAGCTGACCAGAAAGACTGCCGCCGCCCTCCTGAAAACAGGCCGCGTCCATCTGACCGGCCTGTTTTCAGAAAAGAGGGGCGTATTGTATGACGCGACCATTATTCTGGACGATACCGGGGATCGGTTCGTCCACTACAAAATGGAATTTGACAAGAAGAAGGGAGAACAAAAATGAATCAGGAACCGAGAACAGAGAGCGTGCAGTTGTCCCCAGTACCGTTTCCGCCGGGAATGGAAAAGGACCTGGAGGGAGTGGAATATCTTCTGGAAACAGGAGAAGTGCTGTATTCCTGCCCGACCGCACCGGATTATTTTGTGTCGGATAACCGGCTGGCAGACGGCACCCTTACTACCCCGCATATCTACCGCGCTGTGACGGGGGAAGATGGACTGGTGTTCTGCCGGGACGATACGGCAAACATCCCATCCCCCTATGAAATGCAAGGGCCAGATCTTCCGATTCAGCAGGAAGGCGTTCCCTATGGGTTATTTCACCCCCGTATCGAGCCGGGATATATCCTGAAAAATGGGATTGCCCTTTTAGAGTGTGAAAAGGACGCATACGGCAACTACAAGGGCGGGGCCGGAATAGACGGGATGTTTTTGCAGACCGGGCGGCTTTTTGCTCCGGTTAAGGATGAAGGCGGCACGCTCCTTTCCTTCCGCGAGGTGCAGGAACGGCCTGAGCTTCGTGAAAATTACCTGCGTATTGCCGAACTGGAAACCGAGCAGAACTATAACCAGATTGACGGGATTATCAACAACGAGCCGCCCCGCGTCAACCAGGGATATGTGATTTTGGAAAGTGTTGAGGTGGGAAACAAGGAATTTGTCCTGGCGGAAAACCCACGCGCACCGCAGCCCTTTGTCACCTGGATGCGCAATATGGACAACGACCGGGAGCGCGGCGGGGAGAATTTTTTCTGGGGCCACTACTTTACGGACAAAGACGAAGCCCAGAAAGATTTGGCTTCCCGCGTGGATGGGGAGCGCGGGCACTTGGCAGAACGCCGCCCCTCCCTGCTGGAACGCTTAAAGCGCGGCCAGGCGAAAGTAGCAAAGCGCCCTGGCAGGGACGCGCCGGAAAAGCCGCGCGGCGAGATGGAGAGGTGATGGGATGAAGCTGTCCAATCTGGAACGGGAAACCATTATCCTGTGGAATGAGGCGGAAAAAACGGCCAGCATTTATACTCACAGCCCCGCTTTGCAGCGCCAACTCTCCGAGCTTTGCGCTGCTTACCCGGAATCAACTCTTGCTGTGGAGGATAACGGATACGGCGGGCTTACCTATGAGCTGCCGAAAAAATGGGTGAAGGTCGTGCCGCCCCGGATTCTTTCTCCGGCGCAACGGGAAGTGCTGGACCGGATGAACCGGAACCGGCACGGGAAGCAGGACTGAGGGCGTCTTGCCCTTTCCTAAAGAAATATGGTACACTAAATAAAAACGGAAAAGGAGGCGGCTTTGGATGGATAGCGAGCAGGAGCGCCCCAATATACGGCCCAAAAAGAAGAAAAAGAAAAAAGGCAAAGCGGCAAAACGGAGCCTGCCCCAGTCCGTCCGGCTGGAACGGGCGAAAAAATGGCTGGAAACCTATTCCGGCGAAAACATCCTGAAGGATTACCGGAAAAAGTTTGCCACCGACCGGATGCAGACCTTGCAGGAATTGCAGCTTTTGGGGCTTACCTTCACTGAGGAGCAGATTGCAAAGGAAAAACGGGCGGTGGAGGCCCGCAGACAGCAGGAGCTTGCCAAAAAGCGCAAGAGAAAGTTAAGGCGGCAGGAAAAGAAACAGGGCGGCCCCCACCCGGTACAGATGGAGCAGGACGACCGTTTTTTCTTTATCGCTGGCTACACCTCCGGCGGCGCGCCCTACGGCGTGACCTGGGAAGAAATGGGGCTGAAGCCCTGGGAGGAGATAGAGTAAGGCGGTTATCGGTGAACGGATGGAGAAATTTTTGCGCTGCCTTGACTTCGTTGTATAATACGGATATAATATAGATAGAATGTTACTATTAAAATCAAGGAGGTGTCCCTATGACGATTCGTCCATCCGCAGCAATCCGTCAGAACTACAATGAGATTGCCGAGCTGTGCAGAAGAACCGCCGAGCCGATCTTCCTCACCAAAAACGGCGAGGGGGACTTGGTGGTGATGGATATTGAAACCTACAACCGCCGGGAAAAGATGCTCAAGCTCCGGGAAGAACTGTTGGAAGTCCAGGAGGACAGGATTCGCGGAAGTAAGGGCTATTCGGTTGACCAGGTAGCCCAGATGATGCGAGACGCTATTCAGGAGGCTGCAACAGATGGAACAGTCCGGTAACTACCAGGTCATCGTTTCGGAACGGGCAGCCCGGATGCTCGTTTCCCACGCCGCGTTTCTGGCGCAGGTCAGCCCGGAGGCGGCAGAACACTTGACCGCAGAATTTCAGACAGCCGCCCACTCCCTGGAAACGATGCCCCAGAGATGTCCCTGGCTCATAGGGGAATATATCCCCAGAAACACCTACCGTTTTCTTCTGTTTGAAAAGCGGTATATGCTGATCTTCCAGATCATAGACAACACGGTATATGCGGACTATGTGGTGGATTGCAGACAGGATTACGGCTGGCTCATACACTGATACAACGCACACTTGGCCCAGAACAGGACAGTTTTAGGACTGTCTTGCTCCGGGCCTTTTTTCTATGCAGAAATCGTAAAGGAGGCAGTAAATGGCAGCAAAACTACAATATGTTTCCGAGCTGGCCGGGCAGACCGCCCGCGAGGTGACAAAAAATGTGGACAGCTGGAAGCGGTATTTAACCACCGCTTCCCGGCTCTATAAGTACCCCTTTGACGAACAGCTCCTCATTTTTGCCCAGCGTCCCGACGCGACGGCCTGCGCGGAAATGGAGCTGTGGAATGATAAAATGCGCCGGTGGGTCAGGGCCGGTTCCAAAGGGATTGCCCTGATCCGCCAAAATGGAAACGGGCGGTCCTATCTGGAATATGTCTTTGATATTGCAGATACCCGCCCGGTGCGCGGGGCGAAAACCCCGTGGATTTGGGAACTGAGGGAGGAACACCAGGAGACGGTGCTGGCAGCGCTAGAACGCCAATATGGGGAGACAGCCGGAACCGATTTTGGCAGCCGCCTGATGGAGCTTGCCTCCCGTGCGGCAAGGGAAATCTATCAAGAGCATTTGGCCGAGCTTTCCTACGGTGTGGAGGGCAGCTTCTTAGAGGGACTGGATTCGCTCAATCTGGAAGTCCGTTACCGGGATACCCTGACCGCCAGCGTCCAGTATGCCCTCCTGTCCCGCTGCGGCCTGGACCCCTCCGCGTATCTGGAGGATGGCGACCTGCGCGGGATTACCGAGTTTTCTACCCCTGCCGTCCTCTACCAACTGGGCGGCGCGGTAAGCTCCCTCTCTCAAAACCTGCTGTTAGAGGTGGGCCGGGCGATAAAAGCCTATGACCGGGAACACGCGGCAGCGCAGAAAAAAATACGGGAAAAAGAGGAAAAACCCCTTGCAAAAACAGAGGCGATCCGCTATACTAAAGACACAGAGAAATTTAACGCTTTAAAGCGCGAAATTAAAGAAGGGAGCGAACAAAATGGCAGAGCTGGCATACAAGAAAGCGGGAGCCTATCTGATTCCCGACCTGATGTTAGATGGAGAGAACGAGATGGAGGAACTTCCCCTGGGCAAGTACGGAATGCTGCGGGATACGTTTCTGAGAGAGAATCACAGGACGACCTATATGTCCTGCATGCTTCAGGGGACGCTGCAAGCCCATCTGAGGGAAGTAGACCAGAGGGCGCAGGAAGAAGTGGACCAGATGGTAGCCGAAATGATGAAGCGGGACGGCGTGAACGAGGAACTGAAAGCCCGCGACCCGATGGCCTGGGTACAGAAGGTGAACGCCCTGACCGCGCAGGCCGAGGAAGTGGTACTGGGAGAGATCATCTACAAGTAAATCAGGAAATCCAGACGGCGGGTGAAGAACCCGCTGTTTTTTTGTCCTCCGAACCGGCCTACCAGCAATTCAGCCTCTTTCCTACCCCGGAGGAACAGTTGGAGGCGATTGTGCGGGCGGAGGAACAGGAAAAGGCGGGACGCCGGGTTGATAGAGCGCTTTCCGGTGCGCCGGAGCCTGTGCCGAAGGCGGTTGTTGGCCGCACCCTGACCAGCGGCGGCAACCGCCCCCGCAGTTTGGAGCGTATTGTGGCCTTCTTTCAGAAAAATCCTACCGGCTCCGCAGCTGCGTCCTTTCTGGAAAAGGAATTTGGCGTGGGCGGCAAGGGCCTGCGGATCGGAGGAAAGGAATATGCCCTGTGGTTCGATAAAGAAGGGCTTCGGATTGCGCCGGGCAAAAGCGCCCGCATTCCCGGAAGCACGCTGGTTCCCTGGGTGGATGCGGCGGCGCAGGTATCCCTCCTGCTTTGGGAGGGGAAGTTTGCCAGTCAGGAGGTAATTGACCGGGCGCGGGACAATGAGTTCCAGGAGCTGTCCGAAAAGCTGTGGTATCTGCGCCAGAATTTCAGCGACGAGGCAAAGGAGCGCGGCTTTCTTCCAACCATCAGTGCGCTGTACGGCGGATTCCCGGACAGTACCGCCAAAATCAAAAAGGAACTGCAAGGGCTTCCATCCCGCCAGGCGATTGTGCGGGAGCTTGCCCTGTTTGAAGACGAATATGAAAAGGACGGGGAACTGCTGCGCTTCCGGCCTGCCCCCGCCCCCAGAGAACTGCTGGAGGAGGTAAACAACCTGTTCCTCCCACCGGAGAGGTTTACCGCAGACCCGGACTTTTCCCCGGCAAGGGGGAACTTCATCACGCAGGATGAAATCGACCATACCCTGTGCCGGGGCAGCGGCGTTTCGGAGGGGAAACTGCGCATTTACTCTTATTTTGTGCAGGGACACGATGCCAAAGAATGCGCCGCCTTTCTTCGGGAGGAATATGGGGATGGAGGCCATTCCTATACCGGCTATGACGAGTGGCACGACAGCAAGGGAATCAAACTTTCCCGCGCCGACGATTTTTCCCATCCCACGGACTATGATACCGTTAAGCTGAACTGGAACCAGGTGCAGAAACGAATTCGGGAACTGATGGACAGCGGGCGGTATTTAAACAGTCGCGAGCTTGCTTACCTTCCGGAGTATGAGAAAATCCAGCTGGCGCGGGAAATTTACGCTTTTCAATACTACAACCCCAACGATACCGAACGGACCTATCCCCACGAATGGGATTTTAGCGCCGCTGAAAAGTCGATCCGGCCGCTGCTGGACGATGCGGAAAAAAGCGCCGCCTTTTATCGGGATATGGTGAAGGCGATGGCCTCCGTACCGACGGATCACCGGCACTATCAAACGATGGAACGGGCGCTGGACAAGATGGCAGCTTTCCTGCGTGGGGAATATTCCCTGTTTACGCCGCTGCCGGAGGCTGCCCTGCAAGCAGAGCGCCGGGAGAAACAGGAATCCGAGAAGAACGCACGCCCAGAAGCAAGAGAATCCGCCGGTTCGGACCGCCGCCTGGAGGACGCGGCCCGCGCCCTTTCCAAAAAGCAGCGCAGGAATATCCGGGAGCAGACAGACGGCCAGCTTTCCTTTGATTTTGCCGCGATGACCCTGAACCACTTGGAGGAACAGGACGAAAAGGAAGCCTCTAAAGAATCCGAATCCCTTTCAGAACAGGCGCAGGAGGTAGAGCCTGCCGGAGAAACGGATCGGGAACCCCGGTATGATCTCGGATATGGCTATTTAGGGAACGGTTTGGCCGTCTGGAACCGGCTGGAGGAAGAAAACGGCGATTACAGAACCATCGCCCATATCGCCCCGAACCGGACCGTGACCTTTTACGATCAGGAATTACCGGAGGCGGTGCGGGAACAGATTCAAAAGATTGCGGCCACCTCTAACCTGCGCATTTCCGCCACCCAGGACGCGCCGGTGTTCTCCGCCCCGCCCGCCCGGCCGGAACAGACAAAGCAGCGGCCCGGCCAAACACGGCCGGAGCGCAATTACCGCACGTTCGCCAGGATGTTCCCGGAAATCGTGTCCGGCGAATACCGCTATCTTCGTTTACAGGCCGGGGAAAGTATGATGCCGCTGTCCATCCAGCGGATTGCGGAGGATCAGATTGCAGTCGCCCATACCCATATCCAAAACGGCGATGTGATGAACGACCCGGAAATGACCTTCCGCATTGACCGGGAGGTGGGAACCTTAGAGCCGCTGACCTTCCGGCAGGACGGATGGCCGCAGATTTATCAGCAGGTTTACCCGGAACCAGGCAGGTGGATTCCAAAGTTAAGCCGGGATTTGAGCCGTTTCACCGAACAGTGGTTCAAAAATATCGGAGAACAGGGATACTATCGGGAACAGGCGATTGCCGAGCGCGGCGGGGAGGATGTAACCCTCCGCTTTGATGATGAGGGGAACCTTCTGCCGGAGGATGCACCCGCGTCATCTGTGCCGCCAGTAAAATCCCCGGTTACGCTTTACCGGGAAGCGTTGGAGCTTTTGGACCAGGAGGTAAAGAACAGCAGCCTTTACAGCTATCTGCGCGACTGGGATACGGACATTGACGAGGCAAAAGATGAGCTGGACGATGCGCTGGCCCACTATATGGAGGAGATCGGGCTGGAGAACCCGGAACTGGCAGACGCTTATCTTTCCCTTCCGATGTTCCGGGAATGGCTGACAGAGGACCTTCTGGAACGGAACTACCAGGATTATTCTTTTGACCTACGGGACAGTATTGACAAGAATGCAGGTCAGCCCGATACGCCGGAATGGGCGAAGGAAGAAAGCAGGACCCCCGCTGTGGAGACGGCGGGACGGACGGATGTGTCCCAACGTCCGGAAACTGCCCCGCATGGATCGTTAGAACCTCAAAACGAGGGCGGTGAAGGAATGATACCGCCCCAGCCGGAGGAAGGGATTCAGGACACCGGCGCGGGCGGTTCCGGGGAGCTAAACCGTCCACAGGACGTACAGCCGGAGCCAAATCTTGCCCCAAACGCGGAGGAATATTTCAACCTGAAGGCACAGCACCCGGATCAGCTGGTTGGCATCCAGACAGACGGCTATCTCCTGTTTTACGGAAAGGACGCACAGGAGGCGGCCGCCGCCCTGGGAACAAAGGTGCTGACGCGGGACATCCCCGGTCTGGGGGAAACCGATGTGACCGGGTATTTGGAATCGTGGCAAGCCGCCTTAAAAAAACTGCTGGAGCACGGAAAAAGCACCGTAATCGCCCGACCAGACCCGGAATACGGCCCCAGCGCCCCCTATGAAATCCTGAAAATACGCGACGCGACGGATTATACCCCCCTGGGGATGGAGCTTACGATGGATGGGCGACGGATGAAGATTGACGGGGTGGACTATGACCGGGGAACCGTCAGCCTTCAGGATATGCAGATGCGGGGGTGGTTCCCCATCTTCCGGGAGGAACCCATCCCCTTTGTGCGCTCCTGTGTGGAGGAAGAACAGAACCGGGAGGAGCAGCGGGAAATCCGTGCAGATGAAATGCTGCGTGCCGCAGGAAATGCGGTGCAGGAGGAACCCGCCGAAGGAGCGCAGGAACCCCCCGGTTATCGTCTGTTGAGCCGCCTGCGCTCCGACTGTGAGTATTTTCTGAACAAGGGGCAGCACGAGGAAAAGCACCTGTGGGCCGGAAGCGTGGAAAAGCAGATTGCCAAAATGCGCGAACTGTATCAACTGCTTCCTGAAAAGCCGGAGTGGATTACCGAACAGGACATTGACCGCTATGAACAGCAGATGACGGGAGCCATTCCAGAGCCGGATAAGATCGAGCCGCGCTATACGGTTACGCAGACCACGGACGCTTTTGAGGACCCTTTTGCCCTGTGGGATCACCAGACCGACGAATACTACCGCGACGCATACGGTGATATTCCCACCTTTATGGAGGAATCGGAAGCCGCCGCCTATTTGGAAGGGCTGACTGGAGTACAGCCTGCCAGACAGGAGCCGGAACTGGACAAAGCTGCCGCCCCCGCACCGGATAACCGGGTGGAGATCGACGGCGGCTCCATCGGCCTTAGAAGCATTGTTATCGACCTGACCGGACAGTCCAGAGAGGAAAAGGAGGAACCGGAGCAGGCTCAACAGAGCGAGCGCCTAAATTTCCACATCACCGACGAGCAGTTGGGCGTGGGCGGTCAGAAAACCAAATATCAGAATAACGTGGCGGCTATCCGCACCTTGAAGCAGATTGAAACGGAGGGCCGCCTTGCCACGTCCCAGGAGCAGGAAATCCTCTCCCGGTATGTGGGATGGGGCGGGCTTTTCCAGGTGTTTGATGAAACCAAAGAGAACTGGAAGAAGGAGTACGCCGAGTTAAAGGAGCTTTTGACCCCGGAGGAATATGAATCCGCAAAAAGCACCGTCTTAAACGCCCATTACACCAGCCCCACGGTCATTCAGGCCATTTATGAGGCGGTGAGCCGGATGGATTTTACACCCGGCAATATTTTAGAGCCGTCTATGGGGATCGGCAACTTTTTTGGCCTGGTGCCGGAACCGTTTTCGGATTCCAGGCTGTACGGCGTGGAGCTGGATCAGCTGACAGGCCGGATTGCCAAACAGCTTTACCAAAAGGCCGACATTACTATCGATGGGTTTGAGAACACCAGTTACCCGGACGACTTTTTTGACCTGGCGGTGGGAAATGTTCCTTTTGGCGAATACAAGGTACACGATAGGCGGTATGACCGGCAAAACCTGCTGATTCACGATTACTTTATTACGAAAGCGCTCGATAAGGTGCGGCCCGGCGGGATTGTGGCGTTCATCACTTCCAAAGGGACGATGGATAAGCAAAACAGCAAGGTCCGGGCGGCGCTGGCGCAGAAGGCAGACCTTTTAGGAGCCATCCGCCTGCCAAACGACGCTTTCAAGGCCAATGCCGGAACCGAAGTTACCACCGATATTCTCTTTTTCCAGAAGCGCGACCGCGCACCGGAACGGGAGCCGGACTGGGTACAGGTTGGAAAAACCGAGGATGGGGTGCCGTTAAACCGCTATTACCTGGATCATCCGGAAATGGTGTTGGGAAAGATGTCCTTCTTTCAAAATATGTACGGCAACGAGACGGAAACCGCCTGCCTGCCGGAGCCTGGTGCCAGCCTTTCTGAAAAGCTGGCGGAAGCCGTGAAGCACATCAGCCCGCCGGACCGGGAGCTGCTTTTGGCCGACGCGCCGGGGCAGGAAAACGGCCAGGAGGCACAAAGCCTTCCTGCTGACCCAAAGGTGCGCAATTTCAGTTTTACCGAAGTGGACGGCGCTCTTTACTTTAGGGAAAATTCCCGGATGAGGCCGGTGGACCTGGGAAAAACGCAGACCGCCCGTGTCAAAGGGATGATTGCCGTCCGGGACAGCGCCAGAAAGCTCATTGAATTGCAGCTTTTGGGCGCTTCGGACGGGGAAATCAAAGAGGAACAGGCGAAGCTCAACCGGCTGTATGACAGCTTCACCGAAAAGTACGGCCTGCTGTCCAGCGTGGGAAACCGGCTGGCCTTCCGGCAGGATTCCTCCTACCCGCTGCTCTGCTCGCTGGAGATTCTGGACGATGAGGGAAATCTTGCGCGCAAAGCGGATATGTTCGTTAAGCGCACCATCCAGACCCATCAGGCCGTCACCAGCGTAGACACGGCGGCGGAAGCCCTGGCGGTATCCATCGGGGAAAAGGCGTGCGTAGACCTTGCCTATATGGCCTCCCTGATGGGCGGGAGCGAAAAAATTCCGCAGATTGTGGAGGAACTAAAGGGCGTCATCTATAAGGACCCGGATACAGGCCCCTTTGATCTGGAGGCAGACGGGGACGGATGGGCGCGGGGCTGGCAGACCGCCGACGAGTATCTTTCCGGCGACGTGCGGGAAAAGCTGGAGAAGGCCCGCGCTGCTGCGGAGCAATACCCGGAATTTGCCGTCAATGTAGAGGCTTTAACCCAGATACAGCCCAAAGACCTGACGGCGGCGGAAATCAACGTGCGCGTCGGCGCTTCCTGGATTGACCCGAAATATTACCGTCAGTTTCTGTTTGAACTGCTCCAAACCCCGTACAGCCTGAGAGGCACAAAAATTGATGTGTTCCGTTCTCCCGTCACGGGCGAGTGGAACGTCAAGGGAAAAAGCGAGGACAGCAAGCAGAATGCCCGCGTCTGGGCTACCTACGGCAGCAAGCGGCGCAACGCCTACCTCCTGTTTGAAAATGCCCTCAACCAGAGGGATACGCGGGTCTATGACACCACCTATGTGGATGGAAAAGAAGTCCGAACCTTAAATCCCAAAGAGACAGCCATCGCGCAGCAAAAACAGGAGGCCATCTGTGAAGCCTTCCGGGAATGGGTATTTAAAGACCCTCAGCGCCGGGCCGAGCTGTGCGCCGCCTACAACAAGACCTTTAACAGCACCCGCCCCCGCGAATACGATGGAAGCCACATCCGTTTTACCGGAATGAACCCGGAAATCAAACTGGAACCCCACCAGAGAAACGCCGTGGCCCGGATGCTCTACGGAGGAAACGCCCTGTTAGCCCATTGCGTCGGCGCAGGCAAAACCTTTGAAATGATTGCGGGCGCGATGGAAGCAAAACGCCTGGGCCTGTGCCAGAAATCCCTTTTCGTCGTCCCGAACCATTTAACCGAACAGTGGGGCGGCGATTTTTTGACCCTGTACCCAGGCGCAAAAGTGCTGGTGGCCACAAAACGGGATTTTGAGCCGGCCAACCGGAAGAAATTCTGTGCCCGGATTGCCACCGGGGACTATGACGCGGTGATTATCGGCCACAGCCAGTTTGAAAAAATCCCCCTTTCCCCCGCCCGGCAGGAGGCGGCAATGAAGGAACAGCGGGACGAAATTATCAACGCGATTGCCGAGGCGAAGGCGGAAAAAGCGGAACGCTTCACCATCAAGCAGCTGGAACGGACCAAAAAAAGCCTGGACACAAAGATTAAGCGCCTCTACGATAAGAAGCGGGACGATACCATCACCTTTGAGGAACTGGGTGTAGACCGGCTTTTGGTGGATGAGGCGCACCTGTTTAAAAATTTGTACTTCCACACCAAAATGCAGAATGTGGCAGGAATCAGCCAGACGGAGGCGCAGAAGTCCTCCGATATGTTTGCCAAATGCCGCTATCTGGACGAAATCACCGGCGGCCGCGGCGTAACCTTTGCCACCGGCACACCGGTTTCCAACAGTATGGTGGAGCTTTACACGATGATGCGCTATCTCCAGCTGGATATGCTGAAAAAGCGCGGTATGGCGCATTTTGACGACTGGGCGGCCAATTTTGGAGAAAAGGTGACGGCGGTGGAATTAAAGCCGGAAGGAACCGGTTTCCGTGCAAAGACCCGCTTTGCACGGTTTTTTAATCTTCCGGAGCTGATGAAGCTATGGAAGGAAGCCGCTGACATCCAGACGGCGGATATGCTAAAGCTCCCTGTTCCGGCGGTGGAATACATCACGGTTTCCACCGAGCCGAGCGAGGCGCAAAAGCAGATGGTTCAGGATTTGGCCGAACGCGCGGAGGCCGTCCGTCAGGGCAGCGTTGACCCCAGCGTCGATAATATGCTCAAGATAACGTCGGATGGCCGTAAGCTGGCTTTGGACCAGAGAATATTAAACCCACTGCTCGGAGACGACCCAAACAGCAAGGTGAACGCCTGTGTCAACAATGTCTTTGAGATTTGGAAGGAAAGCGCCGGGACGCGGGGGACGCAGCTGATTTTTTTCGACTTTTCCACACCAAAGGGAAAGGCCGAACGGCCACCGGCAAAAGAGGGGGCCGAAGAACCCGGAGACGGGAACGAACAGCCGGAGGATGCCGAAGCCCTCCGGCTGGAAACCAGCGTCTATGAGGACATCCGGGATAAACTGGTTGCGAAGGGGATTCCCAGGGAGGAGATTGCCTTTATCCACGAAGCCAACACGGAAGCTCAGAAAGCGGAGCTGTTTGCTAAGGTGCGAAACGGGCAAATCCGTGTCCTTTTGGGAAGCACCCAAAAGATGGGGGCCGGAACCAACGTGCAGAAGCGGCTGATCGCCTCCCACGACCTGGACTGCCCCTGGCGGCCTGCCGATTTGGAACAGCGCGCCGGGCGTATCCTACGGCGCGGCAACGACAATCCCAAAGTCAAGATTTTCCGCTATGTCACCAAAGGCACCTTTGACGCTTATAACTGGGGGCTAGTGGAAAATAAGCAGAAATTCATCGGCCAGATTATGACCTCCAAAAGTCCGGCCCGTTCCATCGAGGACGTGGACGCGACGGCCCTCTCCTATGCGGAGGTCAAGATGATTGCCACCGGCGATCCCCGCATTAAGGAAAAGATGGATTTGGACATTCAGGTATCGAAGCTGAAAATGCTCAAATCCAACCACATGGCGCAGAAATACGAGATGGAGGACAAGGTGGTGGGCTATTATCCGCAGAAAATCGCAGAAACCCGGCTGTTTATTGAGGCCCTTTCCGCCGACCTTCCCATTCTTCAGAGCCATCCGGCCAAAGACGACGCTTTTTCCATCACCATTCAGGGAAAGGTCTACACCGAGCGCAAGGAGGCGGGAGAAGCCCTGGTTGCCGCCTGCCAGTCCATCAAAGACCCGGAAAAGCCCATCGAGCTGGGCGAATACCGGGGGTTCCCGATGAAGCTGCGATTTGAAAACGGAACCTTCAAGGTGACGATGAAGCAGCATTTGACCTACACGGCGGAACTGTCCACCGATGTGGTGGGAAACATCACCCGTATCAACAACGCTTTGGAGAAAATCCCGGAGAATCTGGTGCGAAACCGGAAGCGCCTGGAAAATTTGCAGACAGAACTTGCAAGTGCCAAAGAGGAGGCGGCCCGGCCATTCCCCCAGGAGGAGGAACTGGAACAGAAATCCGCCCGTTTAAGCCAGCTGAATAAGGAACTGGACAACGAGGAAAAACAGCCGAAAACGGAACCGGCGCGGGAGGAGGAAAACGAACAGGAAGCCCCCGCCGGGAAACCCTCTATCTTAAAGGCGCTCAAGCAGTTTGACCGTCCCGCGCCGGCGGCGTCGGGACCGGCAAAGGAGACGCGGAGGGAGGCGGTTTTATGAGGCCGAAGGAAGGGCGCACCATCGGGCTTTACACAAAGGTGTCTCCGCAGGAAAAGGAGCTGATCGACAAGAAGATGGCCCTTTTGGGCGTATCCAACCAGAGGGCGTATCTCAGAAAGATGGCGGTGGACGGTTATATCGTCAAGCTGGATATGGAGGGCGTTGTGGAACTTGTGAAGCTCCTGCGCTCCATTTCCAGCAATGTCAACCAGATTGCCCGGCGCTGCAACGAAACCAGAAACCTTTATGCCCAGGATGTGGAGGATTTGCGCCAGGGCTACGCGAAGGTCTGGAATGAGATTGGCGCACTGATGAAGAAGTTTGAAAGACTGTAACCCTTGCAGGGCGCGGGACGGATTGGCTCCGTTTTCCGCGCCCCGCTTTTACCGGAGGTGATGAAGATGGCATACTATACCCCGGAGCAGGTGGCTAAAGCGAAGGAATGGGATCTGCTCACCTGCCTGCAAGTTTTTGAACCGGGAGAGCTGAAAAAATGCGGGACAAACGAATACTGCACCCGTACCCACGATTCCCTGAAAATCTCCAACGGGAAGTGGAACTGGCACAGCCGGGGGATCGGCGGGCGCACCGCCCTGGAATATCTTATCAAGATCCGGGGGCTGGACTTTTTAGGGGCGATGAACGTCCTCTGCGGCCAGGCTGCCCCGCCGGAGCCAAAACAGCCCATTCCAAAGAAGAAGCCGGTTTTCATCCTGCCGGCGGCCTGCCGCGTTCCTTCCCGTGCGGTGGCCTATCTTCAAAGCCGGGGGATTGACCCGGATGTGATCGGGGCCTGTATCCAGGCGCGGATTCTCTATGAAAGCTGTAAGTACCATAACTGCGTGTTTGTGGGCCGGGACAAAGCAGGCAAAGCCCGATCCGCGTTCCTGCGGGGGACGTTTGGAGATTTTAAACAGGAAGCAGCCGGAAGCGAGAAAGCCTTTTCTTTTTTCCTGCCGGCAAAGGACCCGGAGAGCCACCGCCTGGCGGTGGCGGAAGGGGCCATTGACGCGCTTTCCTTAGCCAGCCTTGTCAAGATGGGCGGCGACTCCTGGCAGGACTGTCATTATTTATCCCTGGGCGGGACGGCCCCGGCCGCCCTGCTCCAATTCCTGCGCGACCACCCCTGTGTGACGGAAATCAGCCTGTGTCTGGATAATGACAAGGCGGGGCTTGAGGGGATAGACCGGCTGACGGCGGCCATTCGGAAGGAACCGGAGCTTTCCGGGCGGATTGCGCTCATTTATCCAAACCCGCCGCCAAAAGAGTACGGGAAGGATTACAACCTGTACTTGACCGCACAGATGAAGCAGCGGAAAGTCCAGCGCGAGAAACAGGCCCCGCCTAAAGGGGCGGAACGGTAAGGCCAGGAAGGAGGTGTTCCAGTGGCAATTTCAAGCCTGCTGCCGCGAAAAGCGATGCCCAGCCGGTCGCGGGCGCAGTCCTTAAAGGACCGGCACGATTATGACCAGAATCCGGAGAAAACCGAAGGCGGCTGGCTTGTGTCCTCCTATCAATGCACGCCGGAAACCGCCGCACAGGAATTTGAAATCAGCAAGCAGCTTTACCACCAGCTCACCGGGCGCAGCCAGCCTAAGCGCCGGGATGTGATTATGTACCGGATTATCCAGTCCTTTAAACCGGGAGAAATTTCCCCTGAAGAAGCCAATCAGATTAGCTATGAGCTGGCGATGAAATTTACCGGCGGCCGGCACGCTTTCGTGGTATCCACCCATACGGATAAGGCGCACATCCATTCCCACATCGAATTTAACAGCACCAATTTGGACTGCGACGGGAAGTTTGAGAATGTCAAAGATTCTGCGTTTGTTTTACGGCGGCTCAACGACGAGCTGTGCGCGGCTCACGGCCTTTCCGTAATCAAAAATCCGAAAAAACGGGCAAAGCTGCCCGGCGAGGCGGCGGCTGTTAAATACGGCGTGAGCTTTAAAGAACGGCTGCGCCAGGTGATAGACCGGGTGCTGCCGGACTGCAAAAGCTATGAGGACTTCCTGGCGCGGATGCGGGCTGAAGGGTATGAAATCAAGGAAGGCAAAAACCTGAGCTTTCGTACTCCCGGACAGGAATATTTTACGCGCTCCAAACGCCTGGGGGACGATTATACCAAAGAGGCGCTGATGGAGCGCAGCGGCGGCACGCGTGGGCGTATGCCAGCCAAAAAGACGGCAGATTTTGCAAGGCGTGGAAGCGTCAATCTGCTCATTGATATTCAGAAAAAGATGGAGGCCGGGAAAGGCAAGGGCTATGAGCGGTGGGCTAAAATTTTCAATCTGAAGGGGGCGGCTAAAACCCTGAATTTCCTGGTAGACAATGGCCTGACCGACTATGACGGCCTGCTGGAGCGCGCCGAAGAAATCCGGGTGAAATTTGAGGAAACCTCCGCCCGGATGAAGCAGCTTGAGGGCCGGATGGCGCAAACGGCGCAGATGAAAACCCACATCATCAACTATTCCAAAACCCGCGAGGTTTACGCCGTCTACAAAAAGGCCCGGAACAAAGGAAAGTTCCGGGCTGAACACAGGGCGGAAATTGAAAAGCACGAAGCTGCTAAGAGGGCTTTTGACGCACTGGGTGGCAAGGCCATTCCCAAAGTGGCGCAGCTTACCGAGGAATATGGCCGGCTGCTGGAAGAAAAACAGGACCAGTATGAGAAGTACCAGTCCTTGAAAAAAGAAATGCTGGAATACCAGACCATCCGGCAGAATGTGGACCGGATATTGGAAATGCCGGAGCCGGAAAAGATGCGGGATAAGGAACAGCAGACGCGATAAAAAAGGAGGCTGAAACGGCGGTGAGGTCGTTTCAGCCTCCTTCTTTGGCGCCGAAGAGGCAAGAAAAAACCCCCAGTTGAACTGGGGGTCAATAAAAAACTTATAGTACAAAAGAAGACCTCCTGTGTTAAAATAGAAGTGGTTTGGCGACCACACAACTAAAAACACAGGAGGTCATGTCATGAAAGACATAAATAGTTTATCATATAGCAGTTGGAGATGCAAATATCATATTGTTTTTGCACCAAAATACAGAAGACAAGTAATTTATGGAAAAATAAAAGCAGACGTAGGAAAAATACTGAGAGAATTATGTGAGAGAAAAGGGGTGGAAATTGAGGCGGCAGAGTGCTGTAAAGATCATATCCATATGCTAGTGAGTATTCCACCACATCTGAGTGTGTCACAGTTTATGGGATACTTAAAAAGTAAAAGCAGTCTGATGATATTTGACAGACATGCGAATCTAAAATATAAATATGGGAACCGACATTTCTGGTGTCGAGGATATTTTGTAGATACAGTAGGGAAGTACGAAACAGCGATCAGGGAATATATAAATAATCAACTGAAGGAAGATATAATGAATGACCAGCTGAGTCTCAAGGAATATATGGACCCGTTTACGGGTAGCAAGAATCAGTAGGCATAAAAAAGAGCCCCCGAATAGGGGGCTGCCAGAAAAAAATGTGTGGTTGTCAAACCAATTCAGTGCCCCCTTAAGGGGGCAACCACAAGAGACAGACCCTTATAGGGTCTGTTCAAACCACCCGTTCAACGGGTGGTTTTGATTTTTGTTTATGTAGTATGCCGCTTTTACTTTTCATCCGCAAAATTTTCTTTGGCATAGGATACACATAAAGTTTCGTCCAAAGCAAAGTTGCAGCAGCGGCTGGCAAGTGTATTCCACGCCCTTCCATCCACGACCAGGCGGTAGAGCTTTTCCGCCTGATTTAAAATCGTGTCCCGGTGGGAATTGCACCACGAAAGCTGATTGGACAACAGGTTCTTATAGGCAATATCCTGCGGAGAATCTGTTTCAAAAATTTTCATTTCAACCTTTGTCAGACTGCCCGGATGGACGGGAATCATATTATTGAAGTTGATGGCTCCCCATTCTCCGCCGTTGATTTTAAGGAAATCAACCTGGTTTTTCATATGCAGATGTTTGGGTTTGGGGGAAGTCAGCGGCGCATAGTAGTGGACATTATGAACAGAAAATACAATGCCGACAAAGGGCCGGATGGATTTTCGCTCCATCGTATGGGGCACACAGGGATCGCTTTCTCTTAAATAAATAATCGCAATACGCAGCGTCCACCATATAAAATGAAAAATTCATAACTGACCTCCAAAACAATAGGGGCTGAATCTTGCGATCCAGCCCCTGCTTTTTTAACTCCCACTTACTGGTAGGGTACACCGCTTTTTTAGCTCCCACTTACTGGTAGAGTACACCGCTTTTTTAGCTCCCACTTACCGGCAGGGTACTCCGCTTTTTTGAGTATCGCTACTCTTTATCATTATTATACGCGAAGCCCAAAAATATGTCAATCCCCTTGAAAAAATCTGCCCTGGAATCCAGAGCAGACCGAGCCTTTTCTTTCGGCCTTACGGCCTACGCCGGTTTAAGGTTTCACTGCACAACCCTCCTGAAAGCTCCGTAAAACAATGCGTACTGGCGCACTCTTTTGCTTCAACGCTTTGACAGACACACGCCGCTGCCTGCCGGTATCTTTATCATAGGACAAGGCGGTGGCCCTTGTCAAACCCTTTGCGGCGGCAGCCGCAGTTTTCCGCGCAAAATGCTGCGGGAAACTGGCGACCGAAGGGAGCAAAACCACAAGCTCCGCTTGTGGTCCAGCCACGCCGAAAGGCGTGTTCGCCAGAAGCGCCAGCGCCCTGGCCGGGGTTTGGGGCGGTCCCCAACCAGCGTATTGGAATATCCGAAAAGGATATTCCAATACATTGCTGGCCTATTCACCAATCGGTCAAAGGTCAAAAACAAAAAATTTTTAAGGTGTTTAATTTTTTCTGTTTTTTTAACTCTTTTTATATTGAAGGGTAAATTAATATTTGCCTTCGATTTATTGTAAGAGTTGTTGCTTTTTAAGTTAATTGCTCGTTGGATTTCAGATATAAATGAAGGGGGTGGTAAAAGTGTGCTAAGAAATAGTCTGAGAGAAATAGTAGATGAATAACAGAAAGGATGTTCGTATGTATAAACAGAAATTAACCCTCGATCCAAAACTTTCAGAAGTCTGTGAAGCAACCCTTACGGTCTATGACCCGGAACCATTGAATGAAGAAACTGCAACAGAAGCGGTAAACTTTACTGTGGTTGGTTCTGGCGTAATTTCAGCAGAAGAAAAAGTAGCGCACCAAAAGATGCGTGCAGTTGCTCCTCTTGCGGCTGGCGAAAAGGATGTTGCCATTACTTCGCTAGAGTGTGTGTCGATTGATGGAGATGTTCTCCCGGCACAGTTCCAGATGTATTATGAGTTCCATGTCGCCAATTACTCCGACGAAGCGATTGCCAGTGTGCCAGTAACCATTTACTTTAACACTCCGAACAGTGCTCTGGTAGCGCAGGGAACCACTACCGTCAGCAACATCCCGGCAGGTCACTATCAGGCATTGCAGTTCGCATTCCCAGGTGTAGTAGCCGGTACATGGATGATGTCGATGGAGGCAAACCAGCCAAGAGCGTTCGAGGAAAGCAATTATTCCAACAACCTGCTCTCGAAGACATTTACTTATGTGAACAAGGCGGAGCTGGTAGCGGAAGAAGTATCTGCCATAACAGATGATCCGGCCTACGATTCCAGTGGTCGACCAATCATTTACTATGATGTACCGACTACTCTGGATTTTTGTGTCAGCAACATCAGTGCGATTTCTGCAAGCAATGTGTTGCTACAGGTGCCAGCAGCGTTCCAGGATTCGACAGGCGCTTATTCTACCATGCTGACTGAAGGAAAGATTGATATGCCAGCTAACACCAGACGTCATGCACAGCTCAATATCACCTTTACAAAGCCAGCAACCGCACAGATCGGTGTCGTTCTGAACTCGGATAGAGCTTGCGATGAAGTCAGCTATGATAACAATGAGGCAAGCCAGGTATTCACTATTAACAAGTATAATCCTTCGACTGGTCCAGATCCAGATGACGCCACCGACGTTGATTTCTCTGACCCAGATTATGTAGATGATATTCCTGGCAGAATGGCGATGCCACTTTATCTCCAAAACTCCGATGCGACATGGGAAAAGCTCGCAGATGACCTTGATTTTTGGGACAAGAATGGTATTAAAGAAAATCAAATTGCATCTCAAATTGATGCGATTCAAGAGATTTCTTGTAGCATTTGCTCCCTTACTATGATTATTAGTTATATGAGAGGATCTGCCTACACTCCATGTGATGCTATAAGAGATGGTTTAGGAAATATTTCTGGAAGCGTAGCTCATTGGGATATTAGCAGTGTATGCCCTGGTTATAAATTCACCGATACAATAACAATTTCAAGCTTGCCAGACGATGTTTTACAAATTTTTATCAATCAGCTTGTAGTTTACAATCGCCCTATCTTATATAAAGCGCAAGGCAAATATGAACACTTTATGGTAATCAGTGGCTATGAGTTTGATCCAAAGAAAGTAGGAACAAGTGGATATGCCTCCGATCCATATGACCTATCTCATTTTAAAGTGATGGACCCATACGATGACGAACAGACTGAGGCAATCGAGGGACGATGCCAGACATTGGCGGATGTTCAAAGGCAAGATCGTTATCCGGTTCCTTTGTATTATAGGCTAGTCGTAGACGCAAATTGATTCAGGCCGCTTTACAATACAAGTGCAACAGAAAAAATAAAAAGAGTGACTCAGAAGGA